>Ga0308169_10001894_pt1 | contig 22952 bp, 15 predicted proteins | sample PhyBR1_2_FD_202139 | JGI IMG/M metagenome (GOLD analysis project Ga0308169, IMG submission 202139) | Phyllosphere microbial communities from UC Gill Tract Community Farm, Albany, California, United States - DLSLSB.R1 | ecosystem: Host-associated > Plants > Phyllosphere > Unclassified | place...
CAATCGCGCAAAGCTGAAGGAGCCGAGACGAGCAGACGCACCTGCTGAACATCGAGGAGGCCGGCGACGCGAGGGAAGATGTTCTTGCCGAGGGCCGAGTGCGGGCCTGCGAGGTGGGTGAAGCCGTTCTTCTTGACGAGCTCGGCGAGGACAGGCGCGGTGGGCTCGGCGAGGGCGTGCTCGAGGGCGGGAGCGTGGCGAACGAGGAGGTTGTCGAGGCCGAGCCTGCAGGTTCGACTGCGAGTCAGCTCATGTGCTCCTGCTGCAGCTGTGTGCTGCTTGGGCGGCGCGCTGGCCGTGCTCGTCGACCGTTGCGCCACATCGGCTCGAGGACAGACGGCGAGCCGAGAAGTGCGCGGGCTTCGCGCCCTCGACGAGCGCGCTCGGCTGGGTGCTGCGCCCACTCCCACACGACCTCGTTGGCTCCTGTACTCCTGCTCGCGTGCCGACCGCCCGCCCCTGCCGCCGCGAGAGGTTGCCGGGTGAGCCGGAGGGGGAGGGAGGAGCGACGCACTTGCGGCTCATGGCGATGGCCTTCTCGAGGCTGGCCTCGTCCTTGCCGATGAGGATACCCGTGACCTTGCCGCCGAGCTTCTTGGCGGCGGTGACGGCGTTTGCGGCGGCCGGGACCAGCTCGCCGGCCTTGTCCTCGAGGAAGACGGCGGCGTTGACCTCGGCGGAGGTGCGGGCCGAGGCGGAGAAGCAGCGGGTGCTGGTGCGCGGGATGGCGGTGCGGCTCAGCGAGGCGAACATGGCTGGCGAGAGAGTGTGGGAGGAGCGAGAGGCGAGAGGAGCAGCTCTCGGGTGGAGCGGACGGTCGCTCACCGCCGCTCGACATCACCGCCCTCTGCAGCGCTGCACGAGGCTTGTGTACTTCCAGCAGCCTTCTGACGAGCTCCTCGAGCTTGCCCGCCGTGCTCCCGCGGCGTCCTCGTCTTGCCCTCGCCCTCCTCCCCGCCCTCGCCGACACGCTCATCGCCGACTCGCTCTTCGCCACGAGCAGCGAGTGCTGCTGATCTGCCTCAGCCTCGACTACGTTCCGAGCAGCTGATTTCGGACCGGGTGGCTCTCGCAGCGTCCACAGCGCCTGCGCTCGGCTCTCGTGTCGCTCGCAGACGCTTCCCTCGGCGTTCGAAGCAGCGCAGCAGCTCTCGCTTCTGCAGAGTTCCTGCTACGTGCTCTCGCTTCCGTACCTACTTCTACGCCGCATGCCCTCGTCGCGTAGCCGAGCTCTGCGTGAGGCCGAGCGGCTCGGGCGATTCGAGCGAGGACGACTCGCACCCCTCCCGACGGCACCTGTGGTCCGCCGAGCGCACGAGGGTTTCGACAGGGCGTTCAAGGAGGACGAGTAGACGTCTTGGAACACTCTGCAAGCAGGTGCGTCCTCGGACTTTCTCACCTCACTAGCCAACCTGACCCTTTTCGCCCCGAGCAGGACCACCACCACGACGACGAGTTCGACAATTCGGGCAGCTCGACCGACGCCTGCACGAGCAGCGACGCTACGACATCCTCTGACAACGACCTCGCGCCGCCGACGGCCGGCAAGAAGAAGCTTCGAGGCGGCTCGAGCAGGAAGCCGGACCTCGCCACGTCCGCTCGCCGCTGCGCTCGAGACGAGCTCCTGCAAGGTCGTAGAGCTCAGCGCGTAGACTTGAACTAGAACATGAACCCTTGGCAATGCAGATATCGCAACAGCAGCACCTCGTCTTCGTCCCCGAGCCCGTCTACGTCCCTCCTCCTCTCGAGCCCGACGTGCACGGCCCGCCGCCCGCTTAGATCTGGAACTTGTACCCTCGCCTCCTGTCGCCGCGAGCCTCCTCGCCCTTCTTCTCGACGAACTCGGCGCGCCCGGCGTTGTCGGTCACGTTGGCGCGGCGCATCCCGAGCGAGAGGCTGAGCGCGAGGACGCAGCCGAGGCCGGTGAAGAGGATGGCGATGCCGTGCGGGACGCGGTAGAAGTTCTTCGAGAGCGAGGGACGGTAGACGAGCGAGCCGGTGATGGCGCCGATGTCGCCGATCTGCGTGAGCGCGAGGAGGGACAAGGTGAGCAGGAGGACGGCATTCTCGGCGAGGAGAAAGCGAACGCACAAAGATCTGGTTGCCCGACGTGACGGCGCGCTTCGTCTGCGGCGAGACGTTCTCGCTCGGCCACGAGAGGAGGAGAGCTGCGGCGGGACGAGGATGGGTCAGCGCAGGGTCCGTGCACGACGGCGAGGAGCACGTTGAGAACGCGCGCAGCTGCCTCTTCTCGGTTGCCCGGGCACAGACTCGAGTTAGATGTACTCACAGTTGGCTGCAGGCGGTCATGCGTCAGCAAGATGCGCTCGAGAGCGAGAGGGAGCGTGCGGCAGGACGCACCGGCGTAGCAGCCCCCGACGGCGAAGAAAGCTCCGACGAGACGTGCGCCGGCGGTCCCCGTCAAGATGAGGATGAGGTAGCCGATGATTGAGATGCCGCCTGCGATGGCAATGCCGGTGCCGCGCTGGTTGATGCGGTGCGAGAAGAAGCAGAAGAGGAGGATGGCGAGGAAGGCGAGGGCGTAAATCGGCACGGTGAGGAGCTGCGCCCGCCACGAGGCGTAGCCGAGTTGTTGAATGATCGTTGGGAGGAAGAGAGAGAGCGAGTCTGCACCAACGGCGTGAGAACAGGGTCAGCGCGAGTTTAGGAAGGTCGACCTGCGAGGGACGGGACGTACAGAGAGGGAAGGCGAAGCAGTGGAAGAGCCAGCCGTAGCCGTGCACGAAAGGATCCTTGAAAGCGTCCCCTGCAGACAGAAAGGAGAGTTAGGGCGGCTCTAGGTGAGGGAGGGCTCAGGGCGAGGAACGAGAGGGAGAGGGACGCACAGACGCCCGACCACGTGAACGGCTCCTCGTCGTCGTTGCCGCCGTCACGCCGGAGTCGATCGACGAGGATGGCGCGCTGCCGATCGTTGAGGAACTGCGGGTGATAGGAGGGTCAGACCGCGTTTGAGAAGGCCGACGAGGGACACGAGCGCACCTTGGCTCCCCTCACGCCCGATGGCACCCACCAGTAGGCGCTGATGCCGACGAGCACGGTGAAGATGCCCTCGGAGGCAAAGAGCCAGCCCCAGCTCGGCAAGCCCCCGCCGTTTGCATGCCCCACTCCCCAGCCGATTATTCCTGTCGCCGGAGAGACGTCAGTTGCTGCGCCACCTGCTCGTCGTCGTGATGGGCAAAGCGGTGAGAGAAATGGCTCGGGAGGATGAGGGAGGGAGAGGGCTGAAGGCGGGAAAGGGCCGAAGAGAAAAGGGCTCGCACCTCCAAACGCTCCTGCGAGCGCTGCGCCGCCGAAGAAAAGCGACACGCGCATCGTGCGCATCTTGCGGGGGTAGAAGCAGCTCAGGACGAAGACGATGCCCTGCAGGAGACGAGGAACGTCAGGAAAGAGCCCTCGGAGGGGGCGCTCGGACCGCTCAGAGCCCGCTCGACGTCCTCCTGACGCCCCTACAGGAAACAGCACACACAGGGAAGAGGCCCCCCTCCGACAGGCCCAATGCAGTACGAGCGACGTAGAAACCCGTCTTGTCCTTGATGAGGCACTGGAGGGTCGAGACGGTGCCGAACAGGATGGTGAGGGTCGGCAGGACGACCCGAGGGTTGTACCGCTTGAGGCTGCGTGCACCAGGAGTACTCGTGAGCGTCGAGAGCGTCGATGAATGTCAGGAGAAGGAGAGCAGGGCGCACATCATCTGGAGCGGCACCTCGGCGACGACGTAGCCGACGAAGAAGAGGGCGAGCGCCGTGTTGAACGCCTCGGGCTTGTTGGCGAGCCCGATGTCCTTGAGGAGACCTTGCGTCCTCGCGAGGCCGACTATGTGAGGAGAGGAGGAAGAGGGAGGGAGAAAAGGAGGGAGGAGGTCCAGTTGAGAAGGCGCAGGCGAGATCGTCGAGGACGTCAGCAACGTTCTTCCGCCGACGCACGAAGCGACTTGATATGGTAGAGGAGAGCTAGAGACGTACCGTTGGTACGATCGAGGAAGCTGAGGAGGTAGAGGAACGTGAGGCCGGGCAGGAGGCACAGGTCCACTGCGAGGAGCGAGAGTCAGCCTCGATCGCCTGCCTAGATGCACAGAGAGAGCACACGCACCTTTGCGAGTGATTGCGCGCTCCTCCTCAGGCGTGTAGTCGAGCTGCGAGTCGACCGACTGCTGGCCGCTGTTGGTGAGGTCGGGCGACGCCTGGTCGAGGCGCGCGAGGTCCTGCTTCTCTGCGTCGCTGAAGCTGACCATCTCGATGCGTGGAGAGCGTAAGAAGCAGAAGAAAGCTGCAAGCGGACGAGGGAGAGCGGGGAGAAGCCGTCCGGGGCGAACGCAAGACGAGCACGACTCGCGCGCCGAGTCCAGGCAAGGGGCCGATTCGGACAAGTCGCCGAAGCAGCAGTGTACAGGTGCTGAGTGCAGCAGATGGCGCCATGCGATCAAGCCGCCGCGCCCTTGGACGACTGGGAGGATGGCGAGAGGGAGGAGGGCGAGCACGAGCTGACGATGAACGCTGCCGCGGCTGCGGGGAAGAACCGAGTGCTGCGGCGGACAGTTTCCCCGGTCAAGTTCCGCGCTGCCCCTCGTCGGAAATCAAATCCGTAGCGCGTGGGGTGGACGATCAAAATCGACCTTCTCAAAACGTGCTTCCGGCTCTTCTCGCCCGCTCACACGCTGCTCTGGCTCGAGCGGCAGGACACACGCGCACTCGATCGCAGTGAACATGCTTCTTGAAGGTGCTCCCAGCCGTCACTCCGTGAGCAGCTCAAGGAGGCTCAGACCCGCTCGTCCTGCCTGCGCACGTTCCTCCTCTGCCGCCTTTCGCTCTCCCGTGGCATCTTTCGCCAGCATCTCGTCGCACAACGAGCATCAGCAAGACTACAAAGACAGCTCTCGATTCCGTCGAGCGACAGCGAAAGCCCCTCTCGGCACACTCGGCGCGGAAACCGTGAGGAGGAGGGGAACGAGCGGCTGCATTACGGTTCCGCGCTGACCTGGCTCTGGTTGGCGACCTGCATCTGCCACTGTACTGCGAGCATGACCGGAAAAGGTCGTCAGTAGCGGCCCAGAGAGCGAGTTGAGCGAGAAGGAGAGGGAGAGAGGAAGGTCGGACGCACGCAAGAGGCCCATGTTCTGCTCGCCGCCGATGGCCTCGACGAGGTCTTCAGGCCTCGGCTCGTCCTCCTCCTTGAGGATGTCGGCGAGGCTCTTGCGCTCGACGCCGTCCACAAGCTGCTGCTCGCCGTCGAGGCGGTACTCCTCGGCGAGCTGCTCGACGAGGCGGTCCTCGGCGCCGCCGAGCGCCTCGACCTCGGTGAGGAGGAGCGAGAACATGAGGTTGACCGAGAGCGGGTTGCCCGTGCGGAAGGCGACGAGCTGCAGCGCGTTGAACAGGTTGCGCGTCGCGGGCGAGAGCGAGATCGGGACGGGCTGCGGGGTCGCGACCTGGGACGACGACGACGAGGTGGCGGCGGCGGTCGGCGACGAGGGGAAGTAGAGGAACGAGGGTGGGGAGGCCGAGGGGAGGGCGGGAGGCGGGAGCGTCGTGAGGGCGGCGAGGTGGAAGAGGAGGGCGGGCGGCGGCTGGAACGGCGCGGATGGGTCGGCGACGGGCGGGAGCGCTTCGGGGAGGGTGCGCAGACGCAGGCCGCACGTCGACTTGTGGTGCTTCTTGTAGTCGCTGACCTGGCAGTCACTGTAGCGAGGCAACAGTCAGAGCACGCTCTACGCTTGACTGCCTTCGAAGGTGAGGACGAGCGAGAGAGGGGGGCTCACCGGCAGCAGTAGTGGACTTGACGGCCGGCGTCCTTCTGGCACTTTGCGCAGACGAGCATCTTGCGCGATGTCGGCAACTGGTCCGCTGCGTGCAGGCGTGCGAGAAAGGGTCAGCTTGTCGCGACGGAAAGCCGAGCGCGCACGAGCGAGGCGAGGACGCACCGGTCTTGGCGCACGCGGTGCATGCAGGGCTGTCGAGGGTGACCATTTTGGGCGGGCGGGTCGAGTCTAGAGGAGAGGTGGAGCGGCTTGCGAGGCAGAGCGTCGAGAGTCGGGGCGAGGTCGGCGGTCGAGGAGGCGGACGAGTCGGGTCGAGCTGCTTCGGCGGCGAGGAGCGGGTGAGTACGTGGACACAGAGTACAGGGCACCGCAGTACGAGCGACTGGCGCACCTGCGCAAGTGTGTCGAGAGCGAGCGGTCGAGGTCGAGTGAGGGTGCGACGAGCGGCGAGGGCGAGGTGTCGGCGGCTTGGAACGGGGATGCGCGCGGACTGGAGGCCTTGAAGAGTGTTGCTGAGGGTGTCTAGGGCGCGTCTGGCACTGCACGAGGCTGTGAGCGAGGTGCGAGGCGAGAGCTCCTCATCTCGCTGCGAGCTGCTCTCTCTGTCTCTGCCCCGCCGCGCACCTTGCGCCAAGCACACCTCGACTGCCCTCTGCTCCACTCTCCTCGCCCACTCGAGGCCACCCGTCTTCGCCGCGCTCGCCTGCGCCCCGTCCTCGCCGACCCCGCCTCGCCCGCCTCATCGCCTCTCGGCTCGACACCCGCCAGCACCAGCACAGCACCCACGAGACGGCCTACAGCGCACGTGGAGGTACAAGCGCTCGCCAGGGCTACCAGGTGCGCCCTCTCTCCCCTCTCGTCTCCCTTGTCACGAGCTCGCCTCCGGGGCAGCACTCTGGGACCCGGCAGGAGGACGAGCGCGAGCGCTGGCGGGACAGAGCCGCCTCTGGCATCGTCCAGGGTGGAACAGGGGGCGGCTGAGCCGGGCCTTGATCCGTTCGGGACGCTGTTGAGGGCCCGAGTCGGCGCACTCGTCCAGCGCTGCGAGCTCTCCCGCGTCGCGCTCTCCTGCGCGTGCGCACGCTGCTCCAAGCTGCAGATGGAACGGCGAGGGCGGCATATGGCCGCTCGCATCGCTCGCGCGCCGGGCGGGCACCGCTCGACTCGCCCTACAGCATCGACTTCCTCCCCTTGACCTCTCGCTGACTCCTGCCTCGCGCCCTCCGCCTGCAGCCGCACTACCACGCCTCGGCGCTCCTCGTCGCCTGATCCGCCCGCCGCCCCGAGTCGAGACGACCGCCCGCCATGCCGCCTCGCGCTCAGCAACGCCCGCCTCAGTCGCTCTCGGGCCCTCAGCCGCCCAACACCAACTCGCCCATCGCCCAGCTCAACCCGCAGCAGCTCAATGCGCTCCAGGAGCACATCCGCCAGACGCGCGCCACGACTGGCCAGGAGGTGACGCCCATCATGATCACCGAGTGGATGATGCGCAACGGCATCAACACGGGCGCGCCTCAGCAGCAGCAGCAGCAGCAGCAGCAGGTCCAGCCGCAGCAGCAGGGCATGCAGCAGCAGGGCGGCCAGCAGTCGGCGCAGCAAGTGCAGGGCAACCTCGACGCCGTCCGTGAGTCGAGCCACTCCCGCCCCTCGAACAACCACTTCTCGCCGCGCGCACTCGCTGACTCGGCTCTCGCCGCTTCCTGCGGCGCTTTCCTCCCACAGTCCACCACCTGTACCCTCCGCACCTCGCCAACAACCCGCCCGCCGCCCTCGCCCACCTCCAGAACGTCCTCTTCCCGCCTCAGCAAGGCGCCAAGCAGTCGCCCTTCCTGCAGCAGGTCATGCTCCTCGCCCAGAACGGCCGCCTCTCGCCCGAGCAGATGGCGCAGCTCAAGCAGGCCGTCGCGCTCAAGAACGGCGCGCAAGGTGCGTCTCTCTCCCTCGCTCACGCCCGGCTCGCTCCTCCTCGACGAGCACTTGCTGACGTGCTCCACCTCTCCTCGTTTTTGTCCCTCGCAGCGCAGCAGCAGCAGCAGCAGCAACTCCAACAGCAGCAGCAGCAGCAGTACCAGCAGCAGCAGCAGGGCCATCCGCAGCCGCCGCAGATGCAGGCCCAGCAGCTTCAGCAGCAGGGCGGCGCGCAGCGTCCGCCTCAGCAGGGCGGCGTCCCGCAGCCCGGCGGCGGCGAGCAGCCCAACGCGACCCAGGCCGTGCAGCAGCTCAAGAACCGCGTGCACCACATCGAGGCGCTCCTCGCGCGGCCCGACGTCAACGACGACCAGCGCGCCAAGATGCAGGCCGAGCTCGACAACGCGCGCACCAACCTGTCGCGCGTCGTCAAGATGCTCCTCGCCGCGCAACACCAGCAGCAGCAGCAGCAGCAGCAGCAGGCGGCGCAGCAGCAGCAGGCCCAGCAGCAGGGCGGCGGCAATCCGGCGGCGGCGGCCGCTCAGGCCCAGGCGGCGCTCGCCGCCGCGCAGGCGCAAGCGCAGGCCCAGGCCCAGGCCGCAGCGGCGGCAGGGCAGCAGGTGCCCGGCGGCGTGGGCGGCCAGGGCCTGAGCCTCCTCGGCATGCAGGAGGCGCAGCGCCAGGCCATGGAGCGCAAGATCCAGGCGGCGCAGCAGGCCCAGCAGCAGGCCCAGGCGGCGAACGGCGGCACCGGGTTCCGCACGGCGTCGCCCGGCCAGTTCCCGGGCCAGCAGCAGCCGGGCGGTCCGGGCGGCGCCCTACGGCAGTCGCCTTCGATGGGCGCCGGCGGGGCCCTGCCGCCCGTGCCCGGCGGCGGCTCGCCTCAGGCGGCGGCGCAGGCAGCAGCAGCGGCGGCGGCGCAGGCGCAGGCGCAGGGCAAGAAGCTCACCAAGAAGCAGCAGGCCGACGTGCTCGCGCTCGGGCAGCAGCAGGCGCAGCAGGCGCAGGCGCAGCAGCAGGCCATGGCGCAGGCGCAGGCCATGGCCCAGGCGCAGGCCGTCGCGGCGCAGCAGAAGCCCGGCGGCGCGGCGGCGGCGGCGGCGGCGGGCGGCGGTCCAGCAGGAGGAGCCGGCGCGTCCGGCTCGGCCTTCCCCGGGGGCGTCCCGCCCGGCCTCACGATCCCCAACGCGCTCAACGTCGCCGCGCCGACGCCCGAGGCGTTCCCTCCCCCGCGCCCGACCATCTCGGGCGGCCTCGCCAACAGCCCGTCCGTGTCGACGCCGGCTATCACCAAGCAGCCGGCGCTCGGGCTCGGCGCGGTCGACCCGGCGCTCGGCGGCGGCGCGTCGAGCGTCGAGGCGCTGCCGAACAAGGACGTGCGCGCCGACGACTCGAAGGGACGCACGGTGAGCAAGCGCAAGATCCGCGAGGTCGTCGAGGCGGTCGACCCGGAGGAGCGCCTCAGCGACGAGGTCGAGGACGTGCGTCTCTCTTCCTCCCTTTCGCGCTCTGCCTCTCCCTCGTCCAGTCGCTGACTCTTCGTTACTCCCTCTTCCTCTCGTCGCTCCCTGTCACCCTCTCTCGCACGTCCTCGTCCTCGCCGTCCCTCCTGCCCTGTTCGCCCGCACCTACTCGCCCGCGCCCACCCCTCCGCCCCTCGCAGCTCCTCCTCGAGATCGCCGACGAGTTCATCGACTCGGTGACCCGCTTCGGGTGCCAGCTCGCCAAGCACCGCAAGTCGGACCGGCTCGAGGTCAAGGACCTCGCGCTGCACCTCGAGCGCGCGTACAACATCCGCGTCCCGGGCTTTGCGCCCGACGAGGTCGCGCGCGGGGGTGCCACGGGCGTCGGTGCAGGTGCGGGCGGCGCAGGCGCTGGGAGGAAGGTGGCGCTGCCGCCGGGGCACGCGGCGAGGTTGGCGGCGGTGCGCGAGTCGGGCAGGAGGCGCTGAGTCGGCCTCTCTGGCCTCGCTCGAAGAGGGCTTTGCCTACATAGCTTGGAGTCTGCAGTGCAGTCGTTGCAGCCTCGTCTGTGTGCATCCTCGTGCGCGAGAAAGTGAGAGACACGGTCTGGCTCGCTCGGCGCAGCCTGCACCGCCTCGCTCGGGCTTGCTCGTCCTCGCTCTCGCTCCTCACACTCTCCAGCGCACTGCCGCCACGATGGGACTACTCGACCGTGTACCAGGTGCGCACTCGGGCTCCTCACAGCTCCTGCTTGCGCTCCAGGCGGCAGCTCGAGGAAGGCGAACCGGGCTGGACGGGCGGACGGTCGAGCGACCCTGCAGGCGGCTCTCAAGGAGCAGTGGGCCGTGTGCAGGCCCGTGGAGGAGCTCTCGAGTCGCCTGAGCTCAGCTTACAGCAACCTCCGCCTGACCTCGCCGAGTTTGACAGCTCACGCACCTCCTCCTCGCTCCCCCCACTCTGCGCAGGCCTCTCCGCCCTCACCGACCGCGCCTCGGGCGCAATATCGAGCATGCCGTCACCTTTCAGCGGCTCTGGGATCGAGGGCAAGAACGGCGGCGAGGTGCTCTCGGGCGAGGACGGCTCGCCTCCGAGAGGGGGAGCGAGGCGAGTCGACGGCGCGGGCAAGTGGTGGGACGACGAGGTGCGTTATCGTTCTCTCATCCTGTCAGCCGTGTTCAAGCTGACGGTATCCTCCCGCCGCAGGACGGCAACTCGCCCCTCGGCCTCGCCCTGCGCGTCCTCGAGACGTTCTTCGTGCGTTCCGTTCCCTCACCCTTCTCGCCGATGCTCGTGCCGAGCTGACCTCGTGCACACCGCACACAGCCTTTCGTAGCCCTATGCATCTTCATCTCGCAGGCCGCCTTTCAGTCCAAGTGGGGCGTCGGCACGAGCGGGCGGGTCGGCGTCTCGCTCTTCTTCTCGGTCGAGGCGTTGCTGCACGGCGGGCTCGTCCGTACGTCCTCTCCTCTTACTTACCTCATACACCTGGTCGACCTACTCATGCTCTCCCCTCCCGCAGTCGCAACCTTCCTCCTCGCCGACAAGCTGCGCTTCCTCCGCCCTCTCGAGCGCGGCCTCAAGCAGATCCGGATCGCCGTCATCCTCCAGGCCTTCCAGGTCGTCTGCATGCTCCTCATGGCTCTCGTCAACACCGTCTCGGCCAACGTCGGCGGCTGCAAGGACGCGACCAAGGACGCTCACGCCGACCTCGAGGGGTACGTCGATGCCCTGCCCGCCTTCTGCCGTAACAAGCGCGCGAGCGCGGCCTTCTTCTGGCTCAACTTCTGTGCGTCCCCTCCTCTCTACCTTGTCGAGTCGCACAGGGCGAGACGCACGCGCTGACGCCTTCTCCGCTCGGGCCCTCCCCTCCTCGCTCGCTCTGCAGTCGCTTGGTCGACCTCGCTCGCCCTTACTTTCCTCATCTTCTCTCGGGTCCGCCGCAACCCTCGCTCGACCGGCTTTGCGCCTCCCGGCGCCCACTTCCCGCAGGACGACGACGAGGCGTGGGCGCGCCCGTCGTTCGACGAGCCGAGCGCAGCGGCACGCCCGAGCGCAGCGGGCTACTACTCCGAGGGCGGCGAGCGCCTGTTCGACGACGAGCCGGCGGGCTATGGGCGCAGCGCGGCGTCTGCGAGGGTGCCGGCACCGCGGTACGAGACGGTCGACGAGGAGCCGCTGCGGGACCCGTTCGAGGACCAGGGGTACGGCGAGTCGGCCGCGGGCGGCAGGTACGGCGCCATCGAGGACCCGTACGAGGCGATCCGCAAGGTGCGCCAACGCGCTCTCTCTCGCTCTCGAGCACGACGACCTGTCGTCGAGCGCTCGCTGACCTTGTCGCCCTCGCGCTCGCAGTCCATGGACGTTCACGGCCGGCGCTGAGCGCTCTCACTTCTTATCGTAGCTTATAGCCTCGTCGTTCCCCCCTCGCAAAGACCCTCGCAATGCACGATACCGCCCGCTACGACCTTTCCCTCCTTACCTCGAGCTTCGCACGTCGACCTTCCTCGGACGAGCTGCGCGTTCTCGGCCGGCTCGCTGCGTGAGGCAGCGCAAAGGCACGCTGGCTCACGCCGACCTTGTCGTCCAGGCACGCTCGTAGCTGCAGCGTGCTCTCTCCCTCGCTCCCGGACGTCCGCTGCTCCTCGACGAAATCTCTCGCTCGCTCGCTCCCTCGCAGAGACGTCAGGCCGGACTTTCTCGGAGAACCCGCTGTGCGATGTGTGCTCGTCGATGCAGTGAGTGAGGCTGCGGCCCAGGGAACGGGGAAAGCTGCGAGCGTGGAGAACGAGGAAGCCACGCTTGCTCGATCAGGCTCGGCCAATGACCAGCAGTCGCTCGGACCGCGCGGTTCGCTCTTGCTGTCGCACGGAGAGAGCGCGGGGAGGCTCAAATTGCTCGCTTGGAAGCGCGTCAGGCACTTGAGCGGAGGCGAGGCGAGACGTCGAGACGACGTGCGTCGTCGCCCGGACGGGCGGCGCGACGAGGTCTGTGCGTGCGCTCGTTGAGAAGGTCGAACCAGAAGTTTCGCTACTCGTCTGTGCGGCGAGTGCAGCTCTGCGGCACGCTCTTGCCCGCGACCTTGAGAGCAGCGACGAGCCCGTCGGCGGCAAAAGCGAGAGCGAGAAGCGCCCGAGGAGGCCCGCGCGCCGAGGAGGAGGAGGAGGCTCGCTCGGTCCGTCCGCTCTCCGCCCAGCCTCGAGCTCGAGGCATGGCTCGACGCTCAGCTGCGTGACTGCTCAGAAACAGGCGAGTCTGGGATTCTGCGAGCGGCGCGCGCAGCAACAGCCACGTGTGCGCGCAGCTCGTCGACGCCGGACGAGCGGCAGCCGTCGTCGTCTCGTGCAGGTGCGAAGCATGAAGGAGAAGGAAGGAGCGCTCCGGACGGCACGAATGGACTCTGTCCCGCACGAGGGACGAGTGTCGCAGACACGAGCGTCTCGTCTCTGCGGTCCCTGGCCCGGCTCTCCAAGGCAAGCCCAGTCACGCTCCCGGACCTCTCCCTCTCCCTCTCCTTCTTCCTGAGCGATTTCTCTCGCCAAGCGCTTGTCGATCGCTCGAGCCTTGGGACAGAACTCTTTGACGGCGGAGCCTGCGGCAGCGCGAATCCTGAAAGCACGGGCTGCATGAGCGGCGAGCGCGGCGATCCGGACTAACGCGACCGCGCTCAAGGGGACGAGCGGTCGGTCCTCCACGGCGGCGGTCGGGTGGCTCGCGCATCGGCAGAGGGGATGAGCTCTCGAGAAAAGCAAGCGGCGGCGATGGCGAGGGCTCGCGCCGTGGGAGCCGAGCCGAAGCTAGGTATTGCTGAGTTGATTGCGGTGCGACTGCGAGCTCTTGCGAGACGCCGAGAGAAGCGGCAGACGAAGGGATCGCCAGTTGGCAAGGCCGAAGAACGAGCTGCCGGGAAGAGCGCACAGGGCCGCACCGCACTCAGCTGAGGAAGGGGGCCGAGCGACGATCGTCTGGAAGAACGCCGCAGAACAAGCTCAGCTTGCTGCCGCTCCCTGCGTCAGGAACGCGCTCGTCACCGACCTCGTTGCGCAGCGCTCAAGACGACGGCTCGGCCTCGGGGCAGAGACCTGCCGCTGCGGGGAAGAAGCGAGGCGAGCCACGCGAGGTGCGAGGTGCGCCAGGCGCGGCGCGGAGAGCCATTGGGAATGGAGCGGCGCCGCGCGCGGAGCCAAACAGTGTTCGGCGGCGAGCGAGGAGAGGGAAAGTGTGAGTGGCCCTGAGCCTGAGGGCGAGCGTTCCTCTCGGCGGCACGCGCGGAGATCTTTTGGAGACAGAGAGCCGTGCCGTGCGGAGGAGGCGCAGAGCAAGAAGAGCGACGGCCGACCTCGATCTCGTCGTCCCGACCCATCTCGTCCCTCTCGTGTGCTCCGCCCCACGCTGCATGCACGCTCGCCACCCGTGGGCAGTAGCTGCTACGCGCACCACGACCCACAACCAGCACCAGCACCAGCAGCAGCAGCAGCAGCAGCAGCACCACCGAGCCCCCGACCTCGTCGCGCCCCTCCACTCGCCCTCGTCGGCGACCGGACCTTCTCAGCGCAACTCGCCGAGCATGGTCAGCCTGCCTGCGCCGCAGCTCGCAGACGGCGGGCCTGGCAGCCAGCACACGGCCAGCTGGGCCTCGACGTCGTACGGCAACGGCTTTCACCGCGGCGACGACCCGTCCGAGGTCCGTCTCTTCCCCTCCTCCTCGCTCGCGCTTGGCTCGTCTACAGCCGAGCGACCTCTCGCAGCTCGCGCAGCGCTGATCGAGTACCTGCAACAGGCCCAGCAGCACCCGTACGGCTACCCGAGCCACCCCCAGCTCCACCAGCTCTCGATGCCGCCTACCTCCGCTGGTCGCCGAGGCTCCGTCTTCCACCACCCGTCCGCCAGCGCATCGCCCTCCCCCTTCGACCCGACTCGCCCCTACCCGCTCCCGACCTCGCACACCCCCAACGGCGGCCTCTCTGCCGGGTCGGCGCACCCCGACGACGGCGGCCACCCCTCGCGCAAACGCTCGTGGGCCGAGACGGTCGACGGCGCAGGGCGGGCGGCAGACGAGCACGCGCGCTCGAGGCCGCCTCCAGGTGCGCAGTCGAGGGCCTCGACGGCGGGCGCAGGCGGCGACGACGAGCGGCACTTCCTCCAGCGCGGCGCGAGCGAGTTCGAGGGAGGAGCGAGCGAGGTCCCGCCGTCGCCGCTCAGCGCCGGCGCCTACCCGCCGCAGCAGGCGTCCTACTACGGCGGCGCCCCAGGTGACGCGCACGCGTTCTCGCCGTCGACGCTCGCCCCGCCGTCGTACATGGCGTACCGGCGCGGCTCGATGGGCCTCGCGCCCAGCCTCCAGCCGCTCTACTCGCCCAACCGAGCGGCGCACAACGGCTCGCCGTCGAACGGCTACGTCGGCAGCCCTTCCGCGGCGGGCCACCTCCCCTCGCCCATGTCGCACCCCGACTCGCGCCTCCCCCACTTCTCGCCGCAACCTCCTCCTCCTCTCCCCTCGCTCAACTCGTACCAGCAGGAGCAGCCCGAGGCGTACGCCGCCTCGCTCCCGACGTCGTCGACGCCGGGACCAAACTGGGCGCCGCAGCGCAACTACTCGTTCGACGGGCCGTCGGCGCACTCGCTCCCGTACCGCCCGGCGACGAGCGCGAGCCTCGTCCCGCCTCACGCTGTCACCGCCGCCTCCGACTTCTCGCCCTACTCTCCCGGCCCTTCGACCTCGTCGCGCCCGTCGTACTCGGGCGCCCCCTTCTCGTACTCGACCCAGTCGCCCGCTCCCCCCTCGGCGGCGCGCTCGGTCAACGGGCAGCCCATGTCGTACCTCGAGTCGCCGTCGTACCCGGTCGGGCAGCAGCCTCGGCCAGCGACGACGTCGTCGGTCCCGTCGCTCGGGCTGTCGATGCAGGCGCCGCACGCGCAGTTCGACCCGTACCGGCACGCGCCCCAGCCGACGGCCTACTCGGCCGGCCCACCGCAAGGCGCGTTCGACTCGCCGTCGGGCCTCCCTCCTCCGCCTGTCCCCTACCCGTACGCCTCGACGTCGGCGCCGCGCTCGTCGAGCTTCGACGCCGCCTCGCACCCGTCGTCGCACCCGACCAAGCCGCCCTCGCCGCCGCCGACCATCTTTCCCGAGACGGTGCCGCAGCTGCAGCAGGCGTCGAGCGCGCGCGCGATGCACCGCTCGGCGGCCCCGATCCTCGCCTTCAACCCGGCGCGCGAGCCGGCGTCGACGGGCAAGCAGCTCGTCCAGTCGTCGTACGGCGTCACGTACGCCGTCGCCTCGTCGGGCCACTCGAAGGGCAAGGCCAAGAGCGCCGAGGTCGGCGCCGTGTGCTACACGTGCGGGCAGCACCGCGCCAAGGTCATCTGCCGCGGGAGCGACCTGAGCGGCTGGGCGCCCCGCCTCAGCTACTCGTGCCTCGACTGCCTCCCGCTCGACGAGCAGAAGCCCGTCGAGGAGGACGCCGACGCCCGGCGCGAGCGCCTCGCCGACCGCGCGTTCGAGGCCGACTGCGCCGCCGAGGCTGGACCCTCGGAGCGCTCGCCGACGGGCAGCGCGACGAGCGCGGCGACGACGGGCAGCGCCCTCCTCGCGACGCTCCCCGGCCCGTCCGAGCACGACCGGGCGACGTTCAAGGACTCGTTCTCGGGCGCCGTCGACTTCCTCGAGGGCGCGCCGCCGGCGCAGAGCGGCTCGTCGTCAGCGGCGCTCGGCGGCGCCGGCCCGAACGGCACCGAGGCGTCGCGGCTCACGCTCCCGCCCGAGGAGACGAGTCGCGGCCTGCCTGCGCACCTCAAGCGCCAGGCCCTCACGTGCGACGTGTGCGACCGCACGATCGGCGCCGGCAGCATCTCGTCGCTGACGCAGGGCCCGCCGCCGGCCTTCACGGTCGAGGTCATCTGCAACGCCTGCGCCGACAAGTACAAGCCGTGCTCGGACTGTGGAGGAGGCGGTGGACGTTTGACGCCTGGGCGCTGGAGGTGCAAGGGTGCGTCCTCGCCGTCTCTCTCTCCCTCCCGCTCGAGCCTGCTCCTCGATCCGTAGGCTGACCCTGATCCCTCCCTACCCCTGCAGAGCTCTTCCCCGCCGGTCGGCGCACCTGCACGCTCAGCCACGCCCGCAACCCGCCCCTGAGCGACATCGACTACGACGTCCTGCGCATCACCGAGATCGACCCGCAGAAGCTCCAGGCGCTCGAGGCGCGGTGCCGCCTCGTCTACTTCAACACGCGCCTGCGCACCCAGGCCCGCCCCGAGATGCTCGAGCGCGGCGACGGCCTCGCGACGAGCTACGGCCAGTGCGAGAAGCTCGTCGTCGACGGGTGGAGCCTCCTGAGCCCGCTCATGAGCGTCGACGTCGAGCAGACACGCGGCATCCGGCGCTACGTCGCCGTCCAGACGAGCACGCCGCATCGCAGGAGGGCCAAGCCCAAGCCGGGTGCGGCGCCGAGGCCCGAGCCCGAGATCGAGGACCCGCTCGAGAAGGAGGTGTCGGGCTTCCTCATCGTCGAGCACGACGTAAGTCCTCTCTCTCTTGCACTCTTTCTCTCCAGCGAAACCGATATGATGCAGCTGCTGACTCAGCGCCGTTTCTCTCGCCGCCGCAGCTCAAGAACGGTGCCACCTTCGTCGCCGTCACGATGCCCTGTGCGTCCTCGCCGCCCTCGCCGACGGCCTGCGCTTCTGCTCGCTGACTCTCCGACCTTTCCCTGCTCACAGGGGCCATCTCGGGCGACGCGTTCGACGCCACCACGATCCTGCTCGACGAGACGGTCAAGCGCATCCGGACCGACCTTCGCCACGACAACGCTGTCCGGCGCGAGCACGGCGAGGCGCCCTACCCCGAGCCGTGGTGCCTGTGGGGCGTCACGCCGTTCAAGGCCGACTCGCGCATGACGCAGAGCCTGAGCCGCAGGAGCTTCGTCTTCCTCGAGGTGCGCTCGGCCCCCTCCTCCTTCTCCTCCTCGCGCTCGATCTCGATGCCCGACGCGCAGCTCCTGACGTCCTCTCTCACTGTGCAGGACTACCTGCGCGACAAGCCCGACACGGACCTCAACATCTTCCCGCCGACGCGCGAGATCCACATCCCGAACGAGTGTGCGTCTTTGTCTCCCTCCTGACCTCGTCTTGCCCCTCGTCTGCTCTCGCTGACGTCTCCCTCTCGGCACGCAGTCGTCAAGACGTTCAAGATCTTCCTGCGCGACATGACCGAGGACGACGGCAACGGTCAGCCTGCTTCGGCGGTCGGCGCCGGCGCCGGCGGCAAGAAGCAGCCGAGGCAGCGCGCGCGCAAGCTCAAGCAGGTCAAGTAGCGCGCCTCGACCGCACTCGCTGTCACGCCGAGCGTCGCCCCGCATCCTCGTCGGCGTCGACCTCTTCTCGCCCAACCCTTTCCCGCGCACCCACCTTCGCAACCACCTTCGCCGGTTCACCCTGTACAACTCGCATGCCCTGCTTCCACCTGCCGTGCCTTTCGTTCCTTTCTTCTCCCTCGCGCACCCCTGTACAGCCTGCGCTCCTCCCCTTCCTCGTCGTCGCCGCAGCAGGTTCGCCCTCTGCGCGCCCGCTTTTCCCTTCCCCGTTTCGCTTGTTGTAGTGGCTCGTTCTGCAGCATATGATGCGCGCAATGCACTGCTGGCTGGCCTTCTCTAGATCGGCTTCGTGTGCGCGTCGAGAGCTGTCTGCTGTTCAGCGCGAGCGAGCGGTCGAGGAAGCGAGTCGTGCGCCGACATCGTTGCAGACTGGGCGACGGACTGGAGAGCGGCTCTAAAGACTTCATGGACGCTCTGCAGTGCCAGGACGCGCGCTCGAGAGGAGCGACGACCCCCACCGCCTCGTCTCGCCGCCGAGAGCCCGACTCGCTCGGCTCGCTCTCGTCCACCTCCCGCACTCTCGATGCTCTCGACCATCAAGCGGCCGCTCGCCGCACTGCCATGGCGCGCGCACACCCTCTCGCCCACGATCCTTCCCCTGCGCCGACAGATGCGGACACCGCGAGGCCAAGTGCCGGCTCGCTACGCTGCAGCGTTCGCTCAAGCGCGCACGGGCGGTGGCAGCGGTGGGTCTGTGGGTGACGGCACGGGCAAGGCGGGCAAGGGCAAGGGCAAGGACGGGCTCAAGGGCGCGAGGAACCCCTCACCTCGAGATGTGCGTCTGCTCTCGCCCGCCCTCCCTCCTCGCGCACCCACGCTGACGCAGTGCCTTGCAGCTCGTCGCACACCTCAACGAGTACGTGATCGGGCAAGAGCGGGCCAAGAAGGTCCTCGGCGTCGCGTGCGTCCCTCTCCCTCTCCCCCTCCTCGACAAGTGCCCCACCTGCTGCGCCTCGGCTGACCCTCACCGTGCTCCTCCTGCTACAGCGTCTACAACCACTACGCCCGCCTCCAGCAGCTCGCCGAGCAGGACGAGCGCGCCAACGCCAAGCCCCGCACGTCGTCGCTCGGCGTCCCCTTGCCGTTCCAGACGGCCGGCTGGACCCCGGTCGAGCCCGACGCCCTCACCCCGGACGAGCGCAAGCGCGTCGACGCCTTCTCGCAGTCGACCCTCTTCTCGCCACCTCGAGCCGCCGACATCAAGCCCAAGCCCCGCAACCGCAAGGGCCCGTCGCGCGAGGAGGCCAAGGAGAGCGCGGCGACGGCGGCGGAGGCGGGCGAGGACACGCCGAGCTCGGCGCGCAAAGGCCCCTCGCGCGAGGAGGTCAAGGAGAGCGCGGCGGCGGGCGAGGACGCGGCGAGCGAGGCGGGCAAGGAGCCCGCCGTCCCTGCGCCGGCGAGCGACTCGAGCACGGCGACTCGATACTTCCGCACGCCAGCGGGCGAGCTCGCCTTCTTCCAGGTCCAGGTCGCCGACCCGGACGATGCGGCGTCGAAGGACCCGACGCTCTACAACCGCGTCCCCGAAATCTACGTCGTCGACGACAAGGCACCCTCGTCCTCCTCGGCCGGCTCGGACCGGCCGCCCGTCAACGAGTCGTCGCCGAACCCGTCCGACATCCTCACCGACTTCCTCGGCCAGGTCGGCGGCTCGCTGCGCCCCCCACGACCCTCGCCCCTCGCGCTCGCCCAGCCGCCGCTCTTCGAGAAGAGCAACGTCCTCCTCCTCGGCCCGACCGGCGTCGGCAAGTCGCTCCTCGCGAGGACGCTCGCGCGCGCGCTCGACGTGCCGTTCGTCAGCGTCGAGGCGACGAGCATGACGAGCTCAGGGTATGTCGGCGAGGATGTCGAGAACTGCGTTGCGAGGCTCGTCGAGGCGGCAGATGGCGACGTCGAGCGTGCGGGACGAGGGTGCGTCCACTCCCTCTCCTCCTCGAGTGAGCAAGAGGTGCGCCTCATCACCGCTGCCGTGCACTGACACTCGGCTCCTCCCCCACGCAGCATCGTCTTCATCGACGAGATCGACAAGATTTCGGCCGCAGGAGGTGCCTCGCGAGACGTCGGCGGCGAGGGCGTGCAGCAGGCATTGCTCAAGATGCTCGAGGGCACCGTCGTCAACGTGAGCGAGCACGGCTACTCGGGCGGCGGGGGAGGCGGCGGCGGCGGCATGTTTGGCGCGTTCGGGCGGCGAGGAGGATGTACGTCCTCTCTCTCTCTCTTTCCCTTCTGGAGGAGAGTCGCTCGTCGAGCAACTCGCCGAGCTCAGGAGGACGGACGCCGGCGCGGATCCTGACGTCCTCGACCCTGCAGCTCGAGAGTCGACGCTCGTCGACACCACCAATGTCCTCTTCATCGTCGCCGGCGCTTTGTGAGTCGACGTCCCCCTCTTCCGTCTCTCTCCTCTCGGAGACTCGCCTTGCTGACACACTTCCTTTCGCAGCGTCGGCCTCGAGAAGATCATCCAGGCGCGCCTGTCGAAGGGCTCCATGGGCTTCACCGCGCGCATCGCACCCTCGCCCGCCTCCTCCTCCTCCGTCGCCTCGTCCGCTCCCGCCGCACCCTTCTCGCCGCATCATCCTTCGACCTTCGGCAGCATCGCCGGCGGCGCCGACCCAAAGCAGCCCGACCTCTCGCGCCTGCTCGACCAGTGCGAGCCGGCCGACTTGATATCGTTCGGCCTCATCCCCGAGTGCGTCCTCTTCTCTCCCTCGTGCAGCATCGACCTGCGCTCAGCCGCTTTATAGTATGCGGTCGCTGACTCGTGTCGCCCTCCAGGCTCATCGGCCGACTGCCGATCACGGCCGCCCTGCGCTCGCTCACCGAGAAGGACCTCATGCGCGTGCTCACCGAGCCCAAGAACGCCCTTGTCAAGCAGTACGCCGAGCTCTTCTCGGCGAGCGGTGTCGAGCTTCGGTGCGTCGAGCTCTTCTGCCCTCTCTAGCTGTCAGCCTCGTCGCCCGCGCCGAGGCCTTCTCGACGAGCCGCTCCTGACTCACCCCTTCCTCGCGCGCAGCTTCACCACCCCCGCATTACGAGCTGTTGCCGCTCGAGCTGTGCAGAAGCAGACCGGCGCACGAGGTCTGCGCCGCATCCTCGAGGACGTCCTCCTCGACTCGATGTTCGACGCGCCCCAATCTGTGCGTCGCTCTCTCTCGCTCTCGCAGCTGTCTCTTGCTCGTGCACACTCACTGACTGTGCGCCGCACTCCTGCCCGCAGTCAATCCGCTACGTCCTCGTCACCAAGCCCGTCGTCGCCGCCGGCGAGCCGGCGCACTATTACTCGCGCGGGCAAAAGCACGTATTCGAGACGGACTTTGCGGCCGAGGAGGACGAGACCGGCGAGAGTGCGCAAGATGGAGCTGGGCACGGGCAGAAGGAGCGCGTCGGCGTCGTCGAGGAGGGCGAGAAGCAGAAGCGGGGCGGCAAGCGCAAGGCGGTGGCGTGAGGACGGCGAGAGCGTCTCGTCGAGCTCTTCGGCCCTTGTAGACTACCTGTTGAGAGTCCTGTCCTTGTAATATTGCGCTGCGGTGCCGTTCACGTCGTCGAGAGCCGGCTCAGCCCTCCTCCCCTGCTTCCGAGCGCAGCGCAAGATCGTGCGAGCAACCTCTCTGGTTGGTCGCAGGGAGGGCCTTGTCTTCGAGTAACCGACTCGATGCATAGATCGAGGGCTCGCCGGGTCCAGAAAGAGCAGCGTTGCAAGCGCACGAGCGACCACCGCCTCCTCGCGCCGCCGGTTCTGGGCGCAAAGATGATCGAGCGCTCTCTGCGCGGGCTTCGGCGTTGCTCTTGCGCCGTATGATGGTCTCGTACGAGCTCGCACTGCTCGTCCTGCACTACTCGCGCTGCAGGCGGTAGAGCTGCGCAAGAGCTGCGCTGAGGCGGCTCGACGCGCTGCGGCGCGCGTCCCGCTCGTCGCCCCTTTCGACGCTCTCTCTCTCGCCGCTTTTCCGGTGCGCTCCTCGGCTCCAGCGTGCTACAGAAAGTGCTCGACTAGCTCGTGACCTTCTCAAGTCGCCCGGAGCGGAGGGAGGAGGGTGAGAAGGGCGAGAAAGGGTGCGCGACCACGTCTGGCGACCGTTAGCAAAGTGATGCTTTCCTTTGTCAAACAGCTCGAGCTGGCCGGCGCCTTTCTGAGCATAGTCCGGTGGAGCATCGACAGTCGGTCCTGTTAGGGATCCGCGCAGGGTCGACTGTTGCTGCGCCACCGCACTACGAAGAGCAGGGTCAGCGTGAGCGTGGCTTGCATGTCACTCGGGATCCGAGTTCTGGTGCAATCGGGCGCGCGCGCCCCCTGCTCTTTTGCTTACCTTTTTGCTTACCCACTTTTGCTAATGGCATTACGAAAACGGCAACGGCATCTCGCGCGGCCGTCGCTTCTCCAGCTGTTTTCTGCACGCTGTGCGCTCTGCGCATTCTCCACGCTAATCGGGGGATGTGCGAAGCATTGAGATGTAAGCTCGTTGGAGCAGCAGGTCGAGCCCTCCTGCGCGCAAAGGCTCGAGCAGCAGACCGTCCGCCGGCCAACCCCTCCCTTGGGGCGACCGTGGACGTTCCCGCTCACGAAAACGAAGCTCGAGTGCATTGGGAGCGATCCGGCTTCGCTGTACCCGCTCATGTGCAGTCGCTGAGCCTTTAAAGGCGTCCGTCGGGTGGCGATTCGGATCTGAACTGGGTCGAGCGGCGGCTCGTGCGCTGTCGCTGCTCGACGAGGTTGGCCGCCGCTGCGCTCGAAAGGCGGGAGCGCAATAGTGCGAGGCTTCTAGAGCATAGCATGGAGTTCAGAGCTCGGAAGAGGCGAAAGAGAGATCGCTCGCTCGGGCGAGGAGGAGGTGCGAGGAGGAAGTATAGCTTCCTCGCGCGCGTCCTTGCCGCTCCCTGCCTGCGCTCTCCTGCGAGGGACTCGAGTGCCTAGCTTACAGACGATGCCGAAGCGAAAGGCGAGAAGAGCGGCGCTGCAGAGCGACCCGAGAGCCAGCGCTCGTCGACGCACGGCCCCCGCCTCGCTGCACACCTCTTTCCTGCTCACCTCGACGCCCTCGAGCGCTATTAACTGCTCTGCTGCCTCGTGAGCGCGACCTGAAGAGGTAGAAGAAGCTCTAGCAGAGGCAAGCTCGCGCTCTCGAGCGAACAGGACGAGGAAGATCCACGCCCTTCGAGGGGCTTGCATCGCAGAAGACTACCCCGTTTGACGACTCGATGACGCACCCGGGATGACACGAGAGAAAGAGAGAAGGAAGGGGATTAAGACAAGGAGGGGTCCGGGCGAGAGGGGTACAAGAGACAAGGTGAGGAGGAGGAGGAGGGGAAGGCTCGACTCGCTCCGCTCAGAGCGTGTAGCGGAACTTGGGGTTGCCCTCGATGACGTACGTGCCGGCGTCGGCCTTGCGGTTCTGGGCACGGCAGTAGAACGAGAGGCCCGTGACGCTGGTGATGATG
>Ga0308169_10001895_pt1 | contig 22945 bp, 18 predicted proteins | sample PhyBR1_2_FD_202139 | JGI IMG/M metagenome (GOLD analysis project Ga0308169, IMG submission 202139) | Phyllosphere microbial communities from UC Gill Tract Community Farm, Albany, California, United States - DLSLSB.R1 | ecosystem: Host-associated > Plants > Phyllosphere > Unclassified | place...
GCACGTTCGTAGCCTGCATCCACGTGGCGGATGACGCCCATGCCTGGGTCGTTGGTCAACAGCGCCTCGAGCTTGGCTGCTGCCATCTCGGAGCCATCGGCCAGCGAAACCTGGCCAGCGTGGATCGAGCGGCCCATGCCTACGCCGCCGCCGTGGTGGATCGAAACCCACGAAGCCCCGGAGCTGGTAGCGGTCAGGGCGTTGAGCAGTGGCCAGTCGGCGACTGCATCCGAGCCGTCCTTCATGGATTCGGTTTCGCGGTATGGCGAAGCTACCGAACCGGAGTCGAGGTGGTCGCGGCCGATCACGATCGGTGCGGAAACCTTGCCTTCGGCAACCAGCTTGTTGAAGAGCAGGCCGGCCTTGTGGCGCTCGCCGTAGCCCAACCAGCAGATGCGTGCCGGCAGGCCCTCGAACTCGACCTTCTCAGCGGCTGCATCCAGCCAGCGGTGCAGGTGCTCGTTCTCCGGGAACAGTTCCTTCAGCGCTTCGTCGGTAACGCGGATGTCCTCCGGGTCGCCGGAGAGCGCAACCCAGCGGAATGGGCCCAGGCCCTCGCAGAACAGCGGGCGGATGTAGGCAGGAACGAACCCCGGGAATTCGAAGGCGCGGTTGTAGCCGCCCTTGCGGGCCTCGTCGCGGATCGAGTTTCCGTAGTCGAAGACCTCTGCGCCGGCATCCTGGAACTCGACCATAGCCTGGACCTGGGCTGCCATTGAAGCCTGGGCCTTCTTGGTGAAGCCGATAGGATCTGCCTTGGCCTCGGCGTCCCACTGTTCCATGGTGTATTCGGTTGGCAGGTAGCTCAGCGGATCGTGGGCCGAAGTCTGGTCGGTGACGATGTCGATGGCGAACTCGCCGGCCTGGTGGCGCTTGAGCAGTGCGGGGAAGATCTCGGCGGCGTTGCCGACATAGCCTACGGAGAGCGGACGGCCTTCGGCCTTGGCGGCCAATACCTTTTCCAGCGCCTTGTCCAAATCCAGCTCCACCTCGTCCAGGTAGCGCTTGGAAACGCGGCGGCGCAGGCGGGACTCGTCCACGTCGATGATCAGCACCGCACCGCCATTCAACGTGACCGATAGCGGCTGCGCGCCGCCCATGCCGCCGCAACCGCCGGTCAGGGTCAGGGTTCCGGCCAGGGTGCCGTTGAAACGCTTCTTGGCAACTGCCGCAAAGGTCTCGTAGGTGCCCTGCAGGATGCCCTGGGTGCCGATGTAGATCCATGAACCAGCGGTCATCTGGCCGTACATCATCAGGCCTTCGGCCTCCAGCTTGCGGAAGTGCTCCCAGTTGGCCCAGTCGCCGACCAGATTGGAGTTCGCAATAAGGACTCGCGGAGCCCACTTGTTGGTCTTGAAGACGCCGACCGGCTTGCCCGACTGAACGAGCAGGGTTTCATTGTCTTCCAGGTCCTTGAGGGTTTCAACGATGGCATCAAATGCTTCCCAGGAGCGGGCAGCCTTGCCGGTGCCGCCGTACACCACAAGATCCTCGGGGCGCTCTGCCACCTCGGGGTCGAGGTTGTTCATCAGCATGCGCAGTGGGGCTTCGGTGGCCCAGGACTTGGCGGTCAGTTCGGTGCCGCGTGGTGCGCGGACAACTCGTGGTTCGTGGCTCATGAAGATTCCTAACGATGTAATCTAGCTAACTACTTACATCATTGGCCATCGAGCAGCCGCTGAGTACCTCGCGATCACCGGACTTGTCTGGTATTTCAGATCCGTGGGTTGAGCGTGGTGCTGCGTGGCGCCGCATCCCACGGCGATCCTGTGCGGCAGGCTGCCGGGAGGGACCGCAGGGCAAGGCGGCATCATCGTGTTTCGGCGCCGCCTTCTCTAGCCGGGGATCGAGGGGCCCGCCGGACGCTTTCCCTGAATTCGCGTGGTGATCAGTGCCGCGGTCGAACGGATCTGCTTGAGCAGCTTGTCCCACTGTTCCTCGGGCACCCGGTCTGCCAGGAAGGTGACTGCCACGGCGGCCACCGGCCAGTTGCCGGCATCCCGGATCTCCACCGCGAGCGAGTGGAAGTCCGGGGTGACATCCCCTCGTTCCACTGCGTAGCCGCGCTGCGAGCACTGCTCCAGCTCGCGGCGCAATTGCGCGTAGCCGGTGATCGAAGAGCGTTCCACGCGATCCGAGAAATTGGCCGCGCTGGGATACAGCGCGCGCACCTGGGATTTGGGCAAGGCCGCCAAGATGGCCCTTCCCGAAGCAGTCAGATGCGAAGGCAAGCGCACCCCTACATCGGTGACCAGCGACGGGCGGCCTTTGGCGCGTTCTTCCACGATGTACAAGACATCGGATCCATGCAGGATTGCCAGATGCGCGCTCTCGCCGACCTTGTCCACCAGCTGGGCGATGAGCGGTGCGCCAAGCCGGGCCAGCGGTTCCTGCCGGGTGTAGGCGCTGGAAAGCTCAAAAGCCGCGATCCCCAAGCCATAGGACTTGTCCTCCGGATAATGGGTGACAAATCCACGCTCGTTCATGACCGCGAGCAGCTGGTAAACGCTGGAGCGGGGCAAATCGAGCAGGGTGGCAATCATGGCTGCCGGTGTGGGAGCCTTCCTGCTGGCCAGCAGCTGGAGGATCCTCAGGGTGTTATCCGATGCCGGGACCTTGCTACCCATGTGGCCTCCTTGGCACAGTTCGGATCATGTTCTGCGACAAATTCTAGCGCCCGGCCCCGGCCATGAACTCGTTGAGCTCGCTCAGCGTCGGCGGGTTGGCGCCGGTGCGGGCAACGGTCATCCCCGCGCAAGCGGCCGCGATCTGCAATGCCGCCTCCAGCTCGGCGCGATCCAGCGTGCTGCCATCACGCAGGTTCTGGGCCAGCGGGCCATCAACGATTCCATGCAGCAGCCCGGCCATGAACGCATCCCCGGCACCCACGGTGTCAGCGGTGGGCACTGAAAGCGAGGGGACCACGACTTCGCAATTCCGGGTGCGCGCTTCGGCGCCGCGGGCGCCAAAGGTCATCACGGCCAAGGAAGCTCCAAGGTCCAGCAGATGCTCCAGCACGCGGTCGGTGTCCCACCCGGGGTACAGCCACATTGAATCCTCGTCGCTGAGCTTGACCACATGGGACAAGGAGCTCAGCTTCTCGATATGGCTGATGGCCTTGGCCCGGTCCTCAACCAGGGCTGGACGCAGGTTCGGGTCGTAGCTGCGCAGCTGGTTGGGCGGCGCGGCGAGGAACAGGTCGATCAGCTTCTGCGCGCTGGGGGAGCGGAAGGCGGCGATGGACCCGGTGTGCAGCAGCGACGCCTCGCTCGCGGCCAGCTTGCCCAAGCTGCAGTTCAACTCGAATTCGTAGCTGGCATTGGCGGACTCATCGAGCACCACGGTGGCCGTGGAGGTGGGCGCATCCGACTGCGATCCTTCAGCCAGCTCGACTCCCGAGCCCTGCAGGTGATCGGCGATCAGCTGCCCATGCTCATCTGTGCCAAGATCCGTGGCCAGCGTGACCTCATGGCCCAGCCGGCCCAGGCCCACCGCGACATTCAGCGGAGAACCTCCGGGATGGGCCACGGAGTTGACGATGTCCACCAATGCCTCGCCGGCAACCTGAATTGAAACCATGGTTTCGATCCTACGTAACCCGGGCAGAAAATGCTCGCTAGACGTTCAGCCGGTACCCGCGCTTGATCACCGTGCTGATGATTTCAGGCTGGGGCAAGGCCCGGCGCAGCCGGCTCAGCGTCATATCCAACGCGTGCCGCGAGCTGACCTCGGGCAGGGCGGCGCTGAGCTCATCGCGCGAGAGCACGCTGCCGCCGGCCTCGATCAGCGCGCGCACCAGCTCGGCCTGCCCCGGAGTCAGCTCGCAATTCTGGTCCTGGATGGACAGGGTGCGCCCGCGCAGCTGCACCTGGCCATGCACGGTCTGCGCCTGCAGGGTGCCCAGCGAACCCAGATGCTCAACCAGCTGGCCGATCATCGCGCCCATGCGGTGGCGTTCGGGAACCAGCGGGTTGATGCCGGCTTCTTCCAGCGGGGAAGCGGTCACTGGCCCAACGGTGGCCACGGCCACGCGCTCGGCCAAGGAACGCTGCAGGGCGGGGAGCCGATTGCGCGCATTGGCGGCGGCAAATAGCGCGTGCACGCTCGGTGCGCTGGTGAAGGTCACCGCGTCGAAGTGCGCCGCGCACAAGCCCTCCACCAAAGCCGAGATCCCGGTATCGCTGCTAGTGTCCTGCCAGCGGTAGGGCTCGACCTTGATCACCCGCCGTGCCCCGAATTCGCGCATCTGCTGCGGCATCCCATGATCCGAGTCGGCGTGCAGCTGCAGGGCCACGGTGGCTGAAGCAAGCTTGCCCTTGAGCATCTCAAGCAGCGAAGAGCTGCGCCCGTCCTTGGCCACGCCGGCCGGCTCCAGGCCCACCGCCCGCACCGACCCATGGGCCTTGGACCCGCGCACATAGAGGTCGGACTGGCTGAAGGCGGAGATCAACTCGTCGCCGATCCCGGCCGCCTCGGCGGTATCGAGCCAACGCCGCAGCCCGTAGGCGGTGGTGATCACCACGACCTGCGGCCGCGCCTCGATCAGCTTGTGGGTCTGCGCCAGCAGCTGCTGCTCGTCATCCAGCGGGGCCAGGCGCAGCAGCGGGGTGTGGGTAACCTCAGCGCCACGCCGTTCAAAAGCTTCGATCAATTCGGCTGAACGCCGATCGCTGGTTACGGCGATGCGGAATCCAGCCAAGGGTTTCGCGATATTCATGAGGCTCTCTCCAAGGCAGGTTCGGTACTGGCGGCCGGCACCGCATCGAGCAAGGACTGCGGCAATTGCGCCACCTCGCCGATGACGATCACGGCCGGATTCGAGTGCGCGCGGGCCACCTCGGCCAGGGAGGAGAGCGGCGCATGGCTGGTGCGCTGGATATCGGTGGTGCCCGACTGCACGATGGCGCAGGGCATGTCCTTGGCCATTCCCACCCGAAGCAGCCCCGAGACGGTCTGCTCGATGGTTCCCATGCCCATCAGGATCACGATCGTGCCGCCCAGCTTGGCCAACTGCTCCAGCTGCTGCTCGCTGAGCGGATCGTGCCCGGAGACCACGGTGAACATGGTGTTCACCCCGCGGGCTGTCACCGGAATGCCGGCGGCGGCCGGCACGGTGATGCAGGAGCTCAACCCTGGAATCACGCTGACCGGGATCTTGGCCGCGGTTGCTGCGGCGACTTCTTCAAAGCCGCGGCCGAAAACAAAGGGGTCCCCGCCCTTGAGCCGGACAACCTTGGCACCGGCCTGCGCCGCCTCGATCATCCGCGCTTCGATCTGGCGCTGGGTGAGCTTGTGGTGGCCGGGCAGCTTGCCTGCGTCGATGATGGTGGCCTGCGGCGCCAGGACCGCAAGATGCTCGCTGGGACCGAGCCGATCGGCGAAGACCACCTCGGCCTCGGCCAGGGCGCGCACCCCGCGAAGGGTCATCAGGTCCAAGGCGCCTGGTCCGCCGCCGAGCAAGGTGATCGAGCCGGTGGCAGCCGACGGGGCCGCCCGCAGCACCGGGACCTTGGCCTCGGCGGCCACCTGGTCAAAGCGCTCGGGACGGTGATCGCAAATCACCAGCAGGCCCGCCTGTTCCAGCTGCCCCAGCGCCTGCTGCGCGTCCTCGGCAAACAGGAGGCTGCAGCCTTCGGCACTGAAGCGGTCGGCGGTGGTTTTGCTGGCGGATCGGCTGCCTGCGATCAGCACCATGCACTGGGAAAGCTCGAGGTCTATGCCGATCATGATTGCTTCGATCCTTGCTGGATTTTCCTGAATGACATGGGGTGCTCCTTGGAATAAGTGGGTGCTACCCAGCGTAGGGCTCCAGCTTTTCCCGTAGGTATCGCAAATGTTTCAGGTGTAATAAATCGAATAAAGGTTAACCTTCTGGAAATGTTCGAGTCGGCGGGATGAAACACTAGGTCATTAATGTCAGTAGTGTTGCAAGGCACTGGGCCGGCAACCTGCAAAATTCAGTGAGCGAATACGCAGGAGCTTGCCGACCGATGCCTGCAACGGGCACGCTGGGTGCATGGAATCGCTTTTTGATGACAGCGCCTTGGCCCGCGCCGGGGGAATAGTGCGACCCGGGGTGTGGCATCTGCCCGGCTGGCTCAGCCCCGCCGCGCAGGATTGGATCGTTGCACGCTTTTTCCAGTGGGGACACGGACCCGTCCCGCCCCACCGCACGCACATCAATGGCCATCCCATGAGTGTGCAATCGCTGAGTTTGGGCTGGCATTGGAGCCCGAACCGCTATTCAAAAACCGCCGACGACCTCGGCGGCGCAGCGGTGGCGCCGATGGAACAATGGCTGGTGCGACTGGGCCAGAACGCCGTGGCCGAAGCCACAGGCGATGTCCAGCGCGCCGCAGCCTATCTTCCCGACGCCGCCATCGTGAATTTCTACGACCACCAGGCCACCATGGGCATGCACCAAGATGCCGACGAGCGCATTAACGCGCCGGTGGTTTCGCTGTCCATCGGCGACTCGGCAACCTTCCGCCTGGGCAACACCGAGAACCGGAACCGGCCATGGCAAGACCTGCGCCTGGCCTCCGGGGACCTGCTCATCTTTGATGGCCCGGCACGCTTTGCCTATCACGGGGTGACCAGGATCCACCCTTCAACGGCCCCTGCCGGTTGCCATCTGGGTGCTGGGCGCATCAACATCACCCTGCGCCAAACCGGCCTGCAGGCCATTTAGGCTTGCCAGCTGGGCTACTGCGCGTTGTCCAGATCGATGGTGGCTTGCAGGGCGTAGTGATCCGAATCGCCGATCGGCAGGCGCTTCAGATCGGCCGAGGCCACTCCGCGCAGCATCATGTGGTCGATCCCGAGCACCGGGAAGGGGGAGCGCGGCCAGGTCATCGCCAGCCCCCAATCACTGTAGGCCGCCTCGTCCAAGGCGTCCAGGACCGGGGCAAAGTGCCGGTCCGTGCTGGTGGCGTTGAAGTCGCCGGCGGCAATGATCTTCGCTGAATCATCGGCCTGGACATAGTTGGCCAGCGAGGCGAGCATGGCATCGCGTTCATGATGACCGGTAGGCCGGGCCGAAGCGGCATGCACCGCGTACAGCCGCACGTCGCCATGCTCGGTGCTGACATCAACACGCAAGGCGCGATTCCAGCCCAGCCCCAGATCCAGCGGCTGCGCATTCTTCAAGGGGTAGGCGCTCCATACACCCACGGTGCTGACCATGTACCGGTAAGGGTGGGTTTGGGACAGCTCCTGGCTGATCTGCTCTTCCTGGCCCTGTCCGATCTCCTGCAGAGTGATGACCTGCGCCCCGGAAGCGGCCAGTTCCCGGGCCGCTTGCAGCCCAGCCGACTCGTGGACATTTTGCGTGGCCACTTCTAGCGAGGCTTGCGGCGCGTACTTTGCATGCGGAATGAAGCTGCTGCCAAAAAGCACCGACCACACCACCACGGGAACCAGCAGTCCGATGAAGCTGGCTCGTCCGCGCACCACCAGGGCGATGACCAGCAATACGGGGATCCCCAAGCCTGCCCAGGGCGCAAGGTTGTCCACGACCAGGCCAAGGCCCAGAAGGTCGGGGACCTGCTGATGGAATACCATCAGCCCTGCCAGCGCTAAGCAAAGCAGGACAAAGAAGACCCTCGCGATAATCAGCGGGGCCGAAAGGCGTTGGTGCGATGCATGAGACATAGGACTTAAACAGTGGCACAAAATACTGTGGGAATCGTAATTTTCAGCTGGAGAAGTGCCCCGGCGAATCCCCATAGTCACTACGATGGAAATAGCGCGCCGAGGATGCCGCGATCATGCACCTGCCTAGAATTGAGAACTGAATGACTGCCTACCTATCCGGCGGAAAACTACTATTGGCGATCCTCGCTCTGGCCATGGGCGGCTTTGGCATCGGCGTTACCGAATTTTCGATGATGGGCCTGCTCCAAGAAGGCGCCCTCGACCTCGATGTCAGCAACTCGCAGATGGGCCTGATGATCAGCGCCTACGCCATCGGCGTGGTGGTCGGCGCTCCGGTGCTCACTGCCATGGCCGCGAAGATCCCGCGCAAGCGCGCGGTGCAGCTGCTGATCCTCTTCTTTACCCTCGCGAACCTTTCCTCGGCGTTCGCGCCCGACTACAACACCATGTTGATTACCCGCTTCCTTGCCGGGTTGCCTCACGGCGCCTACTTCGGATTGGCCGGCGTGCTGGCCGGAAGCCTGGTTCCTGGAACCATGCGCGGCCGTGCTATCGCCTGGGTGATGCTCGGCCTTTCGGTCGCCAACGTCATTGGCGTGCCGCTGGTTACGACGCTGGGACAGCAGGCTGGCTGGCGTTCGATGTTCTACATCGTTGCGTTCATCGGGCTGATTACCGCGGTACTGATCACGCTGTTTATTCCGTGGCGCAAAGCTGAACCAGGTGCCAGCATCCGACGCGAGCTGACGGCGCTGAAAAGCCCGCAGGTCTGGCTGGCCATGGCCACCGGCATCGTGGGCTTCGGCGGCTTCTTTGCGGTGTATTCCTACATCTCTCCAACGCTGACCGAAGAATCGGGACTCAAGATCACCTTGGTACCGATCGCCCTGGCGCTCTACGGGCTGGGAATGGTGGTCGGCTCGCTGATTGGTGGACGCCTCGCGGACTGGTCGGTCTTTGGCGCCATCAAGCTTTCCAGCGTTCTGATGGCAGCCACCATGCTGGTATTCGCGGCGGTGGCCAGCTGGATCATCCCGACGATGATCATGGTGTTCGTGCTGGGAGCCGTCGGTTCGCTATTGATCCCGAGCCTGCAGACTCTGCTCATGGACTCGGCGCCGCACGCGCAGTCGCTGGCTGCTTCGCTGAACCACTCGGCCTTGAATGTCGCTAACGCCTTGGGTGCAGCTTTGGGGGCTGTGGTGATTTCAGCTGGTTTCGGCTACCGCGCCCCATCCATGGTGGGCGCAGGCCTGGCGGTCTTGGGCCTGCTGATCGCCATGATCACCCAGGCGCGAGCCAAGAAGATTGGCCTGCTCGTGGGCCGCGATGCAATTGCAGCCCACGAGCACACCGTCGTCGACTAGCTGCTAGCCCTGTACGGCGGAGATGTTGAACATCCACACTACGCCGAACTTGTCGCGAAGCTGGCCGAAGGAGTCGCCCCACGGGGCCTTCTCCAACGGCACCTCGATGGTTGCGCCGGCCGTCAGCGCTTCCCACCACTTGGTTAGAACTGCGTTGTCGGCTTCATCGGTGGCATCGCTGCTCAGGGCGACAGCGCCATTGCTGGTGACGGTCATCTCTGGCGTGCTGTCCGAGGCCATCAGGTGGATGCCGCGTTCCAGGAACAGCGATGAGTGCATGATCAGGTCTGCGGTGGCAGGATTGCCGTCGTTCATGCCTTCCTGGAAGGTCATCATCGATAGCTCGCCGCCGAGTGCTGCATTGTAGAATTCCATGGCTTCGCGGGCATCACCGGCGAAGCGAAGGTATGGGGTCAATCCAATGGCCATGGGGTCGCGCCTTTCACTCAAGATTTAGTGGAACCGATCGGCCCCGAATCCATTCTTACCACCGCCGGCGGACAAATAGAATAGTGCGGATGTGATCAGCGTCTCGGATAGTCGATTTGGTATTTTCCCAACTCCTCCGGTAGAGTTTTATCTCGGTTCAGCGGTAGAAATACCGGCGAGACCAGCTCTTTTGGGGGTATGGCGCAGTTGGTAGCGCGTCTGCATGGCATGCAGAAGGTCAGGGGTTCGAATCCCCTTACCTCCACAAAATCGAATAAAAACCTCCCGGTCATTGACCGGGAGGTTTTTTGTTTTCTTCAGATGCTGAGACCTGCGCATCAGGAGCAAGCTGGTTAATGATCTGTATTGCGCAACGGAGCGGATTACCGCCTATCGGTTATTGGACTGGTAACCCAGCCGCTGACTAATTTTGCGTGCTGCTGTGACAGCAGCAGAACTCAGTTCTTCCAGCTCGGAGGACCCAACGCGGTAAAACGGGGCAGCGATCATGGCGCAGGCAACCACTTCTGAACGGTGATCCAGAATTTCTGCAGCCACCGCAACTTCTTCCCTTGATGTCTCGCCATAATTTACGGCGTAGCCGCGCTCGCGCACTAGCTCTAAGCGTGCACAATATTCCTCTACGCTCAAACCCGACAATTCGATTTCGCCCGAGGCCAAGAGCTGTGCGCAACGCTCGGGGATTTCGTGAGCCAAGAAAATCTGTACCGAGGCACTGAGCGCTGAACGGTACCGGGAACCCATGACCGAGGTGTGCTTGACCAGGCGGTTGGAAGGGATCTGTTCAACGGAGATGGATTCGCTTCCATCCCAGATATTCAGGACAGCGGTCTCGCTCGTAGAGTCGCGCAATTCCTGCAGGATCGGGTAGGCGACTTGCCGAACGTCAAGGTTAGCCAACAAGGGGCCAGCAATGGCAATGAGTCCTACTCCCAAGCGATATTTGCGAGTTTGCTCATCGCGTTCGACCACTCGTTCTTGTTCGAGAGTTGAAAGTATGCGCGAAATGCTCGACTTATGGAGCCCTACTTGTTCAGCAATCTCCGTGACTCCGATGAGTGGACGTTCCACGGTGAAACAACGCAACACATCCAGTACGTTGACTATCACTGAAGTCCCTCGGGCTTCACTGCGTAATTCGGTCATTTCGCCTCCTTGATCGCTACTATCCTACGGCTATCCCAGCGGTTTCCGGCTGGTCTCGGCCGAGCAGATGACCGCTATCAATGAAATTACGGCCGCGCCCATTAGGTACCATCCCGGCGCCAGCAGGTTTCCACTAGCGGAAATAAGCAGTGTGGCCACAAATGGTGCGGTACCGCCGAATAATGCGTTTGAAACGTTGAAGGAAACCGCGAATCCTGAATAGCGAACCTTGGTCGGGAACATTTCAGCCAAGTAGCTTGGAAGGGTTCCGTCATTCAACGTCAGCATGGCACCGAGCAAGATCTGCACCAGGACGATGATCAGGAAACTTCCTGAATCTAGGGCTATGAAGGCAGGAACAGTCAGCATTACGAACATGATTGAAGCCGTGATCAATACGCGTTTGCGTCCCAAACGATCTGAGAGCATTCCCGTGAGAAAGATGAATCCGATGTAAGTGACCAGAGCGATTGTCGTTGCCAGGAAAGAGCGCGTGGCGTCCAAGCCTAGCTCTTGGGACAAATAGGTCGGCATGTACGACAAGATCACGTAGAAGCCAACAGCGTTGAGCAGGACTGCACCAGCTGCGAGAAGCAGCTGACGCCAGTGGTTCTTCAGTAGCGATCGCACTGGTGAACCTTCATTATCAACCGCTTTGGACGCTTCGCGGAAGGCAGGTGAGTCTTCCAGCTTGGTACGGATATATCGACCGATGAGTCCCATTGGCGCAGCCAGCAAGAACGGCAAGCGCCATCCCCAGGATTCCAATGCCTCAGTGGAAAGCAAGCTGGTCAGTCCGGCTGCAAGCAATGAACCTAAGAGCAGACCGGTAGCAGTACTTGCCGGAACAACCGCTGCATAGAGCCCACGCCGATTGGCCGGCGCGTATTCGACCAGGAAAGCCGACGCACCTGCGTATTCCCCTGCGGCGGAGAAACCTTGGACAACGCGAAACAATAGAAGGAGTATTGGAGCGGCGAAGCCAATGGACGCATAGCCCGGCAACAATGCGATGCAGAAAGTGGCTCCTGTCATCAGCAAGATCGACAAGGACAGTGCAGAGCGCCGGCCAATCTTGTCGCCGAGGTGGCCCCAAATGAAACCGCCAACGGGGCGTATGAGGAAGGAAATGGCGAAGACTCCGAAGGTCATGAGTAGCGCCGCCTTGGGGTCTTCGGTGGGGAAGAATACCGCAGCGATAGTTACGGCCAAATATCCGTAGGCGGCGTAGTCGAACCACTCAACAAAGTTGCCGATGAAGCTGGCCATGACAACCTTGCGGCGTGTTTGGATATCGATTGAACCAGTTTCGGGAGTGGTTGGCGTGCTCTGCGCAGCGGCAAGTGGTGCACTGCGATGAGAGTTGCGAAGGGGGTTCATGGTGAAGATCCTCTGGGAATAGCGACGAGAAGCGTCTAGCTCTTGGGGTCGCGTCGGTGTTGCCTGATAATGCAACGGTGGGGCGGGTTGTTGTCCCCGCCCCACCATTGTGGAAGGCCCGTTGGCTTAGATGATGTTGTTTTCCGGGCCGAAGCCGAATTTGGTGATGTTCTCGACGCTGTTGTCTTGGCCGATCACCAGAATGTCGTGTTCGCGGTAACCGCCAGCGCCTGGTTCGCCGTCGGCAACAGTGATCATTGGTTCCATCGAGACAACCATGCCTGGCTCTAGAATGGTGTCGATATCTTCGCGCAGTTCCAGCCCAGCTTCTCGCCCATAGTAATGCGAGAGAACGCCGAAGGAATGTCCGTAACCGAAAGTGCGGTTGGGCAGCAGACCGTGGGAAATGTAGATCTCGTTGAGCTCTGCGGCGATGTCCTTGCAAACCGCGCCGGGCTTGATTAGTTCCAAACCGCGCTTGTGCACCTCAACGTTGATATTCCAAAGTTCCAGAGATCGGGCGTCTGGTTCACCGAGGAAGAGCGTGCGTTCCAAGGCGGTGTAATAGCCCGAAGTCATTGGGAAGCAGTTCAGCGAGAGAATATCTCCTTGCTCCAGTTTGCGAGTGGTAGCCCAATTATGTGCTCCGTCGGTATTGATTCCGGATTGGAACCAGACCCAGGTATCACGAATTTCTCGGTGTGGGAAAGTTCTGGCGATTTCATGCACCATCGCTTCGGTACCAACCAACGCAACTTCGTACTCGCTAATCCCTTCACAGATGGCAGCCTTGATGGCCTCGCCGCCTAGATCACCAATGCGTGCGCCGTGTTTAATGACCTCTATTTCCTCAGCTGACTTGATCATGCGCTGACGCATGGCATCCTGCGAGACATCAACCAGGGTCGCTGAGTCAAAGGCCGCAGCAATTTTGTCGCGGGTTAGACCCGGCAGGAAGTCGTCTTCCACTCCGATGCGTGAAGGTGTCACTCCATTGCGCTTAACGGCATCTTGAAGACCGTAGTAGAAGTTGTCTCGCTTCCAGTCTGTGTACACGATGTTCTCACCATAACTGGTTCGCCAAGGCATGCCGGCGTCAATGTTCGCGGTGATGGTTGTAGAGCTATTCTGCGTCACCACTAATGCGTAGTTGCGCCCAAAAGTCGTGTAGAGGAAGTCCGAGTAGTACTTGATGCCGTGATAGCTCGTAAGAATGACTGCATCCAAGGATTTGGCGGCCATGATGTTCCGAAGGCCTGCGAGACGACGTTCAAACTCGGCGTCCGAAAAAGTCAATTGCTGCTTGGTTCCGTTGTGCAGCGTTTTGAGCCGGGCCAGATCGGCGACGTTGGCGGCGATGTCTACGCTTGTCATGGGTATGGCTCCTCATAAGAAATTGAAAGTTGGGGGAGGCCGGTGCGATCCATTGGATGGCGAGATTCTTGGGAATCACCGGAGAATTTGATTCGTGTTGCATTCATTGCAACGACGTTGCATTAAGATTATGGTTGCGATTTGGTGCTGTCAAGAGAAATTTTTCTCGAGCTCGAAAAATTCGCATAAGTTCAAGTCAAGCGTCAAATTAAAGGTTGTTTCTGACGTGTTACACCTAGATTGGGTGGGGTTTTGGAGCGTGAAAACATGGCGCGAAGGCGCGGAACGGCAACCTAAGAATCGCTGTAATTTGAGCTCGCAGCGTGGAGGAAGCGATGCACGCACAGGGCGTGCAGAGTGGTCGTCCTGGCGGTTCTTCAGGTGATGTTGGTGGGTGGCTATCGAGCCCCATGAGCCTTTAGTTCAGTGGCATGTTTTGAACATGGAAGCCACGGTCGGGGGCATCTGTTCATGGGCCAGACGCAGATTGAACCAACCGCCTCAGGGGTGGAACTGAAGCGGCAATAGTAAGGGTCATGATCGGGGGTTGGCGCTGGTCTTTCACAGCAGAGTACGGTTTTGAGCAGCTTACGGGTGGCGCGTCCAAAAATTGCTCGCAGTGATAACTTGGATTGCGTGGACTCATGCATTTTCTTTTGGAATGCGGAATCTTCTTAGCCCCTGTGGCTGGAGGTAATCTGCCATGAAGTTCGAATATGTAAGTTCTTCACGATGCCGCCATCAGGAGTACGCGAAAGGTTTCCAGTCGCGGCAGGCCGTATCCGGGCGTCCGTTGCATCAAACCGTGTCTTGTTTCCTGGTAGGTAGCTCATCATTGCCATTAGGCGGGAATATCCTCGATATCCGGTGGTTTTTCATCGCCGTTGCGCGGACTGCTCCCCGTGTCCGGTGGCCGGTTGAGCCATTCTTCGAAAGAGCGCACCCAGTCAGCTTCACTCATGCACTGCGGATAGGGTTTATGCGCAAACCCCGTCGCCGGCGGCGCCGTGGATCGATACACCGTTCCCATTCCCGTGTTGATCAACATGGAATGCGGCCCGTGCTTAATGACAATTTCCTGCCAGCCAGGGGTTTCTTTTGCCTGATTGCACAACTTGCACCGGCCATCGGAATTAGTCACACAAGTATGCCCACCTAAATAGGCCTGGGTGACATGATCAATCTCTTCAATTAATCCATCGCAGAATGGCGTGCGGCAATGCCGGTCGCGCATCTTGATGAACTTCTTCATTTTCTCAGGGAAGATCCGCGCTTTGGAGTCCATCGCGATCAAGTCTTTATCTCCTGGAGCCGTATATAACCTGATTAGTTCAATGGTGGCTTCCATGGTCTCGACAAAGGCGGGGGACCGGGTGGCGGCCATCTCGGCCAGGGTCATATTGTTCAGGATCTCCTGGCCGGCAACTAGTTCACGAGCGTACTGTGGCGCAATGGTGCCATAACCCTCAAGGTTGGCAGGATCCCGGTCTCCGAGGAACAGGGTTTTATCGGTCATGACCAATCCCAGAGTGAAAGTGACCGGTATTTTTGCTTCCGGGTGGGTGCAGAAACTTGCGAAGTAGTCCGCTTCGATCTGTGTCCTCGTGCGGGGATCGCCTTTTGCTTTGAGGCTGCGGGCTTTGGCCTTCATCTCATTTTTCATCGCTAGTCCGGCGGTGATGGGAATGTTCCCGTTGACGCGCATCATCCCTGTCTCGGCATTCGGGGTGAACTTGATGAAGCGCTGTTCCTCTGCGGTCTTCTGTTCCTTGCACTGCTGATCCGAGGCATAGGTGAGGGTGAAGTCTTTGACCGTGTCACTGATTTTCTTGTTCCCGAGATTCTCAAGCATTTTCGGGTTCTTCGCGTACAGGTCATCAAATTCAGCGCGACGTTCTGCTTTGACGGAGCGCAGCGGGGTGAGGATGGCCCGCATTTGATCTTCGGTGAATTCACCGCGGCTGTAGGCTGCGGCCAGATGCGGAGTGCTTTCGAAGAGGATTCGGCAGTTCTCCAGATATGCACCGTAGCCATGGGAGTCGGTATGCCGGGCGAGGGCAATGGCCGCGGCGGCCCCGCGGTTCAGCTGCTTGAGTGCCTTGCTGCGAGAATTGCTCTCAGTATTGGTGCGGACCAGATCGATTTCCAGTTGATGGGAGAGAGCTGCCTGATGGTAGCGCAGGGACGAGATCGTGGATTCGATGTCGGCGATGGCGGTGGCGCACTCGCTTTTGCTGCCGTGTTCTTCAAGTGATGCCAGATCAGTTTCCAACGCTGTGACCACGGCGGTGAATCTGCCGTGGTCCGGTGGGTTGGGCCAGTCCCAGGAAGGGACTATTGTTTCGGACATATTCCAACTTTACGCCGCTAAATCGAATATGTCTTCGATAATTTGGCTACAGGTGGATAACTTTTAGGATACGGCAATATTGCAGGTCAGAAGTTGATTATTCGTGTTTCTGTGCAGGGTGGCCGGGGGTGCGAGTGCGTGATTTTGTGCGGAGCTAGAGCACTGCGCGGACCGAAGCTTCGAAACTTGCGATGTGGTCGCGAGCCAGGGTGCTGGCAGTTTCAGGGGCTTGATCGAGGACTGCTTTGAGCAGTGCCTGGTGCTCGGCGATATGCGCGTCGATGCTCGGCAGGCGATCGAGGGTGAGACACCAGATGCGCGTGGCGAGGTTGTCGAGACGGATGAGGGTCTCTTCCAGATGGTGGTTGGCGGCTGCCTGGTAGATCAGGCGGTGCACGGCCAGGTCGTTTTCCATGAGGCTGCGCCGGGTCTCGTCGCCGGTGAGGTGGGAGATGGTGTGGAGGGTCTGCTCGATTTCGGCCCGGACGTGACCGCCACCCAGTGCGGCGGCCCGATCGGCCGCAAGAGGCTCGAGGGCGAGGCGCACTTCGGTAATGGCAGCGAGCTCGGTGATGTCCACGCGCGTGGCGAAGGTTCCCCGGCGCGGGTAGGAGTGGACCAGATGGTCGACCTCGAGCCGCTTGAGCGCTTCGCGCAGCGGGGTGCGGCCGATATTGAGCTCTTGGACCAGCTGGGCCTCGTTGATCGGCTCGCCCGGGGCGATATCCATCATGATCAGGCGATCGCGCAGTATCTGGTAGGCGCGATCTGAGAGGGATTCGCTCATGGGGGCTCCTCCTGCGGTGCGTAGCATCAAAGTAATTTTCGCGTACCCATTGACCGGGTTTCGCTTTCTATCATACAGTGAATCGCAGATTGATATATCAGTTGTCGGCAATTCATACATTGCACGCGGTACTGTCGAAGATTGGAGATTCACTGTGGCTGATCTGCTGCCTGAACACCCGGAGTTCCTGTGGGCGAATCCGGACCCCAAGAAGTCCTACGACGTTGTGATCGTCGGCGGTGGCGGCCACGGCCTGGCTACCGCGTACTTCCTCGCGAAAAACCATGGCATCACCAATGTCGCAGTCCTGGAAAAGGGGTGGCTGGCCGGCGGGAACATGGCCCGCAACACCACCATCATCCGCTCGAACTACCTGTGGGATGAATCGGCCGGCATCTACGAGAAGTCGCTGAAGCTCTGGGAGCAGCTGCCCGAGGACCTGGAATACGACTTCCTGTTCTCCCAGCGCGGCGTGATGAACCTGGCCCACACCCTGGGCGACGTGCGCGAATCGGTGCGCCGCGTGGAGGCGAACAAGCTCAACGGCGTGGACGCCGAATGGCTCGACCCCTCCCAGGTCAAGGAAGCCTGCCCGATCATCAACACCAGTGACAACATCCGCTACCCGGTCATGGGCGCCACCTGGCAGCCACGCGCCGGCATCGCCAAGCACGACCATGTGGCCTGGGCCTTCGCCCGCAAGGCCAACGAGATGGGCGTGGACATCATCCAGAACTGCGAAGTCACCGGCTTCATCAAGGACGGCGAGAAGGTCACCGGCGTGAAGACCACGCGCGGGACCATCAACGCCGGCAAGGTCGCCCTGGCAGGTGCCGGGCACTCCTCGGTGCTGGCCGAAATGGCCGGATTCGAACTGCCGATCCAGTCCCACCCGCTCCAGGCCCTGGTCTCCGAGCTGTTCGAGCCGGTCCACCCGACGGTGGTCATGTCCAACCACATCCACGTCTACGTCTCCCAGGCCCACAAGGGCGAACTGGTGATGGGCGCCGGGATCGACAGCTACAACGGCTACGGGCAGCGCGGCGCTTTCCACGTGATCGAAGAGCAGATGGCCGCGGCCGTGGAGCTCTTCCCGATCTTCGCCCGGGCGCACGTGCTGCGCACCTGGGGCGGCATCGTGGATACCACCCTGGATGCCTCGCCGATCATCTCCAAGACCCCGATCCAGAACCTGTACGTGAACTGCGGCTGGGGCACCGGCGGGTTCAAGGGCACCCCGGGCGCCGGCTTCACCCTGGCGCACACCATCGCCCACGACGAGGCGCACCCGCTCAATGCCCCATTCAGCCTGGAGCGCTTCGAAACCGGCCACCTGATCGACGAACACGGCGCCGCAGCCGTCGCACACTAGGAGCAGCCATCATGATGCTAATCGACTGCCCGCACTGCGGGCCACGCAACGAAAATGAATTCAGCTACGGCGGCGAAGCCCACGTGGCCTACCCGGAAAATCCGGCGGAACTCACCGACAAGGAATGGTCCCGCTACCTGTTCTACCGGGGCAATAAAAAAGGCATTTTCGCCGAGCGCTGGGTCCACGCCGGCGGCTGCCGCAAGTGGTTCAACGCCCTGCGCGACACCGTCAGCTACGAATTCCTGGCCGTATACGGCGCCGGCGAGGCGCAACCGCAGATCGACACACTTCAAGGAGGCACCCGATGAGCAAGCCACAGCGACTACCTGTTGAACTGCGCTCACGCGCCCGGATCGACAGCGATCAGCCTCTGGCCCTGAGCATCGACGGGCAGCAGCTTTCCGCCTTCCGCGGGGACACCGTCGCCAGCGCCATGCTGGCCAACCAGATCCGCCAGTGCGGCCCTTCGCTCTACCTCAAGCGCCCGCGCGGGATCCTTGCCGCCGGCGTGGAAGAGCCCAACGCGCTGATCACCGTGGCCGCCCGCCACGAGGGCGAGGTCAACGAGTCCATGCTGCCTGCCACCACCGTCTCGGTGGCCGAGGGCACCTCGGCCAGCCTGCTCTCCGGGCTGGGCGTGCTGGATCCAGGCACCGACTCGGCGTACTACGACCACGTGCATGTGCACACCGATGTCCTGGTGATTGGCGCAGGACCGGCCGGCTTGGCCGCGGCCCGCGAAGCCTCGCGCTCCGGCGCCCGGGTGATGCTGCTCGATGAGCGGCCCGAGGCCGGCGGCACCCTGCTGGATACCGCCGGCGAGCAGATCGACGGCGTGGATTCCACCGCCTGGATCGAATCGGTGGTCGGAGAACTGGCACAGGCCGGGGAAACCACCCACCTGCAGCGCACCACGGTCTTCGGCTCCTACGATGCCAACTACCTGGTCGCCGTCCAGCGCCGCACCGGGCACCACGACGGCCCTGCGGCCCCGGGCGTCTCCCGCGAACGCATCTGGCACATCCGTGCCGGCCAGGTGGTGCTGGCTACCGGCGCCCACGAGCGTCCGGTGGTCTTCGAGAACAACGACCGCCCGGGCATCATGCTCGCCGGGGCCGTGCGCAGCTACCTGAACCGCTACGGCGTGCGCGCCGGGCAGAAGATCGCCGTATTCACCACCAATGACTCGGCCTACGAGCTGGTCGGCGAATTGGCTGCCTCCGGTTCGGTGGTCGCGGTGATCGATGCGCGCCAAAGCATTTCCGCCGTAGCCGCCCAGGCCGTGGCCGACGGCGTCCAGGTGATCTCCGGATCCGCCGTGGTGGACACCGAAGCCAACGAGTCCGGGGAGCTTTCAGCGATTTTCGTGGCCGAGCTGGACGAGCAGCGCGAGCTGGGCGAAGTGTCCCGGATCGAGGCCGACGTGCTGGCCGTGGCCGGCGGCTTCAACCCGGTGGTGCACCTGCACTCCCAGCGCCAGGGCAAGCTGAACTGGGACACCGCCATCCATGCCTTCGTGCCCGCTGATGCGGTCGCCAACCAGCACCTGGCCGGCGCGCTGACCGGGCGGCTGGATACCGCCAGCGCCCTGTCCACCGGTGCCGCCACCGGAGCGGCGGCAGCCACCGCCGCCGGCTACAGCACCATCGCGCGGGTTCCCGAGGTGCTGCCGGTTCCTGCCGGCGAAACCCGCCCGGTCTGGCTGGTTCCTTCGCGCTTCGGCGATGATGCCGCGAACTACAAGTTCCACTTCGTCGACCTGCAGCGCGACCAAACCGTGGCCGACGTGCTGCGCGCCACCGGGGCCGGCATGCAGTCGGTGGAGCACATCAAGCGGTACACCTCGATCTCCACCGCCAACGACCAGGGCAAGACCTCCGGCGTGGCAGCGATCGGCGTGATTGCCGCGGTGCTGGGCATCGAGAACCCGGCACAGGTGGGCACCACCACCTTCCGCGCTCCCTACACCCCGGTGGCCTTCGCGGCTCTGGCCGGGCGCAACCGCGGGGACCAGCTGGACCCGGCGCGCATCACAGCCATGCACTCCTGGCACCTGTCCCACGGAGCCGAATTCGAGGACGTCGGGCAGTGGAAGCGCGCCTGGTACTACCCGCAGGCCGGGGAGGACATGGAAACCGCGGTCTACCGCGAAGCCAAGGCCGTGCGCGACTCGGTCGGCATGCTCGATGCGACCACGCTGGGCAAGATCGAGATCCGCGGGGCGGATGCGGCCGAATTCCTGAACCGCATCTACACCAACGGCTACACCAAGCTGAAGGTCGGCATGGGCCGCTACGGCGTGATGTGCAAGGCAGATGGCATGATCTTCGACGACGGCGTGACCCTGCGCCTGGCCGAAGACCGCTTCCTGATGCACACCACCACCGGCAATGCGGCCACCGTGCTGGATTGGCTGGAGGAGTGGCTGCAGACCGAATGGCCCGAGCTCGATGTCACCTGCACCTCGGTGACCGAGCAGCTGGCCACCGTGGCAGTGGTGGGACCGCGTTCGCGCGAAGTGATCGCCAAGGTCGCCTCCTCGGTGGACGTGTCCAACGAGGCCTTCAAGTTCATGGCCTTCCAGGACGTGGTGCTGGATTCCGGGATCGAAGCGCGCATCTCGCGCATTTCCTTCTCCGGCGAGCTGGCCTTCGAAATCGCGATCCCGGCCTGGCACGGGCTGAAGGTCTGGGAGGATGTTTTTGCCGCCGGGCAGGAATTCAACATCACCCCGTACGGCACCGAAACCATGCACGTGCTGCGTGCCGAGAAGGGCTTCATCATCGTCGGCCAGGACACCGACGGCACGGTGACCCCGCAGGATGCCGGCATGGACTGGGTCGTCTCCAAGGTCAAGGACTTTGTGGGCTCCCGCTCCTACTCCCGCGTCGACAACCAGCGCGAAGACCGCAAGCACCTGGTCTCGGTCTTGCCGGTGGACAAGACCTTGCATCTGCCAGAGGGCGCCGCGCTGGTGTCGGTGGAAGAACTTGGCGCCGAGGGCATCACCCCGATGGAAGGCTGGGTGACCAGCTCGTACAATTCGCCGGCCCTGGGCCGGACCTTCGGGCTGGCGCTGATCAAGAATGGGCGCAACCGCATTGGTGAAACCCTGCGCACCCCGATCAACGGCCAGCTGGCCGAGGTCACCATCGCAGAAACCGTCCTCTTTGACCCGGAAGGAAGCCGTCGAGATGGCTAGCAACACCTTGATTGAAGCCCGCCGTTCGCCCGCCGCGCACCTGCAGCAGCTGATGGCCGAGGCCAGTGTCGCCGGGGGATTGAGCCTGGGCGAAGTAGCCTTCACCACCCAGGTCTCGGTGCGCTGCGCGCCAGGCAGCGCCGGCTACGGCGCGCTGGCCGAGGCCACCGGCGTGGGCCTGCCGGAAAAGGTCGGCCAGGTCGCCGGCGAAGCAGGCGGCGTGGGGGTGCTGTGGCTGGGCCCGGATGAGTTCCTGGTGACCGCGCCGGAAGATGCCGCCCTGGCCTCCAGGCTGGAGGCGGCCCTGGGCCAGGAGCCGGGGCAGGTCGTTGACCTCTCGGCCAACCGCAGCGTGCTCGAGCTCTGCGGGGCCAACGCCCCGCTGGTGCTGCGCAAGAGCTGCCCGGCAGACCTGCACCCGCGCAGCTTCGCGGTGAACCAGGCGATCACCACCTCGCTGGCCGGCATTCCGGTGCTGCTGTGGCGCACCGGCGAGGAAAGCTGGCGGATCATGCCGCGCGCCTCCTTCACCGAGCACACCGTGCACTGGATGATCGACGCGATGTTGGAGTTCGCCTCCGACCCGGTGGACTAGGACGGATCGCCCAGCGCCCGATAGGTGCGCTGGGCATCCACCGAGACCACCGCGTCCAGGCCGCGCAGCTGCGCGGCAACCTGCTCGCTGCCCTCGCCAATGATTTGGCCCAGGGCAGCGAGCACTTGCTTAACCCGCAAGCCGTGGGCGGCCAGCTCATCGACGATGTCCTCGGGCTGGACATCGGCCACCAGGGTGATGACGTAGATGTGCACTTGGGCGCTGGACATGGCGCTAGCCTTCCGCGCCGGCCGGGGCTTGGGCCAGCCCGGCTCCTGCGTCCGCGGCGGGCAGCTGCACGTCGCGGGAACCGGCCACCAGCTTGTCCCACAGCTCCTGGGCGCGCAGCCCGGTGGATTCTGCCAGCAGGGCGGCTACGCCGGCCACATGCGGGGTGGCCATGGACGTGCCGCTGATGGTGTTGTAGCGCTGGGCGCCGGGCCACGAGGAGTAGACATCGACTCCGGGGCCGGCGATATCCACCTCGCCGCCCTCGGTGGCCAGCGCCTGCGCCGAGAAGTCGGCCACGGCCAGCTTCGAATCCAGCGCCGCCACCGCCATGATGTACGGGCTGTTGGCCGGGGCACCCACGAAGCCGGGGTTCCCGGCCGAACGCTGCGCATTATTGCCGGCCGCAGCAATGATCAGCGACCCCAGTTCCAGGCTGCGCCGCCCGGCGGTGACATAGGGCGGGTGCACGGTTTTCACGTCCGCGCCCAGGGACATCGAGATGATCTCGCACTTGTTTTCCAGCGCCCAGTTGATGCCGGCCAGGATCGTCGAGTCGGATCCCGAGCCATCGGCGCCCAGGACCTTGCCGGCGAAGATATTGGCTTGGCTGGCGACCCCGTAGCCCGGTCCTTGTTCCGGGGTGCGCGGTCCGCAGGAACTGCCAATGCAGTGCGTTCCATGGCCGTGGCCGTCGCTGGCATCTTCGCCCTCGACAAAGGACTTGGCGGTGATGGTCCGCCCAGCGAAGTCGGGGTGGGCGGCATCAAAGCCGGTGTCCAGCACCGCCACATTGATGCCCTGGCCGGTGAAGGAGCTCAAATCCGCGCGCACCGCCTGCAGGCCCCAGGTGAACTGCTCGGTGTCCGCGTAGGAATCCTTGGCGCCGGCTTCGGGCAGGATCCGGTAGACCAGTTCCGGCACGACCGCCGGCGGCAAATGGTGCCCGGCACAGCGCTGGCGGAAGTCCTCGAGCTGATCGGCTTTGCTGGTGACTACCGCGATGCCCAGGGCCGGGTAGTACTCGCTGATCGA
>Ga0308169_10001897_pt1 | contig 22918 bp, 37 predicted proteins | sample PhyBR1_2_FD_202139 | JGI IMG/M metagenome (GOLD analysis project Ga0308169, IMG submission 202139) | Phyllosphere microbial communities from UC Gill Tract Community Farm, Albany, California, United States - DLSLSB.R1 | ecosystem: Host-associated > Plants > Phyllosphere > Unclassified | place...
ACGATTGTCTGTAATGGCGGATAAAGCTCTCTGATGTGTTTGAGCTGGGTTTGAGGGAACGGCGGCGGAACGAGCGATACGAGTGGGTCGAGAAGTGTTCGAAGTGGAAGTGGAAGGAGTCTTCGGTCGGTTGTTTGAAGTGGAAGCGAGTGGTTGTGTAGTTGCGGAAGGTTGCAAGTCGAGTTTCTTCGGACTCGGCATCGTGGTTGAGGGATCCTCCTCCTCCTCTTTATCGTCGTCTGCAACCAATTGTAAACTCTTCCTTGGTGAAGCCCTCGTCTTCTCCGCCGAAAGACTCGTCCTCTTCTTCCTCGGACTCGAAGTCAGAATGACTCCCTCCATCTCTTCTTCCTCTCTCAGAACTTTCTCCTCTTCATCCTCCTCGACTAGTTCGTCTTCCTGCATCTTCTCCTCTCCACCTTCCTCGACGGATGCGTCAACGATAGCAGGTGAATCCTTCTCCTCGGGTGCAGCAACTCCATGTTTCGATCTTCCCGGAGTTTTGCGTGGCTGACCGGGAACGATCTGTCTCCTTGGAGTAACCGGTGCGTTTCCAAGCTGATGATGAGGAGTAGTCGATCGGTTCCTTGCGAGTTCCGTTTCGTTAGGAGGAGTGATCGGTCTCGGAGGTTGAGCAGAACAACTCCTCGATCTCTCCCGCTCCTTCTCTTGCTCCGAGACTTCTTGAGATTGAGGTTGAGGTTGGGAGGTTTTGAGTTCTCGAAGGAGTTCGTCTCGTGCTGACCATTTCACCCATTCGAGTTGGTTCTCATAGAGGAAATGTTGTTGAGGTCCGACGCAACTACCAGGTCTCATCAATCTCATGAACCCGATAGCTGTGAACACGTCTCAACCATCGATCAGCTCCGGTAATCCTGAGAGGGGGTCGCGAAAGAGAGGAAGCGCACCTTCATCAGCGGTGAATCCATGTTTGTAAATCAGATAAGCACCAATCAAAGTTCCAGTCCTCCCTAATCCAGCTTTACAATGAACCGCTACCGAACCTATTCGACTCATACGACACATACATGAGCCTTTCCCTCCAAAGTGAGAGAGAACAGATGAGAGAGCTCACCTCCTGCAGAAATGATTTTATCACTCAAATCGATAAACTCCCTACACATTTCCATAGTCGGATTCGTCCCATCATCAAAGTACACTAAAATTCTCCCAAAAAAAATCCTATCAGCTTTCCTCTCCATCATCTTTCGCCCAAAAAAAATCCAAAAGAGAGATAAAGATAAAATGTGTGCTCACTTTCAATATGTTCTATCCCCCTCTCCAAGAAATGATTCCTATCATACAATTTCTTATTCAACCTAACCACAGCCCTAACTCCCTTCTCCTCAAACTCCTCCAATACATTCCTAAAACTTCTCGTCAACCTCCCTCTCCCACCTCCTACCCCAGTTTGAGGGTTCCAACCCGCTTCGACTGGGGAAGCGAACGCGATGAATCCAGGAGTGATCCAATTCCAATCCCCTTCTTCTACTTTCTCTGCTTTCTCGTATGCGGCCAAATCGAACGTCGAGAGGTCGAGTAATTGATGAGATAATGCTCGAGATAAACCGTACAGGATTTGTTGTGGGTGGAGATGATAATCTGAACGGGAATAACCGGCGTCTCGATAGGGTTGCTGTAGAGGGCATGAGGTTAGTGAGAAGGAGAAATAATGGGAGGGAAAAGGAGAGGAAGTATTACGAGTTCGAGACATGAAATTGGATGTAAAACGTCTGCTACACTCCATCTCATTACTACCATCTGTCAATTCCCTCATCTCCTCATCAGTACAGTTTCTAAGCAGTTAGGGAAGAGTAAGGATGATTTGAAACCTACAGCGTATAAACTCATGAGTAAAGCAGCATTCACTTTCTTATCGGGTTCATCCGACGAGTACAAGAAGATTCTTTGGTGTTTGTGTTGAGGGTCTTCTAGGAGGTTGTGAAGGTGTAAACAGAAGCGACTGAAGCCGAAAGTGGGGACAGTCGACGAAGAAGAGAGAGAGAAGGGATAGAGAAGAGAGCGAGTCGGTCAGTGAGAGAGTCAGAGAGAGTAGTAAAGGAAGAGAGAGAGGTGTAGTGACTGACTATAGACATCCAATGTTTAGTGGACCATAATCTTGAAAGAAACTCAAATAAACCAACTGATCATCAATCGTGAACCAATACACTGATCCATCTTTATCACCTCCTATTCCTCCTGTTGCCGATAAACCAGTTGAGATCGAGTTTAGTTGTTCTTGAGGTGGAGTTGGAGAGGGGAAATAAGTGAAGGCTAGTCGAGAACCAAAAGCGCAGATAGGACCTGATGGGGTGAGACTTGGGGTGGGTGGTAAAGCTGGAGTAGGGGCGGACATGGTCGAGAGAGAGGAAGAAGGTGGAGACGAGGAAAGGTTGTTTGTCAAAACAAGGGCGCGAGGTTCGGGGGAAAGAGATGGGAAGGGAGGAGACCAAGAAAGAGAGCGAGACGGGGGAGGTGATTCACTCGATTAGGTGTACTCGAGAGTTGTAGATGGTGGAGAAAGGGAGAGAGTGACCAAGATTTTGATGAGAAAATTGTTGATTGATTTCGACAAACATTCACTAATTCTACCCTCTGCTATCACTCTAGAGCATCACTGACTAGCTCAAACCACTCTTGAGACCTCTCTCTTACCACTCGGCCTGTCCGATCTAACTCACGAGCGATGATCGCCAATTTCTCTTTCTCTCTCATCTTTGCTTCTGACACTTCACTTTGACTACTAGCTTTCATTCTGGGTCTTGTTATCTACCGCTTGTGTATCTCCGAGTCTCTACTTCAGTCTCTAACTGCTTTCACTTTCCTTCTCTTCCTTCACTTCGTATTTTTATCTCTCTCTTCCGCCCCTCTCTTCAAGGAACGGTCTCACTGATCTATCGAACCTACTCACAGTCTATTCTCATGCCATCCGTCTCTTCCCTCCCTCGTCGACTAGTAATAGTAGGACTCGGAAATTATACTCACCCACTCACCAGACACTCTGTCCGTATCTCTCTCTCTCTCTCTCTCCCTTCTTCTCTTCTCCATACCGCACTAACCATCCCCCCGCTTACTACTTTACTCAGGTCGGTCAACTCCTCTTGAAATCCCTAGCTCTCCATGCCTCGTCCCTTCCAAACTCTCGAGGTTCCCCTCATCTCTCACTACAAAAACATGGTCGTACCTCTGCCTGGACCACCCTCATCACTCTCTCACCCCCTCCAACCCAGCCAGAGAAAAGAGATTTAGAAATCTTGTTCGTCCTTCCGAAAGCACTGATGAACGTTTGTGGACCTTCAATCATAAATTCCATCTCCTCCTTCCTACCAACTCCTCCTCTTACTTCCTCTACACCATCACCATCCTCTCTCCGACCCATTCCCCCACTCCTAGTCCTCGCAGATAACCTCGACTCCTCTCCCTCCTCCACCTCACTCCAACGCTCAGGAGGTCCAAAAGGTCACAACGGGATCCGATCCCTAATCGCATCATTAAGTGGTTCGAGAGAGTTCTGGAGGTTCTGGATCGGGATTGGAAGGCCAGAGGGAAAAGAGAGAGGGGAAGGGGTTAGTCAGTGGGTTCTTGGACCGTTGGGGAGGAGTGAGGTCGAGAGTGTCGAGGAGGGGGGGAAGGTGTTGGGGGAAGCGTGGAAAGTGGTTGAGAGAGTTGGGTGGGAGGAACCTCAATAAAAAGAGAGGGAAGGGAGATTGTTGCGAAAGAAGAGGTTGAGTGATTCGAAAGAGGCGACTGGGTAGAGGCGAAGAGGTTCGGTTCGATAGAATAGATCTCGGCGTGTTGTATACTACTCGATCGTGACGGTTTGATCGAGACTTGAGAGTGGTTTGCGAAACTGAATTTCGCCGCGAGAGAAAGTTCAACGAAAACTTCGTCTCTTTCCTTCCTCTCACCTCGCTCAACGCTCTTTCTCGCCATGGCTACCAAATCGCTTCTCCGACCACTCTCTAAATCAGTCTACTACCTACCCGCACCGTCTACTCCTACAACTCCTTCAACTCTTTCATCCTCAACTCCTCCCTCAAAAGATCCCTCTCTCTTGATCGTATTCGGATGGATGGATGCCCAATTACGACACATTGAGAAATACCTAACATCCTACCGATCTCTCGTACGTCCCCTTTCCCTTCCTCTCTCTCCTCTCTTTAATTGATCCCCACTCTTGTGATTTAGTTCCCGGGTAGCCCTATTCTCTTATTACAATCCAGTCAGAGTGGATTCTACTCAACTAAGAAAGCACTCGAATCACGAAAAGAGTTTGCACCGGCAGTCGAAATGATCAGGAATCAAAGGATGAAGATGGGAGGGAAGAAGGGAGGAGGAGGAGGAGGGGTACTGGTTCACGTGTTCTCGAATGGTGGGTGTATGAGTTTGAAGTGGTTGAATCAGGAACTGGAGAAAACCACGATCAAGACGGAGGAAACGGAGAAAACACCTTTACTTTCAAAATCGCAAGAAACTACAAATCCTTCCTTGACCCCTCCTACGACGACTTCAGTGGCTCCACTTCCAGCTCAAGCAATCATCTTTGATTCATGTCCTGGACGATCATCACTCCTCGTCACGATGAGAGCGTTCTCCGCTCCAATCCGTTCGAAATACCTAAAGATTCCAGCAATGGGTCTCTTAGCAATCCTACACGGTCTAATCGCCTTGTACAACATGTGCGTCCCACACATGCCAACTAACGTTATCGCTCGCTGAGCTGACCTGCGAAATTTGAACAACAATTCTAGGATTCTCCGTAAACCTCCAATCCTAAACCGACTCTACACCTACCTCAACCTCCCCTCTACCCTCCCTCCCGTTCCTCGCCTCTATCTCTACTCTAAAATCGACGAATTGATCCCTTACAAGGATGTCGAAGCACATGGTAGAGAAGCGAGGGAGAGGGGGGTCGAGGTGAGGATGGAGAGGTTTGAGAAGAGTACTCATGTTGGACATGCGAGGGTTGAGGGGGAGAGGTATTGGAAAGCTATTGGTGAAGTGTGGAGGAAGAGTCAGGAGGGGAAATAGAGGAGGAGATGGGGGTCGAATGTAGATGTTTAATTGTATCGAAAAAAAAAGAAGTTCTCCTTTTGTTTTGTGTTTGAGTGTCGTCGAGATGTTTCGCCGCAAAGCATTTGACTGTGTGGCTCGTATGTATCGGATCGAGTCGGTCCACCGGTCACCGCTGAGTCGGTATCGGTGTCTCGCGTTTCCTCGAGTTGCGAGCCTTTTTCCGATGTCAATGATAGATAGTGAAGCATTACAACAGCGTTTATTCAAGCGGCGGGAGCACGTTCTCTTTGTAAGCGCCTTCATAGTTGCTGCATCCCGTCCACACGACGTATCAGCTTCGTCGAAAAAAAAACTCAAAGAAAGTGAAACGAAAATTTGCCCTGGCGGATAATACTGACAAACTAAATAAGCCTGTGAAACCTCATCATCACCTCATCAGCAGTGACTCTTCTTGTCACATGAGCAGCAACGAAGACTCACGCCCCATTGATCACTTTCGAATAACCCTTTACAATTCCTAAACTGACATCCAACACTTTTTGTACCTTTCCACAAAGTCTGCGTGACGTGACCTGTCTCATGCGTGAATCCGGTTGGTGGATCGTAGGTATACATCGAGATCTCAGAGTTCCTTCGAGACGAGAAGAGAAAATTGAGTGAATCGGCTACAGACGAAATCGACTGAAAACTCACCACGCATCTACTCCAGCTTTCCCGTCTACTGGTGGACTCGTCTCGGTATAGCTTGTACTTGAAGAACCTGAGTTGACTCTCTCGCCGAGTATCAGCTACTAGCACACAACGGATAAGCAGCGAGATTCAAACTCACCGAACAAATTCTCGCCATATCCTCCTTCGAGTAATTTACCACCACTATGTTCCCAAACGCAGTTCTTGACCCACTCCTCCGATGCCTCCGCGAGCGTCTCATTCCATTCCAACGGATCCACTTGATGTATCTTTCGAAAATCGTTGTGCGTCTTCAACAATACGTCGAGGAGCTCTGGTGAGACGATCGAAGAAGAAGGGTTCGAGTCGGAAGGAGGCGAGTCGGTGGGTGAAGCTTCGGGAGAATCTGATTTTGTTGGGGAAGGGGAATCTGAGGATTTCGAAGGAGCGGGTTTCGAGGATGGTTTGCTCGAGTCTTCAGCGCTGTTCGATGAAGTAGGTCGACTTGTAGGCTTCGAGGGCGAGGGCTCACCTTCTTCGTCATCGTCTCCTCCTCCTCCATCACTGGTTTTTGTAGGTTTCGCTGAATTCGATCCTGTCACTGGGTTCGTCGTTCCTGCTTCTGTGGTGACCGTTTGGGTAGTGACGGACTAGAGCGTACTGACTGTCAGCGATGACGTGGTAGGGTAGTGAGCGAATGGGGGCTTACCGGTGTCGTCGGCGACGATCCATTCTTTCGATTCTCATTCCAGAAATACACAGCAGCCACCCCCGCCGCGCACAGCAATAACACCAGTACCAAAATGATCATACTAGACTGTCAGCGATTCGACTTCCTTCCGATCAGCTTTCCGGTCAGAGAAAAGAATCGAGAGAGTGACTGCACTAACACCTGAACTTCCCGTTGAACTCTGCATTCTCCCTCTACCTCTATCATCCTCCAAATCATCAGAGTAGTCGGAATCTGTCGAATAGTCGTCGTCGTCATCATAGCGATGTTTCCGAATCGAGGCTTGAACGAGAGGCGAAGCGGGAGAAGCAGAGGATTGGGAGAGAGATCTGCGAGATGATGTCGAGCGAGTTCGAGAGGCCATACGACGCTATACCATAGAGACGACGCGGGTGGTAGAGGGAAGAACAAGAGCAAGGGGGATTCTAGGGGATTCAGGGAGAAACTCCGGACGGACTCCGCGGCTATGGAAAAAACTTCCGTCAAACTTGCCCCTCTTCCTCGATGCACGAGACACTCACAACGCGTGCCGAAGCTGTTCAGCGAGAATGTGATAGAGTTTAGAATGGTGGCTCAGCTTCGTCTGCTTTTCCCTGAATCACCTCAACCTTTGACATGTTACTGCTTGACTTCCAAGATCAACCAATCCTTCGATTCTTATACCCTGCGACTCTACGCCATAAGCTTCTTAACATCCGCAATCAATCCCTTGACTTCCTTCTTGTCCTTCTCCTCACCCTTCATTCCCTCGATCGCTTTCTCCTTCGTCTCGAGCGTTGCCCTCCCCTCGAGCACTACCAAGAACGACTGCAGCTCATCGGAGAAAGGTGATCGATATATAAGTAAGCCGAGCGTAGCTGCCAACCGATGCACTGAGATACGAAACAAACGAGATCCGTCAGATTCGCGAGCAAAAGGAAACCAATGAGAGATAACTTACCAACTTCCATGCTACACTCCTCTCTTCCAAGCGCCTCGAGTAAAGCTCCCGCAACCTCAACCTCCCATTCCTCTCCAACACCGCTCGCTTCACCTTCCCCTTCTCCCTCGCCCGCAATCCTCCTCTCGTAAACTTTCGCAATCACGCTCCATCCCAATCCTGCTCCAGCACTCCTCATCTTCTCTTCGGTATCCAACAGAGCTCTGATCAATAATTTGGTCAAATTCGGTAAACAATCTGGAGCGAGGAGTCGAGAGGTCAAAATGGGCGATAAAAGGGCGTTTGAGAATAATCGAAGAGAGGTGAGGAGGTAGGCGTGAGAAGGTGAGTCGATATCTAGGTCGAGAACGAGTTGGGAGAGAAGCTTGGGGAGGAAAGAGAGGAAAGCAGGTTGGGTTGATAATCGAGTGTGATCGCGAGCTAGCGAGAGTCGGATGAGATCGAGAACGGGGAACTTTGAGGAGGGATCAGGGAGTGTCGAGAGAGCTGTGAGGGTCGAGGAAAGCCATGGGTCGAGCAGAGTCGAGGGGAAGGGAGAAGAGGATTTGGCGGGAGGCGTGGGAAGAGCTGAGAGGTAAGGGATGACTTGTTTCGTCAAGACTGAAGAAACAGATGCGTCGAGAGATGCGGTCGAGGTGGCGAGCTTGGCGGAAAGAGCGGGTAAGGGAGGGAAGGAGAGGAAGGTGACGGGGGAGAGAGTTTTCGTAAGCTTGCTGAGTGCGGGTAGTGAGAGCTTCTCGTGAGGGTGCGCTGTGAATGAGGCGATGTTCATCAGCGAAGGAGACACGCTACTGATCGAGTCACCGCAACTCACGAGGGAACGCCTCTAGAGCAAGCATCCCAATTTGCGTTTCCACTTCCCTCCTATCCGCTCCTTTACATTCCCCAACCTTCTCCGCTCCCTTGAAGAAGACAAACGTCGGAGTAGCACTGACTGGTCCTCCAAACTCGCTCAACTTCGCAACTTGTCCTCCTTCCCCCAATCCCGTCTCGACCAAGCAAAACGTAATCTTGTGATGTGTTCTCGCTAACTCCTCGAAGTGAGGTTTGATAGCGTTACAGGGAGGACATGAGGCGGAGGTGTACATGATAGCTGTCGCTTTCGATCTTGAGAAAGTCGAACGAAGCGATGCTATCGAAGTCACGATTTGTAGGTTCGATTGGATTGACTGAGCTGACGGTACGTCATCATTGGACTGTGTTGAGCGGGAGGGTGTAGATCCATTTGCGAGGGAAGGGAGGATGTTATTGACGGCGTCTCCAGCTGACCGATTGTTCGCTCCGACAAACATTTGCTCGATCATCGGTCGCATCTGGAAGCACCCGGAGCGATCAGCATCTTCAAGGCAGTGTGGAGGGATCGTCAAAAGGCTCACCTGCTGTCCAAAGGGAGTCGCCATCAACTCTTTCGGTTGATCGAGGATTTCTCGAGGGATTGAACCGCCGTTCAAGAAACCAATCACATCGTTTGAGAAGTGATTACCTGCGTGTCGACGCGTCCATTAGTGGTCGAGCGCGAGAGCTGACAGAGAAATCGACTCACAGTTGAACTCGAGTAAATGATATCTTTCCGCTCTATAAGTTTCCCTCATTCCTTCGATATACTCAAAGAACGTGTCCTTGTCTAATTGAGTCTCTCCTAGTCTGATCTTCTTTCTTGGTGCGCCGTGCTATACATTCCAATCGAGAGAGTCAGTTCGAGTAGGATTGCGAAATCAAAGGGAGGCGAAACTTACGTGAGTCGTTCCAGGAGGCGCTTTCGAGTGAATTCCCTGACCAAACCAAATCTCTACATTATAAGCAACAATCGAGGTATGCTGTACAAGCAGAATGCAGAGTCAGTTTTCTCTAGTGTTGATTGAGGCGGTGGAAGTTGTCCTGTATCGCCTCTGATTGCGCTCTACTTGCTATGGTAGCATCATTGAGCTACCATGATCCGCTCCTAGCTCTCCTAGCGTTTCCTGTGAGCTGCCAGAGAGATTACGACGCCTCTTGCTTCCTACATCTCTACTTCCTCCCTAATATCCAGAGCTGTGGGATTGAGACTTGCCCATATACCCTCGACTGGTCGTCCTATCAACATGTGACCCATTGACTGCGCCATGCCATTCGAGAGGTCGTACTGGAAAAGAAACACGGGTTCGCCCATCTTCTTCGTCGTCTGCTGAAAGGGTCGGGTTGAGGTGTAGAAGCGATGAGTAAATAGTCGAAGAGGTGAGTAGCGGTTGAAAGTGAGGAGACAAAGAATTGTTGAGTGAAGGGAAGAAGCGAGAGAAGTTTATGGAAAGTTCTGAGAAGAGAGGAAGGGGCTTCGCAAGCGATTGCGACTCCGGTTACGCTTCGTAAGCTCTCGTGTGAGATAGGGCTCAGACGCCGAGCCTGGCTTGATTCTTGCTCGAGAGAGAAAAGCGGATTCTTCATCGCGAAAACCCATCGCAGTTTCGCGAAATAGCTTGCGAACTTGTTCAGGACCCCTCTACGCCTCACTTGAGACTTCCCCGAAGAACGTCCACGACAATCAACGACGAGCGGACCTGGGTTAATCGTCAAAGAAGCCAGGATCATTCCGAGACGAGCGAGATTCGATTCCAACGGGTACAGACTCGATTTCCATCCCTTCTTAGCTATAGCCCTCCTCCGACCTAACCTACAAGTAATATCATCTGTGCAACAGCTCGTACTGTAGCATCTTCGTCCGATTTCTCATGCTCCGATTTCTCATTCTGCCCCCTTCGCTTCCTCCAATTCTTTCCTCCTGAACTCTTTCCGCTCGTCCACCCTCTTCTCCGTCAATCTTGTCGGCCCAACCGAGATCCTACGACATTTCTTCCCGTCCTTTCCCCTCCAGCGATCCCTTCTGAGCATAACATAACCAGGATCGATGATATTTCCGTCCCCATCAAACACAACGAACATTCTCACTTCCCGATCATCCTCTACTCCTCCTGTGATCACGTTCGGTCTCGTACGGTAGATGAGACGTCCGGAGAAGAGGCAGAGTAGAGTGAAAGTGACAAGAAGGAGGTTGAACCACTCATATCCCGGGTTGAAGAATTTCGCGATTTGAGGAACGTTAGGATTCGTTGGCATAGGTTTGATCCAAACGAACAAGTTCGAGGGTCTGAAATGTGTCAACAAGTGTGAGCTCCTTAGCACGAGAAAGAGAGGTAGGCTTGACTGACTTGACATTGAGGTAGGTCCACTCGAGAGATCGACCTATAGCCGAGAGCATCTTGTCGAGCATGGAGCGCGTTTGACTGAGGCGTGAGAGGCGAGAGGGATTGAGATAAAAAGAGGAGCAAGAGTGGGAGGGCCCGTCAGACTGAAAGGGAGCTGCATGGAGAAGCGGAGAAAGAGAGCTATTTCGGCATCATTGACGAATTAAGGTTTTCACATAGCCCCTTCCTGTACCGAGCTGTTTCCGGATCCCAAATGTGTCAACAGCACGGCAGAATTGAGATCGACAGATCTTCGAAAGAGTATCGGAAGCTGACACAGCTCTCGCAGATCTCGCAGATCTCGCAACCCGTCCTCTGTTTCTCTTTCGCCTTGACATCTCGACTCTAGTCAGAGCGACGTTTTTCAATCTCGGACTGAGTCTCATATTCGAAGGAACGGCGAGTTGTTGCAGGTTCAGAAGACGGAAAATATCGTCGGGTATAGAATTATCAAGCAAAATGGCAAAGGTCCAACAATGAGAGCTCAATACGGTGAAGACATTAATTAGGTAAAGAACGTAGTAGGAGTCACATCAGAGAGCGAGAGAGTGGGATGAATTCGTTTAGATCCCTTCTTTCAATGGAGCGAGTTTCTAAGACGCAAAGAGGGTGGCACGTTAGCATCATCGCAATCCAAAGTGATATAAGAGGCTGCACTGACTCACAATTGACGGCAGCAGCAGTCAACCGCTTTCGAACTTCGACCATGTCCAATTCCTTCTTCTTCCAAATACTCAAGCTCGGCGGCATGGTATTCCAACACCAATTGTGATTCCCATCCTCGCGCTTCTTCATTATGGCTACCGTATAGCCCCAATTGACCATATCGCCAGTGCGCTGATCGACGACATTGAAGAGATGCACCCCGCGGTTGAACGACTGTTGGGAACCAGAGTCGGAAAGATAGATCACGAAGAATGCGAACGAGAGGAGGAAGGTCCAGCCAACGAGGAAGACGTTGAGCCATTCGATGAACGGACTGAGACGTTGCCAACGACCCGTGTTCTTGTTGAACTTGGGAAGGAAACAGAAAACCCTGGAGGGCCTGTCGTGAGAGTGATATAGTGGACGTCAGATTCGAGCTGGAGAGGAAAGTATTTCAAGCTGGAAAGGAGATGTACCTGAGAACGTAGCAAAGACTGCTGATGAGCAATAAACTGATCAATCCCATGCTTTGGTGTGTCGATTATCGAGGGGAATGAGGAGGGAAGGAAGAGAGGGAAGAGCAAGAGTTGTTGACGAGGATGCTGCACCGCTCGCTTTCGGAAGTACTTCGTAACCATGTGGGATTAACCTCGAGTTCGCAGGAACTTGACAGGGTACGATAATCATCGATTAAATTCTCCTTCCTAGATCGGTTCGGCAGATTGGCGGGGATCTACAACACCTTGTGGTCCGGAACGTAACGCGGATCTGATCGCTCAAACAGCGATAATTGCAAGGTGTTGTCGCTGAAAGAAAAAAAAACGGCTACAGAATCTTCGAAGAGGCGAAACATCGATATCGTACATCTCGCAAATGACGACTTCATCACGCACCTCCGAGCATAACTTCGCTACAATGACCGCTTGAAGGTAGCTCGCCTACTCGAAAGACTCGTCACGGCAACTAGCAAAGCGAGAGGCAAGTCAGCTTGTTCGGTCCCCGTACTGAACACACTCACGACTGACGGCCACTGAATACGAATTGACCGCCTACCTTTGACAGTACAAAAATGAAGAATAGAAAGGGCAGCTATCCAAAACGAGGTGAAAAAAGAGAAATAAAGTGGTGTCAATAAATTCGGATAGTCTATCAAGCTTCATCGTGGAGATTTCTATGCGACAGCCAAAGGATTGAACAGATCAGGTTGCTCGTCAAGCATCAGAGTCGATACGAGAACAGACTTACATAACGTGCGCAGAGATTTCCAACTCGAGCTATGTCCCACTCCTTTGTCCAATCCGATAGACTTGGCAGCATCGTATTGACGCACTTCTGACGCGTTCCATCCTCGTCCATCTGCATTAGAGCTATCGTGTATCCAGGACTGACGATTTCTCCAGTGCGGTGATCGACAACGGTGAAGAGTTGGACTCGACGATGCCAGGAGCCAGTACCGGAATCCAATAAACGCATCACAAAGAAAGAGAAGAGTGTGGAGAGAACCCAGATGACGAAGAGGATGTTGAGGTATTCGATGAAAGGGTTGAAATAGCGAAGTCGACTTTTGCGGTTGAACTTGGGAAAGAAGCCGAAGATTGCTGGAAAGAGGACGGAAGGACTGTCGTCGGAGCGAAAGAGGCGTCAGAGAAGACCTTTTCGCTGTCAGAGATGGGAGTTTCAGAGCGGTCACATACCTGAAAAGCGGGAGGAAATAGGTGAGCACCAAATCGACGGTCGATACCATGTTGTTTCGTCGAATGCTGAAGGAGAGTTGGAGAGAAGGAGAGAGAGAGCAACGAAGGGCAGAACGGCACTCACTTTGAGTTCGACATTCACAGGCGGTCACAGGTCGCAGGGATTCGATCAACCTTTCCTGAAATAGACTTTTTGGCGGGGGAGTTACTGAACCGAGGGGAAGTCTATCGGAAGCTCCTTGCTACGTCGTCAGAGGCTATGTCAAGTCAGAGCGAGGTGAGGCGGTGAAGAGTTTCGATCGAAGTTCGCATAGTCGCAGAATCGAAGAAATCGAGCTTTTCGTAAACCTGCCCCGCCGCTGAAGCAACGAGACGCAAGCAGTAGCCGTACAGAGCGCTTGTAGAGCCGAGAAAACATCACTCCGTTACGTGCGAGACACTATGAACGAGAGCGGTCGAGATTCGATAGTCAGTGCAGCGTTCTTTCAAAGTGATCCAATTCCCCTCAACCTCTTTTCTGTACCTCTACAAGCGAGCCCAACTCCTCAGCAAGCATTAATCATACCTAGTCCTTCTCTGTACACAGACATGCTCCACTCTCCTTTTTCTCCATCCCGTCCCTCTCTTCTTTCCTCCATTTCCTCCTCTCCTCCAATTTCTCCCTCGTCAACTTTTGTGGATCGATCGTCCACCTCTGCTCAATTGCGCCATGTTTATCCTTCATCACATCTCCCCACCAACCCAACCAACCCGGATCGACGACGTTCCCTCCTCCAGGAAACGGCGAAGATTCGAAATTCGATCTTGCTCAGGTTTCGGTCGGAGTATCGGTAGTCGAATTGGAACAAGGTGGGAATCATCTGTGAAGGCTTGAGAGTGTCGATACGCGAAGAGCAGAGAGGTATCAATGCTGAGGCGATAAGAGTGAAAAGAGATCGAGTGTTACGAAAGACGACAAAGTTTAGGAGAGGAGTTGGCGCGAAAATCGAGGCTTGAGGCGACCTGTTAAGTTACTCGCTCTTGAGTGTCAGCTGCGAGAATCTTCGAGAGAAGGGTAGGCAGCTGGTTTGCTTACAGGAGAGGAGAAGAGTGGGATCTTACATTCTGAATTCTCGAAGGCGATTCTTGCGACGTTGAAGGGGATCTGGAGGTCAGGAGCGGCTACCACAGTCCGCTATAGGTACCCTTCATGGTTGGCAAGTCATTTCAACGTAATCAGACGCGTTGTCGTCGAGACCGAAGCCACAAATTTTCGAGCAGAAAGGAGGGAGAGGAGTGAGCGAGAATGGTCGAGTTGCAGCTTCTGAGGCTTGTGATAGATAGCGCGAGTCCTCAAAGTACCTCAAAGCAAAGAACAAGCGAAAAGAGTCAAGAGAAAGGGAAGAAAAGTGCAAAGTTCGTCGTCGTCGTCAAAGTTTTGGAAACGCCTCTTCCTCTTCCTCCCCTTCACTTCACTTCTCCCTTTGTGGAGATCACCACGACCACTCTACTATGCCGACTATACTGAACAGCGCCTTGGCGTTACCACCCGCGACTCGAGGGTTAACTTTAACGTTGATCGGTTGTTCAACTGTTTACTTCTTCCTCCGACTCAGTTCAGCCCGTAAAGATCCAGGAGGAGTATTGGATCATGTTGGGGATGCGGGTACTACAGTACCTTGGTTAACTTTGGTTCCTTCGAATGTTGTTTACGCTCCTTGGACTTTACTCTCTTCAGGATTCACAGAGACAAACTTGATCGAGGTACGCTCCTCATTCACTCTCATACTCACTCTCATGATCAAGTTGACTAATGAGGAAGTTTGCTGGCGCGTAGTTCTTGGTGTCTTTGTTGACTTTACCTTTGTCAGGAAGATACCTCGAACGAGTATGGGGTGCTCAAGAACTAGTAAAATTCGTGGTATTCACTATCGTAGCTTCAAACATCATCGCCGTAGTAGTATCAGTCATCGAATCGATCGTCTTGGGAAACAAGCAATTATTCCTGTACGCTTCTCCTCACTCTCCTCCTCCTTGAATTGCATAACTCACCCAGAGTGAATGAGTTTAGATACGGTATGAGTTATCATGGATTGGAGGCACTTCAAGTTGGATTCTTGGTCGCATTCACTCAATTGATTCCTGAACACCAAGTACAAATGTTCGGAGGAATTTTGAAGATGAGGGTAAAGGTGAGGGGATCAACCTTGCTTGAATCACTTCCATACGTTGCTGATCCTATTGCTCGACTCCTCTTGCAGTCCCTACCGATGCTCTACGTGACGTTCTCCAACATCGCCTGTTTACTAGGCTATCAATCTCCTTACATTCTCGTTCGTCTTCCCTTTCCCTCTCTCCCATCGTCTACTTTCACTGACCCTCGTGAATCCATAGATTCAATTCGGATGGTTAGTATCTTGGTTATACCTCCGATTCTACAAGCGTTCAGAAGGATCCGATTTCAGAGGAGATCGTTCCGAAACTTTCGCATTCGCTTCCTGGTTCCCTCCCTTCATCCAGTTTGTCCCCTCTCTCTTTCTTCCTCCCTTCTCCCCTTCACTGACGGTTTACTGTCTATAGAAAATACGTGATGATTTTGAGTGGATTCGTTTTCGACCTCGCGATCAAATTCGGAGTAATCCAACCTTGGACTGACCTCGAATCTGGTTCTTCGACGAGTACAACAAACACAGTTGGAGGATCTACTTACACTTCTGTACCTGGAGGAGCGAGGGCCGAAGCAGAGAGAAGGAGAGCAATGGCATTAGAAGCTTTGGATAGGAGAATGGCTAATCCTAAAGCTGCGGCGGTGGGACCTAGTCCTTCGGCAACTCCAGAACCTGGGATGGATATGAACAAGCCGAGAGTTGGGGAGGAGGGAGATATTGGAAGTTCAGGAGGAGCTGGTGAGGGATCTAGCGCGGATAAAGTCTGATCGATGAGACGTATCAGGGAAGTAGAGGTAGAATAGGAGCAAGGAGACAAGAGAGGGGATAGCTTCACGATAGGTGGGAGGGAGGCAAAAGCTACATCGTTGGACTCTGGAGAGGGGGTTTTCGCTTTTCTTTTCTTTTCTTTTCTTTCAGTTCAGTCAGTTTCGTTCTTTCGTTCGTTCTTGTTACTGTTACATCACTTTCGTCTTTCTCCCTCTTCGTTCCCTTCTTCACGCTTACGCTTCAACACTCACATCTCGCATAGTTTCTCTCAGTCTTGACAAAAAAAACCGGTTTTGCATCTTCTCCTAGTCCGAGCTAGAGAGAAAGATAGCGAGCATGCTCTAGGTATGTTGCAAAATGAGATAGTGTAGAGCTGTACGGGGGCAAAGAAGGAGACATGGGGTATCGTAGACATTTGTGCAAAAACAAAATTGGGTATAAACTCGACATTGTCCGTTTCTACTCATCCCCGTCGTTTCCGTTATCGAGACTGAAGAGCTCCTGTAAGTTCCAAGATCCCTCAAACATCAGTGCCTCGCTTTCGAAATCGAGCGATGAGTCAGGAGTTGACATACGATCATATATTCACCGTAGGCTCTCCTATTCTTATCATTACTCGCACTCATCGGAGCTCCAATCATACTATCCGTTACACCTCCCGCTCCGAGTGAAGTGTCTTTCCCAGACTGATCGATCTGGAGTTGAAGTTGGAGGAGAGTTTTGTAATCGTCGAAAGAGTACGCGAGAGTTCCAGATTGAATCTCATCGAGCATAGCCTGTGTGTCGACGATGGTTTCCAATCAGTGACTTCCGAGCAGTAAGATAGAGAAGCATCGTTACTCACCCTCGGTCCTTTCCCGAATAGCTCCCAGAATTTCCTCGAACGATCGAAATCAACTTCGAGAGGTTCGTCTCCAATGTTCTTGAGGTTCTGCTGGAGAGCAAGGATGTTTCGATTCATCTTTGACAGTCCATACTCGTTAGCAAGTCGGATCTGTCGAGCGTTCGTGATGAGGAGGTGATCCATCAAGAGCGAGAGTCCAGCAAAGATGAATCTGCACGACCGAGAACGAGATCAGAACTGATGAGACGATCAGCACGAAGGGAATGTACGACTTACTTGCGTTCTTGTACGCCCAAAGTACCAGCTGCGACCTCGTCAACTTCTGCCAAATCACCATTGAGATCGACCACACTCGGATCGGGTTCTGCGATATCTTCCGACAATTGATACACTCCATCGCGAGTAGCTTTGTCGAGATAATGCATCGTTCGCAATCGGATCTCGAGGCGAAGAGTGTAGAGAATCGTTGAGGATAGTCGAGTGTAGGCTTTGAGGAGAGCGTCAAACGGTCTACAACAAGCTCAAGATTCCAGCATGAGCTCGATTGCTGACGAGAGAGAGAGCTTGACGTACCTCGCCATATCACCAGTGAGAGGTAAACCTTTCCCGCTCGATTCTCGTTCCTCGTCTTCTCCATCTTCACCTCGCGCACCAGGAGCTGCACTGCCGTCGCTGCTAGAGTAGCCACTCTCTCGAACGCCTCGCCCTCGTCCTGCGAAAGCTCCGAGACCTGCAGGGAGAGATGGAGCGATTGGGTCGGCAGACGTGTTGAGCGAAGCCACCCGATGAATGAACCAATCCTACAAAGTGATTCTGCGTGAGTTGAGGTGGTCGAAGGAGTGTATAGAAGGACGTACAAGACTCGAGTAGAGAGTAGCGAGAGCCCAGAGCTTCTTGCTCGGAGTAATGAGATCCTCAGTTTCGATAATCCCGTTTCGTTTCCGATCCATCTCGAGCTTCGTCTCTTTCGCCAGCAGATCTCGTATTCTTGCGTTGTCGGTTTCCTGTGGGAGCTCCCGTCGTATCAGGTTGACTCGCGCAGTGAGATAAGAAGAGGCACACACGGGAATTTCTTGAAGTTCAGAGAGGAGACTATAGAGCTCGGTTGCACCTGCCCAATCCGCAGCAGTCTTGAGAGGCGTCGCTGATGCTGGTGCTGTACCATTCGTGCCGTTCGAAGCTGAATGAGTGTCGTGTGTCTCCCTCGAAACGAGATCTGTTTGCATGTCGAGTCAAGTCAGTGATGCTCGGAAGCAGAGTGAAGGCCGGAAAGTACCCTTAAATCGCTCGAGACATCGTTGATAGAACTGGTGGATGACGCTGACGATGAGTTGAGAGTAGTTGTCGCGGTGGAAAGGCGTTGCTCGAAGCATCGAGGTGAGGGAAGAGATCAGTAACATGAGGTTGGAAACAGACTGTAAGAAGGGCTTGCACGTCAGCAACAGTCGCTTAGACCGATACCAAAATCTAGAGGAAGTCGAGACGCACTCGAACGATCGGTACCCTCGAAACTCGTTTCCAATTCGGATCCTCCTGAAACGCATCGATACCTCCAACAGCTTGATGAAAGACGCTTGCAACCTTGTCCTCGAGTTGCGGCAAAAACGTCCTGAGCACAAACTCGTCGAGGAATCCTCCGAAAGATGTCGAAGCGTTCGTCTCCTCGTCGTTGACGAGTCCTCCAGGCATGATTTCCTTGACTCGATCGAGGAATGACAGAGTCGGACCAAAGAGTACAGATACGTTGAAAGCGTCTGCTGGAACGAGTGCTTTGTGAGTCCCGTTGAGACCTGAGGATCGACCTGAACCGCTCGAGAAATCAGTCGAGGCGACGATCAAAGCTGAAGTTGTCGTTGTCGAGGGCGCTCCGTCGGTAATGAGACCTGGGACAGCAGATTTGAGGGCGCGATTGAGCGAGTCTTCATACGATCTGAGGACTTTGCCGGAAGTTTCGATGTCAGAATCCGAGAATTTGAAGATTTGCTGGATACAGTAGAAGAGTCAGCTGATGTCTGCAAATGAAGAAAGGAAGACGCTTACCTTTGAGGTGTCTCGAGGTTTAGGGAATCGCAGAACTTCGTTGACGCTGACAATCGGATTTCGAGAAGAGACAGTACCGCTTTGATCGTCTTGAAGATAGTCGTGTAGCAGCGCGCGAACCTGCGAGCCCGCCGAAGAGTCAGTTTCAAGCGAGAGCAGCATGACCGCGAACGGAAGTTACCTCTTGTTGAACTGGCTTCCACACATCGAGAAGAGAGAAAAGTAAATTCCCACTTGATGTTTTGATAATCGAAGCGTCCTTGAAGTCTCGTCTCTGGTGTACCTCAGTCGACTCGAGTCAATGCTAGATCACGAGCGAGAACTTGAGCCGAAAGAGAACGCACCTCTGCTATCCGACCAGCAACTTCGTAAGCGACTCTGAACCCTTGTAAGACCGCATCGAGCTTCGAGTACAAGGTCCAGAAAAGGTCCCTCAACGTTTCGACACTACTTGCGAGACTAGAAGTTTCGCTCGCCGATAACCTCAGTAACGAAGCTACTCCCTCTGTCGCCCAACTTCCCGCGGCCGCTGCCGCCGATGCTGCCGAAGACGAAGCGCCTGGATCTGGAGACGATGGTGAGAAAGTCGATGGTGGTCGCGCTGATCCTCCTCCTCCAACAGTCGATCCTCCAAACATTCCTCGACTTCGATCATTCCTTTCCTCTACTTCCTCCACCGTCGATTCAACCAACGCAAACATTTCACCTTGTACCCTTTGACCCACTGCATCTAGCGCATAACCTAATTTACCCAAAGCCGCGAGTGACTCCATCAACATCTCGATGTAAGCGAAAGAATCAACTTCTGGATTTCGACGACTTTGTCTGGAGGTTTTGCTCGTTGATGTTCCTCCCGCTGAAGCAGATCCTCCAATCCCAGCATTCGAACCATCCGACATTGAACCCAAGTTCTCTCCAGACCCAAAACTGAAACTACCTGTCGCTCCTAAACCTGATGCATCTTCCTCTGCCTCTTCTGCGACGAGCATCAATTCTTCAACCGCTTCATCTAGCATCGGGTTTGAGGAAGGCTTGAGAGCGAGGGATTGTAGGAATCGTTGGAGTTTCGACATTCGAGGTAATCGAGCGGTTGATCGACCGGAACTGTGGAAAGAGGCGGAAAGATGGGAAGGAATCGATGAAGCGACGTCGGCGTCGTCACCAAAGTCGACGAGGGGAACTGTCGATTCAAGATGGACTCAGTTCTGTGCTCAAATGATGCTGAGCTCAGATTGAACTGACGAGTTGTTTGACCACGAGTGTAACTTTTCCATCGAACATCGCAATAAAAACTCTTGAGATACAGGTGATTGTGTAATTCTTCGATCAAGATCTCGAGCATGACCTGTGACGAGAAAAGTAAAAAGTCAGCGACAAGTCGTGACTGGCTGACAATTGCTTTCGACGCACCGTTTCTTGACCTTGAGCCCACGCTCTCAGATCTGCGAGTGCGCCAATCTCCTGCATCTCCGGTTTGTTGAGAGTCTTGATACTCCTCACAAGCAGTACAACGGCACTCAAGAATCGTTTCTCGGAGAGTAAGGATTCGAGGGAAGGTGGCAGTCGAAGTAGATGATCACTGTACGAGGATGATTTCGACCATCAGAAAAAGATCAGATGATACGAAGACTTCGACGTACATCTCATCCAATACACCACTCATCTCTTCGAGCATTCCCATCCTAGCGTACATTCCCGCCAACCCCTCTCTACCCTTTCCTTCCAACATTTCCCTAGTCCCCATCAAACCCGTCTTTAATCCTCCAATCTGTTTCTGCGCGACCCCTAATGCACCCAATGTCATATTATGAGTCGTAATACTCGTTTCGTAAGCTCGATAAGCATTCGAAGAAGCTTTAGTTGCGGGATTCGTTACTGGAGATAAGGTTGATCGAATCGCATGATCGAGTTCTGCTTTGAGTCGAAGGAAAGAGGAGAGGGATTGTCGACCTGCTGAAGGATCTCGTTCGCGAGAAGAAGCGGGGTCGAGGAGATGAAGTGCGAGTGAAACGGGATCGAAATCTTCTCCTCCTTGTTCTTCGGCTGCGACACTCGTCCCTCTAGCTAAAGCTGGCCATTCCATCGCTACTTTCCTCAGTACTTCATCTACTTCCCTGAAAGCTGGAGTATCGGGATAATCGTTTGGGTTCAGCGCTGAAGCTATAGGTTGATTTCTAGTCGATTCTGGTAAGGTCGTCGGATCTTTGCCTCCAATTCCTTGATCTGCCAATCCTCCTCTTCGACCATTTGCACGTTTCCCTGCGTTTGAGAATGCAGAGATTGCATCTTGTAAAGCGGAGGGTACGACGAGAGGTGGAGAATCGGTAGATTGGTCGTAAGAAGGGGAATGAGGTCGTGAAGAAGTATCGGATTCTTGATCTGATTCATCTCCTTTCCGTCTCGTTCTAGTCGAGTCGGTTCTCGAAGTGTTGGGTGATAGTCGACCGTTCGATTGAGTTCCTCCTCCCGAGAAAGCAGAGGCTGAAGGAGGGTTGGGTGAAAATGAAGGTGAATTGGGTGCTGAATCTCCTCCTCCTCCTCCTCCTCCATTATCGTTAGGGAGTGATCTAGCGTTGATCTGATCCATCATCCTTCTGTTCTTTCCTTCTCCTCCTCTTCCATCTGTTCCAGTTACTCCAATGTGAGGTAAACTCGCTCCTCCCCCTCCTTGCCCTTGTTCGAATCTACCAGTATCGTTCCCTCTGAGAGTAGCAGGAGATGGTGTTGCTCCAATTGGTCTTCGTATTGATCTTTCAGGTCGTAGTGGTGGGATTTGATTGTCATTGTTTGAACCGAATGAAGGTGAAGCCGTACCATTCCTCTGAGGTGCAGGATAGTTCGCCTGTGGATAACCTGGTCGAGGTGGCGGTGGTTGGCGCGACATCTCAAGCGCGTAGAGGAGAGAGAGGAAAAAGTTGAAAAGTCAAGTGGGGAGAAAGAGGAAAAGGGAGAGGAGAGTGACTTTTCGCAACGACCACGATATTCGGAAGTGAGAGTCTCAACCGAATGCTCTACAAGGCTCAAGCGAAGAGCGAAAGGCGAGTGATAAGTCTCGCTGTTTTCTCGCGCACAACTCTCCGTTTTCGCAATCTCGTTGCATCTTCTTCTCTCAATCCTCATCGATTCCTGACAGTCTCGAATATATACAGTCCCTCTCTATATCCCCTCATCATAGTCTCCCACTCCTACACTCCTGTTCCTCCCTCCCTCTAACCCGTCCATCCTCCCCTTGAACCAATTTACCCTCTACGAATCCCTTGACATCGACCCACCCACTCTCGTTCGGATCCCTCACTGTCTTCAGAGGTTGGTGGTTTGGGGCAGGCCAGACCGGGTCTAGAGAAGAATCGTAAAGCATTTCTGGACCTGATGCCGAGGTTTCCGAAGAATCATCGGAATTATCGATTAGTCGTACTCTGTGCATGCATCGCGTCCACTATATCAGCACAGCGTTATGAATGAAAACGTTGGGATGTAAAGGTCGATGCACGCACCTTCGAACTAAACTAGGTTTCGATAATCGACTGACACATTCTGGTGATTTCAGTCGAGACCTTCGAATAGCATCGGGATTCGTCACCTAGAGGGAGATGAGAGCGTTAGCTTAAATCACACGAGTGAAGTCAAGTAGGGGTGGGAGAACGAAAGAAAAGAGATGTAGCGTACTCGTCCGGTAGATTTCGCTCGTTGTTCCGCTCGTTTCAGCATAGTCTTTTCAGGTGCAGACTGCGAGATATGAGCGAGAAGGGACGAGCACGGCAGTGGGAAGGAGAGGGAGAGGGGGGCGATGGGGCAACAGCGAGCAGAACCAGATCAGTTTCTGCCGACAGAGGTAAAATCCGGAAAGAGATTCGAGGACTCACGACAAACAGGATCTCGCATTCATATCCACTCTCCCTGAATCCCTTCATGAACCCAGCAAACCAACCACAATCGGTCAAACTTCCATCAATGACCAAACTTCTTCTCCTCTCTTTCGCTACAGCCGCACATATCTCCTGTAAGAGGGAAGCTTCGGGATGGAGGAGGGAAGAAGCGGTTTCTGGGGAGTGAGAGAGGTATTGAGCTCGTTCGGGGAGGAGTCGGGATAAGGCATCGGGATCAATCCTGTGAGGGGTTTGCAAACAACATGAGCGAAAAAAGGAAGAATCGTGTTGAGTCGAGCAAAACTCACCAGACCGTGTTCGCCGGCAATCGGATCCTTCGT
>Ga0308169_10001899_pt1 | contig 22913 bp, 23 predicted proteins | sample PhyBR1_2_FD_202139 | JGI IMG/M metagenome (GOLD analysis project Ga0308169, IMG submission 202139) | Phyllosphere microbial communities from UC Gill Tract Community Farm, Albany, California, United States - DLSLSB.R1 | ecosystem: Host-associated > Plants > Phyllosphere > Unclassified | place...
CCCGCCCTTGGTGATGCAGAAACTGTTGAAGGTCGGCATCTGGCCGCCATTAGCATCCGGGATCGCGGTGCCGCGGTCGTGAAACTGGATGTCGACGAAACGGGCGGGACCATCGGCATAGGGCATGAAGCAAAAGGTCGCTCGTCGGCCGTCGCTGGTTTTCACGCTGATCGTGAACGCGCCGTCGGGGAGGTCGATGACCTTGTGAGGGACATTGTTGAAGGTGGCAAAGCCGAGTGCCTTGGCATCGGTCTCTGTCATTATCGGCAGGTCGCGAATGTCGGGCATGATAGTCTCCTCGTAGGAATGAAATGGAAGATGCGGTTGGCTCAGGCGCAGGCGTCCATGAGCCGCGTCGCGCCGCCAAAGGCGCGCAGCGCAGCGGCCATCTCGCGGCGGATGTTCGTCTTGTTGGAGACGATGATCTCCGGGGCGAGTGGTTCACCGGTAGAGGTAGCGTAGCCATGGGCAGGCTCGCCATCCTCGGTCTCGATCCGGATAAGGTGACCCCGTCGCGGCGCTGGCCCGACATGCCTGCCGGTGAATTCGCCGAGTTTGCCGGTCAGGCCTTTGATCGCCTTGCCCCAACGAATGTGGCCGGCACCGACGTTGGCAAGACCAGAATAGCCGCGGTCGAGCCAGCAACGCAGATGCGCGCGCTGCTGGAGGAGCGAGTTTTGCGTCCGCTCCATGTTCGCGCACAGCGGCAGCGCGCTCGCGAAGGCATCGACGATGCGGAGGTAATCGCCCTGCACCGCGATCAGCACGTCATCAATCTCGACGCCGGCGAGAAGGGCGCGAAGTGCCTCTCCGTGGTGAGGGTCGGCGATGATCGCGTCGGCGCGGCTCGCGGTGATCGGCGTTGACGTCTCTGCCGGGCAAGCACCGGCGACGAAGCCGGCGTGGCGGTCGATCGTCACGATCGTCATTGCCTCGGTTCCAGCACGTGCGCGGACCTCATCGGCCAGGTGCAATCCGGTCACGCGCATTAGCCCCGGCGTTACCTCCTCGATCGTGGCGTCCGAAACGATCAGCAGCCGTCGCGACCACCTTGTCGGGCGGGCATGATCGCTGGGCTTCGGCCAGCTGCTCGGTGCGGGGCGAGCAATCGGCGCTGGTGGCAGAGCAACCGGCTGATTGTCCCGGCGAAGCGCCGCGAGGTTGCTGCGACGGGCGGCGTCAAAGAGGTCGGCCTGGTCGCCGCCACCATCGCTGAAACCGCGGTCATAGGCGTCGCGTTTCGCCGCCTCACGGTGCGAGCTATCCGAGTAGAAGCGATGCTCCCAACCGGCATGCGCCGCGGTCCAGCCGCTGGCATAGGCGACGGCGACATCCCAGTCATAGCCATGGTCATCGCGGCCCCGCAGCACGGCAAGCTCGCGATCGTCGATGGTGCCGTCGGCAAGGTGCTGCTCCATCAGGCCGAAGTTGCGCGCCTGCCGCTCGGCTTCGACCGCGGCGCTGATCGCGTCGTTCAGCGGTTTCATCTCGGCGATCCTCTCGCGGCCTCGCGCCATGCGATCATCGAGCGACGCCGTTGCCGGCAGATCCGGGAAGGCTCGCCATATCCGGGCCAGCTCATTGGCATGCTCGACCGAGCGCCCGCGCGTCAGCCAGCAGCGAGCCTCGGCTGGATCGAAGGTCTCCCGCTCTACGGCCTCGGGCGACCTTGGCTGCAGGGCACACAGGATCGGTCCCGCCGGGGCGATCCGGGCGGGCTGCGTTGTTATCATCAGCATGGGTTCGGTCCTTCAGGAGAAGGCGAGCGGCGCCGGCATCGCCAGCCATTCCGGCTCGCTGTGCGCGATCGGCTTGTCGAAGCGTGCCGCCTCGTCCTCGCTGAACACCGTCGCCAGTCCGAGCCGGCCGAAGCCATGATCGTTGTTCCAGAAGCTCAGACCATGCTCGTGGTCGGCAAGCGCCAGCACGAAGCCGTCCACGGCCTCATCGGATTCGGCGATCGTGCGGGTGATGGCGCGATCGAGGATATCGCTGGTGTTATGGTAGTCGATGCCGGCCGCGGTGATGACGACGCAGCCGCCTCCGAACTCGCCGACGCGGAGACGATCCATGCCGTGCGCCCACTCGAACGCGCAGGGCCACGCCGATTTGCAGGCGGTGAAGATGAGCCGGGCAACGGCCTCGACCTCGACCTGCTCGCCGCTGAAGGTGACCGCGCACCGGCCTTCCGTATCGGGCTCCTCGATGTCGATGTCGCAGCCGAGGCTGGGATGGGCAGGATCGTCGATCAGATCGAGGAAGCTGCCGAAGGCGTTCGGCCCCTTGGCCGGAAACACCTCGCCGAAACGAACGCCAAGCGCATCGAACGAGAGCTTCAGATCCTCGTCGTCGCTGACGGTATCAAGGATACCGATCGCCTTCATGGCGAGACTGAGCATGGTCGCATCCGCCGGCGACATGAGAATGCAGAAGGCGGCTTTGGTGTAGCTGTTGGACATGGGCGTTCTCCAGTCGCGCCGGGTTAAGACCGGCGCGCCATGATTGCGGGGGTTGATCTGGATCAGGCGGCGATGAGGCGCTGACGCGCGGCTTCGGCCTGTTCCGGGAAGGTAGCGGCGAGGTTGCCGTGCAGGATGGCGAAGTCGGCGACCGGGAAGGTCCCGTCCGGGCTTGGCCGCGTCGTCAGCAGCGCACCGATCACCAGCTCGGCATGCTCGGCGCGTTCGATCGTGGCGACCTTGCCGGCATAAGTGACGGGCGGCGTAAACCCTGCTTGGATCCAGGAGCCGAGACCTTCCTCTACGGCCTGGGCATAGGCTGCGACCGCCTCGCTGTCCTCGTCCTCGATGCGCAGGGCGAGCGTGCGATAGGAGCCGAAGTCGTGGCGGTTGTTGTGGACGATCAGCTTGCAGCCTTCCGGGGGCATGCCGTGGCGTGCGATGATCGCCAGCTTGTAGGTCATCACCTCAAGCGTATTGGCCGCCTCGAAGTCGGTGGTCTGGCCGAGCTGGGCACATTCCTCATTGGCCGGCGCGCCGCCAAGGTCGATGATGTGTGGCATGGGGTTTCTCCGTCGATCCACCGTGGATCAACAACCCCATCTCCCTCCCCTCCATTGCCCTTGCGGGCGCTTCAGGACCGCTTGAGGAAGGGCCGGGCTGCGATTTGGGCCGGACCATCAGACGTAGCTACCGTCTTCAGGCGATCGGTCTCCAGCGTAGCCCCCAACGTCTCGGGCAGGTCGGCATAGGGCGCAGCCACCGCAATCGCTGCTGCTGCGGTCGGCAGCTCTCCGGGCTCTGTACCCTGCCATTCGACCGTTTCATCCTCGCCTTTCATGGTCCGGTGTGGACGCAGGACCTGAACGAAAAACGTCGCCAACGGCCGATCCCAGCCGATTGCAACGGTAGTGCCGGCCTTGCCGGCGAAGGTATGACGGCTCATCGTTTGATCCCCCAATCGGTCAGGCGGCCAGTGTGATCCACTCAGCGTGCCACGGCCTCGGGCGCGGAGCAAAGCGAAGCACGCCGGGAAGCGATACGTTATCCTCGGCTACCCGGTGTTCCAGCCAATCAAGGTAGAGGGCGCTGTCAGCGAGGTCGCCTTCGAGTAGATCATCGAGCATTGCCGACTGGCGTGCATGGTCCTCGCTCAGAAGCGACCAATCGAGAGCGTCGAGGAAACCCTCGCGGCGGGCGATAAATCGCGCGAGGCGAGCGGCGTCAGCTCGTGCAATCACGAGCGCGTCGTTGATTTGCATCGCTGATCTCCCTTACGCGGCTATCAGGATCGGCGCGGACGCGACCTGTGGGAACGCGCCGGGTAGATCGCGCTGTAGGCGGGCCGCGAGCCGGTCGGGGCGCAGTAGCTCGGACATGGGCGCATAGCGGTTGGGTGCGTCGGAGCCTTCTCCGACTGCACGATAGGACACCTCACGACCTTCGTGCCGCCTACCGATCGCGACTGTTACTGCGATCCTTTCCGCTGCGAGAAGCACCTGGCCGGACTGGTCACGCCCCCCCTGTATCGAGACCACCTCGAACGTGCCCGCGGTCAGGCCAAGGGCCTCGGCAAGCGCTTTCATCGCAACCGTTGCGTCCAGATGGAAACGCTCCTTGGCGACCGCGTCATATTCAACGCCGCGGATCGCTAGTGCCAGCAGCGTCGGGAATCGTGTCAGCTCTTTCAGCCGACGCGTGCAGGCATGACGCAGAACGGCCCGGGGTGCCCGGTTGGTCGAGACAACCGCCATGTGCCGTGCGAGCAGGACGACAGCCGGATCGCTATTCGGGTCGACGCCAGCGTTGCGGCAGTCTTCCAGTGCCTTTTCGATCGCGTGCAGCGTCGTCGTTATGGTCGACAGGACACTAGGGTCCAGCGCCTGTTGGTGGCGGAATGGCACATCGTAGATCATCGCCGCTTGCTCCGAAGAATGAGGAACGCACGCATTTTCTGCGCGCGCGCCTCACTCCCCCCTCTTCTCCGCGATCCACGGCATCGTGCTCGTATCGTCAGCCCCTCAGGGCTGGGCGCTTGGGCATCGTTCTGGAAAGATGTTGCCGTCTTTCGGAAACATCTTTCCGGCCGTCAGGCGGCTTGGCGCTCCTCCGCGTAGATGTCTGCAGCCCATGTCTCGATCCACCCAGCGGTGATTTCGTCGTGAGACAGGTCGCCAGACTCGATCAGGTCCCGGGCCTCGGCGCGGGCACGCGCGATTGCACGAACCCACGGGTCAGTGCTCGGCCCTGGCTCGGCGATCGGTAGAGTCGCTGGCGCATGATATGGCTGTTCTTGGAGGCGTGCGAGCTGAGTGGCTGTCCACCGCTCCATATGGTCTGCGGCGAACACGTCCGTCTTCGACCTCCCGGTTCGATGCGCCTCTCGGCGTGCGGCAGTTCCCCACGCTTGGGAGTCGATCGATGCGACACGGTGCGCGAACGGCAGTAGCCACGGCAACGCTGAGCCTTTCACGCCGAAGAGGTGTAGGCGGATGCCGGTCGGCAAAACGCTGTCGAGATGGCGGACGACCGCGATCAGACCTTCGGGTCCGTGAATATCTCGTCGGCACATGCTGCCGATGCCAACGACTGTTCCAGGTAGCATCGAGAGATGAAGGGCCTCGGCGCATCGGGAATAGTCCTCGGGTCTTCGGCCCTGCAGGACCGGCATGAGCCGCTCGATGATCCCAAGATCAGTTGCGCGCTCACGGCATTCGCGGTTGGTCGCGACGGTGCGGCTGATGCGGTCCAGGACCTCGTCGCGGTCGCGTGCGATCTGATGCTCGCAGCAATAGTCGGCTGCTGCGATGCGCCGGAACGGATAGCTTGCCGCCAGCGCCATGTAGTCGGCTATCGACCATGGGAACCCGCCATACCGGCTAGCCAGAACATAGCCCGCACTATCAAGATCAATGCTGCGCAGCCCTGCGGCATTGGCGAGTTGCCCGTGCCGCCAACCCTCCCAGCCGCGCCAACCGCCCCGGTCGCGCCATTTCGAGAGACAGTTTGCCGATATCAGCATGGGTTGCTGCATCAGCTTGGCGCGGGCGAGGATCGGGCCGTTGTTGAGGTGCGGCAACCCGACGACGATCTCGATCGTCACGACAGTAGCTCGACACCCAGATGCGCGAAGGTGTTCACAGGTCGACCAGAGTCGTAGCGAGCAGCATCGCACAAGCCCTTGAAGTCCGGCCCGTCATATTGGGTGAAGCCAAGGTGGTCGCAGCCGATGATGCGCTGTCCATAAACGCCGACCTTTCCGGACGGCACCCAATCGGCCCAATCGCCAGAGGCTGAACGGACGCCGATCTCGCCGATCGCCGCCTCGATGCTCGCGACCTTCTTCAGGACGTAGCTGTCGCTGGGGGTGATGACCTGGCCGGTGAATGCGCCGTATTCGTGGGGGAGCCAATGACGGGCGGTCTGATGGGCGATGCCACGCTCGATGTCGAAGTGCGGATCCTTCAGCATGGCAAATTCCGCCTCGAAGCCGAGGATCACCAGCGTCCAGTTGACGTCTTCCTCGTAGTAGACGCTGTCGAAACGCAACGCCTCCGGCATCGCGGCCTGCCGTTCGTCGGAGAGGACGAAGCCGCCATGGGAGGGGGTCTTGACCCACCACACGCCCGGAAGACGCTGGGTTGCCATATCCGGCGTGTCCCAGAGGGTATGGACGGGTACAGCGGTAGAGGCGAAAGTGCGCATGATCGGCTTCTTGATCGATGCTCTCTCCCGCCCCCTTTTCTCCCTTGGCTTTCAGCCCTCCCGGCCATCCCGGGAGCGGCTTTCGCAGGACAGGCGTTCGCCACGACGCCATTTCGCGGGGTCGATGAAATATCCGACGTGGACGCCGGCATGGCGGGCTTCCGCACGTTCATAGGCAGCAACATAGCGCTGAGCTCGCGCCTGATCGTCTTTGAGATAGCTGGTCGCCGGCACGGCAAGGCCTGCGGCAATCATGCTTTCACCGAGGTCCTGCCCGTCGATCTCGACCGTGCCGATCGGACGGCCGTAGCTCTGCTTTCCGGTCAATCGTATCGTCGTATTTCCGTTTTTCAGCAATTTTGATGCATAATCCTGGGCGGCTTTGCCGCATGGCCAACAGCCATCGGTCTTGCGGCACATCTGCCGCTTCTCGAAGGCGTCGGCGCCGTACAGGCGCACGTCGAACGACACGGTGTCGCCATCGATCGCGCGACCATCGGCGCGGATCACCGACTGGTCTTCGGCCTGGGAGGCCGCTCCCCCGCAAGCAGCAAGCGCGAGGGCAAGGGAGATGGTCAGGCGCATGCACGGGAGTCCTCGGATGTGGCCGTCGCGTCGACGACGAGCCAAGGCTGGAGGGGGTTGCCGGTGGTGACGACTGCGGCGACGAGCCCCTCCCGGCGCATCCAGCACGCGACGCGGACGGCATTGGCGTGGCTGCACAGGACGCGGCGTATCGGCGAGAGGGCGGTGTCGTCGAACATGGTCGGCTCCATCATGCTGCTATCACGGAAGGCTTGGCCGGGGCGAAGACGGTCCGGTGGACCTTGGTCTCCGGGACGACTGTCCACGGCAGGTCGCGGAAGCCGGTTATGCGGTAATAACCGCGGCCATTTGCATTGCGAAACGTGATGCGTTCGCCCTGCTTCACGACGATAAATTCAGTGCCGCTATGGCCGTCGCCAAAGGAGATGGTCTGCGCAAACCGGAGACGCATGCCGTTTTCTACCCTACGTCCGTGCATGCGCAGGTGCACAAGACAGCGACGACGCCAGTCGAGCGCATGTTCCTTGGAGGTTGGCGACAGAAGGCGAAGAATCCGGGCGGGGCAACCTGCCTCACACGGTCCCATCGATTCCTCCATGTCCTTGTAGCCGAAGACGTATCCGTCCTTCGCGCCGGGGTTCCATTTCACCAGGCAGACCAGCGCGATCACATATTGCACTTCGCCGTCCTGGATGATTTCAGCTGCGGCATACCAAACGCGGTTTCCGACGAACGCGCTGTCGATAACGCGCATGCCGCGCGTTGCGCCACCATCGAGCGTGCGGTCGTAAGTGAACTGGGCGTCCAGATACGCCTTGGGCGTAGCGTGTCCGCCCATGCCGGCGCTGGTCATTGAAAGCCAACCCATGTCGTGTTCTCCGGTGCTGGTGGGTCATGCGGCGAGCCGCGCTGGGGAACCGTCCATCGCCTCGGTTGAGAAGGCACGGAGGTACGAGAAAGCCTGTTCGGCCTTGGTGGCCGCCAGGAAGATCGCGGTCTTGTCGGCCTTCAGGACCTTCAGCCAGCTAGCGAGGTAACTGGCGTGGTTGTCGTGCATCTCGGTCGGCAGACCAAGATCGCCACAGACCATCGCTGCGCCAAGCGCCGCTACCAATTCTTCCATGGCGTAAGCCTTGTCGCCGAACTTCTTGCCGAACGTGCGGTCGAGCCGGGTACGATGCCCGGTCCAATGGCAGCTTTCGTGCGCTAAAATCGACGCGTAGCCGTCCCCTGACTTGAAGCTGCCAGGACGCGGCATTTGGATATAGTCGAAGCTGATATCGAAGAAGGCGGCGCCGCCACCATGCCGGACCTTTGAGGGGATCGCGGCGAAGAACGCGTCGATACGGTCCTGCCGATCCGACAGCAGCTGAGGTGTTGGTGCGATCGGCTGTGGATAGTAATAGTCCGGTAGGCCGGTGATCTCGTCGGCGTTGAAGACCTGGTAGGAGCGCAGGAACCGGATCATCCGGTCAGTCGACATGCCAAGCAGGTTGGGAACGCCGGCTTTTCGGAAGGTCGAGGCATAGACGGAGTAGGACGGCCTCGCGTCGGTGCGGACGGCCCCGCCAAGTTCACGCGCCTGGCGCGCGGTCATCCAGTACCGGCTGCGATAGCCGTGGGTGTCTCCGACCGCCCAGAGCCAGAGTGCATTGATGCCATTGTAGGTCGAACCTTCATGGCGAAGCGGGCGACCGCCCTCGCCCATGATCGACCATGGGCGTTGCCAGGGCGTTGTCCCCGCTTCCAGCTTGGCGATGATGGTGGCTGTGATGTCGGTCGCGATGTCGCGGGTTGCAGCGGTCATGGCGCTGTCCTCTCGGGCGAGATGAAAAGACACTGCCGGCACCGCGCGGGCGCGGGCCGGCAGTGATGTTGCTCAGATCGGAACCGGGGCCGCCCTATTCTGCCGCGACCAGCTCGGTCTCGACCTGGTCGTCGTTCTGGGGCTGCACCTCGGCGACGACGTCGCCGCTGTCCTGCCGATCGAGCGTGTCGTCATCGTCCGGATTGTCGCCGATCAACGCCGCCAGATCGTCACCACCGGCCTCGTTATCGTCTGCACCGGCATCCGTGTCGTCGTCCTCGATCAAATCCGCGAGGTCGCCCTGTGCGTCATCCGCTTCGGCCGCGATCGGCTTTTCGGTGAAGCACATCGCGGCGGGCAGCCACTTCAGCGCCTCCTCCTTCACCGCGGGCTCGACGATCGCGTCACCGCCGAACAGTTTCTCGCAGTTGGCCGAGATAACCGGCTTTTTCTCGGTGGCATGCCGGGCCGAGAGTGCCGGTCCGCCAACCTCGTGCAGGAGCGTGATGAGGGAGCCCTTGGACACGCGGTCGAAGAAGTTTTCCGAGGTCGGACGCCACCAGCTGGCGACGTCGATTTCGAGGATGCTCGCGAGACGTCCGTGCATCGGGTTCAGCTGGTTGGTCCCGTAGGAAACTTTCGCCTCCAGCGAAGTCGCGACGATATAGGCCAGCCAAGCCGTCTTCACCTCGTCGCCGAGCGCCCGGAACGCCTCGAAGCGCAGCACCTGATGGTCGGAGGCACGCCACGACGTATCCAGCCCTTCATGCACTTCGCTCAGGTAATCCCGCGCACGCGAGCCGGGCATGTTGGTGATTGAGATCGGGTCCTGCGGTCGATCGGCGCGGATCGTAGTGCCGTCGTTCGCCGAGGTGCCGCAACGCTCGTCGACCATCGCGAACAGCATGTAGTCCAGCGCCAGCCCCGGGTTGCCGATCAGCGCGGCGCCCAGCACGTCGCGGCGCTGCATCGCGAGCTGGTCGCTGAGGACCTGGCTGAGCGCCTTCCCGCCTGGTGCCGCGTTGTCGGGTTCAACGACCTTGTCGGTCCCGTCCTTCGTCGGAGTTGCGGAGCCTTCCTCGATACGGAAGGTCGGTGCCTGTACGACGCGGTCGGGGTCGCCCTCGGGATCGCCCTCGCCCTGTCCGCCCTCGACGTCGCCCTCGACCGGTTCCGGCTCGACCACCGTCACCGTGATCGGCGTCTCGCTGTAATAGCTCTCGTTGAGGAGCATCGTGCCGTTTTGCGCGAGCGTGAGGAACGCCCCGACCCGCGACGCCAGCTCGGGCGGCATGAACACCGGCCGATTGTCGAGCGCTTCCAGTTCGGCTGCCAGGGTGTCCATCTCGGTCTCCAGCGTAGTGAAGACGTCGTCGGCCAGTTCGTCGTTTTGCATCTCGTCGTGCAGTTCGCCCATGCGCTGCTCGATCGCTTCGGCGCGCTCGGCCTGTTCCACGGTCATCGGCTGCTCGGGCAGCGTGATCTTGTGGAGGCCACGAACCGCGTCCCAGGTGCTGTGCGTCGCGATCGGCCGGATCCAGGCCAAGCCACGTTCCTCACCGATGCGGGTGGCCTCGGCTTCCATGATCGCAGCCGCAAGGTTGCGGGCGATCTCGGGATTGCGCCACTTTTCACGGGCATCGCTGAACAGGTCGCGATCGATGACGCCACCAGCGGCCTCGTAAGCCTCGGCGCCGACCAAGAGGGCGATCGGATCATCGGCGCGCATCATGTCGTTGGCGATGATGCGGCGGATCGAGTCCGCGCTATAGTTGCTGTACGAGCCGTAAGCCGTCCAGGTGCTCAGTTGCGCCTCGTGGCTGCTGGTCGACGCATAGGCCTTCGCCATGTCGAGAGTGATCTTGTTCTCGGCGAGCGCGGTGAAGATCGGCTCGGCGAGATCGGCCAGGCGCAGGCGGCCGTCGATAAAGCGCCGCGTTACGCCGAACCGCTTGGCCACGGCGTCGATGTCGGCCTTGCCGGTCAGGAAATGTTGGAACGCGCGGCATTCCTCGGTCGGGCTCAGCTTCAGGTGATGGAAACTGACGGCGAGCGAGGTTTCGGTCAGCTCGGCATCGTCGCCCTTTAGGACGCGCACCGGCACGTCATACTGGTCCGGATCGATAACGCCGCGCTCGACCAGCAGATTGAGTGCGCGCCAGCGCCGGCCGCCATCGAACACCTCGAAAATGCCACGCGAGCGGGCAACCGGGGTCACGAGCAGGTTCTGCAGGACGCCGCGTGCCTCGAGGTCGGCTGCGAACGGTTCGATCTGCAAGGTCGCGTCGGGCGCGGTGCGGACGTTGCTGGCGGAAAGCCGGAGTTTCGACAGCTTGACGGACTGGATCATGGGAAAACATCCTTCGTATCTGATCATCCGATCAATTCTCGGACACCCATCCCCTTCCCCCTTCGCTCCTTGCCGCCCTGGTCCTCCCGGTTTGTTCGGTTTGCGCCAGCAAACCAGTATTGCTGAGGATCGAAACCCGGCTATCTGGGCCTCGCCGGCGATCGCCGGACTCCAGATGTGCGGACAATGCCATGACCACTGAAACCAACACCGTGGAACTTGCGACCGAGCTGACTATCGCTTGGTTGAGCAACCCCAACACGCGGACCTCGGCCGATGATGTGCCGTCGTTCCTGCAATCAATGCACAGCGCGGTCGCTGCACTTGGCGGCGCAGCGGTGGAGGCACCGGTTGCGGCTGAAGCGGCAGAATACACGCCGGCAGTGTCGTCGCGGAAGTCGTTGGCGAGCAAGGACCACATCATCAGCATGATCGATGGCAAGCCGTACAAGACCTTGCGTCGTCATCTGTCGACCAACGGTCTGACGCCTGATGAGTACCGGGCACGCTACGGTCTCAAGAAGGACTATCCAATGGTCGCCGAAAGCTACAGCGAAAGTCGGCGCGCAATGGCGAAGAAGATCGGCCTGGGGCGGAAGCCGAAAGCTGCTTCTGAGGAGGCGGTTGCTGCCGATGCTCCCGCACCGGTGAAGAAGAAACTCTCAATTGCGGCCAAGTGATCGTTCACGTCGCGCGCGGCCTCGCGGACCGTGCGCGGCGTCGTCCATTTTAGCGCCAGAATCGTCGGCGTGTCGTCACGAGAGCGCCGATCGCGATCACTGCCGTGCCGAAATATACCGCCTCATTGTATGCGTCGCGACCGCCGTTCGGCCAACCATCGCGAAGGTAATGAAGGGCTGCTGTCAGCCCCAGCAACGAAATATATGACAGCCCCAGGAACGATGCCCTGCGCGCAAACCTTGGCAACTCACTCCCGAACCCGAATAGAACACCGGTGGCCATGATAACCCCGGTGAGCAGTATCTTAGCTACCGCTGACGATTGGTCAGGATCGAAAGTCATCATATAAAAAGCGATTTTACGGTGTAGGGCAAGAAAGCTCCAAATCACCATCGCTACGGCTACCGCCTCTTTAATCGAGGTCTTTGTAATAGCGGTCACTTATCGTCTCCCACTCACACGATGAATTACACAGAGCTTTCACGGTTGTCGATCAATGTCCTTTCAGAAGCTGATCGAGGACCGCCGGTGCATCCGAAACGGGGATGAAGACCCTCGTCTTGTAAGCGATGATCTCGGAGAAGCAGCCGATCGATTTCAGCCACGGCAGCTGGGATGCGGGAGCGTCAACAATCTCCACTCGTGGATTGCCGTTCACGATCGCGCGACGGATCGTCATCGAGAACGGGCGGACGACTTCGACGGCTCGTCCCGACAGGACGGAGCCGGCTATGGCGTCGACGGGCAGGTCTTCGGTCTTCGCGATCCCGAGCTTCGTAAAGAGCTGGACGACATGCTTGTCGAAGACCAGGCGGCCGAGCCACGAATTGCCATGGGCGTCAGCGATACGGTTCACCGCAAGGTGGTCGGACGGCAGCGCCGACCAGATCGGCAGCAGCAGTCCGGTTGCCAACCGGATGATATCCGTATCGACCTGCCCTGCCGCTTCGGTGACTTCTTCAGCCCATTTGGCTGTGAAGGTCGCCTCGTCGATCTCGTCCCATGCGCTTTCCAGCAGGTCGGTTTCCCGCAGATATTCCCGCCGGCATGGCCGCTGCAGCTCGATACGCGCAATCGGCTGACCATCGTCGTCCATCCACGACCGTGCCCGGGTGCGTAGCGCGACCCGGCCGGATCGGGAATTGGCTACGAAGGCGACGTCGCTATGCCATTTGGCAGTGTCGAGGATGCGGTCGAGGGTGATCGGGTTCTTGCGACGGGTGATTTCGATCGTGAGAAGGTGCGAGGTTGCACCCGACAGTGGATCGGTACGCAACAGCGTGTCTTCGATGACCTTCGCGGTGTCGGCGGTGATCGTCTCGACACCGACGTCGAGGGTGCCGGCTTCGCGCGCCGCAGCGACGCGCGTTTCGACCAGCGCCAGAAACTCGTCGAAGATCAGGTTCTGGATACCGATCGGCAGCGCCAGGAGGCGGTTGAGCCAACGCTGAATAGGGGGCAGGTCCTCTTTCAGGACGCCGTCGTTGTCGTGGAGTTCCAGCCCGGTGCGTGAACAGAAATCGTCCATCGTCGTGCTGGTCAGCTTGCCGGCGTCAAGTAGCGCGAACCATGTCAGGAGCGCGTCCTTGGCGTACTCGCTTTCGAGGTTGTCTGCGGGGTCGAACAGGTTCTGGCCCCCGGTCTGGCGTTGTCCGCGCGTGAGCGCGCCCAAGCTGTCGAGGCGTCTTGCGATGGTCGACGTGAAGCGCAGCTCACCTTTGCAATCGGTAGTCACCGGCCGGAAGAGCGGCGTCGATGCCTGATGGGTGCGGTGAGTACGCCCGAGACCTTGAATGGCTCGATCGGCACGCCAGCCCGGTTCGAGGAGGAAATGGGCGCGCTGCTGCTGGTTCTTGGCGTCGAGGCTGGCGTGGTAGGAGCGGCCGGTGCCGCCCGCATCGGAGAAGACCAGCACGCGTTTGGTCCCGGCCATGAATGCCGCGGCTTCGACCTGCGAGGATCGACCCGAACGCGTTTCGATCTTCTGGCGACCATCCGACGTCGGCACCAGACGCCGCGAACGACCGGTGACCTCGGCAACCATGGCCGTGCCAAAATGCTCGATCAGAGCATCCAACGCGGATTTGACAGGTGGCAACGCACAGATGTGTTCGAGCAGCTGGTCACGCGCCGCGATCGCATCGGGGTTGTGGACCGGATTGCCGTCGACGTCACTCATCGGCGCCGAGCGGGCAGTCCCGGTGTCGTCGGTATAGGTCTTCATTTGGCGCGTCGGGAAAGCGCGCATGAGATAATCGGCAACGTACTCGGTCGGGGACAGGTCTACGACGGGGTCAGCTCGTTCCTCGGCCGACATTTGCGCGAGGCGTCGATCTAGGATGGCTTCGGCGGTGGTGACGAGTTGCAGGACGACCGATTGATCTGCCTTCAGATGCTGTTCTACCGCGGCGATGACCGTTGGCAGTTTCATCGAGAGCAGGACTTGACCGAAGAAGCGCTGCTTGGTCGACTCCAGTCGCGACCGGGCCGATGCCTTTGCACCACTGTTGAGGGTGGCTTTTTCCAGTCCATCGACGACGCCGGTCAATTCCAGAGCCTCCTCCATGTTCTGATGGATGACGGACCAGGCATTGGCATAGGTATCGTAGATCTCAATCTGCGCAGGAGTTAGGGCGTGGCGCAGGACGTCGTACTCGACGCCGGCGAAGCTGAGCGCGCGCGAGGTGTAGAGGCCCAGAGCCTTGAGGTCGCGAGCGACCAGCTCCATCGCGGCAATGCCGCCCTTGCGGATCTCGGCGATGAACGCCTCGCGATCGGCGAAGGCGGTCTCCGGACCCCACAGACCGAGGCGGACCGCATAGGCGAGGTTGTTGACGTCCGACGCGCCGGTAGCGGAAGCGTAGAGGACACGCGCGCCGGGGAGGTTGTTCTGGAGGAGGACGCCGCAAACACCCTGCTGTGAGCCCTCCTTCTTGCCCATAGCGCCCTCGCCCCCGGCGACGCCGCCCATCTCGTGCGCCTCGTCGAACGCAATGACGCCGTCGAAGCCGGTGCCAGCCCAATCAAGAATCTGCTGCAGCCGGCTATTGTCCGAGCGCATCGACCGGAGCGTGGGATAGGTCACGAACAGGACACCCTCCGTGAGCCGGATAGGCTCATCGATCTTCCAGTTCGACAACGGCTGCACGTCGCCGGTCATGCCGCCAAGGGCGGTCCAGTCACGACGGGCGTCTTCGAGCAGTGGCTCATTCTTCGATACCCAGATATGCTGGCGACGGCCCTGCATCCAGCTATCGAGGATGCAGGCGGCGACTTGGCGGCCCTTGCCGGCGCCCGTGCCATCACCAAGGAAGAAGCCCTTGCGATAGCGGCTTCCTGCCTCGTCGAGTGTCAGTCCAACGCCGTTCTCGGCCGGCTTGAATGTGCCCGGGAGCATCTGTGTCCAGGCATGGCCGGCATAGACGACCGTTTCGAGCTGCGACGACGACAACATCCGTTCGTCGACCGTTCGCTCGGGCAGATGGGCGATATACGTCGGGATCGGAGCGGGGATCGAACCCATCGCCACGGATTCGACCAGCGCAGTGGGGTGGTCACCGGCAGTGTCGAAGACAATCCGGCTCGGCCTATAGGGCAGATAGCAGCCGATCTGCTCTGCGAGTGGTGCGGGGGTTTCGAGCGTCTGATACCCGACCGGCCGCACATTGTTGCGCACCGGTGCATGATAGGTCCGGGCAACGGTGGCCTTCGCCTGCCGCGCCGCACCGAACAGACTGGGCTTCGGCGCCGGCGGGATCGCTATCGTGGTTTCACCCACCAGCGCAGCGCGCGGGGGTACGGTAACGGCGTCTAGGAACTCGGCGATCGAGCCGCGCTGGAGGACGACGTGTGACGTCCCGCCCGGAACCTTGTCGATCACGTAGAGCCGAACTGCGATGTCGGTGCCGTGCTTACGATAGCAATGTTCGAGGCGGAGCGACGTCCGGACCGTGCAGCCCGTCAGCACCGTCTCATAGGCGGCCTTCAGCCGGGCGCTCGGCGCGAACCAGTCGGGCATGACGGCGACGATCCGGCCGCCCTTCGCGACACGCCGGATCGCCGCCTGGAGATGCCGGAGCGCGGCGAGGTCGTCTTCACCGCGGCCGACGCTGCGCGAGAAGGGTGGGTTCATGACCACGACAGTGGGTTTCGGCAGCCGCCCGTGAAGGCTAACCAGCCCTGCCCCGTCATGTCCGGTGACGACCGCATGCGGGAAGATGCCGGCGAGGCGTTCACGGCGCTTCGCATCGATCTCGTTCAGTTGCAGGCACGCGCACGCCGGGGCTTGGACGATCAGCAGGCCGTTGCCGGCGCTGGGCTCGAGGACGATGTCGTCAGCGCCGATCGCCGCCATCAGCACAGCGATCGCGGCGATGTCGACCGGTGTGGAGAATTGCTGGAGGTTGATCTGCTCCTCGCTGCGCACCGTCTGGGTCGGCAGAAGCTGCATGATTGCGGAGGCCGCATGAACATCGGCAAGGGTAGCGATCTTGTGCGGTTGCGTCGCGAGGTGGAGGGCAACCGCATGTTCGAGCATCTCGAAGCTGTCGCGCTGCGTCCAGCGACCGTCGGCGTCCGAGCCTCCGAACGCTGCGGTCATCGCCTGGTTGAGATCGCGCCGCGCGATCGGGGTCCCGGCCGCAAGCAAAAGGGCGATTTCGTCCGCTGCGGCGCGATCGTTGACGGTCGGTAGATCGAGAAGGTCGAACATGGCAGGTTCCTCGGGTTTTGCTGCCAATCCGACAGCTCACCGCCTTCCTCCCCCTCCCCTCTCTTTCGCCTCGAGCACCTCGGCCCAGTCCTTGAAGGGCGCAGGCGGATAGTCCGGTACGACCGTGCGCGTATCCGAGGTGTATCGCTCGATGCTGCGAGCGACAGCGCGTCGCCCGGCAATATCTCTATCGGCTGCAAGGATAAGCCTCGTGACCGACGACGGGATCGTTAGAAGGTCGAGCCGGCGGGATCCGAATGATGACCAGCACGCAATATCTCGGATCCTCGACCATGCCCGGGCGCTTTCGAAGCCCTCAGCAATCCCCAAGGTCGTGCCAAGGCCCCCGCCACGCCACGCTCCTCCACCAAGGGTCCCGAGTGTGGCCTTCTCGGAATAACCGCCATCGGGGTTGAGGAATATCCGCTGGAAGGCGACCAGACGCTGACCTTCGCGAACCCCGACCAGCAGCGCCGGTTTGAAAACGGTCAGCGGCTTTGGGCCGAGCGGGCAACGCGGGTGGAAGCGAACATCGGTCGGCACGGGCAGCAGGCATCTTGATGCAAGGTAACGCTCCGCGAGGTTCCCGGACACAGCGCCCGCCTCGTTCCATAGGCGCTCGATATTGGCAGTGCCTTTCGCGACCGCGGGAGCTGGCGGTTCGTAACGACGTCCGAGCGGGATGCGGTCCAGTTCGCGCAGGATGTCGCCGGCGTCGCAGCCTGCAAAGCAGGTCACGAGCAACCCGCGGTCCCCCTGCCTGATCGACAGACTCGGCGTTCCGTCGGCGTGCGCCGGGCAGCGGCACATTGCGGTATTGCCCTGCCAAGTGCCGCCCAGCGCACCGACCAGATCGATCATATTCTGCGAAGGCCGGTTGGCGATCATAGCCATGTCCCATCCCCTCAGTACGACCCGGCGGGGACGCCGGCGATCGCGAAGAAGGTATTGTCGCGGTCGAAGTAGCTGGCGATGACCTGCTCTGCCGCGGCTGGAGCGGACGGCAGCGGCTGACCGATTTTCCCCGTGACGTAAGCCTCCAACGCGCTTTGTGCGGACGCCTGGTCGGGATGGAAGTCCAGCACATCGGCTGCCCCGTGATCCCTGATAAAGAGGACGAACTTGTTCATGGCGACATGCCTCGGACTGAGGGCAGCCTTTACCGGCTGACCCTAGGATTGAAGGGTTGAGGCCGCTTTCCACGCCCCTTCTCTCACCCTCCCTCTCCGCTCCAATGCCGGCAGGCCGGCGGACCTACTGGCCGTTTACCGGCTGCTAAACCGTTCATGTTACAGCTGTTGGGAACTAGAATCATTCTGCGCTTGTTTCAGCTGCGCTCCTTAACTTGAGGTGTCGATGAACCAGTTTTCGCAAATCGAGATTGCCAACTGGATCGCCATCTATCTGGCGGCAGCAATGTGCTGCGCAATCGCCATGGTTCTCTCGGTCAGCGTAACCTTGCACGGCTTGTGGCAAGACAAGGCGTGGCAAGATGTCCGTAACGTCCGTGGGGCAGTTCTATTTCTTCCGAAAGCGTGGTGGCGCTGGCAGAAGCTGTATTTGCTTTCGACGCCGGTAACGCTGGGTATCGTCAGTTATTTCGCAGCAACGATGACATGGGCCTGATGCGTCTGATCTGACCGTTCAGGAAGTGAAATAGCCTGTCGGATGACCGGGAGTGGAGCAACGCCGGCTGGGTAAGTGCCGCCTCGCGGACAGATTACCGTCAGATATCGAGCGTCCGTAGGATTTTCCGGACAGCTATGTCCCGATCGACTTCAGCCGGATCAACGGTTACCAGCTCGCCAAGCGTCTTCATCCGTGGATGCGTCTTTGCTTTCGCCGCCTCATACTCGGCATTGTCGAAGCCCATCGCTTCCACCACCAGCGTCTTCATCTCCCCCGTCACCCGCGACCTGGCCTCCAGAATGAAGTCGGGGCGGCATGGGCCATCTGGCGTCATCGTGTCGAACAGCGGCTTCCCAATGGCCATATCGACGCCGTTCACATGGAGTTCGTGCTGCACGGCGAGCAGCGCCTTCAGGGTTTTGCGCTCAAAGTCTGACTCGACAGGTACGAACATACGCCCATTGTGGATCGGCTGTGCGTAGGCGCGGAGGGGAGCGAACCCATGCGCTTCGGGATATTCGCCAGCTACGATCAGGACGATGTAGGGGCCAGCGATGCGATTCCCCCGGATCGAGGGCGACTGGACGCGGGTGGCAATCGTGACCGTCTCACCGCTCGGAACATGGATCTCGTTGCCTTTGATGGCGTGCGCATAGAGTGCGACGAATCCCTGGGGGGCGTGCGTCCGCGGCCATCTGGGAGCTAAGGCCCGAAGCGTGCCATAGACTGCGCCCGCCTCGAGTGGCCGTGGATGGGTCCAGAACGCGCGGGCCAGCTCCATGCCGGGAGCGATCTCGATCTTGCCTGCCGCGCGGGCGAGGGCGGCGAACTCCTCCCTGATCGACCTTTCGAGGCCAAGGCTTAGCGGGGCGATCTCGTTACAGCTGGCGTTATGCAGCAGCCGCCATAGCAGTCGGGCAAGTCGCGGCGTCGAGGCGTTGCGTGTCCGATCGTCGAGGCTGTCGTCATCGGGCCGTTGGGCCAGCTTTTCCGGCGCCGGCCGCAGGACCTCAAAGAAGCCCGAGGGCGGGTCGGTTGGTGTATTGTGCGAACGGACCTCGGTGATGCGGTTCGTCGCCTGATCGCGGAAGAACGGGCAATCCGGACGATGTTCGGGCCGTTTGGTGCTGGTCAGCCGACGCAGGTAATAGGTTTCGGCCTCTGACAAATAGGCGGGTGTCAGGATCGGGGGAGCCTTGTCGGCGCCCAGACAACCGCATGCGATCCAGCGCTGTCCGACGCGTGCATTCTGAACAAGGGTTACCCCGGCCTGCTCGTCGCGCGAAGTGCCCTCACCGACGTACCAGCGCACCAGCGCCTCGCGGAGCGGCGCCGGAAGGGGGATTCGATCCCGGCTGTTTCCGTGCGTATCGCGGTGGATCAACCACATGTTCGAAGGACCTTGACGGGTGATTTTGGGCAGTTTCGGCAGGTCCGGTGGTCTTGACAAGCGCAAATTGCACGACGTCAACTCTTGGATATCACGTCCTTTGGGGGTTTTCCGTGCGTTATCCAGTCGCTGTTATTGGCCTTTGCGCCGGCCTTATCGTTGGGTGTCAGGCCATCGCCGCGCCCAAACGGGTCGGCGTCCGCAAGGTCCAGCTTATTTCCATGATGGGAAGCCCGCCCATGGAGGAAGCTGGTCCGGCATTTGGCATCGCCGAGCCGGTGCAGACACCGGATATTCCGGCTCTACCAGCGTCATTCGCAGTTCACGACCTCAGTCGGCGCTATGTGCAGTTCCGCATGCAGCAGGAGATGGCGGCCGCTGGAGCTGTACCAGCACCCGGGCAGCCCTTGGGCTCTGAACCTGCGCCGATCGCGGCGTTTTCCTCGATCCAGGTCCCTGGTTGGCTTCGTGGCGGCGCCGCTATGGTTCAGCCGGTGTCGTTCACGCCGGGATGTTCTCCGCAATCGTATCGGCCGTCCGGCTTTCTGGCACGCACGGCTGAGGCTCGGCGCGCAGCGTATTACGGCATGATGAGTGCTGTTGCGTGCGAGCATGGCATCCCGACAGGCCTCTTCGACGCGATGATAATTCGTGAGAGCGGCTACAACCCGATCGCGACTTCGACAGCGAACGCCTACGGCCTGGCGCAGTTGATGCCCGGAACAGCGAGCGGGCTCGGCGTTAATCGGTACGACCCCTTGCAGAATATGCGGGGCGGCGCTCGTTACCTGCGCCAGCAACTCGATCGCTTTGGGCAGGTCCACCTTGCGCTTGCCGCCTATAACGCAGGCCCGGGGCGGGTTCGCGGGGGTCTGGTTCCACGTATCACCGAGACGCAGGCCTATGTGACGAACATCATCGCCAACTGGTCACGGCTTACCGCCGCACCGGGTTCTGCCTCTACGATCTCGACGTTGCCTCGGAGTTACGCTCGTGTCGCTGCGATGACACAGTTCTGATTCCCACTTGTCCGCACGCAGGTCCTGATCGCTGGAGGACAACAGAAGTCGCATGCTCCACTCGGGAGCATTGTGGCGGCTTTGGCCGACACTCCTGATGTTTCGTCTTTTCCGGTGGGTTCAGGTTTTCTCTTACGGTGCGGTTCTTTCCTCGTCAGATTCACGCGTTGGCCGGCATAGGCCAACTCCAGACGCTCTTACTAAATAGAATCCATTAGCGGTTCCGACCCATCGTGAGCCTCACGTTCTGCGCGATCGACGCCTGCACCAAGACGGGCCATCATCCGGCCGAGTGGGCCGCTGAGCGTGGCTTCAGCCAGCTCCTTGCAGGATAAGGTCGCCAGCATCGCCTTGGTCGTAGCGATCTGGTCGATCTGTCGCTCCTCAGCGTCAACCGGCGTCGGCGCCGGCCGCATCCATCTTGGCAGGATCGACAGCACTCGGGTCGGGAGAAGCGTCCGGTACGCATTCGAGGTTTGGGTATAGCGAGGACCACGGCCCTCTCCTGCGATGCGCTTGAAGCGGCGCTGCCGGAGAATGAAGCCGATATCTTCCAACGCCGATAGCGCACGAGTGATGGTTGCCCGGCCGTAATTTGTCCGCTCGGCGAGGTATTCGTAGGTTGGAAACACCTTGCCCTTATTCAAACGTGCAAGGGTCAGCAGCTCTTCGAACACGCGGACCGTGCTTGCCTGCAGGGCCGCGATCGCGCGTTCGGCGACGCTTAGCTTGCGCTCGCCCCGGCGCGCGACCTGCCGAAGTCCTCTTGCCGCATCGAGTGCCTTCCGGGCAGCGTTCAACAGTTTGTCCGTCTCACCCTTTCCGGGAATGGCGAAGAAGCTCTCCTCGAAGGTGCCGGCTTCCATGCTCCCTCGCAGGACCGGAACTCCTGTGTGGCGCACGGCGCCAGACCGTGCAGGCTTTGACCTGACAGGTATGCCGGAGAGCATGCTGGTGAGCGCTCCGCCGAGGGTAATAGCGTCCATTGCCTACCTCCTTGATGGAGGCCGGACCAGGCAAAGCGATAGCGTGGCGCAAAGCGCGCTCCCTTGAACCGCAGCTCAAGAGCCTCTATGTCAGAAACATCACTTGTTCTGTTTCACGCTTGCCGGCGTGGACATCGAGACTCAGGGTGCCCGGCTTTACGGCCGGGCATTCGTTTATGTGGTCACAGCCAGATCCTGTTTGTCCGTTCGCACCTTGCGAAGGATCGTGATGAATGTGGCTGATAAACGCCGATGAATAAACGTTAACGATTCGTGCTTTCGACGACAGATCCACGGAAAGATTCGTGCTTTCGACGACACTTGTGATTCCGGCTTCGTGCTTTCGGCGACACTTTCCAGCGAAAGTTCGTGCTTTCGACGACAGCACGGGGAGGCGCACCGTCCGGTCGGCGGTATCGAGCTATTACGTTTGCGAGTGATTCGTAAGGCGGGACACCGGGGTGTCCGGGGAGATCAGGACGATCTCTGACGCGACCTTGCGGGAACGGAGGCCAGCATCACCATCTTGATTTGCTATCGAGAAAGTAAAACCGGGTATCGAGTCACTTTCGATGACGGACTTCAGTATTGCTTTGAAGTGCCTCGAGGAACTTTGATATCCTAGCTGAAGCCGCAGTTTCTCCAGTGTTATGCTCACTGCCCCATCAACACAGGAGGATCTGGCAACCTCGTAAAGCCTTCGCTCAACAGGACCCAGTTGAAAGTAAGACGGCGCATATTCGAGGACGTGCCTATCTCTCAGGATCGCTCGGAATAGCCAATCACAAAGCCTTACGCGAACAGCCTTCAAGCGACGCTCGCCGTTATCATTCTTCGTGTAGTGCAGTCTTGCGGCTTCTAACCAAGAGAAAAATCCTGCTTCGCCTTCGCCACCGGCCTCAATGTCTGTCTTAATTTGCGTGCCCTGCAGACGCTCCAAGGCATCGGAAAGGCGTCGATACGACCTCGACGAGCTATTGACGCCAGTCACACGAAAAAGATCGTTCGCAGTGAAATAGAAATCCTGTGAAACAGCCTGTCCAGCGTCGAGCTTAGCTACCAGCAAGCTGGCTATATAAAGCAGGATTTCCTTATCATAGATCGTCGCGATGCCCTTGGGGCCAGGGCCGATCTCGATTGAGACAGAGTCGGTTTTGTAGACGAGTGGCTTAGTCCAGATCGTCTTCGCCAAAGCAAAGAACGGATAAGCCATCAGAGAGCGCTCCCCCTGAAGCCCGCTCATTAGCGGACTGTCGAAGCTGAAGAGGTCGCCCTGGATGATTTTTCCGTCGGTCATCTTGATCCTTCTCGACCTATTCGGCCGCCGATTTGGCAAGGAAGCGTAACGGTTGTCACCATAAGGCGCCCGTTAGCGGGTGTCGTCGAAAGCACGAAGGTGTCGTCGAAAGCACGAAGTTCCGGGCCGTTTGGTTGCGTTGTGGCTCTGGCTCGGTGGTATGAAGCGCGAAACTTCGTGCTTTCGACGACAGCCGAAAAACGAAAGCCGATCGAACCTCTACCCTTGAGCCTCCCTCGCCCCTCCCCCTTCCCTTTCTGCGCGCTGAAAGGCCTCCGGCCGTCTCGTTACGTTCATCGTTCAGGCGCCGGCAAAACCTCCTGCCGAAGGAAC
>Ga0308169_10001906_pt1 | contig 22850 bp, 37 predicted proteins | sample PhyBR1_2_FD_202139 | JGI IMG/M metagenome (GOLD analysis project Ga0308169, IMG submission 202139) | Phyllosphere microbial communities from UC Gill Tract Community Farm, Albany, California, United States - DLSLSB.R1 | ecosystem: Host-associated > Plants > Phyllosphere > Unclassified | place...
AGGTCGCCATCTGCGCCAGGGAGAAGGCCCCGACTTACCTCGGGCATCCGGTTCGTCTTGTCGATTTCATCCGCCCTCGGCGCGAGCTCCTTCTGCGCAAAGTCATGCACGACCTGGCGGAACTTGACGTCAGCTTTGGCCGTGGATATCCAACGCCAAACAGGCCGCGTCTGTCTGGGATGAGTCGGCCGCGTACCTCTTCCTGGTCGGGCGTCAACCCAGCAACAGCAGGATTGTAAGAGGATGCCGCTCTGAGAGCCGTCCGGGCAACGCCCTACCGTCAGCTCCCATCCATAGCGCAGCCAACCCGTCCGGCTCACAGCTGCTCGGACATGCTTCCAGCTGGGTCCTGCCAGTATGCGCATCGTTGTCATGGTCGGTGTCTCGTAGCAGATGCATGGACCTGGTTGAGGCCGAGGTGGCTCATGCCGGGGGCGATGATCCGGCAATCGAAAGCCCGGTGCGGTGCATGGCCGGCTCGTCGCGCGGGTCAAGTTCCGGTCCGGCACTCGCGAACCTGTAGACAGACACGTCCACCCCAACCACGCGGAGAGCTTTTCAGTTACACCATGGCGGTCATTACTGCATGCATACTCGTATCGTATATCACAGCATCCTCCCGAAAGCCTCTGCGAAGCTATTACGCAAGACAACGATATCACTTCAGACGCAACGGCCCAAGTCGGCTACGCCTCTCTGATCCAGAGCATGTCCTCACACTTTCGACTCGCGCTCCCTCCGTTCCCTTTTCTCCCTCTGCTCCCGCTTCTCGTTGCTTGAGTCCCAGTCTACGTCCGCAGCAGCCAGCTCCGGATGCCCGTTCTTCGTCAGCTTCGAGTCGAAGAATCCATCTCGGTATCCCCGCACGATCCGCTCCAGCAGGTCTGACGTCGAGATGGCGGGTGTTCGGCGCGTAGGCACGAATCGGCCTGCGAGTCAGCCATAGTCCAATCCATAATGTTACTACGATTGCCAGCCGCGTAGCGGGACAAGAACACGTTCGTACCCACCTTGACTCTTGGCAAAGTGGTAGACATCGTCTTGCCCGGCACCCGGGTACACCAGCTCGTCGTGCGCAATGTAGTCGATCTGGTGCTTGTCGAGCCAGGCCTGGTCAACCACCCACGGCGCGTCCGGGAGGATCTCGTCCGCCCACCGACAGTGGCGGACCGACTCGCACCGCTCCGCATGAGTCATTGCGGGTGGAGACTTGTGCTCCGCACACTGTCTGTCCGAGTTGACACCCACGAGAAGGTGGACTTTGGGGAAAGACAATTTTGCTTGACGCAGTTGAAGCGCGTGCCTGTCGTCAATGTCATACACCTCGCGTGACCACTTGGGGCGACCCACCCAAAGTGGAAGAGGTCGTACACGCCATCGGCATAGACCCGCACGACCTTCCCCTCCGGCGCCGCATTCGTCTTCCACCACCTCTCCACGCCATCTTCCTCGCCCCGTCCCTCGATCGCACGCTGCACAAACGACCTGATATCCTCCAGCGGGAGCTCTTTCGGTCGGGTCGTCATTTTCGGTGGACCCAACGCTGCATTTGACGGCTTGGCGCTCAGCGGGAGTGTCTGCGATTTTCGAGGCTGGGGGAGGGAGTTGGAGATCGCGACGGGCACGTCGGTCGGGGCAACGTGGTCCAGGAACTGCGACGTTGACGGGTCCATCTCTCCGGGGGTCTCGACGAGGTTCTGGCGCGAGGCCTTGGGCGTGGGTGCGCGATGACCCGGTCCATGCGGCGAGGCCGTGTGGGGCGTCGTGGTGTTCAGGTGCGATGCGGGGACGGGGGTAGGCGAAGAAGGGTGTCGTTGGTGGTGGATGCCGTGCGGGTGCGTGGCGTGAACGGGCGTTCCGCCGATGGTAGAGGACGATTCGACGTCGCCGTCGTACCTGCTATCAGCGTCCATCTACACCACGTCATGGGCTCCATGTGAAAAACGCTGAACAAGCTGGAAGAGAGGCCAACGCACGTGGGAGAACTGCAGCCCTCGCTCTCCTCCCCGTTCAGCTCCTCTAGCCGCTTCTGGCCGAGGTTCCGGCGTCCATGGCCGGGTGCGATGCCCGCAGCGCCCAGAGCCGCTTGCAGGGGCAGTGGTGCAGGGGGTGCGGCGCGGCCGTTGCCGCCAGCAGGCGTGGTGGCATTTCGTTCCGTGACGGACATTGTTGATCCCACGTCAGATGCGTCGTTGTCTGCAGGGTGGTGGCCGTGTCGATGTATACCATTCAGAAACGAAGCGATGGATTAAATAGGCCCAAGCGGACGTGGGTGCGCGGACAAAGTCGTATTTGCGTCGCGTTTTCACGAAGACCATGATGATAGGTAGGAAGGGGGCATGACGTCGATGGGATGGATGAAGCGGGGCGACACGAAGGCGAGGGAGGGCAACGTGGAGCGGGCGATAAAGGAGGAACATACATCAGCGTCGAGTCTAGACAAGTGTGATGGCCGCCCATGTGCGATGGGTGGAGCGATATCGGACTGGACGAGAAGCCCGATGCTCACCTTCTTCACTTGCGTCCTGGGATGAGCTCGGGTCGCGTCTTCGCTCGCCGAGGCGGTTGCGGTGGTGCCGCTTGGGCGGAAGGGAGTTTGACGCCATTGGTCGGGGCTCGGAGACGGCTTGACGTGATGTGAAGCGAGCAAGGGGGCGAAGACTAGTGGGATGCAAGAGTGCAAGTGAGATTTATGTGATGATGCTCTGATATGGTAGGTCACGAGTATTGCTTGGCTCTGTGGATTGGCCACAAAATGGGGGCTCGAGCGCTCGTCACTCGCACTGATGACGCTAAGGGTAAAACGGCCATGGGATAGGCTCGCCGTGGTGTAAACAGCACTTGGCCTGCGTACCTATTTTGACTCCGCGGACAAGGCGTCCGGGTGGCGATTCTCGGCGCATCTGTGCGCTCGCGCCCTTGTAAACAAATCACACTGCGCGACTGTCTTCGTGCATTCTTCTCAACCACACAACCCTTTTCGCCATCATGGCTACAGCATATCTCTCGCCAGTCAAGCACCAATTCGACGATATCGTACAGGACCAGAATGAGGCGGACGGATCGTATCTTGGTTCCGAGCAGTCGCAAGACACGGCAGAGGGTCACTGGCGGGCCATAACGTGCGTGCAGCGTTGACTGAACCGCTGTACAACACCGAATTGACGTACAGGCAAATCATACTCGACGTACAGCCCACTCTGCTGCCGGACGAAGAGCTCGCAGACCTGGCAGCGGCAGAACAAGTCGTCACGAACAAGGAAAACCAGCGGGCAATCATCGTCGACAAGCTGCAAGAAGAGCTAAAGCGTGAGTTCCCGCTCGGTCTGGCCGCCTGGATCCCACGTCCGCGGTCCTCTATGGGAGGCTCATCCGCTCACCTCAGAACTGACGCGGCAATATGATCTCGCCGCGCTGGCAGCCAAGCGGCCCGCGACGCATCCTTCCGTGGCCGAGCACGACGCCCAGGTCCGGTCGCTCGAGTCCAAGCAGTATTCGCTGGGGAAGGCGCTGAACGAGGAACAAGCGGGCATGACGAAGAAGGAGGCGGAGCTCGTTCGCGCCAAGGCGGAGCAGGAAGAGGTCGGACGCGGGGAGATAGGCGAGGACGAATGGATCGACAGCAAGGCGTCCGTCTCCTCGATTGAATGGACGACGCCTGTAGCTGACGGGCAGGTTGCGGCTGCGGATACTGGCGGATGCGGGCTTTACGATGATTCCGCCCGCGGACGAGACGGGGCCGGCCAAGGTGCTGATACGTGAGTGAAGCGTGCCCCTCGGGCTGTCGCCCAAATCGCGGTGGGAGAGGAGCCCGATCTGACAATACAGGGAACGACGAAAAGGAGGACGTGCACACCATCGCGGTGGACAAAAACCGGTCAAAGGTGTATTACGCCAACCTGCTGTGGAGCTTGGCCAGTGATTAGGATCAGAGCGGGGTCACTCTAGACCGGACACCCTCAGCGAGATGTACACTGTTGTATGGCATACCATCCGTCCACGAGGCTCAACCTGCTCCGCCTGCTCTTTCCGTCGTTTCCGCGCACGATCCCGAGCCCTTGTTTCGCGTACCCGTTGCAGGGGCCACTGGGAGGTGAAGATGTGTAGATCAAACGAACCTAGGCCACTCACGGCACTGCCGACCATCGTTGCGCTCCTGAATGGCCGCATCGCACATCCTGTAGAGCTGCTGGCAGATGAAGGGAGACAGACGCAGATTCTTGCAAGTGCGCGGCACGCCCGAAACGGCCCCTGGCTGCTGTCTGTACTCATGCAGCCCCGGCCGCAATCGCCCGATGACAGCCCGGACAGGATCCTACGACGAGTGGCACCACCCCACTCATGCAGTCCTGGCTGCTTATGTCCTCGTGTGTGCAGGGCAGAACAACGCGCAGGTCATCGCGTGAGGATCACCTTCAGACGACTGGGCTATCACCGAAAGCATACACTCAGTTCCACATCTGCAACGTCTGGGCGGTTGAGCGCGATGCATAAAGACCAAAAGAGGTGCCAGGCCGAGAATCCGTATCTACCTGTCCGTCATACGGACTGGCAGACCAAGACTCCGGCGCAGCGGGTATACTATCGTTTTCCGTTCTACTGGCAAAACTATAACGATCGCCGATCGATCTTTGTGTGTTCGTCGTCGTCTCGTCGAGGTTGGTTTGTTCCTTTGGTCGTACTACACAAGCTTGCGATGGGTTATTCTAACAATGTGGGATATGTCGTTAAATGCGTGGGTATGGTCGGCAAGGGGGATGATTAGGCGGCGGCGGGAGATACTTGGGAGGGCGGGGTGTGGGGTCGTTTACAATCTATGATGGAGGGGAGAAATGGCGGGCACGCGAGGTGGAACTCGCATATGGGGCCTTGGGATCTAGGCGACCCATTCGAGAGGTGTCGGAGGGGCAACGAGACAGCCGGCGCACAACTTAGAAGTTGAGCTGCTTGGGCTGCTCCCACGAGTACTCGGGGTTGCCGAAGTGACCGTAAGAGGCAGTCTTGAGGTACTGCGGCTTCTGGAGGTTGAGGTCTCGGACTGTATGTTAGCACTACTCAAATGACGTGATCACGCGCAGACTCACCAATGACACCCGGTCGGAGGTTGAAGTTGTTTCGGATGATCTGGACGAGCTCGGCGTCGGTCTTCGCTCCCGTGCCGTACGAGTCGACGAAGATGGACAGGGGCTCGGCGACACCGATGGCGTACGAGAGCTGGACGAGGGCTCGCTTGGCGAGGCCGGCAGCGACGAGGGACTTGGCGATCCATCGGGCGGTGTACGCGGCGGATCGGTCGACCTTGGACCAGTCCTTTCCGGAGAAAGCTCCACCACCGTGGGCTCCCCATCCACCGTACGTGTCGACGATGATCTTTCGGCCGGTAAGACCGGCGTCACCCTGCGGGCCACCGATGACGAATCGGCCAGAGGGCTGGATGTGGTAGATGGTTCGGTCGTCGAGCAGGTTCTTGGGGATGACGGTCTTGATGATCTTCTCGAGGATCTCGGTTCGGAGGTCCTCGGTCGTGATCTCCTCGGCGTGCTGCGTCGAGATGACGACGGTGTCGACTCGGATGGGCACGACGGAACCGTCGGCCTCCTTCTTGTACTCGACGGTGACCTGGGTCTTGGAGTCCGGTCGGAGCCAGCCGAGCGAGCCGTCCCGTCGGGCAGCGGCCATGGCGGCGTTGAGCTTGTGAGCGAGCGTGATGGTCAAGGGCATCATCTCGGGGGTCTCGTTCGTGGCGTATCCGAACCTGCCATCAGCGAAGGAAGTTTGCGAGCGACGGCGACACGCACATGATACCCTGGTCACCGGCACCGATCTTCTCGAGCGATCCGTGGTCGAGACCCTGGGCAATGTCGGGGGACTGCTGCTCGATGGCAACAAGGACGTTGCAGGTCTTGTAGTCGAAGCCCTTGTCGGAGTGATCGTAACCGATCTGCTTGATCGTGTTTCGGATGACCGACTGGTAGTCGATCTGGGCTCGGGTCGAGATCTCACCGAAGACCTGCGGGTCAACTCGGACTCGTTTTTACAGGGTTCAGGTCGGCTCACCATGATCATACCGGTCTTGGTGGCCGTCTCACAGGCGACCTTGGAGAACGGGTCCTGCCGTCAGTGACAGGCTGGCACTAGCACACGTGCGGGCTCACCTCGGCGAGACAGGCATCGAGGATGGCGTCCGAGACCTGGTCGGCGATCTTGTCCGGGTGGCCCTCACCGACAGACTCGGAGGTGAAGAGGAAGCTGCGTGGCGGAAAAGGCGTTCGTCGATGGGGAGGTACGGGCGAGTATCGAAGGTAGTGGAAAAGGGGGGCGATGTAAAGGAAGGCGAAGGCGATCGCGTAGAACAAGAAAGAATATGATCAGCTCGCTGTCCTACACGCTCTGCTCGCCGTCGTTCCGTCCCCCCCTTCCGCAAATCGCCAGCCAGCGCACTCTGTGCCGGCCGAAAAATGGCGAACGTGCGCCAGCGTTGCGCGAAGCACGCCGCGCGCGCCGTCCACGGCCCATTCCGAATATTTTTTCGCCTCCTCCTCGCACCGCACACAGCAGGATATGGGGACGCGACTCACTGGCCAGGAGCGAGCTCCGCAGAAGGTCCGTTGCCGTTGAGAACGCCGGTCATTTTGACTAGTATGTATGGGGATGGGGTGGGTAAGGGGTGGTGGTGAAGAGATGAAGAGATGAAAGTCGGGTGTATGGGACGATTTATCTTTTGCACCCTCTCTCGTTTGTCCCAGGGTCGGTTCTTTCCAAATATTGATTGCGTGATACTCCTCTGCTCCGCCACCCCGGTCACACACTCACACACACGCCCCGTGCACCTTTTTTTGCCATCGCACGCAAGCCTTTCTCCTTGATCAGAAATTTCCCGATATGGCAACTTTGGCGTAACAGTCCAGGTGGACATCGCCGACCTCGCACAGCATGCATCTAGCTGCGTCTGTCTGCTATTACACATTCTCGTCGGCCTCTGGCTTCTCCTTCGGTATCCGCTTGGAATACGCGGGGACGTCCTTGTAATGCGAGAACGATCGCTGCTCGGGCTCAACGTCAGCCGGACATTCCTGGTCATCGTTACCCTACTCACCTTCAGATACGGCAGATCAAGCTGTTCGGTGAGCATGGCCACGACCGTGGATGTATACTCACATATTTGAAGATGTCCTCCTCTTTCTTCGCTGGTATCTCGGTGCCGGGTTTGATGCTGCTGAGACCTCCTCGTGAGCTCAAATGTGGACGCTGCGAACACAGTAGCTCACGCTTGCCCTGACCATTAGCGCGACCCCTCCGCTCGAAATAGCATCACTCACATCCGCCGTCTTCATCGGCTTGCCCATCCCATACTCATTCAGCGTCAAGCCCTTCTCCATAGCCCTCCCCCTGAGCATCTTCATCAGTTGCATATCCCCCGTGTTCCCAACGAGCATGTACGGCACACTGGCTCTGGGACATAGGCGGATATCCACCTGCCTCCACGGCCCATCCCGCTTGGAAGGCGCTTTCGTCAAGGCGATGATCTTCCGGTTGCCTGTCGTCAGCTCGCGCTCATGGACATTTCCCATCAGCTGACCCGAGCTGAAGATGCTGTCCTCTTCTAAGAATCCTTCCTCGATCAGTTCCTGCCGCAATGTCTCCATGAGCTTCTCCGCCTTCTCGTCCTTGGTCGACTTGGTCTCGCTCTCCGTTTTGTCATACGCTCTGGGGTGAACTCAGTCCTCCGGCCGAATGGATATCAGCTCACGGGTGATAGACGACGATATCGACGTCCGAGGAGTACTTAGCCCCGCGGCGATGCGAGCCCATCACCTCGAATCTGACTACTGATCAGCCCTCGCTTAGACCCCTCGTTCCGGCACGGATTACACTTCCAGTCCGGCTTACACTTCGAGTCCACCTTCTTCGTCAAGATCCGTCCAAACTCCTCTTGAATCTCATCGACCTCAGTACGCGGTATCAGCCTCTCCATATCGTCGAAATACTTTATCGCGAGCTGGATGTCAGCTAGCCACTCATGCCAGAGACGAGTAGCAAACCAGCTGCGCCTTCGAGACTTTTCTCCCGTACTGCTTCTCTTCTGCCTTGGCTAGATCCTCCAATGTACGAGCGCCATTGTCGACGCTACCGTCAGCTTCGCTTGCATATGTGCTGAAAAGCCCACAATGTCTGAGCGTACTTGATCCCCAGCCCGTGAACCCGCGAGAACAGCACCATAGCTCGTTCCTTCTCATCCAGCGCCGCAAGCTCTTTCGGCTGCCCATCCTTAATCACCTGGTGGATCATGCGCCACACCACGCCCGCCTGCCGTCAGCTTGCACCGTGGGACCCGTATACGAAAGCTCACCTCGGGCGTGATCACGCCTTCGAGATCGCCGACACTGACGGACCGTTGGTCGGACGTGATGATCTGATTCACGCTTTTATGTCCGTCCTTGAAAGCCGTTGCGTCTGAACGTGAGCTACAACCAGCCGACACGGGTCAACGAGCTCACGGTGCGTCCCGCTGGGTGTCCATGATCTCCACGCCTGCATGTTCTTCAGCGAGCCGAGGAGAAGCTTCGTCTCGATCTGAGTCTCTGCATAGTCTACTCGTGAGCTGAACTCGAACGGGCGACGATATGGGCAGCTCACTGTCGCCTAGATCCTTCTTGAGGGCATTGAGGAACTGGGTACGGTTGGATTGGATGCCGTTGTTGAACGTTTTGGGAGGGGCGATCGTCTCTCTCTTAAATGGCTTGGCTTCTTCGAATATCGAGGGTGAGGAGTGGATGCTGCGGACTCGAGAGGTGATGGCGACAGTTCTGGGGTTTAGGGGTCGAGTATAGGATGCGCCGCGAAGACATAGCGACCCGGTGATCATGGTGTCGATGTGTGGCTCGAACGAGGCCTTCCAGCTTTCGCGGTCTGAAAGCTTATAGTCGGGTACTGGCTGTCAGAAGCTAGTCATCTGCACGAGGGCGGCTGGTAGAGGATGAAACGTACGGCCTTCATGGGGAGGAGTCAGGGGCGAGCACAGACCGCCCCAGGTCGTGCGGCACCGCCCCGGGGGCTCACGCCCGGGAGAACGAGGGAGAGATCAACCAGAACCCGATCAGTTTCGGGCTCACTGCAGAGCAGCTGTCCCGTAGGACCGCCTCGACGAGCTGGTGAAGGGACCGAAGCGGGCTGAGCGGAGTTGGCCGGGACCGAGTCAAGGTCTGACGGCTAGCACAGAGCGCGATACAGCTTCAGGTCAACGTGGTATATGCTTGGGGGAACACGGGGCTGATACACAGGTCTCGACGATGCAAGCTACCCAGATGGAATATGACGAGACCAAGAGGTGTGAACTGATGGCGGAGAGCAATGTTATTGCCATTTGTGTCCACCTCCACCCGGTGCCTGGTTTGTTCATAGAACAAGGTCAATTACCGCTTCAGGCAATTTTACCATGCCGCAGACCGTCCAGCGCATCACCACCAACCTCGACGTCTCTGTGCAGACGTCCTGCGTGACCGACTCAGCTACACACTCTCTACCCGCTACACTCTCTACTTGTCATCTATCTGGACTGGAACGCACTCACCATGTCGAAGGGCACACAATTCCTCCGCTTCGCCATCCCGGCGCTTGTCCTCTACGTGCTCGCCTTCTTCCACGTCCTGCCGACGCCGTTCTTGTCGACGGAGTCTACAGACGCTATCCTGCCCGTCGTGAGTGCCACAGATCCACCCCTCATCGCCATCTCCTCCCTGCAGGCCATACCTCCCCGCCCCGCCACGTGGATCTCTGACCGTTCACGCGCTCACGCCCAGCTGCCATGGTGGCTGCTCGTCTCGTTTGGCGCCTACTCGCTCTCCTCCCTCGGCCTCGGTCTCCTCCGCTTCAACGATTGCCCCGAGGCGTACGAGAGTCTTCTGAGGGAGATCTCACAGGCGAAGACGGAACTGCGGAACCAGGGTGTCGACGTCGACTAGAGCTGGTTGGGGACGGGAACGGATGGGCACGAGGAGTAACGACGTGACGAGCTGCGAATTTCAGTCATATCTGAGCGTTACAGCAATACATAACATGACATCGCCATACTGCATCTGCAGACAATAGTGTACAATTGCGCTACGCGAGCCTCGCGCCTGCGTCGTTGTGATCTATAAAAGCGTGATCGGGGGGCAGAGAATGGAATGGCATTGTTGCCGCTCCAGCCTAGCTGCTGAGCAGGTCTTGCATCTCCCGCTCCATCCTCTGCCTCTCCGCCACGTCCTCCTCGTCCTCCTTGTCCGCCTAGCGTCAGCTGCGAGTGCGATGCAAGTCCAACAAAGCTCACCGGCAACTCCCCGCCGACTTTGCCTGCTTGGCCTAGCTTGCCGTCCGTCAGCTCGAAGAGCACCTTGTCGACTTCTGCGTCGGCCTCCTCCTCAATCTCTTCGTCGTCGACCGTATCTAATGTCTCCTCCATCATTTCTTCCAGTATCCCAGACTGGCATCAGCAATCGGCGAAAGGAAGCCATCATGCGCTACCGCATGATGGAGGCCCTGTAACGGTCCCGTCGAGGTCACCGGGATGTCAGACCCACCTTCATCATCTCCATGCTCATCTCCCGCATCGTCGCACTCAGCTGCGGAAGCTTGATGAGCTGATTCGTGGTCTTCATAATCTCCGTGCTCTTCTGGAACGCCCCCGACACCTTGACCATCGCTGCGCATGAGCGATTTTTCCTGGCTACACTGCCGAGACCGGGTCCGTCCTGCCGCTGGATCCCACGCAGTGGTAGCAGCCAGTGAAAACAGAGCGCCCCAATGTCAACTCACATAGCTGATGCTGCAGCTGCATCTGCACACTCCCCATCCTCGCCTTGGACGAGACCAACCTATCACGTTGCTTGTTTGCGCGCACGAGCTCCTTCGCCAGTATCCTCGCGGACTTGACGTCGTTCTTCTTCGCTAGTGCCTTGAGCTCGGACCGCGACTTCTGCGTGGCTCTGTCAAGCTGCCGTCAGGGGTGGGTTTCGGTTGGGGGCCGGGTTGCGCCAGCGGAGAACCCGGAAGCGGTCGGGGCAAGCGCTCACGTTGTTGATCTCGCGGTCGAGCTGTCTCTCCTGAGTCCGTAATGTCTGCTTCCACTTCTTCACCTTCTCTTCGGGTGTCGGGCCGTACAGCCATCGGTTCAAAGACTGCATGGCTGGGACAGATGGGGCCGGAGCGAAGGCGGAACAGAAATAGCGAAAGCAAGTGATCAAGGCAGTCAACCTCCTTGGAAGATGGACTACAGGGGGCTACGCCGCCCTGGAATTGGTTAGTGGAGTTGAAGCGAGCGGAGGTCAAGTCGATAAGATAGTGGGTGTCAATGAGCAATGTCCACGAGCAACGGTCATGACGCCGGTCAAGGTGGCAAGCCCGGGACGAGACAAGTATACCCGCTTAATTCTCGGTTAAACTGAGTGGATGACTTCACCTTTCGGTCCCGGACGTGGTCTCACTTGTCCACCTTCGCGAGCACAGTCCGGTTGATTCATATACCGACAAGCAGCTCGTCGTAGGCCCGATGTGGCTCCTCACAGCTATCGGGCCAGTCCACGGTCAGACCAGTGAGCTGTCACCACCTTGATTCGGATATCAACAGCTGACGACAGGCTTCACGTTCGCGCTCGAGCAGAACAAGACGTACTCGGTCGGGCGGGACAAGGGGTGTGAGATCAGATTCGACAGTCGGTACGTCAAGCCCGTTCAGGGGCATATCGCTGTGAGGGACTGGGATCCGTTCAACGTAAGCTCCGCCATTCCTGCGAAGCAGACGAGCTCACGTTAGCCCACCAAGCCGCCTCAGCTGGAATGGAGGAGCGAGCCGAACAAGAAAGGCGTGCTGCCCACCTTGCGGAGTATTACCATCGCTTCGGACGACCTGTCTGGATCCATCAGCAAGGAGGATTATGATACGGCGGAGCTACCTGAGGGCACTGCCTCGTTGGCCCTGCACGAGGATCGGGGGAAGGGGGTGGAGTTGTACGAGGATTGCTGGTTCACGTGAGTACAGCTCTGAGTTGGCCAGCGCGTGACCAAGAATGCGTGCTCATGACAGGGCACGCTGGTCGCCATATTCGATCTGCTACGAGAGGCTGGACAAGGACGAGCTGTCGGAAACAGCCGACGCACTTCGGCGATACTGTCAGCTGTCGAAAACCTCGCTGGTGCAGAGCTGATGGCAGGCATTCACCACACCACCACCGTAGAAGAAGAAGCTCTCCCCAACATAGTCATCTCCCCCGAGTTCAAATCCACTCCAACGCTGAACTACGCCGTCTGCTACGCCATCCGCATCCTTACGCCGGGATACCTCCACGCCATCCTAATCCGCCTCAACGCATGCTGGAAACAGGCCGCGGACCACCAAGACTCGTTCGCTCTACCCAATGTGGAATCGAAAGAGTACGAGCCGAGCTTGAACCCCGATCTGCCGCACGTGAGAAAGGACATCGAGGCGTGGTTGCCTGATAAGCGAAACAGGAACCTGTTCAAGGGGTGGAAGGTGCTCGGGTTGAAGGGCAAGTCGGTGAGTGCGGCGCGCAGCATATCCCTTCGCAGACCCCGCAAATTGTCGGGACGTCACTTATGATAGCCCCCGGCGGAGAGAAGGTACCTCGTCGCGATGGGTGCGACATACACCGACATCGATGTGCTTACGAAGCCGCTTGTGGACGGGAAGGACTTTACGGAACGTATGGCGCCGTGGCTCCAAGAGTTCGAGGAGCAAGGGATCGGTCGGAAGAATGGGCTCGTCGTTTACTTTGCGAGAGTCAGTGCGGAGATCAATAAGAGGATGAACTTCGTGACGGTGGTAGGCACGCCATGCCAGAGGTGCGTACTGCCGGCACAACCTATCAATGTCGATGAAGCCTGACGCCAGGGCCGGTGTCCCACTTGCTTCGGGAATTATCCTGTGGGGGGCTGTCAGAGCCAAGGGTGTCCAAGCTTATCTGGACTTTATGGGAGAGCAACAGCAGGAGCAGGTGGGGACGAATACGGCTATGACCGCTGCGAATGGGACGGGTTAGTTGCGGCTGCTCATAAGCACTGAGAGACGTCATTGACTGTAGCCAGAACAGCGGCAGCTCTTGTGCCGGCCACTGTCCCGCCAACTCAAGCCTCCGCTCTGCAGTCTTCCGCCGTTGCTGCCCCTTCTTCCGCTCCACCAGTCGCTGAGACCCCCGAGGTTGCGATTCCGTCCTCGTTCCCGGATGAGACGGAAAGGGCTGCATTGCGCCGGCAGACAGTGAAGCCGTTGTCATTAGCGCAGAAGCGATCGTCGCCGGAACCTGTTGAACCGTCGAGCACGGGCGTGAGGAGGGTATGTTCGGTTGAGGCAGCGAAGTGGGAATGTACGCTGACCTCAGCCCCTTCGCAGAAGAGCTGCGAGGAAGATCGACCTGTTCGCGGATGATCTGGACCCTATTCCGGAGAGCGGCGATGTGATGATGGAGAGTCGACGAGGAGTGGAGAGTGCGCCAGCCTCGCAGAGCTTCAGGGCAGCAGATACCGAGGCGCCGCAAGAAGTAGTCCCAGAAACTCAGATGAGCGTGAGTGTTAGAGGCGACTGGGCAACCTAGCTCACCGAAGTCTCTCGGTCCTCGATCCCGGCTGAAAAGGCGCGCGGGCGCCCCGGAAAGTCAGGTCAAGTCGTCGTATAATTTTGGGTTCGATGATCAATACGAGACCGATCGGCAGAGGGAGAGGGCGGATGCCGAATATGCTGCGCTGTACGCTTCGACCACGTCTGCAAGTCGACAACCCGCCTCTGCGTCCGCATACTCGCGAGAGCCCGCAAGTAAGCGGCGACGGCTGTCTACGCCTGCGGAAAGTCTTGGCTCGAACACGCCTGAGGCTGCAGATCGAGCGGAAGGGGCAGATATGGACGTCGACGAGCCGGCTGAGGAAGTCGAAGATCCGATGGAGGACCTCAAGCGACGGACCCGGCAGGCCCGCGAACAGGCCTCAGCCACGCCTAGACCAGTTAAGAAAAGCACCGCTGCGATGCCGCCTCCTCCGATCCCGAGACCCCAAGGCCAAGGTCGATCGACTCGATCGCCGTCGGAAGAGGAAGAACAGGTCGAGAAGAAGAAGCAACCTGCTGATCCGCGAAAGATGGACCGGGATGTAGAGTTCCTGCAGGCGCAACAGAAGCAACGGAAAATCAAGACGGCGGAAGATGCGCTCGACCGCGAGTTCACGAAGGACTTCAATAGGCTCAAGCTCACCAAGGCCAAGGAGGCGGAGAAGGCACCCTGGGAACGTGACCATCCGGATTACAATCTGGTTGATGACTTTGGCGATGATTTGCGGGGCAATTTTATCGAGATCGTGCGAAAGGATCTGTATAGAAAGGACTTGGGGATGGCTGCGCCTGCGAGGGTCGATGATGGCCGGCCGAACTTCAAGAAGTTCAAGAAGGTGCGTGCGGCTCGTCAATCATTGTGGAAGAGCGGGATGAGGGCCGAGCTGACGAGCAGAAGAACATCGTCCGGAGGGAGCCTATGAGACTGGCGCTGGTGGGGCAGCACTTGAACGATGCGGAGATGGGCGAGCGTGAGTCGCCGTGGGGTGATGATAGGCGGAGCACCGAGAGCTGATTGCAGCATACTGGGTGGCGGAGAGTGCGCGACCGACCAAGAGCCAGGGCACGACTCAGGGCAGGCTCTTGGACGACGATGACGATATGCCCGTCCTGCCCCGCGCGAAGAAACGCCTGATAGGGGATAACGACTCTCCGCCACCGGAGGATGACCTCGACCCCCCATCTAGCTCGCGCCGCCGTGTGGGTCGAACACAGATAACCCAGCCCATCCAGAGTACACAATCGACCTCGACCCGGCGCGCCCCGACCAGGACCACACGCGCATCGAGTGTGGCGACGGACGCCTCAGACATTTCGGAAGCCCCGTCAGGGCATACACGCTCGCATGATGCCCGGTCCAAGCCCGCCGCAAAGGGCAGAAAACGCATGGAGTCGATTGTGGTGGAAGATTCAGAGGAGGAGGTGGCGCAGGATCTGGGCAAGTTGTCTTCGGGTTCGACGCGCGAGAGAGGTACAGCCGTGACGGGTGGCAAGCCAAGCAGAGGAACGAGGGGTACGACCAGTACGCTGGACGAGGATGGCAGAGCGCCGGGTGGTAGGAGAGTTACTCAGCAGGCGAGTGGGGTGCCGGGAACGAGCGCTATGGACCCACCTTCGAGCTCTGTAGCGTCTACGGGAAGAGCGGCGGGGTCGAGGCGGAAGTTGTTGGTCGACGACGATGACGACGATGAGGCTATTCCGGTAAGTGCGGGTGCTGGACACATGTTCCCGGGCTGATTTGCAGGTGCGCAGGGGCCTGCAGAAGAAGCGACGCCTCGGCTAGGTTTATGTCGTGGCGCCGCGCTGCCCAGCTCTGTAGCGGGACTAGGACGATGTTTGTTTGTACACACATGACGTTGACGACCCGTTATGCATATGTCATAGCCACGTCCAGAGATGATGAGCGTGCTACCTAGTCACGTTGCTATGCACACAACGCAGCCGCGATACACCCGAGGGCGCATAGCAAAAGAGCAAGGTCAATCGTTTGTCTTTCGATTATTTCCCCACGGGATTTGTGTTGATTTTCCGGTGCACATCCGACGCGCCTGATCTTGTTGATCGACCGTCTACACATAGTCGCCCCTCTCACCTCGACAACCTCGGCATTCGACAACAACGATGGCGGTGGATATGGAGTGCATCTCGGGGTCGAGGTGAGATGAGCATGCCCTTGCCCGTGACATGGTCTGAGCTGATGACCAGGACAAGGCTCGACCCGTACTCGCATCTCGTCCCCGACGACCAACTCTCCCTCTTACCTCCCCTGCCCGAAACTCCTCGAGTTGATTCTCTGCCGACTCGATCCTTGACTGCGAATGTCGAGCGAGTCGATATGACGGCCTTCTTCGCCTCGATGGGCCTCGACGATGCCCGAAACGACCCGTCCCCGGCTGTGCTCGAGCCGCGTCAACACGGGTCGCCGATGAAGCGGTCAGAGAGCTCAACGGTGTTTACCGGCAAGAGTCTCGCTCGGACACCTCACGCCCGCGCCATCGCCGTCCAGACTTTCAACTTCGGAGACGGATGTGAGACCGAGGACAACGCGGGACAGCAGATGATGCTGGGGAAGGGTCTCCCAGGAGCTGCTGTCGAGAGGGTCGTTTCTGGCGGGATGAAGCGCTCAGGCAGCTTTCATGGCCTGAGCGAATATCCTGTGTTCTCGACCCGACAAGGCGGCATGAACACCCCCAGGAACATCTCCCCCGTCAAGTCGCTCTTACCCCTTGCCTCGTCGACTGCCGACACTCAGCCACCCACTGTCGAAACCTCACCTAACAAGCGATCAACGAAGCGCTCCCCTTCGAAACGACAAGTCCCCTCGGTTCAAGGCATGTTCTCTCCCCCTCGTCCCCCCGTCGACCCCGCATCTGTACCCCTTCCAGAGACCCCTGCCGCCCCAAAGCAGCTGTTCTTGCCGGACACACATACCTCAGTCGCATCGGTCGCTTCATCAAGCCGAAACACATCCGCCTCGTTCGCGTTTCTCACGGGCGCCGGCGACGCGTCGATGATCGGCAACTGTCGACCTCCCACGTCATTGGGCTTCGGGAAAGACGAGGATAGCTTCGACTTCGATATCGAGCAGATCCGGCCGCTCACCAACCGGAAAGCCCGGCTCGGGAGGAAGGAAGAGGACGAGGCGAGGGAAGAGATCTTGACTTCTCCATCGAAGCAGATGCTAGCTGTCCCAGCGATGAATCGGCTCAACGAGTCAACACTATTGCCCAGCTCGCCTCGAGTCGACCTCCTTGCCTCTACGCATGCGATCTCGAGGGTTGCACCACCATGGGCTGATCTCGCTTCCGCATCAACCAGCAGTTCAATCAATATCATCGATTCGGCAGAGAAGGATGTCCCGGTCCCGACTCTCCGCAGATCGCCTCGGAAGGCTCTCAAATCAGCGCCGAGGACGAAGCGTACTTTCCCGGCATCGTCTTCGGACAAGTCTCTCGCGACTGTCGGAGAGCACGACTTTCTGCAGGTGCCGTCGAGCGCCCTCGACCAGAGCACGATCTTACCCGTCTCGCCCGCGAAGCAGGCACACCTGCTCGGGCGGGAACATATGCTTCTTAACGAGGACATGTCGCTTCTGGCGAATGATGAGGGCAACACGTTCTACTTGCCGCCTCAAGTTCCCGCTGGACCAATGGAGCCGGTCCCCAAGATCAGCGTGCCACCGGTCCCGACCTCGAGCCGAACTCCGAGGAAACGAACAAGTCCGCTCAAGACGGTACAGCCACGAGACGAGGTGTGGAACCAGACGCTGGATCTGAAGGAGTTGATGGCGAATGCGAAGAAGCCCAAGCGGGCGTCCGGCACGGAAGAGAGTTTTGCGGATCTGTTGAATGGGGATCATGAGTTGAACGGCCTGAATGAGTGGGTCGCGCGTGTTGGAGCAGTGTTTGTGTAGCTGATGGGCAGCTTCGATCCGGATGAGACGTTCTTGCCCGCCAACCTGCGACCCATGCCGCATTCAACCGGGACAGTCCCGCGATCCCGCTCGTCGCATGCTTTGCAGACTGAAGAGGCCTCGCCCGAGAAAACAAAACTGCCATCCGATAGCGCCCGGCGATCTAGACGCAGATCCAAGAGTCTATCCGAGACGGATCCCAGGCCTGTTGCGGCGGATATCCCATACACGAAACGCAAGACGCCAGCGAAGATGCCGCCTCCGCCAGCGCCGACTGCACCACGACCAAGGCAGAGCATGTTGCCTCCTCCAGCTAGCTCCAGGCGTATCTCCGTCTCAGCAGGAGCGAAGCCGAACATGACGAGCGCATCGGTGAAGACGCTCAACCTGCCTAGCACGCGCACCGCTTCGAGCAGGGCCGGTGGCGCTCCTCGATCATCAATCGCCCCGCCTGCGACAACGATCTCTGCTGGTGCTTCGAAGCGGACAAGCCTTGCACCGGCTGCCACAGCCCGACGAACCTCGACCGTGCCGTCGTCGACTGCAACGTCGGCTCCTGCCGGCGCGATTGCAGCGCGTCCGAGAATCGGATCTGCTGTGCCATCCAGCACGGTCACCGCTCGAACTACCTTCCAGCCCCGCTCGAAGTCGGTTTCGGAGACAGTCACGACATCAGCCTCGCAGCCGAGACTGGCGCCAACTGTGCGCGGGTCGAGTTCGTCTCAGCTCGCCCCCCGGACTGCTACTTCAAGTGTACGGTCTGCTTCAGCCGGTAGCAGCTCCGGTACCACTTCCGGCCTGGCTCGTCCGTCAACTCGTGTTGCTGGGCTACCTCAACCTGCTCGAGATGGCTCAGCGAGATCGGCTTTCACCCGTCCGACCACGACGACGAGGACAACGACTGCTTCCAGGCAATTCGGGGACGAAGCTGGCAGGACTGTGAACCGTCCCTCACGGTCATCTGCTCTGCCTGCGCCCCCCACCGCATCGTCCGCCTCCTCCCGAGTCGGGTTGGGCAGCAAGCTGTCCGCTGGACCGACTGCATCGCCTTCGAAGCGAGAGGCGGTGTCGTTAACGGGCGCCAAACCCAGAGCGCTCTCCACTCCCGCTTCCGTCTTGGCCAGGACAACTGCCACTGCCCGTACGACCGGAGCATCCGCGCTGTCTGGTCTTCCGGCCAAGAAGAGCTCCGTCCCGCCCGAGCGGGCGACCGGACTGCCCAGAACGACCACCACGGCCTCAAGGGTGCCTGGCGGTATCGCGACTACCAGGACGAGTGCATTGGCGCGGGGCGGGCCGGCTGCGGCCTCGACGGCCACGGGCAGTACGAGAGCGATCGCCGATATCAGGGCGAAGCTCAGTCAGCTGGAGAAGCGGACGATGGTGGCGAGGAAATGAGTATAGGTCTGTACGAATTCTGACGAATGAACGCTGGAGGCCGTGGCTGGCGCCTCAATGGCGTAGAGGCGCAATTGAAGGGTGTACAGGACATTGCGATTGCGATGTGATGACGGCTTTTGTATTTTACATGGATGATACTCACTCATGCGTCTGATGCCAACATCTAGGCCTGATGTGGCGGTGTCCGTGGAGCCGCACAGTGATGCTGCCTCGTTGGAAAAGGATGCACGGCAGATCGAGCATTAAAAACCTGGACCTTGGCTTTAGCCCTCCCGTCGCCAGCCCTTCAAGGGTGTTACCGACCACGCCCGTTAGGCCGTTACACCGGGACCGCGCACCGACTCGGCGCAGAAATGCGGGTGTTCTGGACTCGGTTGAGAGACGACAAGCTCGACCTTGTCACGGCATCGGTTCTCACCGACACGGCATTGGAGCAGCTTCGAAGACTGCATGTCGAAGGGCTAACAATGGAGTCGCTGATGATCGACTACCTGGAGTTGCAGCTCGATGCCGTGCGACCGCTTCGATCTCTGCGAGTGCGCAACGACGAGTCAGTCGCTGCGCACTTCCGTCGCTTGCCGGACTGCGGCGGCGAGTGGCGAGAGGATAAGGGAGGTCTGGAGCGATCGCCTGTAGAGAACGCGAGGCCACGTAACCTCCCTGTTAGCGCGACCGTGGCTCGTACGTGCAGTTCGGACTGGGGGCAGTGCATAGAGTGAGAGACGAGCTATAGGTCCACCCTCATGATGCTCGAACCGGGCCTCTTCGTGCAATAGTGACCAATGAGGACCACTTGCAAGGCTTGATGGGACGAGCCTGTTCTTCTGCCACGAAAGAGGGGCCTTGGATGCTTCTTTAGGTTCTCTGCCACTGAGCACCCCCGCAGACCGTAGCACCTGCAGCGGCGTGGTGGCCGCAAGCGAGGTCGATTGCCCGGTATTCTGCGTGCCTGCTTCACGCCGAGCCCGCGCTGCCATGGCCGAGCGGGCGGACTGCGCTGATTTCGTCCGATCTGGGAATCGAGCGGAACGGGCGACGAAAGCGGAACAACTTTGATGCTTCTATCCACCGTCGTTATCCGCGCGTCCCCAGCCGCAGTCAGCCGAATGGGCCTCGGTGACCGAAAGGGAGCGGCCTCCCGCGCTTTGCGGCCTGCATTCGGTGACCATGATTAACGAGGTGCTTCAACGCATTGCAAAAGTGCTGAGATGAGACGGGCCGACCGCTGAACCTCCCAGCCCGCCCGGTTTCCGGTGGTAGCTGCCTGCCTATAAAGAGGGGAATCAACGAGTGCTTATCGACACTCGGTCCCACTCCCACATCACGCTCTGATATCACAGACACTAACAAGCAATGTCCTCGTCAACTCGCACCCGTCACCAGCCTTGGTACCCCAATCAGCCCTATTCGATCCAGCCGGCCACTCACTACTCCGGCCACACCGCAACCGACTACGATCCCATGGCTGCCCTCACCGCCAAAATGGCCATACATTCACCCTTCGGTACTCACACTAATTCGACCCAATACGTCGCTCAGTATCGCGGCGCCGGGGACAGCACCCGACTCTCTCGTCAGACCGAGTGCGCCAAAACGTTGATCTGCCAACTCACGAACGAGGTCCTCGCTGTCGACGCCTCCGTGAGCAGTGGATACAGCGACAGTGCCCACCTGCTCAGCGACGAGTTCTGCCGCCAGGTGGACGACTTGTGCAAGAGCACTCGAGGTGACGAGTCGGCCGTCATGCGAGAGATGCAAACCGCATACACCGAGTTTAGCGACGCCGTGCGCAGGTGTCCATCCTTCTCCTACAGAACGTGAAATGCACTCGCTGCCGGGGAGCAACGGGCGGGAGCGACTGCACTGAAAAAGCTGAAGACTCCGCGGAAATGGCGTGTACACACCGGAGAAGCCGTGGTATGAAGCATTGCAGCATGATGACGTCGTTGGAATACATGAGGCGAGAAACCGTAGAGTAGCACAACGCACTGTGAATCACCTGGATCATGGTTCCATCGGATCTCACGAGGACTCTCAGGCTTGCTGATACAGACCAGATTAGATCATCATATGACATAACACCTCACCGTCTAGCTACGTACAAAAGATGGTCCAACATCTACTTGAAGTTCTTGCCGTCGACCCACTCCTTGCCGTCAATGACAAGGTCCCAGGCGAGGGCAGCCTCGAAGAACTTCTTGTCCTCCTCGTTCGACTTGACGTCGAGCTTCTTGTACTCGTACGACTCCCAGTCCGGAGCGACGTTGATGACCGGCACAACGTCCTGGCCTCGGAGGATGACGACACCGGAGATGACGCTGTCGTTGGACTTGCCGAGGACACCGACCGAGCCGAAGAGGTACTTTCGCGAGGCCTCGAGTCGGTTGAAGAACCCACCGACCTGGTTGGCCGACATGAACGTTTGCGTGAGCTCCTCGTTGTACTTGAAGTCGACTCGCCAGATGGAGAAGCCCTCGTAGTCGAACTTCTCGTAGAACCACTCGATGGATCCTCCGGCTCCTCGGGTGTCGAGGTTGGAGTACTGCCTCTTCCACTCCTCGAGGTTGAAGGCCGACTTGGGCAGGTCGTCCAGCGGGTTCTTGACCTTGGGCTCGGCCGGGACGTCCGCCTCGGGCTCGTCGTCGTCCTCCTTGGGCTTGGCGGCCTTGGGGGCCTTAGGGGCCTTGGGCTGCTCCGGCTTGGCCTCCTTCGCCTTGGCCTCCTTGGCGGGCGGCTGGAAGGTAGCCTGCGTCTCGGTGAGCTGCGGCTTGCCGTTGTCGAAGATGGCAACGAGCTTGGGGTGGTTGATCACGCTGCGGTCAGCGGTTGCCACACCAACTTCAGCTCCGCACTCACGTCTCGAAGTATCGGACAACGTTGGGGATCTTGGATCGGGCAGCCTTGTCAACGAGGCCGGTGAAGAGGTTGCCGAGAGCAGAGACGACGAAGACGTCGGCGAGGGTGATTCGCTCTCCGACGAGGAAGGTCTTGGACAGGAGGATGGAGTCGAGGGTCTGGAGTCGCTGGAGGAGAGCCTCGTAGACGCCGGTGAAGGTCGGCTTGGAGTACGCGAATCGGCCGTTGATCATGTTGTTGGCGTGCGAGTGCCTGATGAAGAGCTGCAGGTCAGCGCGGGACAATATGAAGAGCCTCTCGTACACACCTCCTGGTCGGCGAAGCACTGCCATTGGTGGACGGCAGCTCGCTCCTTCTTGTCGGCGGGGAGGATGGTCTGGTTGGCACCGAGCTCAGCGACTGCGTGTCAGCACGTCTCCACGCAACCGAACACGACATGAAGCAATTGGATAGAAACAGAATCAGAGAAATAGCGATACCACTCGCCGGAAGAATTATCGACACAGGTCAATTAAGACAGGGATAACTGAGTATAGGTCTCATCATAAAACAAACGCCGCCTCACGACGCCGCACATCGGGGAGAAGGGAACGAAGACTTACCGTACTCGGCGATGGCGCCGGACTCGCTCAAGTAGAGGTCGCCGTCCTGGAGAGCGGGGAGGTATCCGAGCGGGTAGTTGGCAAGGAACTCGGGGGTCTTCCAGTCCGACTTCATGGAGAAGGACTTGTCAAAGTCGAGCTCGACACCGGCGAGGGCGGCGGCGGCGAGGACACGTCGAACTCGCGAGTTGCCTAGTGCGTCAGCGACGTGTATGACGAGTAATACGCCACTGTGTCGAACAGGTCGAGCGGGCGAGGGGGGCGGAGGGGGGACATACCGGCGAAACCAGTAAGCTTGGGAGCCATTTTGACTGCAAAGGTTAGCTGAGGAACAGGTGTGACTGCTGATCGCAGCCGCAGGTGGACATTCAGCAACTCACAAATAGGATAGAAGGGTAAAGTGAGGAGAAGAGAGGGGTTGGAATCAAAAGACACCCTTTGTCGGTTGATGGTGCTCGAACTTTTGCAACGCGTGCCATCCACCGGC
>Ga0308169_10001908_pt1 | contig 22831 bp, 22 predicted proteins | sample PhyBR1_2_FD_202139 | JGI IMG/M metagenome (GOLD analysis project Ga0308169, IMG submission 202139) | Phyllosphere microbial communities from UC Gill Tract Community Farm, Albany, California, United States - DLSLSB.R1 | ecosystem: Host-associated > Plants > Phyllosphere > Unclassified | place...
CCGTTCCGCATCGCCCTCGTCCTCCTCGAGGTGCTCGAGCCGCGCCTGTTCAACCCCAACCTCGACGAGCTCGCCGCCGTCTTCCGCGGGACCGACCGCGGCGCGCTCGGCGTCGTGCGCCGCGACAAGGGCCTCATCCTCGCCGACGGCGGCGTCGACCCCGAGGGGAGCGTCGGCACGGACGAGGTGTACGCCGAGATGGGCGCGACCGAGGAGCGCGTCTTCGAGGGCCTCGCGCGCCTCGAGTGGAAGGAGGAGACGTGGGCGAGGCTCGTCGAGCGCGAGCTGCCAGAGGCCGTGTGAGCGCGCGCGAGTGGGCGAGGGCGAGGACGAGAAGGGCGAGGCGCTCGGCTGGATCCGGCGCGCGCGCGAGGACGTGCAACTCGGGTATGTTTGGCTCTGCCTCTCCTGATCTCTGTGCGACGAGGTGCGAGGAGAGGGAGGACGTCGCGCGCGCGGTTGAGCGAGCCCTCGAGTGCAAGCGCGCTCGAGCCGCTTCGCCTCTCGTTCCGTCCGGCTGTACCGTTCTCTCGGGTCGGCGACGCCTCGAGCTTGCTCGAGCACGATCGCCGCTATCCTCGAATCTGTCTCTGCAACCATCGCAGGCAGACTCCTGTTGAGGAGAGGCTCGAGCGCGCCCTGCTCGCCCGCGCCTCCCAGCTGGACCTTGCCTTCGTCATGCTCTTACCTCGGCTCGCCAAGCCTTCTGCAGGTCCAGACGAGACGACTAGTCGAGCCTGAGCACCTCGACCACCCGGGCTCGCTGAGAACCCGACGAAGCTGGAGTCGGCCTTCTCCTCGAGCAGGAGGCCGAAGCTCTGCTCGACGCTCCAACCGCTCGAGCTTCGTGAACCCCTGCGGCCGAGGCTGCTCGCTCAATTGCACGGCACGACCTCGTTGCTCCAGCTTGCGCTCGTGAAGAGGTCCGTGCGAGGCTCGCTCGACTCGGCGCGACACGGTCCCTCCTTCGAGCAGGCGGCTCGCGATGGCGCTCGAGGGCTCTGCAGGCCCAAGAGAGAGCAGGACTGCGAGCTAGAACCAAAGCGAGCCCATGCACGCAAGCTGGTGCGGGCGCGAGAGCGGGCAATACAAGGTTTCATTAGCACGATTTTGTAATGCCGCGTCGGTTCGAACCCGACTCGGGTCGCGGGCGGGCGGCAAAACGGTTGAAAGGGGGCCAGATTAGGCGCGGGTTCCTATTCCTGATTAGCTTTGCTCGGCCCGCTTCAGACGACGATTGCGCCGCCCACAGCCCTTCGCGCGCCTTGCCTCGTTCAGGGCGCACTCGATGAGGTCCAGGCAGCACGCTCGAGAGGAACAGGGCCGTCAGAAAGAGCGCGCGCTCGTCGCCCGCTCGACCCAACTTGAGAAGGCCAAGGAACCGGTCCAGCTCGCGCTCTACAGGACTAACAGGGTCGGGAGAAGCGCTCGATTGCACCGCAGAAACGTCCTCGTTCGATCGTGCGCAAGCAGAAGGCCGCAACCACGCTAGATCAAGAGATAGCAGTTGAGAGAGGGTGCGCAGTCTCCGCCTGTTTTCAAGAGGTGGCCGGGCGCACGGTCGCGCCACAGGGGCGGTGTCCGTGCGAGCGACACACCAGAGTGCACCCGCGGCCCTCAGGGGCACGTGAGGGCGGGTACGGCCTCGGTAGGACCCGTCCCTGACGGCGCGAGGTGCTCGGCCGCCGGGACGAGTGGGGACGCCGAGACGAGCTTTCTGGACAGCCTGGGTCCGACTGCTTCCTGAAGAGGCACGACGAGCATCGACCGGCGCCGTCGGGAGGCGGCCGGCCAGCGAAGAGACGAGCTTTCGAGACGAGAACGGAAGAGAGTGCCATCGAGGGCTCGACTGACCTGCGCGCAAGGCAAAGGAGGTCAGCGTGCAGCTCACAGAGGCGCAAGAGTGCTCGCTCGAGCCTGTGGCATGACCAGAGAGAGCGAGAGGGACGTACAAGGACCGAGATGAACCGCTCGAGGTCGACCGCCAGCACCGGCGCCGCTCGACAGGCCCGTCCACCCGTCCTGCGTGACCGCCCTGCGCGCGAGGGGCTCGAGTCAACTCATCGTCGCGTCGTCGAAGCGTCTCGAGGAGCTGGAGCATGCGAGGGAGGGCCGAGGAGGGGGGCCAAGAGGAAGAGGCGGGGAGGACGAGGACGCACCTGCTGTCCCACCGCTGCAGAGCCCGCTCGCCCTGCTCCAAGCGCGCCTTGTACCTTCTCGAGGCTCATCGAAAGGCGTCCACGAGTCCACGAGCCACCGCCGGTGTCGAGAGAGGTCGGGTCGACGAGGTTCGCCGATGAGGACGAGGCGGAGCTTGTTGGACGACGGCGGTGCGTGAGGACGAGATGGCGGGGCGTGTTGGTTGTTGCAGCACGCTCGAGCTCTGGCTGTACGGACTGAGCAAGCCGCACGGTGAGAGGAGGACGACAAGAACGTTGTCGCGGCCGGCTCTCCCTTCTGCTCCGAGTCGTCGCCGGTGAAGCAGCCCGCTCGATCGTGCGATGTGCCTCTCGACCGTGCGACACCTTGTCCGGACGGCCTCCTGTCGCACGCTCGGCCAGCTCGAGCCGCCGTCCGCCGGACCGTCGTGCGCTCCGCCAACTCGGACTCGTCGGCGCCGACTCGCTCGCCTCGCTCGTCACGCGGCTTGCGCGACCTGACGAGGGCTCGTCCTGCCTCTCGACTGAGCCTCTGGGCCGCCTCGCTGTGCCTGTCGCCCGCCCAGTCGTCAGCCGAGGCCGCCCTCTCCGCCTCGACCTCGACTTCCGCCTCTCGCCCATCCTCGGCATCAGCAATCGCCTCGCCAGATGTGGCAGCGAGCGGGCAACATCTACAACCAGCTCCCGAGCGTGCGCGCCCTATGGCAGCAGCCCACAGCCCCGGCCGCCGCACCCCCCGCCCACGACCCCGCTGCCGACTCGTCCCTCGACTCGTTCGACACGGCCGCCGAGGCCCCGCCGAGCCTGCGCGTCCAGTCGCCTCGAGGTCGGGTCTACGCGCCGTCGGTCCCGTCGAGCATACCGACGAGCAGAGCGCGAGCGGGCCGGGCATTCGCTGTCGACCAAGGCGGCGAGGACTCGACCCGCCCAGCTCTCGCCGAGGAGGAGCGCCTGCCCGTCGACTCGGGTCCGCGAGCGCAAGCTCGACGAGACGCCGAGCGCGCTCCATCGCCGCCAGCTGCGCGACCCGTTGTCGCTCGGCCCTCTCCTCCCGCCGAGCCGTCGCCCGCACCAGGTCCGGGGGCGACCTCGGCGAGCGCGCTCGGCCAGCCAAAACTCGCTGGCGGGCTCATGGAGCGTCTCAAGGCGCAAAGGGCGGCTCGCGTCGGCCCTGCCGCGGCGACTCGTCCTTCGGCACTCTCCTCCTCTCGTCCGACCGTTCCGCCCGCAGGCGCCGCCGCACTCCGACCCCCCCAGCAGCCGTCGGCCGTCCCGCCCCTCCCTCAGCCCGCCGTTCGACCTGTCCCTACTCGAGCTGCGACCATCCACCCCTCTCCCCCTCTCCAGCCTTTCCATTCCCCGCCCCGCTCGGACGAGCGCTCGCCCTACCCTCCCGACTCGGCATCCGCCTACCCGACCTCGTTCAGCCTCCCCGCCGACCACTACCCGCCCGGCGACGGCGACGACTACGCCGTCGACGAGGCGCACAGCCCTCGGCCGTGGCACGACGGCTTCAGCTACGTCGACCCCGCCGGCGCTGCGCTCCGCACGCCGTCGCGCTCGAGCGGCAGGACCGTCCTGCACGAGGCGCACGGACGCGCGGCGGCTCTCGGCATCGACGGGCACGACGACGGCGCGCCGCCGCGAGCTGGGCCGCCGAGTCTCGCCGAGCTGCTCGAGTGGGAACGTGCGCGGCGCGAGGGGCGGGATGAGGTGCGCGCGCGAGGAGGGTCGCCGGCGGTGCGGGAGCGGCTCGACCGAGAGGAGGACGTGAGGAGCTCGTGGGGCTGGGAGGAGGCGACCGAGGGCCTGCGGGACCCGGGCAGGTCGACCGTGAGCGATCTCGAGGAGGAGGAGAGGAGCGAGGTGCGGGTCGACGAGATCCTCATGCAGGTGCGCCTCTCTTCCCTCCCTCGAGCGCTCACTTCCTCCGAGTGCGAGCTGCTGCTGATGCTTGACTCGTTCTGCGGGCAGGACTGGCTCCTCCAGCCGCCGCCCGACCGCCCTGTCACCGACGGCCTCCTCTCGTTCCCCGACATGTGGTACGGCGTCTACGCCGTCCTCACGCCCTCGCACTTCTACCTCCTCCACGACGCCGACGCCAACGCCGACGCCCAGCTCGCCTTCGCCGTCCACGACGTCGTCGCGGTCGAGCGCATCTCGAAGCATGCGCGCGACGGGTTCGAGCCGTTCTTCGTCGAGGTGCGAGGCGGCGACAAGCTGTACTTCGCCGGCATGGAGAAGCTCGACGCCGAGCTGTGGAGTCTCAAGATCAAGTGCGTCGCGCCGTTCCTCTGCCTCGCTCACCCTCTCGCTCAGAGCTGACGCTCAGCGCCTGCAGGAACGCTCATTCCGGCGCATACCGCCGCTCGTCGACCGACTTCGACGACCTCGCCGCCGACAAGCCGTCGGGCCCGTCGTCGTCGTCGACTCGTCGTCGCCGACACGTCAGCTCTCCGCCAACGTCCTTCGCCTCGCTCGAACGACCTCGCAGCTCTGCGCCTCACCCTCCCTCGTCGCCCCTTTGCGACCAGAAGGACCCTCGCTGGATGCGCTTCCCCAACGCCGACATCCACGCCCGCCCCGTCCTCGTCGAGGAGCTCCCGCCGCACGCCGCCGCCGACGACTGGGGCCGCTCCTCCCCTCCCTCTCGCTCGGCCTTGCCCGCCCGCCCGCCGACCGAGGTGTACGACCCGCCGTCGCCGCCGTCGCCGGTCCGCCTCGAGGCGCAGCACGCGCTCGAGCTCGGCGTCATGCGCGACCGGCTCGAGCTCGTCCGGGCGGTGCTCACGGGCGAGCAGGAGGGGCTCGAGAGCGACGCGGCGCGGGCGAGGGAGGCGGCGCAGGAGCTCGAGGGGATCAGGGACGTGGTAGTGCAGCGGGCCGAGCGGGACAGGAGGGCGCTGAGCGCTGACGAGGAGCGGCTACTTGAGAAGGTGCGTGCGCTCTCTCTCGGGCTCGCGCATCGCCCTTGAGCGTGAACTGACACGATTCTACGCTTGCACGCCCGCAGATCGAGTGGCTCGAGCACCTCAACGGGACGCGCTCGCGCACCTCGGCCGAGCAGGACGAGCTCGCGCGCGTCGTCGAGGAGGAGGCGAGGTTGGCGGACGAGCTGCGCCGCGAGCTCGAGGCACTCGGGGCGGCGGCAGCTGGAGCTGAGCATCCGGGAAGACACTCGGTGGACGGGCGGGAAGCGGAAGGGCGGGCAAATGGGACCGGCTGGAGGATGGATCACGAGGTGCGCCCTGCTCGCGCTCTCTCGGCCCCTAGCTCGGACCCATACCTGACTCTACTCCTCCTGCAGTATCGCCGACATTCCTCTCGCAGCGCGACCGACGAGCGCCCACCTTCAGCACGGGCGCACCCCGACGGCCTGCAGAGCAAGTTCTCGTCCAACAGCTCGGCGCCTCAACGGTACCGCAGCTCGCCTCACTACCATCGGCCAACGCTCTCGTCTGTCGCCCAGAGTCTCGTGCGTCCCTTCTTTCTCGCGGCGCACTCTGCGGTAGAGCACGGAGCTGAAGCCTCTCCCTCGCGCGCAGGCCAATCTCGACTATCGGCACGAGCAGCGGTACTCGAGCGAGCAGGGCTCGGTCGACCGCGACGGAGACGTTGACGCAGAGCGGCGGGACGCCCAGAGGAGGAGGCTGCAAGAGGTGCGTCCTCGCCCTCGTGCTCGTCGAGCCTTTTATTACGCTGACTCTCGGCGCCCACAGCTCTTCCTCGAGGTCGAGGAGCGCATGCTCAATCAGAAACGTCGTGCGTCTTGATCAATATCATCCCCTCGCGCGTGCTCTAGCTGACTCGTCTCCCGCGCAGACCTCGCCGCCTCGGAGGACAAGAACCGGCAGCTCACCCACACGCTCGGCAAGGTCGTCAAGGTGCGTCTGCATGCCCTGGGTCCTCGCCCCTCATCCCCGCTGACGCGCTCTCACTCCCACAGCTCGTCGAAACCTCGTCCGGCGCGCACTCGTCTCAGCTCTCGGCGCTGCTCGACCGGCTCGACACGCTCACGGCGCAGCTCCACCTCCCGATTCACATCGCCGTCCCTCCTCCGGCCCTCGTCCCCTCTTCGTCTTCCTCGTCATCGTCGGCCTCGCGCAGCACCCCGACACCGCCGCCGCCGTACCACCCGACCTCGCCGCTCGTCCAGCTCGGGCGCGCGCCGTCTGCTCGACCCGCGCACGGCCCTCGAGCGGCTCGCCCTCTTACCGCAGCGAGCCTCGCGCTCGTGCCCGGCGACGGCAGGATGGCGCCAAGGGCGCTGCCTCGGCGCGCCGCGCAGGCGCTCATCGGCGGGACGAGCGGCGGCGAGGGAGCGGCGGCAGCAGCAGGACAGCCGAGGATCCGGGCGGGAGGACCAGTGTATGGTGCGTCCGACTCACCCTCCCACTGCATGATCGAGTCTCTAAAGCTCGCGCTGATGCTCTCGCTGTGCTCGCAGGTGTCGACGCCGCGCTCTCGCGGCATGCGCACGATCCTCGCTGGGCTGCAGGCGCCGCTGCCGCTCGTCGAGCGCGCGAGATGGACGCGCAGCAGCACGAGCTCGACGGTGTGACTCCTCGAGAACGGCCTGGGCCCGGCGGCGGGCCGAGCGGCCGCGGTGCGGCCGCGCGCGAAGAGGGCAAGCCGCGCGTCGATGCAGCGCTGCAGGAGCTTCGCCGCGGCGTCGGGCGCGAGGGCAACCCGGCGCGGGCGGCGCTCGCTGTATGGGAGCTGTTGGACGAGACGAGGCGGGCCCGAGCGGAGCGTGAGCAGGGCAAGCAGGCAGGCAAGAGGACGGCGAGGGAGAAGAAGCGAGGGGGCGGCGGGTTCAGGCTTGGCGGGGCGAGGGGCCGTGCTCTGTAGCGTCCGAACAAGCAGTATCGACGCCGCGCAAGTGTACAAGAGCTCAACTGGGTAGCGCGAGTGCTGAGAACGAGGATCCGACCGAGGAGGACGAGGAGGAGGGAGAGGAGCGCTCCTCCTCACAGGGCAAGGTTCTGAGCTGCACGCTGGCACGAGATGAGTCTGTACAAGCGCTCGAGAGCCTCGCTGCCCAGCCAGACACTGTGCGAGATGTGGACGAGGTCGGCTTGCGCTCGTCGCGGCCCGCTCTCCTCTCCGCTCCTCCACCCCTCGCGACCCAGCCTCAGGATGGCCAAGCGCGGCGCAGAGAAGCAGATCACGCAGGATAGCACCGGCGACGACGACGACCGCGCAGACGAGGTGCGTCCCCCGCTCGTCCTCCTCGTCCAACCCCTCCCTGCCCCGCCTCGATGCTTACTCTCACTCCCACACGCGCGCAGGGCGGCGAGGGCGAGTTCCGCAAGGCGTCAGAGGCTCAACTCGCAGGCCGCAAGTGCGTCCCGCGTCCACTGCTCCTCTGGTCGCCGTGGTGGCGCTCTCGCTCACCCTCTCGCTCATCTGCAGGATCCGAGGACTGCCCAAGCGCAAGGGCGCGCCTGGCGGTGCTGCACCCACCGCTCCTGCTGCACCTGTAAGTCTGCACACCTGCTCAGCAGCCCTCGCGCGCTCGGACTGACTCCCTCCTCGCAACAGAAACCCTCGCCGTTCGGAGCCGTCGCCGCGCCCAACCCCTTCGCCGCTCTCGCCGGGCCGAGCACCTCGTCGGCCCCTGCACCGAACCCGTTCGCCGCACTCGGCGCAGCACCCTCGACGACCGCCTCGAACGGCTCGTCCAAGCCCGCCTTCTCGTTCGGCTCGACCTCCTCCTCCGCCTCGACTTCGACGCCCGCCGCCTCGACGTCGGCCGCTCCGCCCGCCCCCGCCGCCTTCGACTTCGGTGCTCCAACTCCTCGTATCGCCGCGCCCAAGCCGTCGGGTCAGGCCGCGCCGCTCAAGTACTACTCGTCGCTGCGGGCCCTCAACCTCTCGCTCGTCGACTTCCTCTCGGACCAGGTCGCCAAGGACCCGTTCATCGACCTCGGCGGCGAGGGCGTGCTCGAGCGCCTCAAGGTCAAGTACGTCGGTCACCGCGCGTCGGTGCAGCGCGAGTACGAGGCGGCGCAGGGCGGCCAGAACGGCACGTCGACGACGGCGCAGGACCAGCCCAAGCCGGCCGCCGCGCCCGCCTTCGAGATCCCAGACATCTTCAAGAACCCGCCCAAGCCCGTCCCGATCGCCGACCTCACGGACCCTGCGCAGGCGGCCGCCGCCGGCTTCGAGATCCCCGACATCTTCAAGAACCCGCCAAAGCCTGTGCCCATCGCCGACCTGACGCCCGGCGCCACGTCGTCGTCCGCTGGCGCCAACGACGGCATCCCCGACATCTTCAAGAACCCGCCCAAGCCCGTCCCGATCGCCGACCTCACCGCCGAGGCCGAGGCCGCCCCGAAAAAGGCGCCCGCGCCGCCCGCCGCGTTCTCATTCGCCGGCAGCACGGTCAAGAGCACGCCCTTGTCGTCGTCGAGCGCGCCTGCGATGGGCGGCTTCGTCTTCAAGAACGACGCGCCCGCCGACCCGTACGCCGAGAAGAGCTCGTTCTCGTTCCCCTCGGCCGCCCCTGTCGCCTCTTCCTCGACCTCGTCCTCGCCCTCGTCCTCGACCTCCTCCTCCACTGCGACGTCGGCACCGGCCAAGGCGCGCGACGAGCTCAAGCCGCCGTCGGCGCCCAAGATGGCCCCGGCCAAGCTCACCAACCCGCCGTCCAAGCCGTCGCCGCTCCGGTTTGGGCAGAGCGTGAGCCCGCCGACGAGCCCGGACAAGGACGGCGCTGCGGGCAAGCCCGCTGCGGCCAAGAGCGGCTTCTCGTTCGGCGCCGCGTTTGGCAAGATGGCCAAGGGCGAGAAGGAGGGCGAGCAGGGCAAGGAGGACGACAAGAAGCCCGACGGCACGGCGGCGGCGCTCAAGGCGACGTTCGGCACGGCGCCGTCGTTCTCGTTCGGCGCGGCGAGCACTTCATCGGCGCCGTCGGCGCCTGCCTCGCCTTTCTCGTTCGGCGCGCCCGCCGTCGGCGCGCCCGCCGTCGGCGCCTCGTCGAGCAGCGCCGACGCGTCGTCGTCGGCCGCCAAGCCCTTCGCGTTCGGCACCGCCTCGTCGTTGGCAGCGCCAAACTTGTTCGCGCCGAGCTCGAGCGCCACCTCCTCCTCGTCGGCGGCGGCCCCGACCAGCTCGCCGTTCATGATCAAGCCGGCTGCGTCGCCGCCGATCACGAGCGGGTTCGGCGCCTCGACGTCTCCTTCGTTCAGCTTCGGCGCCGCCCTCCAGGGCAAGGACAAGGACAAGGCGATCGGCCTGTCGGCGGGCGCGGCGAGGAATACCGGCTTTGGGTTCGGCAGCGGGATTAGTGGGAGCGGGAGCGGCTCGGCCGCTGCGCCGTCGACGGGCTTCTCGTTCGGCAGTGCGGCGCCGGCGGCGGCCTCGTCGACGAGCGGCGGCGGCGACGACAAGAACGAGGCGGCCAAGAAGACGCTCGGGTTCTCGTTCGGTTCGGCGGCGGCCGCGCCGCCCTCCTCCTCGGCGTCGACGTCGGCGGCTGCGCCTGCTGCCTCGGCGGCGCCCGCCTTCTCGTTCACCGCCTCGACGGCGCCGACGCCCGCCGGCGGCAACACCGACACGTCTGCGCCGGCCTCGGTCGACTCGGGCACCGACTCGCGCGCCCAGACGCCCGGTGCCAACCCGTTCACCGCGCCCGGCGAGGGCGAGGAGGGCGAGGCGGTCCTGCACAGCGTGCGCGGCAAGCTGTGGCGCCTCGAGGGCGGCGAGTCCAAGGAGCTCGGCATCGGCAGCGTCCAGATCAAGGAGCGCGAGGCTGACGGCAAGCTGAGGCTGCTCGCGCGCAACGCGACCAACGGCAACGTCCTCATCGTGCGTCGTTGCCCTCTCTCTCTCTCTCTCTTTCTCTCTCGTCGCGCTCGAGCCTCCCTCCCGACTGACCACTTCCTAACGCCGCCCGCCCGCAGAACTTCTCCCTCTTTCCCTCGCTCAAGCTCAACAAGGAGAAGACGTTCGTCACCTTCACGGGTCTCGACGCCGAGGGCAAGCCCGTCGTGTACCGCATCCGCTTCAAGACCGTGGAGGTGCTCGGCGAGTTCGAGGAGGCGGTCGAGGACGCCAAGAAGAAGCTCGCGGCGTAGGGTGCTCTGTCGCCTCTCGGGCCTGTAGTGACGTTCAGCGGTTTTGCATGCATGGCAGTTATCTTCCTCACTCTCTGCGCGTCGCTCGAGAGCGCGGCTGAGAGACAGAGCCACGGTCCGTGCGCGCGACGCCAGACCTGGCCGGTCACGCCTCGTCGCAGGAGCGCGCCCGAGTCGGACTCTAGCGACCTCAGCAGGTCTTGGCGTGTTGCTCGTGCATAGCAGAGAGCAGGTGGCGTGCACGGAGCGTCTCGGTTGTCCTGCGAGCGCAGCTGCTCGCGGAGACAGTGTCGGCGGGCTCGCGCTCGGACTCATCCTCACCTTCCTCGGCTGCTGCGCCGCGCCCAGCCGAGCAGCAAAAAATCGCCTTGCAGCACAGCGTCGAAAGAGACTCGCAAGGTCGCCGAGTGAGCGAGGAGGACGAGCAAGGAGCTGAGATGCGTGCGTGCGGCGTGCGTTGACGAAACGGGCATTTCCTTGGCCGGCGGCGTTGCCGAGATGTGGGGGCCGACCGTCGACTAACTCGCTCTTCCTGTCTTCCCCTTCCCTGCTCTGGTAGTGAGAGAGGGTGGCGAGGAGCTGTTGCCGGCGCGGGCTATGACCTTACTCCCACGGTAGACGCCCCTCTGCGAAGGAAACCCCATTCCGCGGAGGGACTCGGTCTACTGGACGGTCGAGCTGAGCCGCGGCGAACAGCTAGCCACCATCCCTCCTTCCCCACCGATCTTTTTTGCTCGTTCGTTGCTGCTTCGTCTGTGCAGGTCCGTCGATTGAGAGGGCGGGCACGGGGGAAGAACGAGAAGGCCTTCTCCTCCTTCTGGTCGCTCGAGCGGAGACTCGTGCGGCGTCCCATTTGAAGGCTTCAAGCGAGCGAGCTTGACGTTGTGAGCTCGTCGTGCAAGCCCGATCGGGCGCTGCAAGACGACCGACAGAGAGCGAGCCAGTGAAGCGAACGCTGCTGAGGGAGGTGAGTGCGGAGGAGGCCCGTGCGTCGACCTTCTCAAGTTTGACCTCCCGCCGACGAGCCTGCCTCGGATCCTGAATGCAGCTCCGAGCGGCCCAGAGTAGAGGCGAGAGTATGTCAGGCAAACCGAGAAGGACTCGTCGCTTCGCGAGCTGCTGTGAGTGCGCGCTTCAGTCTGGACCGCACCTGCGCAAGTGCGGCTCGAACGAGACTTGCTCTCACGCTCTCCTCTTTCGACGTGCTGTGAGGGACGGCACCGCATAGCCAGCCAATCTCACACATTCAACATGCTCGCCCTGCCCTGCCCTCCTTGACACCCGACTCGCGCCCTTCGCGCTCGGGCACGTCTCGCTCTCGAGGTGCAAGGGCGACGAGTGAGCGAATTATAGTCTCCAGTTCAGGCTATGTACAAAGAGAGCTACGCTGATGGGGTACAAGGCACGCATGGGTAGTTACTGACGGGCGAAGGGGTAGTCATCGAAACCGAGGAACGAGAGCGCGAGAGAGCGTGCGTGCTCAGACGGCGTGCGCTGGCGCGGCGGCCGAGCCCGAGACGTGGCCCTGACCAGACTGGTGGGCCTTGGTGCCCTGGCCGTGACCGACGATGGTGAACGCCGGCGAGCGCCAGTCGTCCGAGCCGGCGCGAGCCTGCTTCTGCTTCTCCTGGACCTTGTCGAGCGTCGAGTCGGGCGCCGACCAGTTGACGAGCTTGTCCTTGGGGTCGAGCGTGAGCGAGAACTGGCCGTCGGCTGTGTCGAGGAGGGAAGGAGGAGAGTCAGTGGATGAGCGGAAGAGGGAGAGGAGAGGGAGAGAGAGGAGGACGCACGAGCCGCCTCCTGAGCCTTCTCCTTCTTGCGCTGCGCCTCGGCCTTCTTGTCGGCGAACGACTGCTTGAGCGCATCGACCTTGTTGGTGCCCTCCTGGTTCTTGGCGTCCTCGAGGCGCTCAGCAATGTCGGACAGCTGGGCATCGACCTGCTCGAGGCCGGTGCGGATCGCCGCCTCGAGCGCCTTGGTCACGGCCGTCTTGATGAGACCGGTCGCGAGCGGGCGCAGCATGTTGATGAGGGTCGAGTGCTTTGCCTCGCGCACGGCGAACTTGAGCTTGTCGATCTTGATCTTGACCTCGACGACCTTGAAGGCGTGGTGCTTGCGGCCGGTCGACTCGATGTGGACCTTGCCCGACAGGCCCTTGCCGCCGAGGAAGACGTCGGCGTAGCCCGAGTCGGTGAGCTTGGGGAAGCCGGTCTTCTTCTTGATGTCTGGGAGCGGGCGAGACGAAGCGGGGAAGGGGTCCGAGCGTCAGCGCTTGGCTCGGCGACTTTTCGCGCACTCGACGACGACGGCGACGTCGACGAAGGGCGTGATGAGAGAGACGAGCGACGCACAGAAAGCGACGTCCTTGAGGTCGAGCTGAACCTGCTCGAACGAAACCCAGAACGCGTGCTTCGAGACGTCGCCGAGGTTGTCGTAGGGCGACAGGCGGAAGTAGTTGCGGGCCTGTTTGCGGGACGTTCGAGGCGTCAGCGGCATGCTCGAGTAGCACAGCGACGAGAGAGGGAGAGAGGGAGGAAGGCGCACCTCGATCTCGAAGATGTTGGGGAGGATGTTGGCCGTCTCGAGCGTCAGGTTCTCGATGACGAGGTCGACGTCCTTGGACGTGTACTCGGCGCGCGGCACCGGGACGTAGCCGATCTGGCTGAAGAGGGCCGGGAGGATGACCGAGCGGATGTCGCGCCACAGGTGCGGCTTGTACGTCGGGTTGCCCTCCGAGTTCAGGAACAGGTCGGTGACGAGCGTCTTGACCGACTCGCCGAGGCGCTGGTTGAGGCCGTCGTCGGCGTACGAGGTGAAGAAGTTCTGCACCTCCTCGAAGAAGCGGTCCTTGTGCGACGCGTACTTGCCGTTCTTCGGGTCCCAGTAGCGCTTGCCCGAGTCGAGGAGCTCACGGCCGCGGCGGTCGGCCTCGTCCTGCGAGCACGACGTGCGAGCGTCAGGTTGACGTGCAGAGAGACGAGGAGGGGAGTGCGAGGGAGGGAGAGAGAGGGAGAGAGACGGACCTTCATGATGTAGCCCGGCTCCTGGAGGCACTGGCGCACGTACTGGTTGAGCTCGCGGAACCAGCCGCGGAGCTCGCCGTCGTTCTGCGAGTCGGTGTAGATCTGGTCGACCGAGTCCCAGATGGGCTGCATCGAGGCGCCGTTGGCGAAGCGCTCGAGGAGGGTGCGCAGCTCGTACGTCGCCTGCTTGAAGTTGTCGTCGTGGCGGATCGACGCGGCGTTGCCGCCGCCCTGCTTGCCGGCCTCCTTGGCCTGGACCTGGTAGTGCTCGGCGCGGTCGAGGAAGAAGTCGATCGCCTCCTGGTAGTCCTTGTGGCGCTGGTTCTCGACGACGACCTTCTTGAGGCGGTAGATGAACCGGTCGCGACGCTCCTCGGGGAACTTGTCGTTGAGGTAGTCCTGCGGGCGGTACAGAGGAGAGGGGAAGAAGAGTCAGCTCGAGGAAGAGAAGGAAGGGGCGGGGAGGACGAGGAGGAGGAGGAGAGACGCACCTTGGCCTTCTCCTTCTGCTCACGGGCACGGTCCTTGTGCTCGTCGGGGATCTTGGCGAGGAGCTTGTTCTTGACCTCCTTGCCCTCCTGCTTGGCCTGGCCGACGCCGGCGTCCTTGCCGGCCTGGGCGCGCGCACGGCCCTCCTCGACTTGGGCGTCGCTCGGCTGCGACGACGACGAGAAGCCGCCCTGCTGCGCGCCGGCGAAGCCGCCCTGCGAGGTCGAGAGCGTCGAGCCCGGCTGGGCGTCGAGCGATGCGCCCGACGAGCCACCGGTGAAGTACGGCGGCTGGCCGTTGCCGCCCGAGACGCCGGTCTGGCCGTGCTGGCCGTACTGCTGCGCCGCGTTGCTCGCCTGGTTGACGGCGTCGCCGGCCGAGCCGATGTGGCCCGTCGCCGGGCCGGCCTGGGACTGCTGACCCTGGTCGGCGGCGCCGGCGACGTTCTGCGCGCGGTCGCGCGCCTCGCTCTTGGCCTCCTCCTTGGCGTTGCGCGCCTGGTCCATGGCGCTCTGCGCCTGCTCCTTCTTGGCCTGGAGGCCCGTGTCGGGCGCGGGCGAGTTGTGGTCGCGCACCTCGCCGTTCGGGCCGACCCACTGGTTCGAGGGTGCGGGCTCGTCGACCTGGCGCAGGCGCTCCTCGTCGGGGCGAGCGAGGTCGGCGGCGTGCGTCGCGGCGTCGGCGGCGACGTCGCGCGCGAGGAGGCCGACGTCCTTGAGGAGCTTGCGCGCCTCCGAGTTGGTGAAGATGAGCTTGCCGAGGGTGCGGAGGTGCTCGACGGCCTGGTCGCCGTCCTGCTGCATCTCGCCCTTGTCGGTGCCGGTCGAGACGTTCTTCAGGTCGTTGACGTTGGGCGTGTTGGTCTTCTTGGTGTGGTAGCTGCAGGCGAGGGAGCGAGGACGAGAGTCAGTGCGAGCGCTTCGAGGGCGAGGCCGGGGAGGAGGAGCGACGCACAAGAAGTTCTGGAGGAGCTCGTCGTCGTTCTTCTCGACGACGATCTCGCGGAGGACGCGGATGACATCTGCAGGGGGGGCGAGCTTGAGTCAGTCGCGGCGGAGCAGGAGGAGGGCGGCGAGAGCAGGACGCACCGCGCGTGTCCTCGACGAGGGTCTGGCCGTCCTTCGAGAGCTTGCGCTCGTCGATCGGCGAGTGGTCGATGGCGTAGTCGAGCGCAGAGACGCACTGGCTGCGAAGCGGGGGAGGGAGAAGGTCAGCATCGTCTCGTTGAACAGCGAGCGGCGAGAAGGGAAGACAACGAGACGCACTCGTTGGCGGGGAGCTTGCCCTCGCGGAACGCGTTGACGACGCCGAGCATCTTGATCTTGCGGTCAGTGTCGGTCGCCTTCACCCGGGGCTGCGAGTCGGCGAGAGGCAGGAGGCAAGGGCGAGCGCGGCGGAGGTGCGGCGGCGGAAGACGGTCGGCGCGAGATCGAAGGGGTGGATAGGCGGCGTGCAGAGCGGTGGAGGGGACAGGAGAGGAGAAGGAGGAAAGGCGGGAGGGCGAGATCGTCAGCGACTGCTTGCTGCACCGGGAGCTCGAGGGCGAGGGCGAGAGGTGGACGCACGTCGGTGGGCGAGGTCACCGCGTTCTTGGACGGGTTCTCGCTGATCTCGCGGACGTGCTCGCCCGTGGAAGCAGCCATGGTTCGAAGAGGAAGAAGGCTGCGAGGGAGAGGGAGCAGACGTCAGGCGCAATTCGGCGGGGCGGGGAGGCTGCGCGCGCTCGAGGGCGAGAGGGAGAGGGAGCGCACCTGGGTGGTTGGTGTGCTGGAGGGAGTGCTTGGAGCTGGAGTAGAGAGCTCGAGAGGAGAAGCGCAAAGGTGAAGGTGCGCGGGTGTGAGAGAGAGGAGAGGAGAGAAGGCCTTGGCCGGTGAGCGAGGTGGGGGCAAGTGCACGTACGCCGCAGAGAGGAGGCTGGAGCGGGCCTCGATCTCGCCTCGCGTCACTCCTGCGGCTCGGTGACCTCATCGTCAATCACCTCGCACCGGCCGTTCCTTCATGCGGAAGGTGCACCGCAAGTAACGCCTCTCGCAGCGAGCCTGCTCGACGTTGACCCCGGTCGTCGCGCGCCCGCTTACGCTCGAGAGAGGAGTGTGTGCGCTCGCCATTCAGCAAGCCGTCGACCGCAGCTCTGACGCTTGCCCGGAGCGAGAGCGGGAGCGAAGCAAGCTCGAGCGCTTTGACCTCCTCGCGCAGCGCTCGATGCGTGCCGGCTCGCGGTTCTGATATTGCGCGACGCTCCGCGAGCTTCGAAGGCTGTGCAGGAGCCTGGAGCTGCAGAGCGGCAGCGGATCTGAGCCAGGACTTGAGCGATCTGCGACCAGGACCGTCGATCCTGGACGACTCGCGCGCGACGGTCAGGGCCGAACCCTCGTGCACAGCCAGGCCCCGGTTGGTCTGCAGGAGCGCACCGAAGAGACCACGGGACCACGACGGAAGCGAGAGATCGACGTGCTGAGGCGCGGCTGACGAGAGGAGGCGCACGACGACGAGAGGCTCGAGCGCGTGGTGGCACGGCTTTCAAGGCGTCTCGCTTCCTCGGCAGCATGTGGAGACTCCGTACAGCGTGCGCACGGCATCGAGAAGTACTCGCTGAGGCTAGGGAGTGCTGCGAGAGAGAGAGCGAGACGACCTGGATCGAGGAGGAGACGGAGAGCCGAAGCGACCTTCTCAAACTCGCCTCTGGCCGCGCACGAGCTCGAGAACGGGTCAAGCGCTCGTTCCACCTCGCCGCACACGCTACAAGCGTCCTGCGCCCGCAAGCCTGCCTCGCCGGCCCACCCTGCCGCCTCGCACCGCCGCACCGCTCAGTCCGAGTCGCTGCTCTGGTCGCCGAGGAACGACGCGAACGCCTTGCGCTCCTCGACGACCTGGCGCTTGCGCGCCTTCTCGCCGACGACGGGCTTGGACCCGCTCGTGCCTGAATCGCGGTCGCCGTCGTCGTCGGACGAGTCGGCGTGCACGCGCTTGCCGTCGCGCAGGCCGGTCTTGTTCGGGTTGCCGGCGAGCTCCTGCGAGCGGTGGCCGGTGTGCGTCAGCTCCAGACCGAAATCTCGAAGCGTACGAATGAGCTCGAGCGAGCTTGAGCGCGGGCGCAGTGCAAGGGAGAGAGAGCGCACCTGCATCTCCTTCTCGAGCAGCCTCTTCTCGCCGACCTCCTTGGCCTTGCTCAAGCTCGGCAGCCTACCGCCCTTGACGGCGAGTCCGAGCGCCTTGAGGTGGTCCTCGAGGACCTCGGTGCGGCGCTCGACGGTGAGGGTGCGCTCGGCGCCCGTCGCGGCGGTGAAAGCGCGAGGGCCAGAGGCGGCGGCGAGGAGGTCCTGCGAGCGTCGTAAGGGGCCCGTCTGCGTCAGCGAAGGGCAAGAGGGCAACTAGAGACGTCGAGCAAAAGGGGATGAGACGCACCTTGAGCTTCTTGATCCTGTTCTCCTCGTCGCCGGTGCCCCTCGCGGCGTCTCCCTCCTTGGGCTCGGGCACCTTGCGCTCCTTCTTCTTGCCCTTGCCCTTGCCCTCGCTCGCGCCCTTGGCCCTCACCTTGCCCTTGCCCTTCTTGCGCCCGCCGTCGCCCGCCTCGTCGCCGCTGTCGCGCGGCGGCAGCTCGTGGCTCGAGTCGTCCGAGTCGGCGATGAACTCGGCGCTCTTGAACCCGCCCTTGGGCGCACGCGCGCGCTGCTTCTTGACGTCGCCCGCCTTTGACGTCGAGCTCGCCGTGCTGTCGCGCTTCTTGCCCTTGCCCTTGACGGTCGACGGCGCGGGCGAGCCAGAACCAGAGCCGGACGCGCTCGGCGAGTCGGTCTCGACGCCGTCGTCGCTCGACTCGGGGGACGGCTCGCGACGGCGCTTCTCGGGCGGCTCGGGCGAGGCGGAAGGCGACGAAGAGCCCTGGGAGGGCGAGTCGTCCGAGTCGTCGTCGCACAGGTCGACCTCGCCGAGGTCGTCAGCGCCTGCGCCGACTAGGCCGCCGAGGACTTCCTCAGACGTCATGAAGATCTGCAGGGGTGGGACGCTCGTCAGCGATGAGCGGGCGAGGCAGTGCGTAGAGCGAGACGAGACGCACTCCGAGGTTGCGCTGCGCGGCCCGGTCGTACTTGTTCTTGGGCGGGGGCTCATCGTCCTCGCCCTCGTCGCTCGCGTCCTGCTCCTTCTTGGCCGTCTTGACCTTCTTGGCGGGCGGCGGCGAGTCATCGTGGTCGTCGTCGTCGCTGCGAGCGGTCTGCGAGCGAGGTGGGGCGGCGAGTCAGCTCCAGCCTGTGCAGGATGGGTGGGGCGCGAGAGAAATGGGCGCACCTGAAGCTCGAGCCACTGTGCAACTGCCGCCTGCTTGAGCCCGCCCTTCCACTCGGCGTCGGTGCACTCGAAGCCCTCCTCTTCCCTCAACAGGCGGCGCAAGTCCTTGGGCTTGAGCGAGTCGATGCCGTCGCGCACGGCCTGGCGGTGGAGATGCTGGAGCGAAGGGAGCTCGGGCGGCATGAGAGCCGGCGCAGCGATGCGAGAGTGAGAGGACAAGAGCAGCGAGAGCTCGTCGTCCAGCGCGACGCGAACCGGCCGCGTCGTCTCGCTCAGCTGCGGCTTTCGAGGCTAAGGTCTGGACTATACAGCTTCACGAATCCAACACGCTCACCCGTAGCCGCAAGAGAGTCGTTGTGAGGGAGCGAGACCGCTCGGAAGATGTAGCCAAAGGCGCATCTCTCCACGGCCTCTCGCGGCGTGCTGACTGGCTGGAATTTGTCTCTGAGGCACTAACTAGACGTCCGCCATCCCGAAGAACGACTGGCCGGTGCCGACTCGGGCGTCGTCCTCGCGGCCGGCGCCGGCCTCGATCTCGCGTCTCCCCTCCACCCGCTCTCTCCAACACAGCACCATGGCCGGTCGTCAGTCCTTCGCCGAGCTCGCACAGAAGTTCGTCGCACAGCGTGCCCGTCAGGGCTTCCAGGGCGGTGGTGGACCCCGCCCGGGCGGCGGCGGCGGCAACGGTGGTGGACCCAGCCTCGGGCAGGCAGTCGGCGGCGCAGGTGGCTTGGTCCTGCTCGCTGTCGGTGGCCTCGCCATCAACTCGTCTCTCTTCAACGGTGCGTCTCGTCCCCCTGAGCTGTTGCCGCCGGCGCGAGACCAGGGAGCCCGGTCGCTGACCATCGCACGCTCTCCTCTCCTTCCTGCGGCTCTGTGCGCCTCGTGCAGTCGACGGTGGTCACCGTGCCATCAAGTACACGCGCTTGAACGGCGTCACCGAGGAGGTCTTCGCCGAGGGTACCCATGTCGCTGTGCGCTCTCTCCCTCTCTCTCTCACTCCGCTCTCGTACATCAACAGCTGACGCTGTTCCTCCCTCGCAGATCCCGTGGTTCGAGACGCCCGTCATCTACGACGTCCGCTCCAAGCCCCGAAGCATCGCCTCGCTCACCGGTACCAAGGGTGCGTCCGCTCTCCTCGGACTCCTCCCTTCTCGGCTCATCGGGAAGCTGACCCACTTGTCGTGCTCGTGCGCAGACTTGCAGATGGTCAACATTACCTGCCGTGTCCTCTGCCGGCCACGCGTCGACGCGCTCGCCAAGATCTACACCGAGCTCGGCACCAACTACGACGAGGTCGTGCTCCCGAGCATCGTCAACGAGGTTCTCAAGAGCGTCGTCGCCCAGTTCAACGCTTCGTGCGTCCTCCTCTCACTCGGCTCTGCTCGTCTCGGGACGGCGCTGACCTCTGCTTCCCCCCCTGCGCGCAGTCAACTCGTCACCCAGCGCGAGATGGTCTCCAAGCTCGTGCGCGACAACCTCGAGCGCCGCGCGTCGCGCTTCAACCTCATCCTCGATGACGTCTCGATCACGCACGTCACCTTCTCGCCCGCCTTCAGCGAGGCCGTCGAGGCCAAGCAGATCGCGCAGCAGACGGCGCAGCGCGCGGCGTACCTCGTCGACCAAGCGCTCCAGGAGAAGCAGAGCATCATCGTCAAGGCGCAGGGTGAGGCTCGCAGCGCAGAGCTCATCGGTGACGCCGTCAAGCAGAACAAGGGGTGCGTCGTCGTCCTCGGCTCTCGCGCTCGGCCCTCGCAGTCGCCTTCCCGCTCCGAGCGAGCTCGTGCTGATCTTGCCCGGGCACCTGCGCCTTACAGATTCCTCGAGCTGCGCAAGATGGAGGCCGCTCGCGAGATCGCCGGCCTCGTCAGCAACTCGGGCAACAAGCTCATGCTCGACTCGGACGCGCTCCTCCTCAACCGTGCGTCCCTCTCTCTCCCCTCTCTCTCTCCTTTCCTGCGCTCTCGCTCGGTCGCTGACGCTCCTCGACTCGACGTCTTGCAGTGCAGGAGGGCAACCGGGAGCACGCTGCGAGGAAGTAGAGCGCTCGCCCTTGTGTACTACCACCTCCCCCTCCTCTCTCCTCGAGCCGTGCAACTCGTCAGTTCTCTCACCTTTCGCGCGTCGCTCGTGTCGCTCTCGCTCGGCGGGTACTTGCTGCTCTCGCTCCAAGACCTCTCGCGCTCACGCTCGCTCTCGCTCGCTCTCGCTCTAGCTCGGTCGCAGAAGGACGAGGACGAAGAGATGGGGAGGGAGAAGCAGGCTTGGCAGTCGCTAGTATCGAGAGGGTACACAGTTGAGGGTCTTGACGAGCTAGAACGCGAGACGAGAAGGACGACGGTGCACTACGACACGATTTGATTGGGCTCGAGGAGAAGATTCCGAGGGAGTGAGCGCGGGGAAAAGTCAGGGAACGGGGACGACGCGTAGGCTTGACGAGGTGGAGGGACGAGGGACGAGTAAGAAGGGAAGACGAGGGAAGGGGGAAGGGAAGCACGAGCGAGACGCGCTTAGTCTGCGGCGAGGGAGGGAGGGAGAGTCAGTCGGCGCACGGGCGAGGGGACGAGGGGGAGGGAGAGAGGACGCACATCCGCCGCCGTAGCCGCCCTGGCCGCCCTGCTGCTGGTCTGCGAGAGGGAGAAGGAGGAGAGAAGGTCAGCGACCGTCCCTGCATCGAGTGCCGCCATGACGCTGTGTGCGAGCTGAGCCACGAGAAGAAGCTCGAGTCGCAGCGTCGATGGGCGGTTCGGTCGAGCGGTCGGTGCCCGTGCGGCGCCCGCCGTCGAAAGGAGAACGAGGAGACGCACAGCCCTGACCGCCGTACGGCGCGCCCGAGCCGTAGTCGCCTGCACGCAGAGTCCGAGTCGCACACGTCGGTCCCGAGTCGCACCGAGAAGGAGCCGCCGAGCGAGTCTCGCAGACACGAGACGCAGACGGAGAAGGAGAAGAGAGAGGGAGGGGGACGCACCAGCAGCCGGCGCCGAGCCGTACGAGTCAGCCTGACCGACCGGGGGGTAGCCCGGCTGGGCCTGCTGGCCGCCGTATCCACCGCCGTATCCGCCCTGCTGGCCGCCGTAGCCGCCGCCGTAGCCGCCCTGGCCGCCGTAGGCCTGCTGACCGCCGTAGCCGCCCTGGCCGCCGCCGTAGCCACCCTGGCCGCCGTCTGCGAGCGCACGGACCCGAGAGGGGGAGCGAGGTCAGCCGGGCCGCTCTCGACGAGCCGACGGCTCGCGCGAGGTGAGAGGAAGAGAGAGGAGGACGCACAGCCGCCCTGGCCGCCGTATCCGCCGCCGCCGTAGCCACCCTGGCCGCCGTAGCCCGAGCCGCCGCCGTACCCACCGCCGCCGTACCCGCCGCCGCCGCCGCCGCCGGTGCGCTGGTTGGCGATGTTGACACGGAGACGACGACCGTCTGCACAATGAAGAGGAAGAGGGAGGCGGGAGGGGGAGTCAGCGAGCTGCGCGAGAAGGTGAGGGAGAGGGGGAGAGGGAGGAACGGCGACGACGCACCCTGAAGAAGCCGAACCCAGCGAGGCAGGGCGCAAGGCGAGCATCATCGTGATCGTGTGCGAGTGCGTGTTGAACGAGGCAGGCCGTGATCGAGACGAGCGCGCGACGGAGGAGGAGAACGAGACCGAGGCCGAGACGAGGACATGCGCGCGAGGAGAGAACGAGAGGGAGAAAGAGGAGAGGGAGAACAGTCAGGACGGCGAGAAGGAGAACGTCGTAGTGCTGGTCGAGGCGAGAGCGGCGCCGCGCTCGTCCGCCTGCTCGCTGCTCTCCGGAAAGATGCGCAAAGGCCGATCCGGAAAGCAGCCTCTCGCACGCCCGCACGCGCCGCGCCGATACGAGGGGGAAGAACCCGGTCGCCTTGCGGGTCTCGGGGAATAGGGAAAGAGTCAGGACGACGACGCACGAGCTCCTGGTCGTTCATGGCCTGGATGGCGGCGTCGGCCGACGACTGGTCGGCGAAGGTGACGAAGCCGAAGCCGCGCGAGCGACCCGTACCCGGCTCGCTGTGTGCGGCAAGGAGAGGAGGAGAGTCAGCACGTGAGGACCGCAGGGATGAGGCCGAGCAGGCGATGATGCGGGGACGAGCGGGTGGAGCGAGGGGAAGCAGCTCGCGCTGCCTCGCCGCCCGCTCGAGAGGAGGTGAGGGAAAGAGGACGCACGTCATGACAATGCAGTCGACGATCTGGCCGAACTGCTGGAACGCATCACGGAGCGTGTCGTTGTTGCTGCGCGGGCAAAGAGGGGGGAAGGAGGGTCAGCACGCCATCCTCGCGAGGTCGGGCTCAGAGGAGGGGGACGAGGTGACTCACGTGCCCCTGAAGACGACAAACACGATGAGGAGGAGACAGAGGAGGCAAAGGCGAGGGAGGAGAGGGTGTGACGGAGCGAGTTAGCCCAGCGAGGAGGACGAGACAGGTGACCGGCGACAGGGGACGCACCACGAGAGGTTACCGCTGCGAGGAGGGAGGGACAGAGTCAGCGAGGTGTCCTGAGCTACGCACGCAGGCGCACGCTGCCCCGAGTGCCCGCAGGCGCGCGATGCGCAGAGGGGCGTGGGAGCAGCGACCCCGGACGACGAGCCAAGGGGCCGGCGACGGCGACGCACCAGTAGATCTTGGCAGCCGACACTGTGAGGGTGCAGCAGGGTCAGTAGAGGTCCCGCAGGCTGTCACAGGGAGAGGCACGCACTGTTTGTAGTGTTGGTGGAGAAGAGGGAGGGAGCGGCCGCCGGCTCGCGGTCGACGGCCTCTCCGTGGACGAGCTTGTCTCCCTCCCGGCGT
>Ga0308169_10001909_pt1 | contig 22822 bp, 18 predicted proteins | sample PhyBR1_2_FD_202139 | JGI IMG/M metagenome (GOLD analysis project Ga0308169, IMG submission 202139) | Phyllosphere microbial communities from UC Gill Tract Community Farm, Albany, California, United States - DLSLSB.R1 | ecosystem: Host-associated > Plants > Phyllosphere > Unclassified | place...
CGAGCCCCACGCCTGTGGATTGGCTTGAACCGATCCGGCCCTCGATCAAGCCCGGACCGGTATCGGATACGGCGATCTGCACGCGTTCCCCGGCGAGCCGCACTTCGACGCAGATTTCGGCGCCTTCTTCCTGCGGCGTGACGGCATATTTGATCGCGTTTTCGACCAGCGGTTGCAGCAGCAGCGACGGCAGCCGGGCGCGCTCGGCACGCGGATCGATGTCGAACTTCGGCCGCATTCGATCCTCGAACCGCATCTTCTCGATCTCCAGATACAGCTTCAGCTGGTCCACTTCCTGCGCAACGGTGACGTGCGCGGTCGGCTCGTTCGCCAGCGTATAGCGCAGGAACGACGACAGCCGGCTGAGCATCGCATTCGCCCGCTCGGTCTGCTTCAGCAGTACCAGCGTCGAGATCGAGTTCAGCGTGTTGAACAGGAAATGCGGGTTGAGCTGATAGCGTAGCATCGCCAGCTGCGCCGACGACGCCTGGTTCTCGAGATGCTCCATCTGGTCGATCTGCTGCTCGACGATCAGGTAGAAATTGATCCCGAAATACAGCGCCGACCACCCGAACAGCACCGTGAAGGTGACGTACACCGACCCCAGCAGTCGCGTGAGCGTCACCCCCGGCGTCGCGGTCGCGATGAACGAGAAGGTGAACGCGTCGAGCACCGCGTACAGGAACGTCGCAGCGGCGAGCGTCGCGATCGTCAGGAAGATACCGACCAACCGGTTCATCCGGCGGTACTGACCGTACATCGTCGAGAGCAGCAGCGTGATGCAGTATCCGACGATCGCCTCGACGATCACCGGGATCACCCCGTCGAGCGACAGCCCGTTCGAGATCGACACCACCCCGCGCAGCAGCAGGTAGCCGCTCCACCCGACCGCCTGAAGGATCCAGAACGCGCGCGCCTTGTTCTCGAAAAATGGTCGCGCGGTGAAGGGCAGGCGCCGGCCGGAGTTCAAGGCGGACGAGCCGGGGGGGGGGGCGGAGGAGTTAGCCATTGGCCCGCGGTCTTACACGCGGCGGCAAGGACACGCAAAACTGCACATGCCCGCGCCCGCGATGCACCAAACGCAAAGGGCCGCCGCTCCCGGAAAGGAACGGCGGCCCGGTTCGACCTCTTTGATCAAGCGAGGTTTAGAACGTGAAGCGTGCGCCGATACGGATCAGGTACAGCGAACCGTTGAATACCGGCGCAACCGCCGTGCTAGGCTCGCGGAACGACGAGTAGCGATACTGCGCACAGGCCTGGCCAGCGGTGGTCGCGGCGACGCCCGTGGTTCCGGTCGGCGTTGCGGCAGCTAGGCACTGCACCTGCACGACCGAAGCCGTCGACGGGAACGCCAGCTGGCGGAGCCCGCCCCACTTGCTGTTGAGCAGGTTCGGAAGGTTTTCGATATCGCCGAAGATCGTCACGCGCGACCCGCCGATAAATGTCGGAACCTGCTGTTCGAGATGGAGATCGATGCGCGTGAAGGCACGGCTGCGGGCGATGTTGCGGCCTGCGATCTTGCCGCGATAGTCCTTCAATTCGGTGTTGTTGATCAGGCCGTCAAGCGCCGTCTGCGTTGCCGCAGAGTCGTAGCTGACGATCGGATCGTTGGCACCGGTCGGGACGTACAGCAGGTAACGACCGTTGTTCGACAGCGTGCCGAACACCGCGCTGCGCGTGCTGGTACCGCCACTCTGATCGATCATCGTGAAGCTGTAGTTGCGGCCTGCACGGGTCTCACCGAACAGCTGGATCGCGGTACGATAATCACCAAAGAACGCGTGATCGAAGCCGATGTTGTACTTGAACGCCCAACGGGTTTCGTCGTTCGACCGGCCATACGCCGCTGAGTTCGGATCTAGCATCGCTGCGTTGCCATAGTTGGACAGCGCGGTCGACGATGTTGCCGGCGTCGCATCCTTTACGTCCTGCCAGGTGTAGCTGCCGCCGAGCGACAGGCCCCAGTCGAACGTCTTCGAAGCGCGGACGTCCCACACATGACCGCGACCGCGGCTGGTGTTGCCCAGCACGATATCCGTGTTCGGGTCGGTCACGCCGATCCCGCCAGCATTGTTGCGTGCACCATAGCGTGGGCGACCATCGGGCAGGCGACCGATCACGACAGAGCGGGCGTCGCTGAACTGAACCTGCTGAATGACGTTCGAGTAGATGTAGTCGGCGCCGAGTTCGATGCCGAACAGATCGTAATCGGCCGAGAACGTGGCCTTCAGCGTCGACGGAATGTCGAAACCCGGATTGATCGCGTTGACGGGCGCGGTGCTGAGCGATGCAGTGTTGGTCGACAGATAGTTTGCCAGAACCGCGGGGATGGCGGCGCCGTTGACGTTGTTGAGCGCGGCATCGCCGATCGCGATCGGCTGGTTGTAGACCGACGCGCCACTCGTGTTGCGGTTCACGGTCACCGAGTTGGTGACAATACCGGTGTTGGAGAAGCTGTTCGACAGATACACGTCGGGTGCGCCGCCAGCGAAGATACCAGCACCACCGCGCAGCTTCAGACGCGAGATCGGCGGCTTGAAGTCAAAGCTGATGCGCGGCTGGAACGCGCCGAGACCCTTGAAGTTCTTAGTGTTCGCAAAACCGACGCGGTTCTGGAAGTTGGCGTTGTACGGGATGCGGCTCTGCATGTCGTACAGGTCGTACCGTGCGCCGTAGGTGAGGTTCAGCGTATCGGTTACGCGCCAGCTGTCCTGAGCGCCGAAGGTATATTGCTGATACCCGAAGTTCGCTGCTGCATCGTTCGTATTGAGCGACACGGCGTCCTGATAGGTCACCTGGTTAGCGCGACGGGCCTGGAAATCGGCCAGCGAGTCGAAATAATACGAACCGGCAGTGTTCTGCAGGAACAGGTTGTTAATCGTCACTCGCGAAAATTCGCCGAGCAGGCGAATGCTATGATCGCCGACCGAGACGTTGGCCAGCGCCGATCCGCCGAACGATTCCGTTGCGAACGTGTTCGACTGGCTGGAGATGTCCGGGCCGAACGCGATGACCGGGGTGCCCGTGCTGCACGACTGAGCCTGGCCGCCGGTGCCGACTGAGGTGGGATCGAGGCAGACACGGAACTGAGCAAAATCATTGCCACGCAGGGGATTACGTACACGGGTGTACTTCTTGTACGTACCCCGGACTTCGGTCGAGAACGTGTCGGACCAGTCCGAGTTCAGCTGTGCGATGCCGGCGCGAAGCAGTTCCTTCAGCGTGTAGCCATTCGAATCGAGCGAGAAGCCCGGCGCCGTGACCGACTGCGAGTTACTACCGCTAACGACGAACGAGTCGAACGCGTTGACATAGGACAGTGCAAGCTTCTGGCCGTCGGTGACGTTCCAGTCGAGCTTGCCGACGATCTTTTCGTCCTTCTGCTGCGCGATCGTCAGAACCTCGCCGGGGTTATACCCGTAGACCGACTGCGAGATCGCCGCGACGTTGTTGACCTGGGCATTCGTTAGGAAGCCCGCGCCAAACGGCACCTGCGACGCGGACGAGACCGTCAACGGACGTGCCTCGGTATTGCGCTCGGCAGAGACCATGAAGAACAGCTTGTCCTTGATGATCGGGCCGGACAGGGTCGCGCCATAGGTTTCCGACTTGAAGTCAGTCGCGGGACGCGTGAACGAGCCGATCTTCTCGCCGTACAGGCCGTCGGTGTTCTGCGAATAGAAGCCGGTGCCGTGGAAGTCGTTGGTGCCCGAGGCCAGCGTCGCGTCGATCGCGCCACCCTGGAAATTGCCTTGGCGGAAATCATAGGGCGCGATCGAGACCGAGACCTGCGCGATGGCGTCGAACGGGATCGGGCCACGCGCCGTCGGGCTGGCGTCGACGTTCAGGCCGAAATTGTCGCTGACCGACACGCCGTTGATCGAGAAGCGGTTGAAGCGCGGGTTGCTGCCGGCGAACGACACGGCGCGGTTGTTTGATAGGTCGAGCGTGGCGAAGGGATCGCGACGCTGGATGTCGCGGATATCGCGGTTGACCGAGGCGACCTTGCTGATGTCGCGCGCGCTCAGCACGGTCTGCGGGCCATCCGACGACGTGCCGGCGCCGCGGATCGACGATGCGGTGACGACGATTTCGTCGCTGCTTGCGGTGCCGCCTGCTGCGAGTTCGATCGGCAGGTCGAAGGGCTGGCCGACGACGGTGAAGACGTCGGTGACGCTGGTGCTACCCTGTGCCGACGCGACGTCGACGGTGAAGGGACCGCCCGCGCGCAGACCAGTGACGATGAACGTCCCGCTCGCGTCCGTCGTCGCGGTCGAGCGCGTGCCCGATGGGACGTTGGTGATGACCACCGTAGCGCCGTTGACGGGTACGCCGGCAGACTGCACCGAACCGCGGATCGTCGCCGTCGTGTCCTGCGCCATGGCGGCGGCAGGTGCGACGAGCGCAACGACTGCCACACCCAGGAAAAGGTTGTTCCGCATCAGTAATTACCCCTTTTGAGCGCTTTGCTCTGAATTTCGCGACTTCATGTCGTGTTAATCCGGCCCTGCACTTTGAATATTTCGGTTCTGTGACATTGGCGAGTCCGCAAGTGTCACACGCGCACTCGGTGATGCCGCGTTGCAAAAAAGCCACGCAATCGAACCGATTCGAGGGCGGTGGAACCGCTTCGGATATGGGCGCGGGCGGGGTATGATCGGGGCGGGCAGCGGAGGTGTTCACCTGCGACATCGTCGAGTCTGTTTGTCACGGCGACCTGGCGATTCTGCACCCATGGGCGCAGATGCCGCGGCGATTTCATCGATCTATGCTTGTCGCGACCCTGGCTCCCAGGCGGAGACGCGTCGCGCGAATCGAAGTCGGCGCGGACGACAATCGCTGCCCGCATCATCGATAAGGCATGGACCCGATCGGCAAAGACCGCCATCTTCCTGCAATGAACGATGATACCGGTCCGCGCGAACCGATGATCCACCGTGCGCGCAGCGTTGCGGCCGGTTTCGCCGATGTCGGGCTCACCCATGCCGAAGACCTGCTCCGCCGCCTGTCACCCGAAGGCCGCGCACAGATGCGCCGCGAGCGCGAGGCGAGGGCGCGACGGCGGAAGCGGCTGATGGTCCGGCTAGTCATGGCGGCGATAGCTTCGCTGCTTGCCGGGGCAGTGCTTGCCGTGGTCGCCCCGGCCGCAGTGGCACTCGCCATCGCGTCGGCGCTGATGCTGCTGTTGATCACGATGGTCTTCGTGCGCGCCGATCCCCGTGCGCCGGGGCGGGAGGCGTTGGCGGAGGCTGCATTGCCAGGCCTGACCGAGCAGGCCGTCGTCTGGCTTGCTGCGCAACGTCGCGGAATGCCGCTGGCCGCGCTCCACTGTGTCGATGCCATCAGTAGTCGTTTCGACGATCTGGCGCCGCGCCTCGAACGTCTCGATCCACGCAGTCCCGCAGCGGCGTCGATCCGCAAGCTGATCGCGGTGGAACTGCCGGCCCTGGTCGAGAGCTGGCGTATGGTGCCGTTGTCGGCGCGGCGGGCACCGCATGCCGATGGCCGGACGCCGGACGATCACCTCGTCAACGGCCTGCAAATCATCGACGCGGAACTGGCACGGGCCAGCGACGTGTTGGGCCGATCCAGCCTCGACCAGATCGCGGTGCAAGGGCGGTATCTCGAGCTGAAATACGCCGACGACGGTCGATTTATGTGATTTGCGTCGGCGAAGCCGACTGAGCGCGCGAGAATACCGGACTCATGTGAAATCGTGTCAGCTCATCGTCACCGTGGCATTGCCGTGTTCGACGATCGCCGTACCGGCCGTCTTTACCGGTGCATCGGGCCGCGTGACGGTATCGACGGTGCGGAATTCGGTCTTCCACTGGTCGGCGGTCACGTCGCAGAGCAAATAGCCGCGCCGGTCGTTGGTCCAGGCGAGGAACGGGTTTCGCGCGCGGATGCGTTCCTCTCCGACTCGGCGATCCGCGCCATCGCCGCCCGAGGTGATCGAGGTGCCGACGAACTCGACCGCGACCGCATCGCCTTGGCCACCTTCGGTACGCAGGACGCCGGCGTAGTTCTGATGCTCGTCGCCAGTCAGGACGACGACATTGCCGAGGCCTTCGACCATCTTTAGAACGCGTTCGCGCGGCGCGTCATAGCCGCCCCAGCTGTCCATGTTGCGGATCGGTGCGGGCTCGTCGCCGGTGCGCCGGTCGAGCGGCATCATCATCACCTGCTGCGCCAGCGCGTTCCAGTGGCACTTCTTCTGCTTGAGGGCGGTTGCGAGCCATGCCTCCTGCGCGCGTCCCATGACCTGCGCCGCGGGATCCGCCCACCCCTTGCAACGGGTCTTGAAGCCATCGTCGCACGGCTGGTTGGTCCGGAACTGCCGGGTGTCGAGCAAATGCAGGTCGAGCAGATTGCCGATCGTCGCGCGGCGATAGATCTGCATGCCGGCAGGTCCCGGAAACGCCGAGCGACGCAGCGGCATATGCTCGTAATAGGCTTGGAACGCCGCGGCCCGGCGCAGCGCGAACACCTCGGGCGGGTCGTTTTCCTGATCGATCTCGCCGACCCAGTTGTTCTCGACCTCGTGGTCGTCGAACGTGACGAACCACGCTGCCGCCGCGTGTGCGGCCTGAAGGTCCGGGTCGGTCTTGTACTGGGCGTAACGGCGCCGATAGTCGGCGAGATCGAACAGCTTTTGCCCGACATGTTCGCGGACGAAGCGGCGGGGCTTGCCGTCATACCCGACCGGCATCGGCGCGCTACGACTCTCGTAGATATAGTCGCCATAGTGGAAGACGAAGGCGGGATCGTCCGCTGCGAGGTGACGATAGGCGGTATACAGCCCGTCCTCGTAATTCTGACAGCCGGCGACCGCGAACCGCAGCCGGTCGAGCGACGCGCCGGCAAGCGGCAGCGTCCGCGCGCACCCCACGGTCGAGCGCTCGCTGCCGACGCTGAACCGGTACCAATAGGGACGATCGGGTAGCAGGCCCTCGACCTCGACATGGACGGAGTGGGCGAGCTCGGGCCGCGCCAGCGCTTTGCCACCCGCGACCAGGGTCACAAAACGCGGGTCGGTCGCGACCTGCCACTCGACCTCGACCGGCTGCATTGGCATGCCGCCATGCTCGGCGAGCGGATCGGGCGCGAGCCGAGTCCAGATGACGAAGCCGTCCGCGGCCGGATCGCCCGCCGCGATACCGAGGCGAAACGGGTAGCCGGCGAATAGCTGTTGCGCGCGCAGGATCGCCGGCGCGCCGACCAGTGCCGCGGCGGCACCGATCATGGTGCGGCGGTTGAGGAGCAGGCGCGAGCCGGTCGTGTCGGTCATGATAGTCTCGTCAGTAGAGGGGCTGGGCGACGAGTGCCGCCTCGCGGGTGCAGAGCGCGGCGTCGGGTTTGGTCACGCCGCTGGCCTGTCGAAGCGCCGTGATTTCCTGGCTGGCCGCCGCGAGATCGGCGATGAACGTCGGGTCGCCTTGCATCGCGGTCAGCGTCGACGCCGCCGACAATCGCCCGGCTTCGACTGCGCTGGCGTTATGGACACCACACACGATCCGGCTTTCGCCATAAGCCCGGCCGCGCGCGAGCAGGGCGGTTGCACGGTCGGGCGCGATCTCGGCCAGCAACGTCGCGATCGTCCAGCCCGCGGTCGTATGGCCCGATGGATAATCACAGCTGTCCGCGACTTCGGCCGCCGGCTGGCAGATCGGTCCGCGGTCGATCAGGAACGGACGCTGTCGCTTGTAGAACGTCTTGGCGATATTGGTCTGGCGCGCGGTATCGATCGCGGCGCGACGGATCAATGCGGCGGTCCGTGGTGCGGTCTCAGGCGTGAGCGCGATCCCCATCGCGCAACTGAAGTCGCGGAACAGGTCGGCGGGCGCGGACTTCACGTCGTTGGTGGCCAGCGCCCAGCGCGGGCTGCCCTGCAACGCGCGTGTCGTCTTGAAGATCGCGCGGTCGGCGACCCCGCGAGGATCGGTCGACGTTGGCGCCGACGGCAGGATGGCCAGCACATCGAACGCGCCCGGCTTGAGATATCCCGCCGTCACACCCGCGAGGCTTGGCGCCTGCTGCGCACCGGCAACGGCGTCGAGGCTCGCCAGCGTGACAGTGATGATAAGCCGCAAACGAGTCATGGGGTCTGGATCCTGATCGCCTGGATCATGGGAAGAACGAGAAGCCGCTTGCCGATCGCGTGACGATGATGGGCCACGAATATGTCAGCCACGTTGCATTGCCCGCTCCCACAGTGCGGCGGCTTCTGCTGGCGATGGAGCGTCGATCACGAGCAGCAAGCGCTCCTCGCCGGTGCCCGCGATCGGCGGCGAGCGGTGGATGATCGCCTGCTCGCCGCCGAGGATGCGGCCCTTGAACAGGCCGACCGCACCGACAGCGAGCGACTGCGGTGTATGGACCGCCGGTGCATCGGTGCTCTCGAGAGACCGTTCGATCCACTGCGTTCCCGATCCGCGATAGGTGCAGATAAGCCGGACGGAGACATAGTCGGCATGCCAGCGCTTACACGCGTCGCCTACCACGCGTTCCAGCCGGATCATGACGTGCGACAGGGTCATGATTGCGCCGAAGGATGCAGCGAGCGCAGCGATGTCCGCGGCGATATCTGCATGCCAGGCGGCCTGCGGCTGCTGCGCGAACGCTTTGGTCAGCGCAGCGTGCGCGCGATCGACCGGTGTCGTCATCTGGATGGTGCCAAAGCCGTCGAGCGATCCGACCGCCAGTACTGATGGTCGCTCCCAGATCGCGAGATTGACGTCGGGGTCGAGGATCGAAGCGAGAGCATCGACGGTCCGCGCGCGGTGAACGTGCGAGCGGGACGGGGCGAGCATCGACGCGCCGTTCATCACGCCGTCTCCCGCACACCCCAGGCGGGGAACGGATCGGGCAGCCCCTCCCAAAGCCGGGGCGTAAAAGCAGCAGCAGGCACGAGGCACGCGTCGAGCCGCCGCCGAATCTCCGCTTCATCCATGTCGATGCCGATGAAGACCAGTTCCTGCCGTCGGTCGCCCCAGATCGGTGACCATTTCGCAGCGACCATCCGGTCCCACGCCTCGCCGCTCGGGCGCTTCGATTCCGGTACGCATGCCCACCAGCGGCCCAGAGCTTCCGTCACGGACTGGGCGCCGGCTTGCGCAAGTTCGCCGCACCAATCGGGACGCGTGGCGAGCCAGAAATGCCCCTTCGCGCGGACCACGCCCGGCCAGCCGCCACGCGCGAAAGCGTGGAACTTGACCGGGTCGAATGGTGCGCGCGCTCGATAGACGAAGCTCTCGACGCCGTATTCCTCGCTTTCGGGGCGATGATCGGCGTGGCCGTATAACTCCTTGGCCCAGAGCGGGTGCAGTTCCGCCTTCTCGTCGTCGAACAGGCCGGTCTCGATGACGGAGTCGAGCGGGACTTGTCCATGCCGCGCCTCGACGATGCGGGCATCGGCGTTGAGCGACGCCACCAGCTTGCGCACGGTCGCCAGTTGCACAGCATCGACGAGATCGGCCTTGGTGATGACGATCACGTCCGCGAACTCGATCTGCTCGACCAGCAACCCGACCAGGCTGCGGCGATCATCTTCGCCAAGCGCCTCGCCGCGGTCGGCGAGAAAGTCCGTGCTCGCGTAATCGCGGAGCAGGTTGGCGGCATCGACCACCGTCACCATCGTGTCGAGACGCGCGACCTGCGACAGGCTGTCACCCTGCTCGTCTTCGAACGAGAAGGTCGCCGCCACCGGCAACGGCTCGGAGATACCGGTGCTTTCGATCACCAGGCAGTCGAACCGCCCGGCGTCGGCCAGCGCGCGCACCTCGACGAGCAGATCCTCGCGCAGCGTGCAGCAGATGCAGCCATTGGTCATCTCGACCAGCGTGTCCTCGCCGCGCGACAGGGCAGTATCGCCGCTGCGCACGAGGTCCGCATCGATGTTCACCTCGGACATGTCGTTGACGATCACCGCCACCCGCCGTCCTTCGCGGTTGGCGAGGATGTGATTCAGAAGCGTGGTCTTGCCGGCGCCGAGGAACCCGGAGAGCACCGTGACCGGCAGCAGCGGTCTTGCATCATCAGCCATCGATCTACCTTGCATAACCAGATATGATGTATCATTACATTCCAAGTAATGGTGATGACAAGACGGGAAATATGCTGACCAACCGGATGGATTGGCTCGATCGGGCCGCGATGCTGGGATCGGCGGCGTGCATGGTGCACTGCCTGGCGGTACCGTTGCTGCTGGCGGCGTTGCCGGCATTGTCCGCGATTGTCGTCATGCCGGAAAGCTTTCACCGCTGGGTGTTGCTGTTCGCGGTACCGGCGGCCGTGATCGCCTTACTCGGCGGACACGCGCGTCATGCCGCTATGTGGCCCGTCAGTCTCGGTGCCGCGGGACTGAGCCTGATGACGCTGGGTGCTTTTGCGGTGCCGGAAGGTGGTGTCGAGACGGGCATGACCGTTGCGGGCGGCATTCTGGTGGCCACCGCACATATCGCCAATCTGCGGTTGCGCCATACCTGCGCCACCTGACCGCCGCCGTGAAATCGCTCAGAGCGCCCTCGACAGGGAGATCGAGCACCTAAGTGTTTCCGCCGAGCATGATCGCCGACGATCTCGACCGATCCGGATGGAAAGTGCGTTTTCAGACCGGCTCCAGACACGGGCGACCGTGGATCAGGTAGCGGCGACGATCGCCGCCCATTCGGCTTCGGTGATAACCTTGATGCCAAGGTCGGTGGCCTTTTTCAGCTTCGATCCTGCCCCTGGCCCGGCGATGACGAGCCCGGTCTTGCTCGACACCGACGCGGCCACGCGGGCGCCGAGCGCTTCCGCCTGCGCCTTCGCCTCGTCGCGGCTGAGCGTTTCGAGGCTGCCGGTGAAGACCAGGATCTGGCCGGTGACCGGCGACTCGCGGGTTTCGTGGACGACGTCCGCGGGCTTCACCTCGCGTAACAGGTCGAAGACCACGCTGCGGTTATGCGGCTCGGCGCAGAAGCCGACCAACGCGCTCGCCACTTCGGGACCGATGCCGGCGGTTTCGATCGCGCCGACCAGCAGCTTGTCGCGGCGGAGCACGAATTTCCGCTCGGGTTCGCCGATCACTGGCTCGATCTGCGCGCGCAGGAATACCGCATGACGCAGTACCGCGCCTAGCGCGCGTGCCGACACATAGCGTCGTGCAAGGTCACGCGCGGTAATCTCGCCGACGTGGCGGATGCCGAGCGAAAACAGGAACCGGTCGAGCGGGATCGTCCGTTTGGTCTCGATCGCCGCGATGACCTTCGCCGCCCACACCCGCCCGTCCTTCTTGCGCGCGGCGAGTTGCTCCTCGGTCAGGCGGAAGATATCGGCGGGCGATTCGATCAGCCCGTCGCGGAAGAACGCCTCGATCAGCGTCTGGCCGAGCCCGCCGATGTCGAACGCGTGGCGCGACGCGAAGTGGATCAGCCGCTCGACGCGCTGCGCCGGGCAGATCAGCCCGCCGGTGCAACGATAGACGACCTCGCCCTCCTCGCGCTCGGCGGCGGACCCGCATTCGGGGCAGACATGCGGAAAGACATAAGCATCGCGCTCTGCGTCGGGCGTCAGGTTCTCGACGATCTGCGGGATCACGTCGCCCGCGCGCTGCACGAGCACGCGGTCGCCCGGCCGCACGCCAAGCCGCTCGATCTCGTCGGCATTGTGCAGCGTCGCGTTGGTCACGACGACCCCGCCGACGGTTACGGGAGACAGCCGTGCGACCGGGGTCATCGCGCCGGTCCGGCCGACCTGGATGTCGATCTTTTCGAGCAGCGTCTGCGCACGCTCGGCAGGAAACTTGTGCGCGATCGCCCAGCGTGGTGCCTTCGCGACCTGGCCGAGTCGTGCCTGCCAATCGAGCCGGTCGACCTTGTAGACGACACCGTCGATGTCGAACGGCAGGTCGGCGCGCTCGGCTTCGATCTTTCGATACACGTCGAGCGCCGCGGCCGTTCCCTCGACCCGCGCGAACCCTTCGGCGATCGGAAAGCCCCAGCCACGCAACGTGTCGACGACCTCGGCCTGCGTCTCGCCCGGCACGACGCTGGCCTCGCCCCAGCCATGCGCTAGGAACCGGAGCGTGCGGCTTGCGGTGACGGTCGCGTCCTTCTGCCGCAGCGACCCGGCGGCGGCGTTGCGCGGATTGGCGAACTGCCGCGCGTCCTTGCCGGACTCCTCCGCCTCGGCGAGCAGGCGCGCGTTCAAGGCGGCGAAGTCGTCCTTCGCCATGTAGACCTCGCCGCGAACCTCGAAGATCGCCGGAGCCTTACCCTGCAAGGTCTGCGGGATGTCGCTTATGGTGCGAACGTTGGCGGTCACGTCCTCGCCAACCTGGCCATCGCCCCGCGTGAGCGCCTGCACGAGCCGCCCGTCCTCATACCGCAGCGAACACGACAGCCCGTCGATCTTCGGCTCCGCGGTCAGCGCCACCGGCGCGTCGTCCGCCAGCTTCAGGAACCGGCGTACGCGCGCGACGAACTCCTCAACCTCGTCGTCCGCAAACGCGTTGTCGAGGCTCATCATCGCCTTGGCATGCGCGACCTTCGCCAGATGCCCCGCGGGCGCCGCGCCCACCGTCCGGCTCGGTGAATCGCTCCGCACCGCCGCCGGAAATGCCGCCTCGAGCGCCGCATTGCGTCGTACCAACGCGTCATACTCGGCGTCGCTGATCTCGGGCGCGTCGTCGGTGTGATAGCGCGCGTTATGATACGCGATCTGCGCGGCGAGCGTCTCCAGCTCGGCGGCGGCTTCGGTCTCGGTCGCGGGAAGGTCGGTCATCGCGTCGGGTTAGGGGAGGGGGGCGTCTTTCGACAAGACCTCGATCAACATGGCGTGAACATTCGCCCGACTTGCGCGCTGACATGCCAAGAGAATTTTTCGCAGGACACGCAATCATGACAGACACCAGCCGCCGAGACCTGTTCAAGGGCGCCGCCGTCACCGGCCTCGCCGCCGCCGCCGCGCCCGGCTTCGCGCAAGGCGCCGCGCCGCTCGCCGATCCGCAGACGCGCTTCGTCTCGACGCCCTTCCCAGAGCAGCGCCAGAAATGGCCGGCGCTCCAGCGCGACATGCGCCCTGTGCCGGATTGCGGCGAGGCGAGTTACCGCGGCTCCGGGCGACTGGCGGGGCGGAAGGCGCTGGTCACCGGCGGCGATTCGGGGATCGGCCGTGCGGCGGTGATCGCGTTTGCGCGCGAAGGCGCCGACGTCGCGATCAATTATTACCCGACCGAGGAGCCCGATGCGCAGGACGTGGCGAAGCTGCTCCGTGCCGAGGGCCGGAAAGTCGTCCTGATCCCCGGCGACCTGACCGATGCGAAATTCTGCACCGACCTGATCGCGCGTGCCAACCGCGAGCTTGGCGGGCTCGACATTCTCGTCAACAACGCCGCGTACCAGCAATCGAAGGCGTCGATCGCCGAGATCAGCTTCGAGCAGTTCGATCGCACGATGAAGACCAACGTCTATGCGATGTTCCACCTGTGCAAGGCGGCGATCCCGCTGATGAAACCAGGCGCGTCGATCATCAATACGGGCTCGGTCAATTCGGTCGATCCGGGCGAGGAACTGCTCGACTATGCGACCACCAAGGGTGCGATCCTGATCTTTACCAAGGGGCTGGCCAAGCAGCTCGGCAAGAAGGGTATTCGCGTCAACATGATCGCGCCGGGGCCGGTCTGGACGCCGCTGCAGGTCGCGGGCGGGCAGCTGCCGGGCAAGATGGGCGAGTTCGGGCAGGATACGCCGCTCGGCCGCGCGGGCCAGCCGGCGGAACTCGCGTCGCTGTTCGTGACGCTGGCGGAGACGGGGACAAGCTTCACCAGTGGAAGCGCATTCGCGGCGACCGGCGGCAGCGGGGTGCTGTAAGGGGGCGCCACCACCGCTCCACCCTTTCAACTCCACCCCGGCGAAGGCCGGGGCCCAGTTGGAAAGGTCGCAGCAACGGGGCGATTTGTGCGGTTATCACCGTCCCCCCAACTGGCCCCGGCCTTCGCCAGGGTGGCGGCCGTTTGGCTGCAGCGGCGCAACCTACCCCGCGCCCAACCGCCGCAGACCTTCCGCATCCACCACCCTGATCCGCGCATAGTCCAGCGCGATCACGCCTTCGCGCTCCATCACCTTCAACGCCTTGTTGAGCGTCTGTCGCGACACCCCGATCATCGCCGCGATATCCTCCTGGCGAAGCGCGACGCTGTCACCGCCCGTCGCGCGCACCATGCCTCCGAGCGTTCGCGCAAGCCGGACCGGGATCGGCTGCACCAGCGTGTTCATCATGAACGCGAGCGACGCGCGCTGGTGCGCGCACGCCAGCAGTGCGATGTCCCACCACAGTTCGGGTGTCTCGCCCGCCAGCCGCCGGAACGCCTCGATCCCGATATGCAGCACGCGCGCCGGTCCGAACGCGATCGCGTCGTGCGGCCTCGGCCCCGCGTCGAGCGTCGACAACTCGCCGAACCACGTCCCCGGCCCCATCATCAACACCACCAGCTCGGCACCGACAGCGGGATAGCCGATCAGCCGGACCTGCCCGTCGAGCACCGCCCACAGGCCATCAGGTGGATCCCCGACGCCATACAGCCGAGCGCCCGCCCCCACCGATCGGACGCTTGCCTCCTGCAACAGCAACGCGCGTCGAGCGGCCGGTACCGCGCCGAACCACGAGTCCGCTTCTAGCAGCGCAGGATCAATCGAAGACATCGCGCAAGTGTCGGCCGATCGCCATCATTGTCAATCCGGCGACATTTGCGTGATCCGCGTCATGCTATGCCACGCGTATAACAAAACGGAGATGGATGATGGCGACCGCACTCAGGACAGAGCCGACCGTACGCGATCTCGTTTCGCCCGAGGAATGGGCGCTGCGCGTCGACCTCGCCGCGGCCTATCGCTTGATCGCCTATTACGGCTGGGACGATCTGATCTTCACGCATCTGTCGGCGCGCGTGCCCGGCCCCGAGCATCATTTCCTGATCAATCCCTACACGCACATGTTCGAGGAGATCACTGCGTCGTCGCTCGTCAAGATCGACGTCGACGGCAACAAGGTGATGGACACGCCCGCGCCGGTCAACCGCGCGGGGTTCGTGATCCACTCCGCGATCCATGCCGCGCGCGACGATGCGGTCGCGGTGCTGCATCTGCATACGCCGCATGGCCAGGCGGTGTCGGCGATGTCCGAAGGGCTGCTCCCGCACACGCAGACCGCGATGATCGCCGGTCACGACGTCGCGTATCACGACTTCGAGGGCATCGCGACCGAGCTCGAGGAGCGCGAACGACTGGTCGCGGATCTCGGCACGAAGCACAGCATGATCCTGCGCAACCACGGTACGCTGACCGTCGGCGAGTCGATCCCGCAGGCGTTCCTCCGCATGTATTTCCTCGAACGCGCATGCGAGGCACAGGTGCTGATGCTGAGTGCGGGCCGCGAGAATCTCAACAATCCGAACCAGGGCGTGGCGGAGAAGGTCGAGGGCCAGTCGAGCGGCCCCGGGATGCGGATGTTGGCGGACGGCTTGGCATGGCCGGCGCTGTTGCGGAAACTCGACCGCATCGATCCGAGTTTTCGCGATTGAGATGAAGGGCGGGTCAGGGGCTGCCATCCCGGCGAAGGCCGGGGCCCAGTTGGAAAGGTCGTTGTAACGGCTCGCGGTATTCGCCAGATGTCGTGTCCCAACTGGGCCCGGCCTCCGCCGCGGTGGTGGGCAGGAGCGTGCGATGAAAACATCGTCGGTGTTCGTGATCGCGCTCTGCCTCTCCACGCCCGCCATGGCGCAGCAAACCCATGTCTCGCCAAAGCCCGCCCCCGCGATCGGCTACGACTGGAACGACGATTCGTCCGCCGACGATCGCGTAGAGCAGACGCTATGGCCACGCTCGGACGCCAGCGCGGCGGGGCTAAGCGACATGATCCACACCGAGCAGGCGCCGATCCACGCCGCGATCCGCGAAGACGGCGGTTTCGGCAGCCGGGCGCTGCACGGCCTGCGCAAGGTCGGTGGCGATTATATCGTCGTGCCGGTGCTGAAGATTCATCTTGGCCATCCGCGGCAGGCGATGCCCTAATCCCCACGCGTCGGTCAGGATTTACCAAGGCCTTTGTCCCCGCGGACGCGGGGATCCAGACTGGGCTCCCGCCTTCGCGGGAGAACAAAGCAGATGCGCCGTCGTCAGGATGCGCCCACCGGCTCGTTAGAAGTGGGCCCGCAACACGCAGTTCGAAAGCCGAACTTTCAGGCGCGCTCCAGCAACCGCTCCGCCTGCGCCCGCGCCTCGTCGGTAATCTGCGCGCCGGACAGCATCCGCGCAATCTCCTCGCGGCGCTCGTCCTCGGACAAGGCGCGCACGCCGGTCCGCGTAACGGTGCCGTCGCTGCTCTTGGCGATCAACAGATGCTTCGCGCCACGTGCGGCGACCTGCGGACTGTGCGTCACCACAAGCAACTGCGTGCTCAACGCGAGCCGCGCGAGTCGTTCGCCGATCGCGCTCGCCACCGCGCCACCGACGCCGCGGTCGATTTCGTCGAACACCATCGTCGACGCGCCGCCCTCTTCCGCCAGCGCAACCTTCAATGCGAGGATGAAGCGCGACAATTCGCCACCCGATGCGATCTTGGTCAGCGCCGCGAACGGCGCACCTGGATTGGTCGAAATCTCGAACTCGACGCGGTCCTTGCCCGCCGAAGACCAGCCCTCTTCGCCCAGCGGCGCCACCACCGTCTGGAATCGCGCCGCGTCGAGCTTCAACGGCGCCAGCTCGCCCGCCACCGCCACGTCGAGGCGTTTCGCCGCCGCCAGCCGCCGCTTCGTCAACGCATCCGACGCCGCATCGAATGCCTTCCGTGCAGACGCCACCCGCGCCTCGATCTTCGCGATCCCGCCTTCGCCCGCATCGAGCCGCTCCAGCCGCGCGCGCATTTCGTCCGCCAGCGCCGCGAGGTCGTCCGGCTGCACGCGATGCTTGCGCGCCATCGCCCGCAGCTCGAACAACCGCGCCTCGTCATCCTCCAGCGCGCGCGGATCATAGGCCATGTCGGCCCGCGCATCGCGCAGGCTTTCCTCCGCGACCGATGCCTCGATCACCGCCCGATCGACCGCCGCCAGCGCGTTGCCGAGCGCGACATGATCCTCCGCGATCCGCTCGAGCACGCGCGCGGCCTGGCGCAGCTTTGCCATCCCGCCGTCCTTGCCCTCGAGGAAATCGTCGATCGCGGCCAGATCGTCGGCGATCTTCTCCGCGCGCTGCATCGACCGCCGTGTATCCGCCAGCGTCTCCTCCTCGCCCGCGACAGGCGCCAGCGCGGTCAGTTCGGCGACGGTATGCTCAAGCCATTCGCGATCGCGCGCCGCCGTCTCGATATCCGCCCGCGCCGCCGCCAGCTCTGCTTCGGCAGCACGAAACGCCGCGTAAGCCTTGCTGGTAGCGCCCGGCTCGGTCCGCCCGAAGATATCGAGCAACGCACGATGCCCGCGCGCATTGAGCAGCCCGCGCTCGTCATGCTGCCCGTGGATCTCGACCAGATGCGGCGCCATCTCGCGCAGCAGTCCCGCCGAAGCCGGCTGGTCATTGACGAACCCGCGACTGCCGCCATCCGCCTTGACGATCCGCTTCACGATCAACGGCTCGCCGTGCTCGATCTCCAGCCCGTTCTCGTCGAACAAAAGGGCGAGCGGCGATTCGGGGGCAGGGGCGTCGAACGTCGCGGTGACCACCGCCTGTGCAGCGCCATGCCGTACCAGTCCGCTGTCGCCGCGCCCGCCCAGCGCTAGGCCCAATGCGTCGAGCAGGATCGACTTGCCCGCCCCGGTCTCGCCGGTCAGCACGCCAAGCCCTTCGCCGAATCCCAGATCCAGCGCCTCGATCAGCACCACGTCGCGAATGGAAAGGTCGGTCAGCATTTCGCGAGTCTTAGACGATCCGCGCGCGAAAATGATCCCCTATTGTTCTCATGCGCGCGTCGACAATCAGTTGCCGGGGCCGGTCCGCGTCGCGCTGCCCGGACCGACTGGCGCGGGGCTCGAAACGCTGCCGGCGCCCGTGCCGCCGGTGTTGCCGTTCGCCTTGGGCAGTTCCAGCACGCCCGTGCCAGGCGTGCCCGCGGTGCCGGTCGGCACGACCGCTTCGCCTGGCGCCAGCGGCGGGATCGGCTTTACCGGATGCTCCTGCATCAGCTTGTAGGCGTGATCATACCAGTCGCTGCCGGGATAGTTGCGACCCAGCACTGCGGCGGCCTTCTCGGCCTCGATCGGCACGCCGAGCTGCAGATACGTTTCCGTCAGTCGCATCAGCGCCTCGGGCGTGTGCGTGGTCTGCTGGAACTTGTCGATGACGGTGCGGAATCGGCCGTTCGCCGAAAGCCACTGGCCGCGCGTCTCGTAGAACCGCCCGATCTCCATCTCCTTGCCGGCGAGATGGTCGTTGACCAGATCGATCTTCAGTCGTGCATCCGATGCGTAGCGCGTGTTGGGATAGCGGCGCATCAGCTCGCCGAGCGAATCGAGCGCCTGCCGCGTGATCTTCTGGTCGCGCGTTACGTCGGTGATCTGCTCGTAATAGCCGAGCGCGATCAGGTAATAGGCGTAGGGCGCATCACGATTGCCCGGATGCACCGCCAGGAAGCGCTGCGCCGAGGCGATCGACGCGGTATAGTCCTTGGCGAGATAATAGCTGAACGCCGACATGATCTGCGCACGGCGCGCCCAGATCGAATAGGGATGCTGGCGCTCGACCTCGTCGAACAACTGCGCCGCTTCCTTGTAGCGGCCCTGGTCGAGCCGCTGCTTGGCGGTCGAATACAGCGTACCCACGTCACGCGCGACGTAAGGAAGGTCGCCCTTGGCGGCGCGGCCACCCGCACAACCGGCGATGGGAAGCGCAAGCGCGGCGATGAGCGTGACCGCGAGGGCACGAGACTGGGTGATACGCATTGGCGTCGTCCTTAGCGTAACCGGACGGGGCCGAACAATCCTTTTCGCCGCGCCGCGCTTGCCCCTTTCCGTCGAGCGGATCGCGCGGCAAAGGTCATGCGTTCCTATCTTGCCATTCCAGTCGAGGATCATGTCATGCCCGCCACATTGTTGCATACCCACCGCGTCGAAAAGCCCTGGGGTCGCGACACGCTCTGGCCCGGGTTCGAGGACCCTGCCGCCGGTACGCCGCCGATCGGCGAAGTCTGGTTCCAGGAGCCCGGCAACACCACGCCCGACTTGCTGATCAAGTATCTGTTCACCAGCGAAAAGCTGTCGGTCCAGGTCCATCCGAACGACGAACAGGCGCATGCGCGTGGCCTGCCGCGCGGCAAGGATGAATGCTGGACGATCCTCGCCGCCGAGCCGACCTCGACGATCGCGGTCGGCACGAAACAGCCGATCTCGAAGGACGAGCTCCGCCAATCGGCGATCGACGGCACGATCGAGGACAAGCTCGACTGGAAGCCGGTCAAGCCGGGCGACTTCATGTATTGTGCGTCGGACACGATCCACGCGATCGGCGGCGGCGTGACGGTGATCGAGGTCCAGCAGAACTCGGAGACGACCTACCGGTTGTACGATTACGGCAGCGACCGCGAACTTCATCTGAAGGACGGCATCGAGGTCGCGGATCCCACGCCCTACGTGCCTGTCGCACCGCCGGTCGAGATCGAGACCGGTCGCACGATCATGGTCGAAGGGCCGAAGTTCGTGCTCGAGCGCTGGAAGGGCGGCGATCATGTCGTCAACCTGCCCGAGGGTACGACCGGCTGGGTGATCCCGATCACCGGCTCGGGCGATGTTGCAGGCGTTGCGTTCAAGGCCGGTGAATGTGCGACGATGACCGGCAGCGAGACGGTGTCGACGAGTGCGGACGCGGATGTGCTGTTTGCGTACCCGCTGGCCCGGCGGATCTGAGCGGGAGAGGGCGGCCTGAATCGGTGGGCCGTCGGCATTCGAAAATAAAACACTAGCCCGGCGGAGGCCGGGGCCCAATTGGAAAGGTGGCGATAACGGCGCGCTAACTTTCGTCAGCAGCGTTCACCAATTGGGCCCCGGCCTCCGCCGGGGTGGTAGAAGGACCGGCAGACACCAGACTCACGCCGCATTAACCGCACCACCCTAAACTCCCGCCAGCATGCTGCGCATCCTCACCCTCTCGACGTTGTTTCCGGACGCCACCCGCCCGAATTTCGGCGTCTTCGTCGAGCGTCAGACGCTAGGCCTCGCGGCGCACCCCGACGTCGTCCTCAAGGCGGTAGCGCCGATCGGCCTCCCCCCCGGTGTGTTCAAGCGCGTCGCCCACTACGCCAAGCTGGCGACCCTCCCGGCGCGCGAATCGTGGAAAGGCATCGATGTTCACCGCCCGCGCTTCGCGGTCCGCCCGCTGCTCAAGGGCCGCCGCCATCCCGCCGAACTGGTCCGGGCACTTGGCCCGGTGCTCGACGCCATCCGGCAAGACTTCGCATTCGACGTGATCGACGCGTCGTTCTTCTTTCCCGACGGTCCTGCCGCGGTGGCGCTCGGCAAACGCTACGGCGTTCCCGTCTCGATCAAGGCGCGCGGTGCCGATATCCACCATTGGGGCACCGCGTCCGCGACCGCCGCGCGGGTCCGGCGCGCAGGGCGGGACGCCGCCGGGATGCTCGCGGTCAGCGCCGCGATGAAGGCCGACATGGTCGCGATGGGGCTGCCCGCCGAGCGTATCCGAGTCCACCACACCGGCGTCGACCAGGACCGGTTCCACCCGCGCGACCGCATCGCAGGCAAGGCCTCACTTGGCGTTACGGGACCGCTCGTCGTCTCGGTCGGTGCGCTGATCCCCCGCAAGGGCCACGACATCGTCATCGATGCGGTCGCCGCGCTTCCCGGCGTGATGTTGCTGATCGCCGGAGAGGGGCCCGAGCGCGCGGCTCTGGAGGCCCGGATCGCTCGATGCGGCATCGCCGATCGCGTCCGGCTGCTCGGCGCGATCCCGCACGCCGACTTGCCCTCGCTGATCGCCGCGGCCGACGTCAGCGCACTGGCCTCCAGTTCGGAGGGGCTCGCCAACGCCTGGGTCGAGTCGCTCGCGTGCGGCACACCGATCGTCATCACCGACGCGGGCGGTGCGCGCGAGGTCGTGACGTCGCCCGACGCCGGCCGGGTCACGATCCGCGACGGGCTGGCGTTCGCCGCGGCGATCGACACGTTGCTTTCAAATCCGCCCTCGCCCGAAGCGACCCGGCGGTCGGCTGCCCCGTTCACCTGGGAAGCCAACACCGAGACGCTGTACGAGCATCTCGCGGGGCTAGTCGTGGATCACCCCTGGAGGGGGTAGAGCGCCGCGACGATCCAGCGGCCTTCGCCGCGCAGCACCGCCCAGGCGCGGGCAGCGGCGCGGCTATCCATCGCCTCGATTCCGAAGCCACGTGCCTCGACCGCGCGTTTGAACGCAAGCGGCGGCTGCCGCAGCGCCGAGCCGGTCCCGAGCAACAGGAACTCGGGCGGCGGATCAAGCGCGAGCAATGCCGCCACATCCGCCTCGCCGAGCGCCTCGAACGCTGGCGGCTCCCAGCCATCCGCGCGCTCGGGGCTGATCAACAGCGCGGTATAATAGCCGTCGTCGACCTTGAACCCCGCCCGACCGATCGCCGAGATCATCGGCCCATCGGTCTTCTCGCGGTCCATCCTCATGACAAACCCCCGTCATCCCCGCGGAGGCGGGGATCCCTAGTGGCAACCGTCAGCGACTCGATCGCGACGCCAGCCACTATTAGCTTCCGCCTGCGCGGGAATGACGGCAGCGTGTAGATCAACGCTCGACCTTTGGACCAACCCGCTCGGCACCGTCCTGCACGCCACCCTTGCGTGGTGCAGGATCGGCCCGCAGACCCAGCGTGATCAGCAGCGACGACGACACGTAGATCGACGAGTACGTCCCCACGACGATGCCCAGGATCATCGCGGCGGTGAACCCGCGCAGCACATGGCCGCCGAGCACCAGCATCGCGACCAGCGCGAGCAGGATCGTCACCGACGTCATCACCGTACGCGGCAGCGTCTCGTTCACCGACAGGTCGATAATCTCCCGCATGTCCATCTTCCGATACCGGCGCATGTTCTCGCGGATGCGGTCGTCGATCACGATCTTGTCGTTGATCGAGTACGAGATGATCGTCAGCACCGCCGCGACGATGTTGAGGTCGAACTCGAACCCGGTCAGCGCGAAGAAGCCGAGCGTCATCAGCAGATCGTGGACGATCGCGACCACGGTCGACACGCCGAACTGCCACTCGAACCGCACCACCGCGAACAGCGCAATGCCGAGGATCGCGAGACCGACCGCGAGCAGACCCTTGCTGATCAGCTCGTCCGAGACCTTGCCCGAGATCGTGTCGTACTTCGAGAACGTCGCGCCGGGGAACTTCACCGCGAGGTCGTCCGACACCTTCTTGACGAGGCGGTTGGTTGCGCCTTCATCGCCCGCCGGCACGGGCAGGCGGATCGACAGCGTCTTGGGATCGCTGAACGACTGGATCGAGGCTTCGCCGACGCCGAGCCGGTCGACTTCGGTGCGGACCGCGTCGATCGACGGCGTGGTCGCGAACTTCTCTTCGATCAGGACGCCGCCGACGAAGTCGACGCCCATGTTGAGGCCCTTCGTGACGACGAGTCCGATCGCCAGCAACGACAGCAGCAGGGTCAGCCCGAACGCCCATTTACGGAGCGAGACGAACTTGAGGTTCGTGTTGTCGGGTACGAGTTTCAGCAGGCGCATGGTTATCTCCCGCCTCAAATATTGATCGTGGTGGGGCGGTTCTTCCGCAGCCACAGCGCGACCATCATCCGCGTGAACGTGACGGCGGTGAACACCGACGTGCAGAT
>Ga0308169_10001910_pt1 | contig 22817 bp, 18 predicted proteins | sample PhyBR1_2_FD_202139 | JGI IMG/M metagenome (GOLD analysis project Ga0308169, IMG submission 202139) | Phyllosphere microbial communities from UC Gill Tract Community Farm, Albany, California, United States - DLSLSB.R1 | ecosystem: Host-associated > Plants > Phyllosphere > Unclassified | place...
CATGGACCAGCGCAGGATCAGTGGTCTGGCTGTGGAACTGAAAGCCAATGAGGATGACCAATGTCATAGCGTTGAGCACCAAGAGGACGCTGTTCATTGAAATTCTCCGCAGCCTGAATGTCGAAGCGTGGTTCAACATCGAGTGTAGCAGGCGGCGTGCCAACTTCAGAAATTGGGAAAAACCCAGTGATTTCAGCGGTATGCACTGTGCTCAGGGCAATTTGATATTGCATCCTGCACTGCCGAGTGCAGTTGAGTATTGCAAAATGCATGAACGCTGAAGCTGGGTTTTCGAGCGACTCAACGAGACAAAATCCTTTCCATGCTGCATGACAAACCGGGTCTGGCTGGGTAACATGCATGCCGTTCGTCGTGCCGCGTGGTACGCCGCTGTGTGTCTCAGTAGCTCAATTGGATAGAGCATCCCCCTCCTAAGGGGAAGGTTGCAGGTTCGAACCCCGCCTGGGACACCATTTTTCACGCGCGATTGTTTATCTGTCGTCAGCCTTTCAGGGCATCCAAAAGCCAGACCGTCACGGCCTAGTGGGTTGTAACAACCTTTCTTCGGTGTACTCAACGGTCCTGCGCCATGAGTCGTGATGCCCGGACGTGGCGAGCACGGCCTCTCACTTTTGCGCCAGCAGCGCTTTTTTCGCGGCCTTTTCGTCTTTCATGGCTGCCAGTTCACGCTGGCAGGTTTCGGCGTCGAACGAGTTGTCCCACTTTGCAATCGCGATGGTGCCGATGCCGTTTCCGATCAGGTTGGTCACCGCGCGGGCTTCGTTGAGGAACCGGTCGATACCCAGCAGCAGCACCAGACCCACCAGAGGGATGGAGTGAATGGTGGTCAGCGTAGCCGCCAGCGTGACGAACCCGGCACCTGCCACGCCCGCCGAGCCTTTGGATGTCAGCAGGAACACGGCCAGCAGAATCATCTGGTCGGCGAATGTCAGGGGGGTATTGGTCGCCTGGGCGATGAAGATCGCTGCCATGGTCAGGTAGATGCAAGTGCCGTCGGCGTTGAACGTGTACCCGGTAGGCAGGACCATGCCCACGACCGATTTCCTGCAACCCAGCTTCTCCAGCTTGACCATCATGCGCGGCAACACCGCCTCGGTGGAGCAGGTGCCCAGCGTGATGAGTATTTCGTCCTTGAAGTAGCGCAGAAACTGCATCAACGGCATCCCCGACCAGCGGGCTACCGCGCCCAGCACGACCACGATGAATATCAGCGTCGTGATATAGAGCGCGACCAGCAACTGGCCGAGGGACAGCAAGGTACCGATGCCGTATTTGCCGATGGTGAACGCCATGCCGGCGCCTGCGCCGAGCGGCGCCAGGCGCATGACCATGGCGACGATCTTGAACAGCCCTTGCAGGAAGAGATCGATGGTATTGATCAGCGGCTTGCTGACTTCGCCCAATTGAACCAGCGCGATGCCCATCAGTACCGACAGCAGTATGACCTGCAGCATCACGCCGTTGGAAAACGCACCGACGAAGGTGTGCGGGATGATGTTGAGGAAGAATTCGACCGTACCGCCTTGTTCGCTGGCCGCCTGGCTGTATTTGTTGATGGCACTGGCGTCGAGTGCATTGACGTTGATGTTCATGCCGACGCCGGGCTTGACGATATTGACCACGATCAAGCCTACGACCAACGCAATGGTCGAGAGGATCTCGAAGTAGATCAGGGCTTTCACGCCGATGCGGCCAACCTCCTTGATGCTACCCATTTTTGCGATGCCGACGACGACGGTACCGAAAATGATGGGTGCCAGAAGCATTTTGATCAGTTTGATGAAACCATCGGCAAAGGGTTGTAGCTTGGCGCCGATGTTGGGGGCGAAATAGCCGATGGCGGCACCGATGACGATGCCGATCAACACTTGGACATACAGCTGGCCGTACCAGCGAGATCTGGAGACTTCCACGAGAGCACCTCATTTTATTGTTGTGATGGGCGTGTGGCGTGGCGTCGGTGTCCGACGCCGGCGTCTGCGGCCTGTTCTGGGCAGGCCGCAGAAGGGCGGCGGTCAGCCTTCGCCCAGTTCGCGCATGACGGCGTACAGGGCCGACTTGGCTTCGAAGCCGACGCCCGGAATGTCCGGTAGGCCGACATAACCGTTTTCGACCTGGATGCCGTCGGCGAAGCCGCCAAATGGCTGGAACACATCCGGGTAGGATTCGTTGCCGCCCAGGTGCAGGCCGGCGGCGATGTTCAGCGACATCTGGTGGCCACCGTGCGGCACCACCCGACGCGAAGACCAGCCCAGCTCTTCCATCACCTTCAGGGTGCGCATGTATTCCACGAGCCCGTAGGACAGCGCGCAGTCGAACTGCAGGTAGTCGCGATCGGGGCGCATGCCTCCGTGACGCAGCAGGTTGCGGGCGTCCTGATGGGAAAACAGGTTCTCGCCGGTGGCCATGGGCAGTTCGTAATGATTGGCCAGTTCGGCCTGGAGGGCGTAGTCCAGCGGATCACCGACTTCCTCATACCAGAACAGGTTGTACTGCTTGATCGCTTCGGCATAGGCGATGCCGGTCTGCAAATCGAAGCGGCCGTTGGCATCCACGGCCAGTCGACGGCCATCGCCTACCACCTCGAGAACGGCTTCGATACGGCGGATGTCTTCATCCAGCGGTACGGCACCGATCTTCATCTTGACCACGTCGTAGCCGCGGTCCAGATAGCTTTGCATCTCGGCCTTGAGCTTGGTCTGGTCCTTGCCGGGATAGTAATAACCACCCGCCGCGTAGACCCAGACCTTGTCGTCCGCGACGCCGTTGCGGTAGCGGTCCGCCAGCAGGCGATACAGCGGCTTGCCTTCGATCTTGGCGACCGCATCCCACACCGCCATGTCCAGGGTGCCGACGGCAACCGAGCGCTCGCCATGACCGCCTGGCTTTTCGTTGGTCATCAGGGTTTTCCAGATGGCGAACGGATCGAGGTTGTCGTTTGCCGAATCGATCAGGGTGTCGGGATCGGCTTCGGCGATGCGTGCCAGGAAGCGGTCACGCATCAGCGCGCCCTGACCGTAACGACCATTGGAGTTGAAGCCATAGCCGATCACCGGCTTGCCATCGCGAATCACGTCCGTGATCACGGCCACCACCGAGCAGGTCATCTTGGAGAAGTCGATGTAGGCGTTGGCAATGGGGGAGGCAATGGAGACGGTCTTTTCACGAATGTCCACGATGCGCATGGAGGGTTCCTCTTGTTGGTTGTGGCCTCACGTTATGCTTTGCGCAGTCACCCGCCCAATGCTATTAATGCCGAACCCTATGCACAGAAGGCATGGCCCGTGGAACTCGTCTGGCTTGAAGATCTTTCGGCGCTTGCCGAATACGGCAGCTTCGTGCGCGCCGCCGAAGCACGTCACATCACCCAGCCGGCTTTCAGCCGCAGGGTCCGCTCGCTGGAAAACTGGATGGGTGTGGAATTGCTCGTGCGCACGCCCCATGGCGCAACGTTGACGGAGGCAGGGCGCAAGATTCTACCCGGCGCGCAGGAGGCGGCCCGGCACCTTTACCGGCTGCGCAACGAGGCTCAGGAAGTGGCGGGCGTGTCGGCCCGGTCACTCAAGTTCGCTGCGACCCATTCGCTGTCGTTCACGTTTTTCCCCAAGTGGCTGCGCAGTTCCGAAACCGGTGCGCCGATCGAAGCGGTGCAGCTTCATTCCGACAGCATGGCCGTCTGCGAGCAGATGCTGATACACGGCCAGGTTCAGTTTCTGCTCTGCCATCGTCACCCCGACGTCCCACCGCTGCTGGCTCCCGACCAGTTCGTCAGCAAGAAGGTGGGTGAAGATGTTCTGGTACCGCTCGCCAGTGCCGGCGTTCATGTCGGTACGTCGCCGGCGGCACTTCCTTACCTGGCCTATACCCATCAATCAGGTCTGGGGCGGATCGTTGCTCACCGCCTTCGGGGCAAGGAGGACTACCTTCATCTGCAGCCTCTGTTCAGCAGCCATCTCGCGGCCGTGCTGATGTCGATGGCGCTGGAAAGCAAAGGCGTCGCCTGGCTACCCAAGAGCCTGACGGAGCAGGAAGTTCTGGAAGGACGCCTGGTCAGGGCGCTCGACGAAGACTGGGACATACCGCTGGAGATTCATTTGACTCGGCCAAAAGGCCATCTGGGCCAGTCGGCCGAAGCGTTCTGGGCAAGGGCGGGCAGTGATCTGGCACCTAGTCCGTTGCTGCGCGGCTGAAAGCGGATGCACGGGATGTGGCGCGTCCTGCAATCGCCGCCAGAATCGCGGCCATTGCCAGCAGTGCTGCGCTGGACTCGAAGGTTGCACGGTAGCCGCTTGCGTCGAAGATCAGCCCGCCGACGATGGCGCCAGAGGCGATGGCCAACTGGATGATCGCCACCATCAGGCCGCCGCCGGCATCGGCGTCGTCCGGCAGTGTCTTCGCAAGCCAGGTCCACCAGCCCACCGGTGCGGCCGTCGCCACCAGTCCCCAAAAGCCGAGCAGTAGAGCGGTTACCGTCGTCGAGCTGCCGAAGGCAACCAGCGCCAGGGCCACCGCTGACATCAGCAGGGGAATGACGATCAGCGTGCGGTGCAGCCCATGCTTCAGGAAGGCCTCGATCAGGAACGTTCCGGCCAGCCCGGCCACCCCCAGCCCCAGGAGCATCAATGAGAGCGTGGAAACGCTGACCTGCGTGACCGTTTCCAGAAACGGACGCAGGTAGGTGAACAGCATGAACTGGCCCATGAAAAACACGCTGATCGCGAGCATGCCCAAGGCGACGGGTGCAGTTTTCAGCAAGGGGAACACATTGCTGCCGCTCGATCCGCCTTGCGGTTTCATGGAGGGAAGGCTCGCCAGCAGCCATGCACAGGCCACGACGGCGATGGGGAGCAGCGACAGGAACGCGCCGCGCCAGCCGATGAGTGCCCCGAGAAAACTGCCCAGAGGGGCCGCGACTACGGTCGCCAGTGCGTTGCCACCGTTGACGATGGCCATGGCCCGAGTGATCTGCTCTTGCGGCACCAGGCGCATGGCGGTGGCTGCCGACAAGGACCAGAATCCGCCAATCGCGACGCCGATCACGGCCCGGCCGATCATGAATACCCAATAGTTGGGGGCGAACGCCACCACTGCGCCGGAGACGATCATCAGCACGGTGAGGGCAACCAGCAGTGGTCTGCGGTCCACTCGAGCGGCGACGGATGCGATCAAGAGGCTGGTGAACAGGGCAAACAGCCCCGATACGGAAATGCCCTGACCCGCCTGGCCCTCGGTGATTTGCAGGTCCGAGGCAATGGGGGTGAGCAGGCTGACGGGCATGAATTCCGAGGCGACCAGTACGAAGGCGGCCAATGACATGGCGAATACCGCGCCCCAGGATCGAGGGGGCTGGGTGACAGGTGTCGGAGACCTTTCCATCCGATGTTGCCTCTCCAATGAGTGTTGGGATGTGCATTCTCCTGTGCTCATGAGACGGTCTGTAGCGCATTTCACTGGATTACTTGCCTGATTCGATGAGTGTTCAGGGCGGGGCAGGACGGACAGTCGAGGGCGGGTTAAAGTCGCTGCAGGAGCCCGAGGTGCATATGACCCACACAGTCGACACAGTTTTCCAGCCGGTATCGGCGCCAGAAAGGCTGGCCCGCATGATCGGTTCGCGCATTGCCAGCCCAGGTGATTACCCCACGGACATTCCCGGCCTCGGGCTTTTCAGGCGTGATCATCCCGCACCGCCGGTGACCTGCATGGTGGAGCCGAGCATCATCCTGGTGGCGCAGGGCGAGAAGCGTCTGTGGGTGGGCGGGGAGGGCTACGAATACAGCACGTCGAGGTTCTTGATCACGTCTCTGGATCTGCCGGCCAACTCCGAAGTACTCGTCGCAAGCCCCGACAAGCCCTGCCTGGGGCTGACGTTGAGGCTCGATGTGCGCATGCTCGCCGAGCTGATCGCGCTGAGCGATCTGCCCGCAGCCCGCGATCGGACTCCTGTCAGGGTCAGGGTCAGGGGCGTGGGTATCGGGTCGGTGACCGTGCAGATGCTCGGTTCGCTGGAGCGTTTGCTGGCGTTGCTCGATGAGCCGGAATCCATTGCGGTACTGGCGCCGTTGATACAGCGTGAAATCCACTACCGCCTGCTGCAGAGCGATCAGACCGGAAGGCTCAGGCAGATCACTTCGGTGGATGGGCAGGGGTATCGAATCGGCAGGGCCATCGATTGGTTGAAACTCAACTATACGTCGCCGCTGCGTGTCGACGAGTTGGCGGCAAAGGTTCAGATGAGCACTCCGACCTTTCATCATCACTTTCGGCAACTCACCTTGATGAGTCCGTTGCAGTATCAAAAATGGCTGCGGCTCAACGAAGCCAAGCGTTTGATGCTCAATGAACATCAGGACGTATCCAGCGCGGCGTTCAAGGTCGGCTATGAGAGTCCATCACAGTTCAGTCGTGAATACCGTCGTCTGTTCGGCGCGCCGCCCAAGCGTGACATCGCCGTCCTGCGTGGCGAGGGCTAGCCCGGCGCTGCGCGGGTATCGTTCCTTCCTTTCATTGGAATAGGCAAGAACGCGCTTCGATTGGGCAAGGGCCTTGTTGTGGCCGAATGCATACTGAAGGTCTTTGTGCTGATCGCGTTCGCAGGACTGTGCAGGCGCGGTCCGCTCGGCGGCGCGTGACGTGCGACACGCTTTGAAACCAAACCGCGAACCGACCTGACGTACGACATCAACCAATGGTGCTCTCCAGATGTCTGCACCTAGGCACAGCAAGACCGTGATTCGTGACATAAAAAAATAGATGAGGACCGCTACATGACCGATCCGACCGAAAAGACTTCCTCAGATCCCGAAGGCTCCGGCGAGCTGTTCAAGGAACTGACCACGCCGTCGCGCCGCAACTTTCTGCGGACCATGGGCATATCGGGCATGGCGGCTGCGACTGCGCCGGTCTGGGCCCAGGCCGCACAGCTGGCGCCCATCGATGACAGCGAAAAGCCGCTGGCCAAGGGCGAGCAGCGGATCACGCTCAAGGTCAACGGCCAGCCGCACACCCTCAATGTGCCTGGCAATGCCGTGCTGCTGGACGTGCTGCGCGATCGCCTGCAGCTGACCGGCACCAAGAAGGGCTGTGACCATGGCCAGTGCGGCGCCTGCACCTTGCACATCAATGGCCAGCCGGTGAACAGCTGCCTGTCGCTGGCGGCCATGCATCAGGGTGACGAAATCACCACCATCGAGGGGCTGGAGCGCAATGGTCAATTGCATCCCATTCAGGAAGCCTTCTGGGCCCACGACGCGTTTCAGTGCGGTTACTGCACCTCGGGCCAGATGATGACGGCCGCGGCGATCATCAAGGACCCGAACATCGGTGCCGATGACGCCAGCGTGCGCGAAGCCATGAGCGGCAACATCTGCCGGTGTGGCGCGTACAAGAACATCCTCGCCGCCGTGCAGGATGCCCGTGGCAAAGTACAGGGAGCCAGCTGATGAGAGCCTTGGAATACACCCGCGCAACCAGCCCCGAACAGGCCGTTGCCACCCATGCCCGCAATGAAGCCACGGCGTTTCTGGCCGGCGGTACGACGCTGCTGGATCTGGTCAAGATCGACATCATGCAGCCCGATCGAGTGATCGATGTGCATGCCCTGGCGCTGGATCAGGTCGAGACCTTGAGTGACGGTCGCACCCGCATCGGCGCCATGGTCACCAATACCGGGTTGGCCAATCATCCGCGCATCAAGAGCGACTATGCGGTGCTGTCCCAGGCGCTGCTGTCGGGAGCCACCACGCAGCTGCGCAACAAGGCCACCACGGCCGGCAACGTCATGCAGCGGGTGCGCTGCAACTACTTCCGCGACGGCGTTTCTGCCTGCAACAAACGTACACCCGGATCCGGCTGCGCTGCCATCGGCGGGCACAACCGCAGCGTGCACGCCGTACTGGGCACCAGCGATCAGTGCATTGCCACCCACCCTTCGGACATGTGCGTGGCCATGGCGGCGATCGGCGCCACCGTTCAGGTGCAGGGCCCCAACGGCAAACGGGAAATCGACTTCCAGGACTTCCATCTGCTGCCTGGCGCGACGCCCTGGAAAGAACACGCGCTGCAGCCTGACGAATTGATCACGCACGTCACGTTGAACGCGCCTTTGGCGGGCGGCAAATCCGCCTACCTGAAGCTGCGTGATCGTGCTTCCTACCAGTTCGCCCTGGCCTCCAGCGCGGTCATTCTGGTGATGGACGGTCAGGTCATCCGTGAGGCGCGCATTGCCCTGGGCGGCGTCGGCACCAAGCCGTGGCGTGCGCTCGAAGCCGAGCGTGCGCTGCGTGGCGCGGCGGCGACCCCGGAGAATTTTGCCAAGGCCGCAGCCATTGCCCTGCAAGGCGCCAAGCCGTATGCCCACAATGCCTACAAGATCCCGCTGGGGCAGCAGGCCATCGTGCGCAACCTCACCACACTGGGCACAGGAGCCATCGCATGAGCGAGTCAATCATGGGGGCATCCCCACGCCGCGTCGACGGTCGCCTGAAGGTCACCGGTGCCGCGCACTATGCGGCCGACCATCAGCCCAAGGGCATGGTTTTCGCCTACGGTGTCTACAGCACCGTAGCAAGTGGCTCGATCAAGTCCCTGGACATCGACGCTGCAAGGCGCTCGCCCGGCGTGCTGGAAATTCTGCACCACGGCAATTTTCCCCAGGCGTTCCATACTTCGCCCGTGCCGTTTTCCCTGGCCGGCGTGCTGTCGGGCTCGCGTACCGATGAAAAAAGGCTGCCCTTCGAAGACAACGTGGTGCGCTATGCCGGTCAGTTCGTGGCGCTGGTCGTGGCCGACACGTTCGAGCACGCCCGTGAGGCGGCCTACAAGGTCAAGGTCAGCTACAGCGAAAGTGCCGCTGCAGCCAATCTGGAGCAGGGTCTGAAGCGCAAGGCGGCTGCCGATGGTGGGCAGGGTCACAAGCGCGGCGATCCGGCCGGTGCGTTCGACGGTGGTGCACAGACGGTCGACGCCACCTACACGACGCCGGTGGAAACCCACAACCCGATGGAGATGCACGCCACCGTGGCCATGTGGGACAACGGCAAGTTGGTGGTGTACGAATCGACCCAGTCGGTAGTGGTCCATCGCAACACGCTGGCGCAGATTTTCGGCCTGCCGACCGAGCGCGTAGAAGTTCGCGCACCGTTCATTGGTTCGGGGTTCGGCGGCAAGCTGTGGATCTGGCCACACTCGGTCGCAGCCTGCGCCGCTGCCAAAGTCGTTGGCCGCCCCGTGCAGCTGGTGATTCCACGGGCGCAGATGTTTACCACCGTAGGCCATCGTCCGGAAACCCGGCAGCGCATGCGCCTGGCCGCCGATGGCAAGGGCAAGCTGGTGTCGCTGCGGCATGAATCGCTCAACACCACCGGCATCGGCGACCAGTACGTCGAAAACTGCGGGGGCATGAGCGCCAGCCTGTATTCGTGTGCCAATGTCGAGGTCACCCACGGTACGGTCCAGGTCAACCGCGGGGCACCGACCTCGATGCGTGCGCCGGGTGCGGCACCCGGTCTGTTCGCGCTGGAGTCGGCCATCGACGAGCTGGCCGAGCGCTGCAAGATGGACCCGCTGGCGTTCCGTCAGTTGAACTGGGCCGAGCAGAACGAGCAGGAAAACCTGCCCTGGTCGGGCAACCATTTGCGCGAAGCCTTGGCGCAAGGTGCGGAACGTTTTGGCTGGGCCAATCGCAAGCCCGGTATCGGCAGCATGCGCGATGGCCACGAGATCGTCGGCTACGGCATGGCGCAGTGCAACTGGGATGCCTTCCGCACGCCCTGCGAAGCGCGGGTTTCGCTGACCGCCGACGGCCGTGCCGTGGTGTATTGCGGGGGCCAGGACATCGGCACCGGTACCTACACGGTGCTCGCCCAGTGCGTCAGCGACATCACCGGTCTGCCTTTGGACAGGATCACGGTGGAGCTGGGTAATTCGTCCTATCCACCCGCGCCGGTTTCCGGCGGCTCCTGGATGACGGCCAGCGCACTGCCCGCCGTGGCCGAGGCCACCCGTGCAGCGCTTACCCAACTCAAGAGCTTTGCCGCTTCCGAGGAGGGTGGGCTGCCCAATGCCAAGGCGGAAGCGATCACGGTGAGCAACGGTCGTCTGCAGGATGGCTCGACCAGCCTGGAATTCGCCGAAGTGCTGAAGAAGCTCAAGATCGCCAGTGCCGAGGGTGAGGCCCATACCGGCATGGCCGACACCAAGAAGCACGCCTTCAGTTCGTTCGGCGCGCATTTCGTCGAGGTTCGCTGGGATCCGGGCATCTCGCGCCTGCGGGTGTCTCGTGTGGTCAGCGCCATCGACGTCGGCAAGGTCATCAACGGCAAGACCGCGCGTAATCAGGTCGAAGGGGCGATCGTCATGGCCATCGGCATGGCGTTGTTCGAGTCCACCGACTACGACGAGCGCAATGGCATGCCGGTGAACAACAACTATGCCGAATATGTAGTGCCGGTGCATGCCGACCAGCCGGAGATCGATGTGATTCTGCTCGATTACCCGGACTACAACCTCAACGAGTACGGTGCGCGTGGGGTCGGTGAGATTGGTGTGACCGGTTTGGCGGCGGCGGTGGCCAATGCGGTCTACCATGCCACTGGCAAGCGGGTGCGCAACCTGCCGATCACCCTGGAAAAGCTGATGGATGGCGTCCCAACCGTCAGCGTCTGATCGCTGTATGCCGCGCCGGGGTATTCTCGGCGCGGTCCAGCCTTGCCGTGGCGCGTTACTTCAGCGATGCCTCATCCAGCCCCGCATACCAATCCGCATAAACGGTATTGCGCGCCATGCGTCGGTTCATGTCGGCGCTGCCGTCGGTCCACCACACTTCGCCCCGTTCGCCCAAGGCCTGCTTGGCGGCATCGACCTGCGCCCGCGCCTGTTTCAGTGCCTGGGGATCTTCGGCGTGTTTGGCAGCCTTGACGGCTCGTCGGGCATCCATCAGCGCGTTGACCCAGTGCTGGCGCACGTCTTCGGGAAGGGCAGGATTGCTGCAGCGCCAGAGCCGACCGCGTACTACGAAATAGCGTCCATCGGGTGTGGTGGGATACATCGGCGATCTTCGGAAGGGAGGGTATCGGAGGGGAAGGGGCAGTCCGGCAAGCGGGCCGCATGGCGCCGCCTGCCGGTGGGTGTGACTTAGGCTCCCCTAGCTCAACCAGCTTTCAACGGTGTCGGAACCGTATTCGGCTTTCCATTCTTTCAGCGTCTTGTGATTGCCGCCCTTGGTTTCGACGACTTCACCCGAATGCGGGTTTTTGTAGGTCTTCAAGGAGCGCGGCTTGCGGGTTGCCTTCTCGGGTGCGGCAGGGGCTTTGGTCGATTTGCCGCCATGCTGCGGATCGAGAATGGAGACGATGTCCTTGAGGCTTTTATTGTATTCGCCCAACAACGCACGCAACTTGGTTTCGAACTCGATTTCCTGTTCCAGACCCTTGTCGCCTTTCATGGCTTCGAGTGCGGCAAGTTGTTCGGCCAGATGACGTTCGAGTTGACGGTATTCAGCAAGTTTGGACATTGGTATCCCCAGGCATGGATCGTGATATGGATCGTAGATAAGAACGGTAAAGGTATCGAGGAAGGATTCTGGCGCAGTACGCGCATTCACGCCACAACTAAATAACGTGTTTTAACACTTTAAGTCACATCGCAGGGGAGGTGGGTGTGGGGAATGTCGCCGATTCGATAAAACTTTTCGGCAACCCGGGGGGTCAGGTCTTAAGTAGGCTGCCGAATCCACGGCAGCAGCCAAGAAATCTGGAGATACGAAATGAGCTTTTTTAGCAGCATCCTCGAGAAACTGGGTATCGGCAAGCACGCGGTTCCGGACGCAGACGCTTCTACGCAAACCCCTGCCGCCCCGGCGCCAGGTGCCTCGCCAACCACCACCGTGACCAACCAGCCTTCGGCTGCGCCGATTACCCAGGTGGATGTGGCTCAAAAACTCGAAGCGCTGGCCGCCAATCACGGCGAGACGCTGAACTGGCGCACTTCGATCGTCGATTTGCTGAAACTGCTGGGTCTGGACAGCAGCCTGACCGCTCGCAAGGAACTTGCCGAAGAATTGCACTACACCGGTTCGACCGATGACTCGGCGGCCATGAACACCTGGTTGCATTCGGCTGTGATGAAAAAGCTCGCCGAAAACGGCGGCACCGTGCCAGCGGAATTGCTGAACTGATAGTTCGCTCAAGCTTCGCGTAGCGCTTATTAAGAAGGCCCGACATCTGTCGGGCTTTCTTGCGTTTGGATACCCGTCTCCTTCAGGGTGACCCAGGCCCTTAGTGTCAGTGATAAAAGCTCGGTGCAGAGAAATGAACGGGCCGATCCTATATTTTTGTTAATAAATCGGTTGGAACACCGTCGGCAGGCCGGTACTCAGATCCTTGAACTTATATTTCGAAGGAGCGCCGAATGCCTACCGCAGCCGATTTCATGGTCAATACTCTCAAGCAAGCCGGCGTCAAGCGCGTCTATGGCGTCGTCGGCGATTCATTGAATGGTTTTACCGATTCGATGCGTCGGCTGGGCGGATTGGACTGGATACACATGCGCAACGAAGAAGCCGGTGCGTTCGCTGCCGGTGGCGAAGCTCACCTTACCGGTGAACTGGCGGTGTGTGCCGGCAGCTGTGGCCCGGGCAACCTGCACTTGATCAATGGCCTGTTCGATTGCCACCGCAGCGGTGTGCCGGTGCTGGCCATCGCGGCGCACATCCCCAGCAGTGAAATCGGTATCGACTACTTTCAGGCGACGCACCCGGAATCACTGTTCAAGGACTGCAGCCACTATGTCGAGCTGGTCTCGCGTGCCGAGCAATTGCCGCAGATTCTCGAGCGCGCCATGCGCGTGGCCATCAGTCGCCGCGGTGTGGCGGTGGTGGTGATTCCAGGTGACGTGGCACTGAGCCCACTTGAGGCTACGGTGAGCCAGTGGATCGCGCCACCGAAACCGGTCGTGGTGCCCGAGCCCGCCCAGATCGATGAACTCGCCCAGTTTCTCAACGGCGGCAAGCGTGTGACGCTGCTGTGCGGTGCCGGCTGCGCAGGCGCCCACAGTGAAGTCGTCGCCCTGGCCAAGCAGCTCAAGGCGCCGATCGTGCATGCGCTGCGTGGCAAGGAACATCTGGAGTACGACAACCCGTACGATGTGGGCATGACCGGTCTGATCGGCTTCGCCTCCGGCTTCAATGCCATGAAAGAGTGCGACACCCTGTTGATGCTGGGTACCAACTTCCCTTACCGGCAGTTCTTTCCCGAACATTCGCGCATCGCTCAGATCGACCTGCAGCCGGAAGCCCTGGGTAACCGCTGCCCGCTGGCCATCGGCCTGATCGGTGATATCAAGCACACCGTGCAGCAACTGCTGCCACGCCTTGAAGAACGCACCGACACCATGCACTTGAACAAGGCGCTGGCGGACTACGACAGCGCTCGAAAGGGTCTCGATGACCTGGCCGAGAGCGGTCCGAACAGCACCATCATCCATCCGCAATACGTCAGCCGACTGGTCAGTGAGCTGGCAGCCGAAGACGCGGTGTTCACCTGCGACGTGGGCACGCCCACGGCCTGGGCCGCACGCTACCTGAAGATGAACGGCAAGCGCCGTCTGATCGGCTCGTTCAACCACGGTTCGATGGCCAATGCCATGTTGCAGGCCATCGGTGCGCAGGCGGCTTACCCGCAGCGTCAGGTGGTGTCGATGTCCGGGGATGGCGGCTTCAGCATGATGATGGGGGACTTTCTGACCCTGAGCCAGGCCAACCTGCCGGTGAAGGTGATCGTGCTCAACAATGGCACCTTGGGCTTCGTTGAGATGGAAATGAAGGCCAGTGGTCTGGTGGACGTTGGCTGCGAGCTGAAGAACCCCAACTTCGCGACGTTCGCCCAAGGCATGGGCATCAAGGGTATTCGCGTGGAGAAGCCGCAGGATCTGCGCGCGGCCCTGGTCGAGGCGTTCGAGCACGATGGCCCGGTGCTGGTGGACGTGGTCAGCGAGCGTCAGGAGCTGATCATGCCGCCGGAGATCACCGCGGCCAACGTCAAGGGTTTTGGCCTGTTCATGATGCGCGCGGTGCTCGACGGACGCGCCAAGGAGCTGGTGAACCTGGCCAAGAACAACCTCCTGCGTTGAAGCTCGGCGCTGCAAACCGGTGCGCATCCAACGATGCCGCACTGGTTTGACGCCGGTCATGGGCTGCCTTCGCTGCACCAGCAGGCGTGATTTCCGCTATTGACGGTTCCTGATCACTTGGTCAGCTTTTTGCACGGTGATTGGTAAACCCGATCTCAGCGGAGAAACCATGGAATCCTTGAACATCGTCATTGCCGGCGCCGGCATGGGCGGCTTGACTACCGCCGCCGCCTTGCAACAGGCCGGCCATCAGGTGCACCTCTACGAGCGTGCGGCAGAACTCGCTCCTGTCGGCGCAGCGATTTCCATCTGGCCCAACGGCGTCCGCGTGCTGGATGCACTGGGCCTTGGAGACTCCATCGAGCAGGCTGGCGGGCACATGCAGAGCATGAGCTACAGCGATCATCAGGGCCACTTGCTCACGCGGTTCGACCTGCAGCCGTTGTACAGTCACGCTCGACGCCGGGCGTTTCCCATTGCCCGGGCGCGTCTGCAAAACATTCTGCTGGAATCGGTCGGGATGCAGAACGTGACGCTAGGCGTTGCGTGCGTGGACTATGAGGAAAACGAGACGCAAGTGCAGGTCAGGTTGTCGACGGGTGAAACGGTAACGGCCGATCTGTTGATCGCTGCCAACGGTACCCATTCGTTGCTGCGCGATACCATCGCCGGGGAACCGGTTCCTAGACGCTATTGTGGCTACGTCAACTGGAACGGCAGGATCAAGGCAGCGCCGGACCTGGCGCCTGCCGATGAATGGGTTCAGTACGTGGGCGAGCACAAACGGGTGTCGTTGATGCCCATGGGCAACGATGAACTGTATTTCTTCTTCGACGTGCCGTTGCCAGCAGGCACACCGAACGTTCGTGAGCACTATCGTGCGGAACTGGAGCAGCATTTCGCGCATTGGCCCGAGCCGGTTCAGCATCTTTTGCAGCGCTTGGACCCCGCAGCCGTGGCCCGTGTGGAAATCCACGACACCGCGCGGGTGCCCCACCTGGTCAGTACACGGGTCGCACTGTTGGGCGACGCGGCCCATGCCATGACGCCGAACATCGGGCAGGGCGGTTGCCAGGCCATGGAGGATGCCTGGGTGCTCGCCCGCTGCATCGAGCGCGAACGCACGCCAGCGGTTGCGCTCGCAGCCTATGAGTCGGCGCGAGCCGATCGGGTGGCGAGCCTGGTGACCAAGGCGCGCAAGCGGGCGGCGATCATCCATGGCGAAATGCCTGACGAAACCCGGGAATGGTATGCACAGCTGGCAGAGAGCGATGGCAGCGACATTCTGGCCGGGCTGATCAAGACCGACGAAGGCAGCCCGTTGTAGCGGCGCCTGCAGTCGGCCTAGGGATGCGGCAAGGTCAACGTCACCACGGCGCCGCCCGCGTTGCTGCGGTGCAGGACTGCGCCGCAGCGTTTGGCCAGTGCGCCGATCAGGCCCTGGCCACTGAGCTTGGGCCGTGTTGCGCCGCTATCGCTGAGCTGCGCCGCAGCAAACCCTTGCCCACGATCCCGTACCGTCAACTGCAGCTCGCCGCTGGGCAGGCGCTTGAGTGAAAAATGGATCTGGGTCGCGTGACGATTGCCATGGCGAATGGCGTTGGCCACCAGCTCATTGACGATCAGCCCCAGGTCCGATGCCAGTTTGAAGGGCGCGTAGGCGGTGTCGGCGTCGGCGGTGAAATGAATGCTGTCATTGCTTTCCGCTTCGATCGAAGCACGGATCAGATGGGGCAGGTAATGCGCCAGGTCCACGGTGCCCGAAGCACTGCGATACAGTTCGGCCTGCACCGTACCGACCCCCTGAATACGGGCGATGGCCGATTCGAGCAACTGCCGAGCTTCGTCGCCCTGGGCGCGCAACTTCGACATCTGCAGGAACGCGATGATCAGTTGCAGGTTGTTCTTGACCCGGTGGTTGAGCTCGGACACCAGGACGTCCTGATGGGCCTCGAGTTCTTTCTGTGCAGTGATGTCGGTGCAGCTGCCGAAGTAACCGGCGAATTCGCCCTGGCGGTAGAACGGTGCGCCGTGGTCGAGGAACCAGCGGTAGACGCCGTCATGTCGGCGCAGGCGATAGGGCGTGCTGAAAGACACGCGGGCATCGAACGCGTCTTCATAATTGCGTGTGCACAGGTCCAGGTCTTCCGGGTGTACGTCGTCGCTCCAGCCGTATCCGCAGAGTTGCTTCTGCGTCTTGCCGGTGAAATCGAGCCAGGGTTTGTTGAACCAGTCGCACTGCTTGTCGACACCGGCACGCCAGATCAGTACCGGCGCGTTGTCGGCCAGCTCGCGGAACTCGGTTTCACCAAGCCCTGTTCCCGGGCGCAAGAGATCCGTGGGTTCACTCATGTTTCTTTCCATATAGGCCGCGCGATTCGGTGAAGAGCTTCAAAGGCACTGGCAGCGGTCTGTTCAAGGGCAGTTCACCCTGGACCAGCGCGTGCACGATGTGGGCGCTGCGTGACAGGTCATTGGGGCTGTAGGGCTTGGACAGCAGCCCGAGCGCATAGCCACTGTTGGCCTTGGCCACATCGATCTGGCCACTGACGAACAGCGAGTGGATATTGAACTGCTCGTAGAGCGTCTGCGCCAAGCCTACACCTTCGTCGTGACCGTCCAGATTGATGTCGACGAATGCAATGTCGATGCCATGGTTTTGCGCCAGCAACAGCGCGCCAGCCACGTCATACGCGGGGCCGATGATCTCGTGGCCATCTTCCTCCAGCGCTATCTCGGCCAACAGCGCCAGGATTGGATCGTCTTCTATCAGCAGGATACGCATTGGGTTAACTCATTCTCTTCAAGGGCGCTTGCGCTCTTCTTGCAAAGCTTGTTCTAAGAGCACCATTACGCGCGTGCGTTCAATCAAGCATCAGCGCTTGCAGGAATGGGCACACAGAGCGTCTGAAAAATATCCTGAACTGTTACGCGGCGCGCGCTTCTATCAATAGACCGTTTTGGTCGTCTACCCAAGAGCTCAGGCTCAACCTATTTCCGGAGTGTTTGATCATGTCTGATCAATCAATGAATGACAGTGCGTCGAGCCAGGAACGTCCCGCCAGCCGTGTGAGCGAGGGCTTGCCGTACCCATTGGGCGCGACCTGGGATGGGTCGGGCGTCAACTTTGCAATTTTTTCGGCCAATGCCACCAAAGTCGAGCTGTGCCTGTTCGACGCCGATGGCGTGGAAGAGATCGAACGCATCGCGTTGCCTGAATTCACCAACGAGATCTGGCACGGCTATCTGCCCGATGCGCGCCCGGGCACGTTGTACGGCTACCGTGTGCACGGTCCGTACGACCCTGCCAATGGTCACCGTTTCAATGCCAACAAGCTGCTGATCGACCCCTACGCCAAGCAGATTTCGGGCGAGCTGAAGTGGGACGACGCGCTGTTCGGCTATATCGTCGGCCACGAAGACGGCGATCTGTCGTTCGACGAGCGCGACAGCGCGCCGTTCATGCCACGCTGCCGCGTGATCGACCCGGCCTTCACCTGGGGCAGTACGGCCAAGCCAAACGTGCCGTGGGAAAAGACCATTTTCTACGAAACCCATGTGCGCGGCTTCACCATGCGTCACCCCTCGGTGCGTGAAACCGAGCGTGGTACCTTCGCTGCCTTCCACGAGAACGACGTGGTGGAATACATCCGTTCCCTGGGTGTGACGTCGGTGGAGCTGATGCCAGTGCATTATTTCCTGGATGACAATCATCTGCTGGAAAAGGGCCTGCACAACTTCTGGGGCTACAACACCCTGGGCTTCTTCGCGCCCCATGCGCGCTACATGGCGGGTTCGTCGATCGGCGAATTCAAGGTCATGGTCTCGCGCTTCCACAAGGCCGGCCTGGAAGTGATTCTCGACGTGGTCTACAACCACACGGCCGAAGGCAACGAGATGGGTCCGACCCTGTCGCTCAAGGGTATCGACAACGCCAACTACTACCGCCTGATGCCGGACGATGCGCGTTACTACATCAACGACACTGGCACCGGCAACACCCTGAACATGAGCCACCCCTGCGTCCTGCAGATGGTCACCGACTCCCTGCGCTACTGGAGTTCGGAAATGGGCGTGGACGGTTTCCGGTTCGACCTGGCGACCATTCTGGGCCGCGAAGCTCACGGCTTCAGCGAAGGAGGCGGCTTCCTCGACGCCTGCCGTCAGGACCCGGTGCTGGCCAAGGTCAAGCTGGTCGCCGAGCCTTGGGACTGCGGTCCGGGCGGCTATCAGGTGGGCAACTTCCCGCCGGGCTGGATGGAATGGAACGACAAGTTCCGCGACATTTCCCGTGCGTTCTGGAAGGGCGACGACGAGATGCTCGGCGACTTCGCGAAGATCTTCCTGGGCTCGGGCGACCAGTTCAACCGTCGCGGCCGCAAGCCGGCGTCGTCGGTCAACTTCATCACCGCTCACGATGGTTTCACCTTGAACGACCTGGTGTCGTACAACGAGAAGCACAACGAAGCCAACGGCGAAGACAACCGCGACGGTCACTCCGACAACCGCTCGTGGAACTGCGGTGTCGAAGGCCCGACCGATGATCCGGAAATCGTCGCTCTGCGCTACCGCCAGATGCGCAACCTGCTGGCGACGCTGTTCCTCGCCCAAGGCACCCCGATGCTGCTGGCCGGCGACGAGTTCGCGCGTACCCAGGGTGGCAGCAACAACGCCTATTGCCAGGACAGCGAGATCGGCTGGGTGGACTGGAACATCAGCGAGCAGAGCACCGAGCTGCAGGACTTCGTCAAGTACCTGATCGAGCTGCGCAACCGCTACCCACTGCTGCGCCGCAATCGCTTCTTCACCGGTGCCTACGACGAAAGCCTGGGCATCAAGGACGTCAGCTGGATCCAGCCCAACGGCAGCGAAATGGGTGTCGAGCAGTGGCAGGACGGCAGCAACCGCTGCATGGGCATCCTGCTCGACGGTCGCACCCAGTCAAGTGGTATCCGCCGCGCCGGGGTCGACCATTCGTTGTTGATCGTGGTCAACGCGCACCATGATGTAGTTGGCTTCACCCTGCCGGAAGTACCGGAAGGCAAGCGTTGGATTCTGCAACTGGATACCAACCAGACCGACTTCGAGGCAGGCGAGTCGTTTGATTTCGGTACCGAGTACGCCGTTACCGGGCGTTCGGTGCTGATGTTCGAACTGGCCAAGCCATCGACCAAGAAGCGTCGTTAACAACGTAATACCCGAACGCCCCGATGCGGTCATCGACTGACCGCATCGGGGCGTTTGTCGTTGTGCCGTTCCGATTGCAAACGGGTGACAAGCCGCTGTAGACGCTAAGATGGCAATTTGCTAGCTTTCGAGGCGAGGGCGACTGCTCATGCAATCCGCCCCCATGCCTGTCGTAGAAAGAGCCTGTCGTGCGCCACCATGATCTCTTCGACGATTCTCACCCTCACAGTCTGTGCACGCTTGTGCGCTGGATATTGCCACGATGTTGATCAGACGCCGCCCATCGCTCGCAGGTTTTATCGGCCTGGCGTTCGGCTTGATCGCATTCTCGGCATTTTCTCTGTTGCGCTCGGAAATCCAGCGGCAGGAAACCCGCTTTTCGGAGTACGTGCAAAGCATCGCGAGCAGTGTGCGCAACCAGCTCGACACCAACGATGCGGTGCTGGCCGGGTTTGCCGCGTTCCTGCAGGCGGTCAAGCAGAGCGATACCGACGCGGCCGCTCGCTATGGCGCTGCCGTGCTGGCGGCTTATCCGCACATCTATATGCTGGAAGTGGCGCGCAGTGTGCCTCAGGACGAGCAGTGCAATTTCGCGGCCCTGCTGCGGCGCACCTGGTTGCCGGACTTCCAACTGAAGGATTTCACACCGCCTGCGCCTGTGGTCGATTCCCGCAGTGGCATGAACACGACATGGCCGATCCTCTTCATGTCGCCGCAGTTGCCGGAGACCAACGTGATCTACGGCGTGAGGCTCGAGACCGTCCCCTATCTGAGCGACGCCTTGGTGCGTATCCACCAGAGTTCCGTGCCAGTGGCGACGCCCGTTTTCGCGCTGTACGAGGGTGGCGATGCCTACATTCTGATGAAATCGGTGTTGCGCCCCGAAGAGGATGCTCAGAACACGCTGCCCAACTTCTTCGGCAGCACGATGGTCGCCATGCTGGTGATCAGAACCGACGCGCTGCTGGGGGCGATCGTCCGCCACAACAGCGATCCGCGGGTGGCTGTCAGCGCACGGTTGCGCAGCGATGATCACAACACCCAGGTCGTGGCCCTGGAGGCAGCGCAGAGCCGTTGGTGGGACGAACTGGTCTTGCCGCGGCTGACCGATGACGTATTCGTCGACAGCCCGACGCAACCGCTGTCCTTGACCTTCCAGCGACAACTGAGCCTGGCGGATGTGCTGGGCCCCGAAGTGCTGGTGATCCTCAGCGTACTGCTGGCGAGCCTGGTACTGGTACCGCTGGTGCTGGTCAGGCACTTTTCGGCCATCGAGGCGGCTGCACTCGAACACGAGCGTTCGGCGTTCCTGGCCACCCACGACGTATTGACGCAGTTGCCCAACCGCTACCTGTTGGCGGATCGCTTCGCCCAGGCGCTGAGCCAGTGGACGGAGCAGGGCATTCCCTTTGCGGTGATGTTGATCGACCTCGACCACTTCAAGCAGATCAACGATGAACGAGGTCACGCGGTGGGCGATCAGGTCTTGCAGACGTTGGCCAAGCGCATGCGCGAGGCGATTCGCGACTATGACACGGTGGCGCGCTACGGCGGCGACGAGTTCGTGGCGCTGGTCTCGGACCTGGCCAACCCGGATAGCGTGATCCTCAAGGCGCAGCAGTTGCTGCACGCAATCGAGCAGCCGATCGCCACCTGCGTAGGCCAGTTGTCGCTGTCGGGCAGCATCGGTATTTCCCTGTGTCCTGTGCATGGGGAAGACCTCGATACGTTGCTCAAGGCGGCGGACAAGGCCATGTACCACGTCAAGCTCGACGGTCGGCAGGGTGTGGCCATGGCCGGTGCGGCCTGAGCGGCAGTCTTCTTGAACCACCAGGCGGTGAGCCCCTCGAATGCTCTATTGCGCGCCTTCCAGCTTGGAAGGCCGGTGTACTGGAGGACGTGCCGTGCAACGTCGTCGTTTTCTCGTGGGCAGCGCCGTCGCCGCTGCCAGCATGCCCTTGTCATCCGTCGCTTTCGCCGCCCAGCCCGCGACCTTGCAGGTCCCCTCGGCGACACCGGGCAGCGCTGTGCTGACCGTCGGATCGCTGCGGATCGGTGAGGGCGCACCCAAGATCATCGCGTCCATCACCGCCGCAACCGACCGTGAAGCGCTTGATCAGGCCCGTGACATCGGCGCTGCGTCACAGGTGGACATGGCTGAACTGCGTTTGGATCATCATCCACAGGGCCACCTGGGCGAACGGATGAAACCGTTGCTGGCCCGTCTGGTGGGTGTGCTGAACGACAAGCCTCTAATGGTCACCTGGCGCAGCAAGGAGGAGGGGGGAGAGCGTGAGCTGGCCGATGCCAGGTATTTCAACCTCTACGCCGAGCTGCTGTACACCGGTCATGTCGATCTGTTGGACGTGGAGATGATGAAGCCACAGGCGGCCGTCGAGAACATCGTCACGCTGGCCCATGAACGGGGTGTGGCGGTGGTGCTGTCCAACCATGATTTCAACGCGACGCCCAGCCACGATGTGATCGTCGAGCGTTTGCGTCGGCAACAGACATTAGGCGCTGACATTCTCAAGATCGCCGTGATGCCCAACAGCAAGGCGGACGTATTGACGCTGATGGCGGCCAGTCAGCACATGCAGGCTCACTATGCCAAGCGTCCATTGCTGACCATGTCGATGGGGCCGTTGGGCGTATTGTCGCGGTTGGCGGGACAGTTGAGCGGATCGGCCCTGACCTATGCCAGCCTGGGCCAGGCTTCGGCGCCGGGACAACTGGAGGCTGCGGCGGTACAGAACGTATTGGATGTGGTGGAGCAGGGTTCGCAGAGCTGAAAGAAGCAGTTGGGGCGGACAGGGGCGCTCGAGGAGCGCCCCGGCAGGAATCAGAAGACCAGCTTGAACAGGCCGATGACCACGACCAGGCCGATCAGGAAGATGATGCCGACGGTGCTGCCAAGAAACTTCAACATAGGGATGACTCACGGTAATGGGTTGTTACAGCTCTAGACAGCGGCTCGCAGTGCTCGTTTCATTTCATGTGAACGACGGTATCTTGTGTATCGCCGCCTTTGCATCACCAAGTCAGGCCCCCACCTTGGGCCGGACAAAGCAAGGCCGAGCAGAGCTCGGCCTCGTGGTGCGATGCTTCAGAGCGCCGGAACGACACCGGCGGTGGATTCGACGACGGGCGCTTCGATGGTCGGCGAGCCCGGTGTGAGAATGACCTTGCGGCAATCCTCTTCCTTCTTGTCGAAGATCTTGTAGCCTTCGACTGCCTGTTCCAGGGACATGCGGTGGGTGATGATCGTCTCGGGCGTCAAGCGGCCCGCTTCGATGTGCTCCAGCAGCTCGGGCAGGTAGCGCTGAACGTGGGTCTGGCCCATGCGGAAGGTCAGGCCCTTGTCGAACGCATCGCCGAACAGGAAGCCGTGGATGAAGCCGGCGTACACGCCCGGCACGCTGACCACGCCGCCACGGCGCACGGCCGCGATGCACTGGCGCAACGCCTTGCCGCTGCTGCCT
>Ga0308169_10001911_pt1 | contig 22806 bp, 20 predicted proteins | sample PhyBR1_2_FD_202139 | JGI IMG/M metagenome (GOLD analysis project Ga0308169, IMG submission 202139) | Phyllosphere microbial communities from UC Gill Tract Community Farm, Albany, California, United States - DLSLSB.R1 | ecosystem: Host-associated > Plants > Phyllosphere > Unclassified | place...
CCGACATCGTGGCTGCCGAATACCGTGTGCTCGAATCCTACGACCTGGTCGGCCAGGCCAAGCTGGCCCAGCTGCCGTCCATCAGCCTGACCGGCCGTGGCGGTACGTCCAGCTTCGCGCTCGGCTCCCTGCTCAAGTCGTTTACCTTCGGCCTGCTCCCGAGCATCAATTTTCCGATCTTCGACCCGGCCGTCAAGGCGCACCTGAAAACCAGCCAGGCCAACAACGAAGTGGCCGAGCAGCAGTACCGGAAAGTCGTGATGGACGCGTTCGAGGAAGTCGAGAACGCCCTCGTGAATCTCGATGCGCACCGGCGCCAGCGGGACGAGCTGCGGCAGCAGGCGGAACGCCTGGGCGTCGTCGCCGCGCAGGTGGAAGCCCAGTTGAAAGAGGGCGTGGTGTCGCAGCTGGACGTGTTCGAGGCCGAGCGCTCCCTGCTGGGGGCGCAGCTGGCGCTGCTGGCCAATCACCAGCAGATCCTGTCCGACACCGTGACCCTGTACAAGGCGCTGGGCGGCGGCTGGCCGGCGGTGGATGTGCGCAGTGTGGCGCGCAATTGAACGGGGCGCACCACCATGATGCCCGATCTCACGATCGCCGCTGCGCGCTCCGCGACGGGAACGGCGATGCGGATCGTGCTCGAACCTGTTTCGCATCCTGAGCTGGCGCCGATCCGGATCCACGACAGCCTGTTCGCGATCGGCCGCGCGGAAGCGCCGTTCGATGCCTATCCACCCGAGCTCGCCTCCGAACTGTCGCGCCGCCATGCCCGCATCTTTTGCGAACACGACACGGTCTACCTCGCCGATCTCGGCAGCACGAACGGCACCAGCGTCAACGGCGTGCCGGTCAGGACGGCGATCGCCACGCTGCACAGCGGCGACGTGCTGGGACTCGGCAAGGCGCTGAAGTTCCGCGTATGCCTGGAGCCGGGACCGGCAGCACCGCCACGCGCGCGCCTGGCCAGCCTGACCCTGTCCCCCGTCCAGGACGACAAGGCGCTGCAGACCATCGTCGTCACGGAGTTCCCTTTCCTGGTCGGCAAGGCCGAAGACAGGTTCGCGCGCTACCGCGACAGCGAGCCGGCGCAGGTGAATTATCTGTCGCGCCGCCATGCGCACATCTTCCTCAAGGGAGGCGCACCCTTCATCGAGGACCTCGGCAGCACCAACGGCACCTTCGTCAACGCCAGCCGCATCGAGGAACAGGCGGTGGCGCTGCACGAAGGCGATACGCTCGCGTTCGGCGGCCGGCACTTCGTCTATCGCGTCTCCATGCAATGGGATGAATGCCTGCCCGACGCGGCACCGACGCGCATCGGCGTGACCCAGGTGCCCGCGGCGGCGGACGCGGACCGCACCACCTTCGTCGCGGCCGCGGATTCCTTCCTGGACATCTTCTGCGTCGAGCCCGCTCCCATGCAGGATGAGCGGGCTGCCGCCGCTGCGCCGGAAGGTCCGGCGGCCGAGCCGGCGCCGGCCGGCCGTGGCCGGCTGAGGACCGTGGCGGCCCAGGTGCCGGTGAAGTGGCGCATTGCCGCGCTGGCGCCGGTCGTCCTGCTCGGATGGGTGCTGGTGCGCGGCGGCGGTGCCGAACGCGAGACCGGTGAGCTGCTGGCCGGCGGCAATTACGCGCGGGCGGCGGCCGTCGCCGCGGCGGCGCTGGACGCCGACCCGGACAACGCCCGCCTGCGCGCCCTCGACACCGAAGCCCAGCTCAAGGCCGGATTGCCGCCATGGATGGCGGCGATCGACAAAGCTCAGTTCCAGCGCGCGACGGCCCAGCTTGCCGACATGCGCCGGCACGGCCACCGCAATCCCGAGCTGGTACCGCTGCTGGCGGAGCTCGACTGGATCGGCCAGCTGCGCGCCTTCACGGCGGCCCGGGGCGGCGCCCAGGCGCCGGTACGCGACGCGGCGGACGCGGCGCGGATCCGCCAGTTCCTCAGTCAGTGGGAAGAGCAGGGCGACGCCCACCAGCGCGCCTTCGCGCTCATGGCTGCCCACGTGCCGGCATACCGTGACGCCTATGCCGCCGCGCTCAGCGATATCCGAAAGCTCGCATTGCAGGAGGCCAACCATGAAGCTGCCAAGCCTGAAGCCGGAGCCGATGGCGCCGCTGAGCCAGGCGCTCGAGGACCATAGCGCCGAAGGCATCGGCATCCTTACCGCGGTGCCGTGGCGCTTCACGCAGGCCCTCGTCTACGCCATGGTCGCGCTGGTGTTGACGGCGCTGGTCTGGTCGTTCTTCGGCCATGCCGACGTCCTGGTGACGGCCGGGGGCGCCCTCGGACCCGCATCCGAGGTGCGGCGACTGTATGCGCCCATCGATGGAGAGCTGAGCAGTATCTACATCGCCGAGGGCCAGCCGGTGAACAAGGGCGACGTCGTCGCACGGCTGTACGCCCGCGGCGCCATCGAGGCGGCAAAGAATGCGCTGGAAGCGCGGCTGAAGCTCGAGGACGCCGAGCGCGACTGGAAGGAATTTCCTGAAAAGAAAGCGCTGATGGAACACCGCGTCGCCGCACTGAAGGAAGCCGTTGCGGTCGAAGAGCGCCTGCACCAGCAGCGGCTTGCCCAGGGCACCAGCAGGCTGTCGCAAGGCCAGGCTGCCCAGCAGCAGGAAGCACGCGCCAACCTCGACGAGGCCCGGCGCGCGCGCGATGCGGCCAAGGATGAAGCCGACAAGTATGCGCGCCTGTTCGCGATGCCCGGCGGCGGCGGCGTGTCGCAATTGCAGGTCGAAAGCAAGAAAAACGCCTTGCTGGCAGCCGACAATGCGGTGCGCGTGGCGCAGTCGCGCATTGCCGAGCTGGGCGCGAGGCAAAGCGTGGAAGCGACCCAGGCACACTCGGAGCTCGAAACGAGCGGCCAGGAATTGTCCAAGCTGCGCCTGCAACTGGAAGCGGCGGAGCGCGAGATGGACAATGCCGAGGACAAGATGCGGCTGCAGGTGCAGACGGCGCGCCTGGTGGCCGACGCTGCCGCCCGCATCAAGTTCGAGAACATCGACAAGGAGAATTTCCTGCTCATCGTCGCGCCGGTCGACGGCGTGATCACCGATGTCACCTCGACCCAGCCCGGCGACAAGATCCAGGCCAATTCTCCCCTGGGCGGCATCGCGCCGAAAAATGCAAGGCCGATCCTGAAGATCGAAATCGCCGAACATGACCGTGGTTTCCTGCGCGAGGGACTGCCGGTGCAATTGAAATTCAATGCGTTTCCCTACCAGCGCTATGGCCTGATCCACGGGACCCTGCAATTCATCGCCCCGGCGACCAAGCCTTCTGCGCAGAGCAAGCAGCCGATATACGAAGGCCGGGTGGCGCTGGACCAGGATCACTACACCGTGGGCGACACGGTCTATCCCTTGCGCTACGGGATGACGGCCGTGGCCGAGATCGTCGTGCGCGAGCGCAGGCTGATCGACCTGGCGCTCGATCCCTTCCGTAATATCGGCGGCTAGTGCTAGTGCTAGTGCTAGTGTTGGTCAGCGGATCTTTTCGATGGCCTGGTCCGCAACAAAGGGCAGCAGGTCCGCCACGCGGCCGCGGCCGGGAATGAGCAGCCCGGGCGCCAGCTCGGCCAGCGGCGCCAGCACGAAGGCGCGCTCGTGCATGCGCGGGTGGGGCACCAGCAGGGAAGGAGCGTCGGCGATGACCTCGTCGCCGTACAGCAGCAGGTCGAGATCGAGGGTGCGCGGGGCATTGCGGTAGGGGCGTTCGCGGCCGTGGGCCTGTTCGATGCCGTGCAGGGCGGCCAGCAGTGCGCGGGCGCTCAGCGAGGTATCGACTTCCGCCACCGCGTTGACGTAATCGTCGCCCGAGGAATCGATGGGCGCGGTGCGGTACAGCGACGAGGCGCGCAGCAGGCGCACGCCCGGCACCCAGGCCAGGCGCTCCAGCGCGTCGAGGACGTTGGCGCCGGCATCGCCCAGGTTGGCGCCGATGCCGATCCAGGCACTCATTCGCCGTCCGGTCCCGATGCGGCCTGCGCGCCGCCGTCGAACTGGACTGCGGAGTCGCCGTCACCGGTCTTGCGCGGGCCGCGGCGGCGCGGGCGCTTCTTTTTCTCGCCGCCCTGCGGTTCGCGGGCCGAGTTGATCAGGCGCTCGCGCTCGGCGATGTCGCCGGCATAGAAGGTGGCCCACCAGTTGCCCAGTTCCGCATCGAGCTCGCCCGATTCGCAGCGCAGCAGCAGGAAGTCGAAGCCGGCGCGGAAGCGCGGGTGTTCGAGCAGCTTGTAGGGCGTCTTGCCGGTGCGGCGTTCGAAGCGCGGCTGCATCGCCCAGATGTCGCGCATGTCGGTGGCGATGCGGCGCTGCAGGGCCAGGCTGTCGGTCTGGTTGTCCAGCACGTCGTCGGCGGCCAGGTGCAGGGCCGGAATCGCCGATTCGCCGGCGGCGCGGTAGGCATTCCACTTTTCCAGCACCTGGTGCCACAGCAGGGAGGCGAACAGGAAGCCGGCCGAGACGCCCTTGCCGGCACGGACGCGGGCGTCGGTCGATTCCAGCGCCAGGGTCACGAACTTCATGCCGATCGGCTGTTCCAGCACCACGTCCAGCAGCGGCAGCAGGCCGTGGTGCAGGCCGGCGGCGCGCAGCTCCTTCAGGCAGGCCAGCGAGTGGCCGGACTGCAGGAGTTTCAGCATCTCGTCGAACACGCGCGCGGCCGGCACGTTGTTGATCAGCGGGGCCATCACCGGGATCGGCGCGCGGGTGGCCGGCTCGATCGTGAACTGCAGCTTGGCGGCAAAGCGCACCACGCGCAGCATGCGCACCGGGTCTTCGCGGTAGCGCGCTTCCGGCTGGCCGATGATGCGCAGGACCTTGGCGCGGATGTCCTGGATGCCGCCGTGGTAGTCGAGCACCGACTGGGTCGCCGGATCGTAGTACATGGCGTTGATGGTGAAGTCGCGGCGCTCGGCGTCTTCGTGCTGGGGACCGAAGTTATTGTCGCGCAGGACGCGGCCGTGCTCGTCCTTCGGTGCGTTGTTGCTGCTGGCGTTGCCGCGGAAGGTGGTCACCTCCAGCAACTCCTGGCCGAACATCACGTGCACGATCTGGAAGCGGCGGCCGATGATGAAGGCGCGCCGGAACAGCTTTTTCACCTCTTCCGGGGTGGCGTCGGTGGCGATGTCGAAGTCTTTCGGCTTCACGCCCAGCAGCAGGTCGCGCACGGCGCCGCCGACCACGAAGGCCTTGAAGCCGGCTTCCTGCAGGGTCTGGGTAACGCGCACCGCGTTCGGCGACAGCAGTGTCGGGTCGATGCCGTGCTCGGCTGGACCCAGGACGATGGGCTGGGTGGGATCGCGCTCGTCTTTCACGCCAAGGATCTTGCGGATGAATTTTTTAATCATTGAACAGATGGAGTAATGGCCAGCCATGGGCGCTTGCGTGTTGGGCCAGTCTGGCGCTCGGGTTGGTCGCCACCGGATGCGAAACGACGGACAGCAGCGGGATGTCGTTGTGCGAGTCGCTGTAGAAATAACTGCGATCGAAGCTGCCGAAGGGCTTGCCCAGGCTCTCCAGCCAGGCATGCATGTGGGTGACCTTGCCGTGGCCCTGGGTCGGCGTGCCTGCTAGCCTCCCGGTCGGATGGCCGCGTTCGTCCAGGTGCGGGCGCGCCGCGATCAGGTGCTCGACATCGAGGGCCCGCGCGATCGGCGCCGTCAGCCAGCCGTTGGTGGCGGTGATGATGGCCACCAGGTCGCCGGCGTCGCGGTGGCGCTGCAGCAGTTCCACCGCCTGCGGCCGGATCGCCGGCGCGATCACTTCGCGCATGTACTGCGCGTGCAGGTCCTTCAGGCGTGCCGGGTCGAAACCGGCCAGGGTGCCGAGGGCGAACTCGAGGTATTCGACCGGATCGAGGGTGCCGGCCTGGTACTGGTTGAAGAATTCTTCGTTGCGGCGCTGGTAGGCGTCGCAGTCGACCACCTTGTTCCGCACCAGGAACTGGCCCCACTCGAAGTCGGAGTCGAGCGGCAGCAGGGTGTGGTCGAGGTCAAACAGCGCGAGGTTGCTCATTCTTTGGATTCGTTTTGCGGGTTTCCCTGCAGCAGCAGGTCACGCAGCAGGGGCAGCGTGACCGGGCGCTGGGTCTCGAGCGAATACTGGTCGAGGGCATCCAGCATGGTCGACAGGGAGCGCATGTCGCGCTTGAAATGGGACAGCAAATAGGGTAACACGCTCGCCGACAGCGTCAAACCGCGCGCCTCGGCGGCCTGGGTGAGGGCGGCGATCTTCTCGTCGTCCGACAGGCCGTGGATCTGGTACACCAGGCCCCAGCCCATGCGGGTACGCAGGTCTTCGCGCACCGGCAGCACGGCCGGCGGCACCGGTCCCGCACAGACCATGTAGGCGCCGTGCTCGCGCACCTGGTTGAACAGGGCGAAGGCGTCGATCTGGCGTTCCGGCGTCAGGCGGTCGATGTCGTCCACCAGGTAGAGGCTGGTGTCCGGCGTGTAGGTGAACTGCTCGGTATCGGCATCGAAGGCGATGTAGCGCGAGCCGGGCGTGGCGGCCAGGCCGTGCAGGATGTGGGTCTTGCCGGCACCGGTTTCGGCCCAGAGGTAGCAGAAATGCTCACGCGAGGCACGTTGCGCGAACTGGTGCATCAGGTGCGCCATTTCGGCATTCGCTCCTATCTGGAAGGTGTCGAGGCTCTGCGCCGGGTCGGCCGCGCCTAAATCGAGCACCAGCTGTTTCATGGCTTGCATCTCATCCGGGCTGAGGGGAAAAAAGCATATTGTTCTTGTTTTCGCGTCGTGGCAAAGCCGTTTTGCTAAAATAGCGGATTGACCAGTTGGCCGTTCCCGGCAGTGACGCGGGTGCGTTCAGTTGATCTACCGCTATCTATTTTACCGCCTCCGCTGCCAAATATCATGAGCCAACCGTCTAATGTTTCTCTCTCCTACCGCGATGCCGGTGTCGATATCGATGCCGGCGATGCCCTGGTCGAAGCGATCAAACCGTTTGCCAAGCGCACCATGCGCGAAGGCGTCCTTGGCGGCATTGGCGGCTTCGGCGGGCTGTTCGAGATCAGCAAGAAGTACAAGGAACCCGTTCTGGTGTCCGGCACCGACGGTGTCGGCACCAAGCTCAGGCTCGCTTTCGAGCTGAACCGCCACGACACGGTCGGCATCGACCTGGTCGCCATGAGCGTCAACGACATCCTGGTGCAGGGCGCCGAGCCGCTGTTCTTCCTCGACTACTTTGCCTGCGGCAAGCTGGACGTCGCCACCGCCACCGCCGTCGTCAAGGGCATCGCCCTGGGCTGCGAACAGTCCGGCTGCGCCCTGCTGGGCGGCGAGACCGCCGAGATGCCGGGCATGTACCCGGACGGCGAATACGACCTGGCCGGCTTCGCCGTCGGCGCCGTGGAAAAATCGCAGATCATCGACGGCAGCAAGATCGCCGCCGGCGACGTCGTGCTGGGCCTGGCGTCCTCGGGCATCCACTCGAACGGCTATTCGCTGGTGCGCAAGATCATCGAAGTCGCCAAGCCGGACCTGGAAGCCGACTTCCACGGCCGCAAGCTGGCCGATGTCCTGATGGCGCCGACCCGTCTCTACGTCAAGCCGCTGCTGGCCCTGATGCAGACGATGGAAGTGAAGGGCCTGGTGCACATCACCGGCGGCGGCCTGGTCGAAAACATCCCGCGCGTGCTGCAGGATGGCCTGACCGCCGTGCTGGATTCCAAGTCCTGGACCATGCCGCCGCTGTTCCAGTGGCTGCAGCAGCATGGCGGCGTGGCCGACGCCGAGATGCACCGCGTGTTCAACTGCGGCATCGGCATGACCGTGATCGTGTCGAAGGAAAACGCCGACGCCGCCATGGCCCAGCTGCAGGCTGCCGGCGAGACCGTCTACCGCATCGGCGAGATCCGCGCTAGAGCCGAGGGCGAAGCCCAGACCATCGTCGTCTGATCCTTCCTGAACCCATGTGAAACGGGCGCCGCGGCGCCCGTTTTGCTTTACTGGATCACGGCATCCTTGCCGATATTCTTGTCGAGGAAGTTCTCGACCCGGCTCCAGAAGTCGATGCGGTTCTTCGGCAGCGACCAGCCGTGACCCTCTTCCTGGTACTCGATCCACTCGACCTGCTTGTTGGTCCTGGTGACGGCGTCGTGGAACTTGCGGCCGTGGTACATCGGCACGCGATGGTCGACGCCGCCGTACGCCATCAGGAGCGGCTGGCGCAGGCGCGCGGCCTGGCGCAGCGGCGAGGTTGCCGCCAGCTGGGCGGCATCCTTGACCGGATCGCCGACCAGGTCCGGCATGCCGTATTCCTTCCACTCGTCGCTCATGTCGGACTTGAAGCTCCAGTGGCCGTCGTACAGCAGCTGGATGTCGGTGACGCCGACCCAGTCGATGCCGCAGCGGTACAGATCGGGATCGTTGATCAGTCCCATCAGGGTGGCGTAGCCGCCGTAGCTGGCGCCGGCGATGCAGATGCGCTGCGGATCGGCGATGCCCTGGGCGATGGCCCAGCGCGCGCCGTCGGCGATATCGTCCTGCATCTTGAGGCCCCACTGCTTCCAGCCGGCCGTGAAGTGCCTGGCGCCGTAGCCGGTCGAGCCGCGGAACTCCGGTTCCAGCACGGCGTAGCCGCGCGAGGCCAGGAATTGCGTCGGCCCGCTCCAGCCCCAGGCCGTGCCGCGCACATAAGGGCCGCCGTGCACCAGCACCACCATCGGCAGCTTGGCGCCCTTGGGCGTGCCGGCGGGGAGGGTCAGCAGGGCCGGGATCTCCATGCCGTCGCGCGCCTTGTAGCGGAACGCATCCTGGCGGGCCATGCGGCGCGGATCGATGTCGGGACGGGCTTCGCCGACCTTGTTGAGCTTCCCGCTCTGCAGGTTGTACAGCATGAAGACGGAGGGCTGCACGTCCGAGTACGAACGCACCAGCACCCACGGCGACTCGGGACCGGAAGCCACCGAGATCAGGTTGACGGTGGTCGGCAGCAGCTTGTCGATCTTTTCCTGGACCTCGCGCATGGCCGGGTTGAACCATGCCGTTCCCTGGGCGTCGGTTTCGTAGCGCACGCCCAGCAGTCCGGCGCGGTTGGCGACCAGGCTGCCGCTGAAGTCGTAGCCCTTGGTCTCGATCAGCGGTTCCGGCCCGGGCTTGCCGGTCTGGTAGTCGAAGGCATACAGCGAGACGGTGTCCTGGCCGCCGCGCGCGGTCACGTACAAGGTGCCCTCCGCGCCGAAGCCGACCGGCGTGAAAGCTTCCTTGCCGCCGGTGTAGGCGCGGTAGCTGGCCAGGGTGCGCCAACGCTCGCTGGCGGGATCGAGATAGTAGATGCTGATGAGGTCGCGTTCATGGCCGACCGCCAGGCGCGGTTTGCCCTGGTGGTCGAGCATCCAGCCGTCCACGCGCGCGGGGCGCTGTACGGTCGTGCTCTGGCCGGTCAGGGTGTTCAGGCGCAGCAGGCTGATGTTGTCGACCTTGTCGGTGTTGTCGAAGTCCGCGCGGGTGACGTAGATCCACTCCGAATCCTGGGCGCCGGTCTGGTTCATCAGGAAGGTATTCCAGGGCAGGATCTTCTTCGCTGCCAGGCCGGTGGCTTCGCTCACGAAGTTCTGTCCGCGGCGGTCGGCCAGCTGCAGCGCCTTGCTGCCGTCGCGGTTGACTGCGAACAGGCCCGCGCCGTAGATGACGTCGCGCGGACCGATCTCGCTGTCGGTGACGTCGAACACCAGGCGCTCGTCATTGACCCACATGACGTGGCCGACATCGGCATCGCGGAAGTTCGCGACCACCTTGATCGTATTCTCCTGCAGGTCGACCACGACCAGGATGATGCGGCGGCCGGGGGCGCCGGAACGCGCAGCCAGGTAGCGGCCGCTGGGCGAAAGGACGGCGCCGCCGAAGGAGGAGTTGTCGAAGAAGCTGGCCAGCGGCGGCACGACGGCTGCCTGGGTTGGCGCGGCCGCGGCGGCAAACGGCAGGAAGACGGTGAACAGCAGCGCCAGCGCGGCGCGGCGGCAGGGCACAAACGGAATATGCATGGGGATCCTTGACGAAAGCGGTGGAACGGGCCGGCGCGATATGAAAAGGATAACAGTCTGATTATTCTGTCAGGCAACATTTTTTGAAAATGTTGCCGTCCTGATACAAAATCACACCTCCTCCGGCGCCCGGATGTACTCGACCAGCCCGGTGCTCTCGCGCGACGGCGCCGGCGTCAGCAGGCTGACCACGGCCAGCATCGCCAGCCCGGCCGGCACCCCGAACACGCCGGCCGAGATCGGCGCGATGTGGAACCAGGTGTTGTCCGCGTTCCCGCCCAGGATCGGGTTGGTGTGCAGCATGTAGTAGACGCAGACCAGGAATCCGCTCAGCATGCCGGCGATCGCGCCCTGGTGGTTGGCGCGCTTCCAGAACACGCCCGCCACCAGCGCCGGGAACAGGGTCGAGCCGGCCAGCGAGAAGGCCGCGCCGACCAGCGACAGGATGTCGGCCGGTTTCTGCGAAGCGACGTAGGCGGCGATGAAGGCCACCGCCAGCAGCAGCAGTTTCGAGATCGTGACCCGTTTCTGGGTCGAGGCGCCCGGGTCGACCATCTTGAAGTAGATGTCGTGCGACAGCGCGTTCGAGATCGCCAGCAGCAGGCCGTCCGCGGTGGACAGGGCCGCCGCCAGGCCGCCGGCCGCGACCAGGCCCGAGATCACGTAGGGCAGGCCGCCGATCTCCGGCGTGGCCAGGGTCAGGACGTCGCCGTCGATCGCGATCTCGGCCAGCTGCACGATGCCGTCGCCGTTGATGTCGGCGATGCTGATCAGGGGATTGGTCTTGTCGACGTTGGCCCAGTAGGAAACCCAGGTCGGCAGCGTGTCGTAGCTGCTGCCGACCAGGGAGGTGTAGATGTCGAACTTGGCCAGCACCGCCAGCGCCGGCATGGTCAGGTAGATCAGCAGGATGAAGAACAGGGTCCAGAACACCGACACCCGGGTCTCGTGCACCGAGGGCGTGGTGTAGGCGCGCATCAGGATGTGGGGCAGGGCCGCGGTGCCGAACATCAGGCAGAACACCAGCGCCAGGAAATTGTTGCGGCGCTGGTCGGATTCCTCGCGGGTCTTGCCGGGGAAGGGTTCGACATGCGGTTCGGGCGGCTGGGCGCGCGCGAGGTTGGCGGCGCGCTGCTCGGCCCACACATGGGCGGCTTCGTCGGCGGTGCGCGGATAGGCGATCAGTTCGCGCTCGGCGTTGCGGACTTCGCCCAGCGAGGCGTTGCGGCCGCGCGCGGCGTCGAGCCGGCGCTGGACTTCGATCCGGCCCGCCTCCCACGATTGCGGCAGGGCGGCCAGCCGGGCGCCGAATTCGTCGGCCCTGGCCTTGAAGGCGGCGCGCACTTCCTGTTCGCGCGGGTCGACCGCCAGCTGGGCCTCGCGCTTGGCCAGCTTGGGCAGCACCGAGCCGTAGGCGACCTGCGGCACCGGGTTGCCGGCGAATTTCATCGACAGCCACATGGTCGGGATCAGGAAGGCGACCAGGATGATGATGTACTGCGCGACCTGGGTCCAGGTGATGGCGCGCATCCCGCCCAGGAACGAGCACACCAGAATCGAGGCCAGGCCGAGGAAGATCCCGACCGAGAAGTCGACGCCGGTGAAGCGCGAGGCGATCAGGCCGACGGCATAGATCTGCGCCACCACGTAGACGAAGGAGACCACGATGGTGGCGCTCACCGCCAGCGCCCGCACCAGCTTGCCGTGCTTGCTGCTGCCGCCGTAGCGCGCGGCCAGGAAGTCCGGCACCGTGTACTGCGCGAACTTGCGCAGGTAGGGCGCGATCAGCAGCGCCACCAGGCAGTAGCCGCCGGTCCAGCCCATCACGTAGGCGAGGGCGTCGAAGCCGTGCAGGTAGAGCGTACCGGCCAGGCTGATGAAGCTGGCCGCCGAGATCCAGTCGGCGGCGGTCGCCATGCCGTTGAACAGGGCCGGCACCCGCCGTCCGGCCACGTAGTATTCGGAGACGTTCGAGGTGCGCGCCACCACGCCGATGATCGCGTACAGCACGATGGTGGCGAACATGTACAGGTAGCCGATCCACTGGCGCGGCATGCCCTCGTTTTCGAGGATCGCCAGCGCCGCCAGGAACAGGCCGAGGCAGGCCGTGAACCACAGGTAGTAGCGCGCCAGGCGCTGGAAGTAGCTGCGATGCTTGTTTTTGCCGCCCATGCTCACGCACCGTCCCTGAGCATGCGAGCGAACTCGCGGTCGAGGATCCGCATGCGCCAGGCGTAGACGCCGATGATGGCCAGGTAGATCAGTGTCGCGCCCTGGGCCGCCAGGTAGAAGGACAGCGGCCAGCCGAACACCGACATGTGGGCCAGGTCGCGCGCGAAGAACACGGTGCCGAAGCCGGTCGCCAGCCACAGCCCCAGCAGGACCAGGATCAGCCTGCGCGCACGCGACCAGTGCAGGGCGCGCGCGGCGAGGATGCGCTCGGGCGGCGGCGGGGAAGGAGGGAGAACGCTGTCAGTCTGCATCGGGATCGGGTGGGGCGGGTGGTGGCGGGAAGGTCAGCCGGAACAGGCTGCCCGGGTATTTCTTGCTGGTGCTGCGCGGGTTGTAGAAGATCTCGATCTCGGCGCCGTGCTGCCGCGCGATCTCGCGCACGATCGCCAGGCCCAGGCCGGAGCCGGAGGCGCTGTTGCCGAGGATGCGGTAGAAGCGCTCGAACACGCGCGGACGTTCGCCCGGCGCGATGCCCGGGCCGGTGTCCTCGACTTCCAGCAGGGCCAGGCCGGCGTCGCTGCGCACGCGGACGGTGACGCTGCCGCCGGCCGGCGTGTAGCGCAGCGCATTGTCGATCAGGTTCGACAGCAGCTCGCGCAGCATCATGCCGTCCCCCAGGATCTCCAGCGGGCCGTCCGGGTCTTCGTAGCCGAGGTCGATCTCGTGGGCGAAGGAGGCCGGCACCCAGTCCAGCACCACGCTGCGCGCCAGCAGCGCGAGGTCGAGCGGCTCCAGCGCCAGGCCGGCATGCGGCTGGTTCTCGGCGCGCGCCAGCGCCAATAATTGATTGACGAGGCGGGTTGCCGATTCCGAACTCTTGGCCAGCTGCTCCAGCGAGCGGTGGATCTCGTCCGGATCGATCTGGCGCAGCGCGAGCTCCGACTGCATGCGCATGCCGGCCAGCGGGGTCTTCATCTGGTGCGCGGCGTCGGCGATGAAGCGCTTCTGGGCGTCGATGGTGTGCGCCAGGCGCGCCAGCATGTCGTTCAGCGAACCCACCAGCGGCGAGATCTCTTCCGGCACCTGGCGCGAATCGATCGGCGACAGGTCGTCCGGCGGCCGCGCGCGGATCCGCTCCTGCAGCTGGGCCAGCGGCGACAGGCCGCGCGACAGCGCGAACCAGACCAGGGCCAGGATCACCGGCAGGATGATGAACTGGGGCAGGATCACGCCCTTGATGATCTCGTTGGCGAGCTGGGCGCGCTTTTCCAGCGTTTCCGCCACCTGCACCAGGGCCAGGCGCGGTTCGCCGCTGCCGCGCGGTCCCGGGTCGAGCAGGGGCTGCAGGTTGACCCAGGCATAGGCGACCCGCACCGGGGTGCCGTGCAGGCTCTCGTTGCGGAAGTGGACGCGGCCGCTGCGCTCGGCGTCATCCAGCGGCGGCAGCGGCAGTTCGCGGTCGCCGTCGACGACCTCGTTGCGCGGTCCCGTGACCTGGAAGTAGACGCTGTCGATGTCGTCGGCGCGCAGGAAGTCGCGCGCGCTGCCGGGCAGGCGCGCCACCACCTTGCCGTTCACTTCCTTGACCTGCTGGGCCAGCACGGTGACGCTGTCTTCGAGCGCATGGTCGAAGGGTTGATTGGCGATCGATTTGGCGACCAGGTAGGTGATCGCGATGCTCATCGGCCACAGCAGCAGCAGCGGGGCCAGCATCCAGTCGAGGATCTCGCCGAACAGCGAATGCTGCATGCTCTCCTCGGGCTCGGGCCGCGGAGGGACATACACGGGATCGAAGGTCGAGCCGGGGCCGGGTTCGGGCGCGAGGATGCCGGCGCCGCGCCGCTTCAGGGACTTCATGTGCCGGACTTGCCCGCGGCCTTACTTGCCGCTGCCGGCGGCCTGCGCCTTGCGTGCGCTGTCGGAATAGCGCTCCAGGCAGTAGCCCAGGCCGCGCACGGTGGCGATGCGGATGCCGCCGGTCTCGATCTTCTTGCGCAGGCGGTGCACATAGACTTCGATGGCGTTGTTCGAGACTTCCTCGCCCCATTCGCACAGGTGGTCGACCAGCTGTTCCTTGGATACCAGGCGGCCGGTGCGCGCCAGCAGGATCTCGAGCAGGCCCAGCTCGCGCGCCGACAGGTCCAGCATCTGGTCGTCGATGTAGGCGCTGCGGCCGACCTGGTCGTACACCAGCGGGCCGTGGCGGATCACGGTCGAGCCGCCGCCCTGGCCGCGCCGGGTCAGGGCGCGCACCCGCGCCTCCAGCTCGGAGAGGGCGAAGGGCTTGGCCATGTAGTCGTCGGCGCCGGCATCGAGGCCGCCGACGCGCTGTTCGATCGAGTCGGCGGCGGTGAGGATCAGCACCGGAAGCAGCGAACCGCGCGCGCGCAGGCGGCGCAGCACGTCGAGCCCGGACAGCTTCGGCAGGCCGAGGTCGAGGATCAAGAGGTCGAATTCCTGGGTCGACAGCGCGGTATCGGCATCCTGGCCGTTCTTCACGCAGTCGATCGCGTAGCCGGACTGGCGCAGGGAGCGCGTCAGGCCGTCGGCAAGTACGCTATCATCCTCCGCTAGTAAAATACGCATGATCTCCCCCTGGTTTTGTCGTTTGACCCTAGCTTACCCGCATATTGTGTTTGATATCTCGCAACATGTCGAATTGATCAAATGGCGGTAAATATCGCTTGCCAAAACCACTGGGATTTTATACAGTACTTCCTATTGAAATCGCGCGAGCGGTCCCTATCTTGGTTCACTCAAGGACTGAAAGAAAATCATGGACGATAAAAAATCCGCAGTAAACGCAGCAGAGAAGGGCAAGGCGCTGGCAGCAGCCCTCGCGCAGATCGAAAAGCAATTCGGTAAGGGTTCGGTCATGCGCATGGACACCAATGCGCCGGTCGAGGAAGTACAAACCGTGTCCACCGGCTCGCTGGGCCTGGACATCGCACTGGGCGTCGGCGGCCTGCCGCGCGGCCGTATCGTCGAGATCTACGGTCCGGAATCGTCGGGTAAAACCACGCTGACCCTGCAGACCATTGCCCAGATGCAGAAAATGGGCGGCACCTGCGCCTTCATCGACGCCGAGCACGCGCTGGACGTCACTTATGCGCAAAAGCTGGGCATCAGGCTGGACGAGCTGCTGATCTCGCAGCCGGACACCGGCGAGCAAGCCCTGGAAATCACCGACGCGCTGGTGCGTTCGGGCAGCGTCGACATGGTGGTCATCGACTCGGTGGCGGCACTGACCCCGCGCGCCGAGATCGAAGGCGACATGGGCGATTCGCTGCCGGGCCTGCAAGCCCGTCTGATGTCGCAGGCGCTGCGCAAGCTGACCGCTTCGATCAACCGTACGAACACCCTGGTGATCTTCATTAACCAGATCCGTATGAAGATCGGCGTCATGTTCGGCAGCCCGGAAACCACGACCGGCGGTAACGCGCTGAAGTTCTACGCCTCCGTGCGCCTGGACATCCGCCGTACCGGTTCGATCAAGGCCGGCGACGAGGTGATCGGTAACGAAACCAAGGTCAAGGTCGTCAAGAACAAGATCGCACCTCCGTTCAAGGAAGCCCACTTCGACATCCTGTATGGCGAAGGCACTTCCCGCGAAGGCGAGATCATCGACCTGGGCGTGGACAACAAGATCGTCGAGAAGTCGGGTTCCTGGTACAGCTACGGTGGCGAACGCATCGGTCAAGGTAAAGACAATGCGCGTATCTACCTGCGCGAGCGCCCAGCCCTGGCCCGCGAGATCGAAAACAAGGTCCGTGCCGCCCTGGGCGTGCGCGAACTGGCGCCGGTTGCTGCCAGTGACGGCGCCGGTGCGGCCGAGCTGACCGCTGTCGGCGGCGAAGAGTAATCTTCGGTCCGCGCCGGTGAGACAAACTCTGAGCTTGAAAGCTCGCGCGCTCAAGTATCTATCGGCGCGCGAGCACAGCCGGATCGAGCTGGGGCGCAAGCTGTCTCGCTATGCCGAGGAGGGGGACGATGTCGAAGCCCTCCTCGATTTCCTCGAAAAGAACAACTGGCTGTCGCAGGAAAGGTTCGCCGAGTCTCTGGTGCACCGCCGTGCCGGCCGTTACGGCAACAGCCGCGTGCTGGCGGAACTCCAGCAGCACGGCCTGAAGGGCGAAGAGCTCGACGAGCTCAAGTCCGGCCTGAAGGAAACCGAAGTTGCCCGCGCCCGCGAAGTGTGGCGCCGCAAGTTCAACCGGGTCCCGCAGGACGCCGAAGATCGTAGTAAACAAATGCGCTTCCTCATGGCGCGTGGTTTTTCGCAGGGCGCGATCCGCAGCGCAATGCAGGGACGAGACGAGGACGACGAGTCCTGAAGCGTCCAACGTAAAGTAAAGCGCGGCGCGAGGCGCAAGCGCACAGCGCCACCCGCCGATGCCGCTCGCGGCACCTCCTCAACGGCGGATTGACGCTGTGCGCTTGCACTTCGATGTCATCATCTTCGCAACACATCCCGCCATCTTGCCCACCAAACTGCCTGTCAAAATGGCAGCCGGGTGCATCCGCTGGCGCCCTGTGCTAAACTTTCGTGGTTTAAGCAGCGCCGCAAGAGCGGTTGTTGCCGTAGAAGCTGCGGCAACGTGCATCAGGCACAACGGCTGCATACTTTTTTCGCCGCATTCCGGCATTGGTGTTTATGCCCCTGTCATCCCCCGCACCGCGTAAGCTAAGGCACACGCGCGCCATCACCGTTGAAGCGTTCGCGCGCGACGATGGGCTGTGGGACCTCGACGCCTGTATCCGCGACATCAAGACCCACGATATCGACCTGCCTTCCGGCTCCCGTCCGGGGGGCGTGCCTGTGCACGACCTGAGGCTGCGCGTGACCATCGACCGCGAGATGGTCATCACGGACGCCGAAGCTTCGTCAGATGCCGTACCCTATCCCGGTTATTGCGACACCATCGCTCACGCCTACAAGAAATTGATTGGCTTGTCGCTGCTGAAACATTTCCGCCTGCACCTGAAAGACCGCCTGTCCGGCGTCCTCGGATGCACCCATTTGACCGAGCTGGCACAGGTCCTGCCCACTGCGGCAATCCAGGCCTTTGCCGACGACGCCATGGAAAACCGCGAGGCCGCGCAATCGGCCGAGCGTCCTTATGAACTCGACCGCTGCCATGCGCTGCGCACCGACGGCCCCGCCGTCGCCAGGTACTACCCGCGCTGGGCCTTGAAGGTGGTATCGGGGTAAATTTTTATCTAAATCAGTAACAGAAGAAGGGAAGCCAGCATGAAAATCCATGAGTATCAGGGCAAAGAAATCCTCCGAAAATTCGGAGTGACCGTTCCGCGCGGCATTCCGTGCATGTCGGTGGACGAGGCCGTCAAGGCAGCTGAAGAGCTGGGCGGCCCGGTCTGGGTAGTCAAGGCGCAGATCCATGCTGGCGGCCGCGGCAAGGGCGGCGGCGTCAAGGTCGCCAAGTCGATCGACCAGGTCCGCGAATACGCGAACCAGATCATGGGCATGCAGCTGGTGACCCACCAGACCGGCCCGGAAGGCCAGAAAGTCCGCCGCCTGCTGATCGAAGAAGGCGCCGACATCAAGCAAGAACTGTACGTCTCGCTGGTTACCGACCGCGTTACCCAGAAGATCGTCCTGATGGCCTCGTCGGAAGGCGGCATGGACATCGAGGAAGTCGCGCACAGCAACCCGGAAAAGATCCACAACGTCGTGATCGAGCCGTCGGTCGGCCTGACCGATGCGCAGGCTGACGACGTCGCCCGCAAGATCGGCGTGCCGGAAGGCTCGATCGCCGCCGCCCGCGCCAACCTGCAAGGCCTGTACAAAGCCTACTGGGAAACCGACTGCTCGCTGGCCGAAATCAACCCGCTGATCGTGACCGGCGACGGTAAAGTCATCGCCCTGGACGCCAAGTTCAACTTCGACCCGAACGCCCTGTTCCGCCACCCGGAAATCGTCGCCTACCGCGACCTGGACGAAGAAGATCCGGCCGAAGTCGAAGCATCGAAATTCGACCTCGCCTACATCTCGCTGGACGGCAACATCGGCTGCCTGGTGAACGGCGCCGGCCTGGCCATGGCCACCATGGACACCATCAAGCTGTTCGGCGGCGAGCCGGCCAACTTCCTGGACGTGGGCGGCGGTGCGACGGCTGAGAAAGTCACCGAAGCATTCAAGATCATGCTGAAGAACCCGGGCCTGAAAGCCATCCTGGTCAACATCTTCGGCGGCATCATGCGCTGCGACGTGATCGCCGAAGGCGTGATCACCGCATCGAAAGCCGTCTCGCTGAAGGTGCCGCTGGTGGTCCGCATGAAGGGCACCAACGAAGACCTGGGCAAGAAGATGCTGGCCGAATCGGGCCTGCCGATCATCGCCGCAGACACCATGGAAGATGCAGCGAAGCAGGTCGTTGCCGCCGCTGCTGGCCAAGCCTAATTCGCAAAGGAAATAACATGTCGATTCTGATTAATAAAGACACCAAAGTCATCACCCAAGGTATCACCGGCAAGACCGGCCAGTTCCACACCCGCATGTGCCGCGACTACGCGAACGGCCGTGAAGCCTTCGTCGCCGGTGTGAACCCGAAGAAAGCTGGTGAAGACTTCGAGGGTATCCCCATCTTCGCAAGCGTCAAGGAAGCCAAGCAGAACACCGGCGCCAACGTGTCCGTGATCTACGTGCCGCCGGCAGGCGCCGCCGCCGCGATCTGGGAAGCCGTCGAAGCCGAGCTGGACCTGGCAATCTGCATCACCGAAGGCATCCCGGTCCGCGACATGATGGAAGTCAAGGATCGTATGGCCAAGGCCGGTTCGAAGACCCTGCTGCTGGGCCCGAACTGCCCGGGTCTGATCACCCCGGACGAAATCAAGATCGGCATCATGCCGGGTCACATTCACAAGAAGGGCCGCATCGGCGTCGTCTCGCGTTCGGGCACCCTGACCTATGAAGCAGTCGGTCAGCTGACCGCGCTGGGCCTGGGCCAGTCGTCGGCAGTCGGCATCGGCGGCGACCCGATCAACGGTCTGAAGCACATCGACGTCATGAAGATGTTCAACGACGATCCGGATACCGATGCAGTCATCATGATCGGCGAAATCGGCGGCCCGGACGAGGCGAACGCTGCTTACTGGATCAAGGACAACATGAAGAAGCCGGTCGTCGGCTTCATCGCCGGTGTTACCGCTCCTCCGGGCAAGCGCATGGGCCACGCCGGCGCGCTGATCTCGGGCGGCGCCGACACCGCGCAAGCCAAGCTGGAAATCATGGAAGCCTGCGGTATCAAGGTCACCAAGAACCCGTCGGAGATGGCTCGCCTGCTGAAGGCCATGCTGTAATCCGCCAGTTCTTCAGTAAGAACGGAAACGGGGAGCTTCGGCTCCCCGTTTTTTTGCCCGCACGCGACAATTTTCGGCACCTGGACAAATTTCGCCGCAACCGGTGACAAAAATTGTCATACGGAAAGGGTAATACTGACAAAAATTGGCGCTGGCATGGCATTTTGATGTATGCATGCCAACGATTCCGTGTGGAAACGACCTGGCACGGCAGTTGCATATAGTAAAGGGCAGAAGCAAGCAGCACCCGGACAAGCAGTCACCCTTTAAATGCCCTACCAAAACTGGAGAGATACCATGAAAGCACCGAAAATGATGAAGAAAGCCGAAGGCGGCTTTACCCTGATCGAACTGATGATCGTCGTCGCGATCATCGGTATCCTGGCAGCCGTCGCGATCCCGGCTTACAGCGACTACACCGCCAAGGCCAAGGCTGCGAATGCGCTGTCGGCTGCTGATCCGTACAAGACCGCCGTCGCCATGTGCGCACAGGAAGCCGGTGCCGTGACCGACTGCAGCATCGCCAAGAATGCAGCTGCCTTCCCGGCCAAGTTCACTGCGACCAAGGAAGTTAGCGCGATGGACGTGGGCGATAGTGGCGTCATCACCATGACCCTGGCTAACATCGGCAAAGGCACCGAAGATGGTAAAGCGACCGTCACCTTCACCCCGACCCTGGGCGACAGCGCCGTGACCTGGAAGATCGATGCATCGTCGATCACGAAGAACGACACTCTGAAGGCTACCTTCGAGAAGAACTCGATCGGTTCGTAATCCTTGGCAATAGTCACGAAAAGCCGCCTTCGGGCGGCTTTTCCTTTTCAGCTCGGAAACTGTCCAAGCCAGAGGCGTCATGTCCAGCTCAGCACGTTCCGCCATCGGTCTCCGCATTACCGCAATGCCAAGCGGGACCGGCCAGGCATTGATCGTCATCGCTGCCATGGCAGCCAGTTTCATGTGGGCTTCAGGCCACGACGACCAGCGCTGCATCGAACTTGGGCTGCTGGCCGTCATGGCCGCCTTCATGATGACGCGCAGTGAAGCTGCCGACGGTATCGCCGGGCTGAATCCGATCGCGCGCGCGTGCCTGGCCGGGTTTTTTGCCCTCGGCGCGGTCTCGGTATTGAATGCCGACTCGCTGACGCATGCTTTGTACGAGTGGTCGATGCTGCTGCTCTTGCTGTTAACTGCAGCCTCGCTCGCTGCGGGGCTGAGCCGTGCCGGAAATAGCGGTCTCCTGCTGGTGCTGCAATGCGTCGGGGCTATTTCCGCCCTGTACTCCCTGCGCGTGCTGCTGGTGTATGCCGCAACGCTTGCCAATACAAACCACCTCGACATGCTGGATCTGGCTATTGGATTCAGTAATATCCGATTTCTCAACCATACGCAGACGGTCCTGCTGCCCTTCATCGTACTTCTTTACTTGCAAGCCCCCAAAAGTAGCGTTTTGCGTCGGGTATGGATTGCGCTGGCCGCATTCTGGTGGGCCCTGCTGTTCGTCAGCGAAGCAAGGTCCAGCATCCTGGCGCTGGGCGCCGGCTGCGCGGTCGCGTTTGCAATTCGCCGCTTCCAGGCCTCGAGCTTCCTGAAGGCGATGGCGCTTGCCGCGCTGGCAGGAGGCATCGTCTATCTGTTGGGATTCATTCTGCTGCCGATGCTGGTCGGTTTACGTCCTTTCGACGCGGCCGCGAATGTCCTGCAGCGCACGGCTGCCGACCCGACCTCGGGCCGCACCCTGCTGTGGCACCTGGCTTGCCAACTGATGGCCGCGCATCCCTGGCTCGGCATTGGCCCTCAGCATTTCGCTCATTACGGCGCGACACTCGGTATCGGCGCTCATCCCCATAACTTCATCATGCAGATCGGCGTTGAATGGGGTATCCCGGCGTTGTCGTGCCTGCTCGGGGCGATCGGTATCGGCGTACGCGGCCTGGTCCGTACCGGCGCTCACATCGCCGAGTCCGATTCGAGCAATCAGCAGATCCTGGTCGCGCTGCTGGCGACCGGCGCAGCAATCGTGGTGGACGGTTTGTTCTCCGGTGTGCTCGTCATGCCCCAGAGCCAGTTGGCGATCGTTCTGTACCTGGCTTGTGCCGTCGGCTGGGTGAAATCGCGGCAGGCAACGCTCGCACAACATGCCACGATGCCGCTACGCTGGTTGATTGCCGGCCTGGCGTTTGCAGCAGCAGCTGGTCTGGCAATCGCGGTCGCGCCAAGCGTCGTCGGCCATGCGCTTCACGAGCCGCCTACACCGGCGGAGCTGGCTGCCAACCCGAAGGCATACTGGCCCCGCATGTGGGAAACCGGTTACTTCTAGACGATCTTCTGCCGGTCCGCCAGCAGCACCTCATAGGTCAGGTTCTGCAGCATGGTGAAGTGCATCGGCTCCAGCTTCTGGAATTCCACGCCGTAGGCGAAGATATCCGTGTCGTCCGAATCGCGGCGCAGCGCATTCACGTTGCGCACCGCCGCGCGCGTCCTCACCCGCACTTCCTTCTCATCCATCGGCGAGGTCAGGCCGAATTCCAGTTCGATCTCGCCGCCGTCTTCCGGCAGGCTGCAGCTCGACTCGATGCGTGCGCCGTTGACGCTGATATTGGTGAGCGTGCAACCGACCGGGGTCGCATCCGGCTGCGCAGGCAGCACCTGGGCCGGGATGTCGACCTTGACCCGCATCGCCGTGCGCAGGCTGGTACCCTGGATCGTGTCGGGGAAGGAGAGGTGGACGTAGAGCAGGGGACGGTCGAAGACGCGCTCGACCGTGCAGGCGAAGGAACACACGTTCACGCCCGAGAACACGCGGATGGTGATCCGCTCGCCTTCCACCAGCCCGACCGGCACGCCGTTCTCCAGCGGGATCTTGACGATCAGGTACTCGTCCATCATCCAGCCGATGAGCGTGGAGAAATACTGCATCGGCTTGATGCGGCGGTAGGTGATGAATTGAAGCCGGACGCCGACCTGGAGGTTCAAGGCTGCGAATCCGAACTCCTGGGGTTTGAGTTCGCGCTCTGTCTGCATACCGCTCATCGTCGATTTTCCGTGGTTCTGGCTCTTACATCCGACGGCCGCAAGAAACATTCAGGAGCGCCGGTAAGTTGCCATCATAGCACTATGTCATTCCGCTCGCATGCCAAAAATAAAAAATGCCCGCGCGAAGGCGGGCGTGTGGTCGAAGACCAACTGCGGGATCAGGGCTTGATGTGCTGGTCCAGCCAGTTGATGACCGTGTGGTGCCACAGCAACGAGTTGGCCGGCTTCAGCACCCAGTGGTTTTCGTCCGGGAACACCAGCAGCTTGCT
>Ga0308169_10001912_pt1 | contig 22799 bp, 24 predicted proteins | sample PhyBR1_2_FD_202139 | JGI IMG/M metagenome (GOLD analysis project Ga0308169, IMG submission 202139) | Phyllosphere microbial communities from UC Gill Tract Community Farm, Albany, California, United States - DLSLSB.R1 | ecosystem: Host-associated > Plants > Phyllosphere > Unclassified | place...
CGGTAGAGAGTGCTAGATGGGCGAGGACGAGGACGCACTGCCGCCAAGGCCGAGCCCGTTGCGCCAGCTGATGAGGTGGAAGTCGCTCGAGCTCGTCATCTGGTCGAGCGTCGTGCCGATCGTCGTGTGAATGTACGACACGCCGGCAATTCCTGCGCGCGAGAGAGAGAGAGCTCGAGTCAGCCCTGCGACGGCGAGCGAGAGAGCAGAGCGGGCTCGAGCGGGAGAGGGAGAGGGACGCACCGAGGAAGGTCGACAGCCAGAACTTCCACACGCTGATGCCGAGGTGAGGAGCGACGACGTTGACCATCCAGTGCGGCGGGAGCGGTGCGATGCTGCAGGAGAGAACGCTGTGTCAGCTACGACCCAGACGTGCAGCAGCGCAGGAGGCGAGAGTCACGAAGACCCGACCGCCGCGCGGAGGCGAGAGCGAGAGCTGACAACGTACCGCAGGACGATCAAGTAGCTGACGAGGTTGCTCTCGTGCTTGGCGACGCGGTCGGTCCACGCCTCGACGCGCTCGCGCCACACCTCCGAGTTGCGCAGGACGGCCGGCCCGAGAGCGGCGCTCATGAGGTAGCACAGGAGGGCGCCAGTCGCGACGCACTGCGAGGGAGGGAGAGAGAGAGAGAGAGAGAGAGAGCGAGAGAGAGAGAGAGAGAGAGAGAGAGGTTGAGGCGAGGCCGAGGAGGGTCGTGGAGGGGAGGGGCGAGAGGTAGGTCAGCTCTTGCTCGAGAGCGGCAAGCTCGAGAGGGACGTGGACGCACGAAGCAGACGAGCGGTAGCGCGATGAGGACGCCCCAGAGAGCGCCGCCGAGGATCGAGAGGTACATGGACCCCGGAACGGAGAAGGTCTGCAAGCTGTTGCGGCACGAGAGGGCGAGGAAGGTGGGGGAGAGGGCGAGTGGGTCAGCAGATGCACGGCGCACGATGGGCGTGACGAGGCGAGAAACGCACAAGAGGTAGACCACGACGTAGGAGCCCATGACGCGCCAGTAGTTGCGCTCGCTGTAGACCTGCGCGCGAGGAGAGGGGCGGGAGGAGGAGCAGAGGTCAGCACTCGGTGCGCCGGGCTCGCCTCAGACCCGAGCGGACTCGCACGCACCTGCAGCACCTCGTTCAAGCTCTTGAGGTCGTCGAAGCTCTTCGGGAGCTTGACCTTGTCCTGGTGCTCCGGGTCGATCGGCGGCAGCAAGCCCTTGAGGACGAGCCACAGGCCGAGGACGCTCACGACGAGGAGGCCGCCGGCCTGCAGGCCCGCGTACAGCATCGGGCGGCGCTCGCGCAGGGGTGCACCGCCGAGGTGCAGGGCCGGGTCGAGCGACCGCAGCGAGGTGAGGGACGAGAGCGACGTCGAGCGCTGGCGCGAATAGTCGGGGCGAGGGGTGCGCGACACGCCGGCGCCGGCCGTGTCGCCGGTCGTGGTCGAGGTCGTCGCCGTGTAGTCGGACTCGAGGAGGCCCTGCGCCGACGGCGGGAGCTCGACGCCGCCGAACGTGGACGAGCGCGGGCGGCCCCGTGCGCCGAGTGCCAGCTCGTCCTCCTCGGTCGGGCTGCCGGCGTCGAGGTCGATGACGAACTGGGGCCCTGCCCTGCGCCCCTGCCACGCTCGCCCTGCCCCTCCTGCTGCCGCACGCTCGTCGTCGCCCTCGTCCTCGTCGGCGTGGTCGTGGTCATCGGGCGACCGCTCGGGCGAGCCGCGGCCGTCGTGGGGCCGGATCGTGCGCAGCGAGTGCTCGCTCGCGTAGCTCTTGGGCCCGTCGAACGGGTGGGCGAACGGCGAAAAGGCGGGCGGGTGCGCGGCGGCGGCGTGGGTCGACGAGGTGGGGGCGCCGTCGACGAGCTCGTGCGGGTTGGTCGCGAGGTGCTCGCGGTGCGACGACGTGGTCGAGGTGACAGTCGACGAGCGGCTGCGAGGCGGCATGGCTGCGGCTCGCACGGTGCGGTCGAGAGCCAGGACCAAGCCGGAGCGGGGGAGGACGTCGCGAGCGAGACGGAGCCGACGTCTCGCCTTTTTCACCGTGACTTCTGCTGGCTGGACCAAGGCGAACATGCACAGATAGCCCTTGGTAGGCTGAGAGAGGCGGGCGTGCACTTTAAGAGGAATTGACTCGCCCGCTCGCCCAAGCCGGACCAGAGTAAGGCGCAAATGTAATGCGAATACGGTTGCTCGCTAATGCGGCCGGCTCCTAATCGAGCATTACGATTCCCGGTCGAGCATTTGTAGTCCGCTGGTAATGGCCGCTTGCGGGCAGGCTCACCGCGCTCTTTCTCGCAGCAACGGCTTAAGCTTGTTCGGCGCTTCCGAGGTCGTTGCTGCTCTCGATCGACTTTATGCACGCGAGGGAGCACGAGAAGCGCGGCGATCCTGCATGCCGGCGGCGGCAAGGTTTCGCGCGAGAGCGGCGGGTGCGCACAAAGGGGACGAGGTGCGAGCGAGCGTCGCTCGCGCTGTGCAGGCTTTTCGAGCTGAGGACGGGCAGCAAGCTTAAGCTCGCTCGCGAATGCATGCAGGCCCGAGGGGCAGAGCTCGGTGCAGAGCTTGAGTGACAACTCCAAGCGCCGCTCTCCGGGTGTTTGGTGTCGGCCAACACGCGACGCGTCCCTCGTTGACGACGGCTCTAGGCGGTTGACAGAGGGGTGCAGAGCGTGTCGTGTGGCTGCTAGAGTGCATCGAAAGCTACAGCAGCTCGGCAGAGAGGAGAGGAGACCGAGGGTTGCGGCTCGGTTCGTCGTCCGTCTCTCGCGCCCCCTTTCTCGCCCTCGCCCTCGCTCCCCCTCCCTCCTCCCTCTCCCTCCTCCGTCTCACTCGCCACTCCCTCCAGCTCGCCACCCAGCAAGCGACCCGCCCCCAGCACTCGGCTCCACTCGCTCGGCCGTCTCGCACCCTCCCTCCCCCCCTCTCCCCCCCCCGCTCCGCCCGCGCCTCGTCCGCCCCCTCGTCACCGCACGACCCCGAAATCCCCTCGCCACTCGCTCGACTCGCACCCCGCCATGCGCACCTCGCTCACCCTCGCCGCACTCGGCGCCTCGGCCGCCCTCGCCCCGACCGCCCTCGCCCTCTCGTACCAGACGGGCCACTTCAAGCGCAGCAACCACCCGGCCCTCGCCGAGCGCGCCCTCGCCCAGGCCGCCGCCGCCGCCCCCGCCCACCTCGACAAGCGCGCCGAGCCCGCCGCCAACAGTAACCAGAGCAGCAGCCTCGCGAGGCGCCAGCGCTTCGAGCGCAAGGTCCGCCGCGGCGAGTCGTCGTCGTCGTCGTCGGCCAAGGCGGCCGTCTACGAGAGCACGGCCATCTGGTGGGCCACGACGGGCTGGGCTGCCACCTGCGGCGAGGCGACGAGGTGCGTTCTTCCTCCTGCCCGTCCCTGCCCTCGCCGACACTCGCGCCGCAACTGACGGCTCCTCGACCTCCTGCTCGCAGCGACGACGCCATGATCCTCGGCCTCCCGCTCGCCGTCTACCCGGACATCTCGGCCGCCTCGCCCTTGTGCGGCACGTCCGTCACCGTCACGGCCAAGTCGACGGGCAAGCAGATCACGGCGAGCGTCATCGGCGCCTCGAACCGCGACGACTACACGACCTTCTCCAAGGCCGCCTACCTCGCCCTCGGCGGCGACCTCGACGTCGGCATGCTCGACATCGAGTTCTCGCTCGGCGACGAGACGGCCGCCGAGGTCGTCCAGTCGGCGTCGGCTTCCAAGGCCTCGGTCTCGTCGCACAGCGCCGCCTCGTCGGCCGCCGCCGTCCCAGCGCCCGTCGACTCGTCGTCCTCGTCGTCCTCGTCGGCTTCGAGCTCGCCCGCCGCCGAGGCCGCCGTCAACGTCGAGCAGCAGGACGAGCCCTCGTCGTCCTCGTCGGCTTCGCCCGCCGCTCGCACCTCCTCGGCTCAGCCGACCACCACCGCCGCGCCGACCACGACCGCTCGCCCGACTACGACCCAGCAGGCGATGACGACCAGCGCGTGGGACTCGGACAGCTACTACTCGTCCTCGAGCGCCGCCGCCGCCGACGCTGCCGCCGCCTCGAAGAGCAAGGCCGACGCCGAGTGGGCCGCCTCCTGTGCGTCCCCTTCTCCTCTCGCTCCCGGCTCCGCTGTACCTTGATCGCAGCACTGACGCTCTCGAGCGCACGCAGCTTCGTCCTCGGCCGAGGCGTACCAGCTCTGGGCCTCGTCGTCGTCGTCTGCCGCCGCCGGTCCGTCTCCTCCTCGCCCCTCGCGCTCTCTCGCTGGCTCGCACTGACGCTACTCATCATACCCGCAGCCTCCAAGGCCTCGGCCGACGCTGCTTGGGCCGCGTCTTCGTCGTCGAGCGCCGCCGCCGCCGCCGCCTGTGCGTCTCCTCCTCCGTTCCCTCCTCGCCTCGCTCTCGCAGCCTCTAACCCGCCTACGTGCCGCGCACACAGCCTCGAAGGCCGCCGCCGATGCCGCCTGGGCCGCCTCGTCGTCGTCCGCCGCCGCCGCCGCCAAGGAGACCCAGTCGTCCTCCGACTCCGGCTCGTCCTCGGGCGGCTCGGGCAAGGTCTACTCTGGAGGAATCGCGACTTTCTTCTACCAGAACGGTGTCGCAGGCGTGCGTCTGCAGCTCTCTGCGGCTTCTAGGGCGTCGAGCGCGAGCTGACCTCGACTCCTGCGCGCGCAGAACTGCGGCAACGTCAACTCGGACTCGACCCCACTCGTCGCCCTCCCGACCAACACCTACGCCGGCGGCTCCCACTGCGGGCAATATGTTTCGATCACCCGCACGGCGACGGGTCAGAAGATCAAGGCGCTCGTCGCCGACTCGTGCCCGACCTGTGCGTCCTCCTCCCTCCTCTCCCTTCTCCTTCCTGCGCCCTCGCCTCGTCCCGACGGCCCTCGAACACCGCTGACGTACTGCTACGATGACAGGCAACAACGACTCGTGCCTCGACCTGAGCTGGGGCGCGTTCTCGGCGCTCGGCGGCACCGAGAGCATGGGCGTCTTGTGCGTCTCGCTCCTCTTCTTCCTCTCCGTTTCCCGCCTCCTTTCACGCTCTCGTACGACGTCGCTGACCTTCTCCTTCCTCGCTCTCGTCGCCTTCTCCTCCCATTTCCCTCTCTCGCCACTCCTCCATCCTCGCCGACCGCCCTCGTCGTCCTCGCCGCGCCCTCTCTCGCCCCGTCCTCTCTTGCTTCGACCCTTTCCCCCCTCCACAGCGACATCACCTGGGTGCGTCTCATCTCACTCTCACACTTCCAGCCGCCCTGCCTGACCTTGCCCTCCGCTCGCAGCAATTCGTCTAAGCCACTCTCGGCTTCCACCCTTCCTTCCCTCCCTCTCTCCCTCACAGACACTCGTTCTTCCTACCCCGATACCCCCTTCACGACCTCCCCGATCCGATCGTCGTTCCGCAACCGTTGCCTTCCCTCGCAAACTCGTCCGTCGTCGCCGCGCCTCGCGCCCGCTCGAACGCGCACCCCCTCTTCGTCCCGCCGCAGCAAGTCTGCGCGGCATCTTTCTCGCCCAACGCGCCCTTTTACACTCTCCTCTTTCGCCGCTGTTGTAGATCGACAGCACGTGCCCTTCTTTGTTGCATCGCGATCGTGTTCGCACGAGCGGCACTTGTCGACAGCGCCTCGAGAGCAGTTCGAGAGCAGCTCGAGGACCTGGCTCTGCTCGGCGAGGTAGAGCTTCGAGTCCCTCTCACGGCGCGCAGCGTCGAGTAGAAGCAGTGCTGCGAGTGCGGCGGCGACGAGGTGCCTCTGAGGGTGCGAGGGTCCGTGCGCACGGTCGACCTTCGCAAGTCGGCGGCGCCGGCTCTCGAGCACGCTCGCGCTCGCGCTGCAGCGAGTGACGTTCTGCAGCTCGTCGATGGCTCGCTCTTCTCTCCTCGAGGCTCCGTCGCTCAAAGCGCAGCTGCATCGGCATGGCCCCTCTCACTGGCTTGCCCTCGCTTGAGCACGACCAGCCGTCGCTCAGCTCGCTCGCTCGTCCCTCTCTCGAACGCTCAGACTACGCTCGCTGCCTTCTCGAGAGCGCAGAGAACAGGCTCGTGCGAGGAAGACGACCTTGCAGCTCTGAGCACGCCCGGAATCCGCCCTCCTCTTCTACCACGCCGCGCTTCTCGTCTGCGGAAAGTAAGGGCCCGGCGCGGATGCGCCGGTCAAGGCGAAGTCGATCGAGGTGCGGTACATCGGTTGGCGGTGAGCGAGGGAGAGGAGAGGGGGATGTTCGGCCTGTGCGCGCCGAGAAGAAGAGTCAGACGAGCGTCGGCAACTAGAGGGGCGGGACCGGGAGAGGACGCACGGCGCGAGAGTGAGCCCAGCTCGTCTTACCGGGCGAGCCGAGTGGGAAGATGCCGGCGATCTGGTGGACCTGTGAGGGGTAGGGGGAAAGAGGGAGCGCGAGGAAGAGCGTCAGCGAAGGCCTCGCCGAACGTCGGCGGCACGAGGCAGGGGATGAAGGAGACGCACAACTTGTCGTGGCCTGAGGACCTTGATGTGTCGGATGAGCGACTTGGCCATGGCGGCGGCGTACCACTGCTGCGTGAGCGCGAGCTCGGGGAAGCGGCGCGTCCACTCCTCGCCGCAGAAGCGGTCGAGCACACCCTGAAAGTGCTCGACAACGCCCTCGGGGTCGCCGAGCTGCTTGTAGAAGCTGATCACCATCGTGAGACGGGCGGCGCAGATCTTGTGGCCCAGGTCGCGAGCGTGCAGCGCTGCAAAGACCTCGTCGAGCTGCGAGACAGAGGAGGTTGCTCGTCGTCAGCGACATGCGCAGACCGGCAGAGCTAGACGCATGCGGAAAGATAGAGCGCAGAAGAGAGGGAAGGAATAGGAAGAGAGAGCGTGCGACGGACCTGCTCCTCGGGCTCGAGCGCCTCTCCTCGCAGCGCACGGTCCTCGCAGGCTGCGAAGAGGAACTCGCGCATGCGGTCGACGGCGGCAGCTTGCTGTTGGTCGTCGAGGTGCGAGAGGTAGACCTCGACGGCGGCGTACTGCGCGATGTTGAGGGACCCGGGGACGAGCGCGGCGGGCTCGTGCAGGAGCGCCCGCGCCGCCTTGATCGGCTCGAGACGCTCGACACGGGCGGCGTTGGCCGTCGTCAGGCGCTCGTCGTGACGAGCGAGGAGGTCCTCGACGAGAGCTTGCGCTGCTGAGGCCCCGCCGGGCCGCGCGTTGACGCCCTTCTTGCGCGCCTGGAGGAGCTCGTCGCGCTGACGGTTGAACGCATAGTACTCGCGCTCGTCGATGGGCGTACCGTACAGCGTCACGGCGAGACCAAGAAGCGTGTTAAATCGTCTGAAGGGGTCCAGCTCGAGGACCGTGAGCTGCGAGACGGTCGAGGACGGTCAGCCGATCCCTCGAGAGGGTGCGGGAACGTGGAAAGAGGCGCACCTGTCGCCGATCTTTAGGGCCGCGCCGGTAGCCAATCTCCCTGCGCAGTCGGTCAACCGAGACCTGGGCGAGGTTCGAGTCAGCAACCGAGCACGAAACGAGGTGAAGGAGCTCGAGGCGAAAGAGGCGACGCACGAGCCGCCTGTCCAAGTCCGGGTCGGCGCGCGCCTCGCAATAGTACTTGAGGAGGACCTCGAGCGCCCGCTCGCGCTGGTCGTGCGACAGCTCGTCCCAAAAGAGCTTGAACGAGTTGGGCGAGCGCTCGATGGCCGTGTTGAGGGCGCGCGCGGCCTTGAAGCGGCCGAGTGCCTCGTCAGGGATGGTGCGGCGGTGGAGGGTACCGTACGGGTCCTTGAAGAAGCCGTACAGGGTCTTGAGCTGGAGGAAGACCTTGTCGGTGGGCTCGGCGGCGGCTTTGGCGGGGCCGTCGGCATCGGCCTCGGAGACGCTGCTCATGACGGCGGGCGGTGCGGTCAGCGCGAGGCGAAATGGAGGAGGGCGACGAGCTAAGAGGGAAAAGTCGAGAGGTGCGGGAGGAGAGAGGACGATGTCAGCGAGACGGACGAGATGAGGATCGTGGCGACGACGACGAGAGGGGTTGGACGAACCTGCGAGCGTGCGTACGAGACGACGGCGTCCTCTCTACTGCCGCACCGAGCGACGAAGCGGCAATCCAGCAAGGTCGGGCCCCAGGTGCTCGAGGAGGCGGGGGCCATGGCGAGCGAGAGCGGCGAGCGGCGGAGAGGAGGCGAGCGGCGCGAAGGCGTGGTGCGCCAGCACAGAATGGGCGGCTGCGGGTAGCAGCATGATGAGAGAAGCTCGACCGCACACGCTAGCCCAGGCGGATGCCGTGTGAGGAGAATGAGAGCAGCGCTAGCCGAGTCGACCCTCGAGGCCGGTCGAGGCGAGCTGTCGCACCGCTCTCACTGTGCGCGACTTTGACTGGTCGGACGGGATCGGTACGCTCTAGAGAGAAGGTCTGTGCAACTTTCGGCGAGTCTGAGAGAGAAGGGAGCGAGGCGGCCTCGTCGCGCGTCCGCCCAAAGTCGCAGGCCGGCTCATCGTCCTCCTCTCGCCCCTCGCCCGCACCCAGCACCATGTTCGCCCGCTCGTCTCTCGTCGCTACTCGCGCTGCCGCCCGCCGCTCGCCCGTCCAGGCCCGCTCGTTCCACGTCGACAGTGCGTCGTCGTCCTCGTCCTCGTCCCTTCCTCGCCCTTCCGCCTCATCGCCCTCGCGACAGCCCTCGAGCGCACGGGGGACCACCGCAGCTGACTCGTGCACCCTCACAAACAGACGTCATCAACAACACGACTCCGTTCGGTGCGTCGCCGCCTCCCTCCTCCTCGTCCTGCCGAGATGGAGACGCAGCCGCGCTCACCTCGCACTTCCCGCACGCAGACCAGACCAACGGCACCAAGCTCGCCATCTACATGATCGCCTTCTTCGGCGGCGGCTTCAGCATTCCCTTCCTCGTGCGTCCCCCCTCCCCCTCCTCGTCGCGCTGTCGAGGAGCGACTTGGAAGCTGACCCCTGTTCCGCTCCTCCCTCGCTGTACAGGCCTCGTACGTCTAGCTTTCAGCCTCTACATTCCCACTTCGCTCACCCGCCAGCGCGGCACCGCTCGAAGCGAGCGGTCGACTCGCGAGCAGCAGCTGACCTCGTCCTCCCGCTTAACCCTCTCCTTCGTCCCTCGACATGCTCCTGCGCCTCCTCTACATGCGCCGTCCTCGTCAACAGGGCCTATCAGATGTACGTCCACCTCTCTTGGCTCGCCCCCCTCCTGCCCACGAGGTCCGACTGACCCCGACCTGTCTCGCTCGCTCGCAGCCGCAAGGCGTCGGCATAAGCGCTCGGCATTGGTAGTCGTGGGTGTACGGGTGCTCGCTGGAGGCGGGAGAGTCGGAGGGGAGGCAGTTGCATCGCTGTGGGTTCGCGCTCGCCCGTTCGGACTATGAGAGAGCTGCGCGAGGGAGAGCGACTCGCAGAGCGACTCGCTCGCCAGCGTGAGCGGGTTCGAGAGCCGCGCTGCTTGGCTTGTGAGGTAGTCGTAAGCACTTCGCAAGCGCCGCCCTGCAGTCTGGGCAGCACGAGCGAGTCGCCTTGTCGCCGTGAGCGCGTTCGTCGCAGGCTCGCTCCTCGTTCTCCCTCCCACCGCGCGCTCTAGCCAGCAGAGCAGAGCAGCAGCAGATCCCTCAAGAGCCTTGTACTGCACCTCGAGCAGCTGCAAGCGGTCCCGCCGGTCCTCGTTGGCGTCCACGTCGTCGCTCTCGTTGGTCCGCCCCACCTCGTCGTCGCCCTCCTCGTCATGGCTCCAGTGCGCCCAGGGGAGGACTCGGACGCCGAGTCTGAGCCTCGACTCGAGGTGAGGCTCCAGCTCGCGACCCACCCAGTGCTCGCGACGCCGCTCGAGCGCACCCTCCGCCTCCGGCGCACCGCCACCATCCTCGACCTCAAGCACCGCATCCGCCAGCAGTGGGACGGCACCCCGCTCGAGGAGGGCGTCACCGTCACCAAGGGTGCACGTGTCCTGCGCGACCAAGAGTCGCTCGAGACCGCCTTCGAGGAGGAACTCGCCGTGCGTCCTCCCTCCCAGCTGCTCCTCCTCCCTCTCCCTCGCTCTCGCTCTTGCTCACTCGCTGACCCCGATGTTCCTCCCTCGCAGGCCTCGCCCACTCCTCCTCTCGTCCTCAACGTCATCGTCCGCCCCTCGGCCTGGTCCACCCCGTTCACCTCGGTCGCCCCCACCCCTCGTTCCGCCTCGCCCGACCTCTTCCACGACGCTCCCCTCCCTCGCGACACCACTCCGCCGCCTCGCACCGCCCCCGACTCGCCGGCACCTCCGTCGGCTGCAGCAGACGCTGGCTCGCCTGCCAGGTCCGTCGGGTCGGCCTACACCCCGGGCTTCTTCGACGCGGCGGCCGCCGCCGCTTCGTCCCCGTCACCGCCGGCGCGACCGGCACCCTCTGCGCCGGCCCTCGTCTCGCCTACCCCGAGCGGGTCCGCCATCCGCGCCGCAGCGACGACGACGAGCACGGGCGCCGCCGGCCCGTACGTCGCCTACCTGTCGCACCTGCAGCGCCTCGTCCCGCTTCAGCGCGCGCTCCTCCTCCTCAACCTCCAGAAGGCGCACGCCCACTACGCCCGCATCGTCGCGACCGGCGACGGCGACGCCCTCGCCGAGGTCGAGGCGCTTCTGCGCGGCGTCGGCCTGTGGGACTCGGTCGAGGAGAGGGTCAAAACGGCCGAGGCCGAGGCGGGCACACCGGCGCTCGAGGAAGAGTTTAGGGTCGTCCAGATCGGGTGCGTCCTCTCTCTCACTCTTTGTGTGCGAGGTGGCCGTCCTGACGAACGTCGTTGCGCAGGGCCTTGCCGTACCTCCTCCACACCCCTCCTGCGCTCCTCGCCCGCGCTCCCTCCTATCCCGCGCCCTCCCTCATCCGCGCCCGCGCCATCCACGCCCACCTCACGACCATGCTCCAACTCCTCGTCACGCTCGCGCCCGCCGCGCCCTCGATCGCCCACGGCCGCACCGTCACGGGCCGCCCGACTCCGGCCGCCGTCGTCGCCGCGCAGCAGGTCCTCGCGCGCGCAGGGGCCGCGCCCGTCGCACACGGCCCCCATCAGGCCGACGGGCTCGGCGCGCCGCAGCAAGGGCTGCCGCAGCAGGGGCCGCAGCGCCGCCGCGCGACCCTGAGCGTCATCATCAACCTCGAGGCCGTCTTCGCCCTCTTCGTCCCGCTCGTCCTCCTCAGCGTCAAGCTCGGGTTCCTCCTGTGGCTCTTCGGCCGCAACGCCTCCCCGGGCAAGCGCCTCGCGCTCGGCGTCATGGCGGTGCTCTGGGTCGCGCTCGAGGGCTGGGGGATCCTGCGCCGCCGGCAGGCGCAGGGGCGCGACCGAGACCGACTCGAGCGCGAGCGCCGCCGGGCGGTGCGCGCGCAAGGTCGGGCGCAGCAGGGTGCGGGCGCCGCAGCGGGTCTCGGGCCCGCTCAGCAGGCGGTGCCGGCGGGCGCGCAGGCCGGCGCAGGTCCCGACGCCGCCGGGCGCCCAGGCGCCGCTCCCGCCGCCGCTCGCACGACTCGTCGGCGGGTCCCAGCGTCGCGCCTCTCGCCCAAGTACTGGCTCAACACGCTCGCCGCCGTCGGGCTCGTCGCCGAGGCGCGCGAGCTCGGCCTCCAGCCGCGCTACATCGCCGGCCGGCCCGTCGCCCCTCCCTCGCCTACCCCACCCGGCCCGGTTCGCCGCGCCCTGCGCAACGTCCTCGTCGCGACCGTCCTCTTCTTCGCGACGCTCAGCCCCGAGGTCGAGCGCAAGCGCCGCCGCGCCCTCGACAAGCGCGAGCGCCTCCTCGCCGAGCGCCGCGCGCGCGACGGTCGCGACCGTGTCGCCCAGGCGCAGCAGCGGCTTCGGGTGCAGCAAGGCGCGCTGCACCGCGCGCCGAGCGGCGTCGAGGTCGCCCTCACGAGCGACGACGACGAGAGCCGGCAGGCGAGCCGCGCCGGGACGCCGGCGCCGGGTGCGCGGGCGCACCCGCTGCGGCACGAGGTCGGGCCTGCTGCCGCTGCCGCCGAGCGCGAGCACGAGGGAGCAGGCGAGGGCGAGGGAGCGGGCGGTGGCGAGGGCGAGGGCGAGGCGAGCAGCACGGGCGAGCGGCTCGAGATGGATGCGGCCGGGCTGCGCAGGCGCCGCATGGCCGCCCTCGCGCAGCGCGAGCAGGCCGCGGGGCGCGCCCGCATCCCCGACGCCGAAGTCTTCCACGACGGCGGGAGCGAGGCGTACAGCTCGGCGGCGAGGACGGGCGCGCCGGACCCGAGCGGCGCCTCGGGCTTGTCCTCGGGCTCGGCGCACCTCGGCGAGCGCGTGCCTAGAGCGACACTCCCGCCGCCGGTCGCTGCCGCACCGCAGCTTCCTGCGCTTGCGCCCGTCGCACCCGCCCCGGCTGCAGCCGTCGCGCAGGTTGACGACGAGCGCGAAGTCGATCCGGAGGAGGAGGACGTCGCGTCGGCGTCGGGCGATGGAGCCTCGACTTCGGGCGACGAGGCAGGAGTCGCAGGAGGCGAGCAGGGTCGAGCGGCGGGCGCACAAGCCGACGAGGTGGACGAGGTCGTGGCTCTCTTCTGAGGTCGGCGTCGTCGAGTGCAATTTCTCTCTTTGCTTGCCGCCTCTCGCTCGCTCGATACGAAAGCAGGCTCGGCAGACCAGCAACGCTGCACACAGCTCTAGGCTACACACGCCGGCGACGCTCGAGGTGGACCCGCTCGGTGGCTTCCTGTGCCGCAGCCGACAGCGCCCGCAGCCCGACCATCTGCGGGATGGGCGTGCGCGCGCTTCAGTCACGGATTCGAGAGCACGGCGACGAGAAGAGAGAGAGAGAGAGCGCACCCGAGGCGAATCGGCAAGCTCGCGCAGCATCGTAGCGAGGCCAGGTCGTTCGCACTGCGAGACGTCGTGCTCGCGCTCTTGCTCGCCCGAGATCTGCAGAGTCGCTGTCAGCTCCAGAGCACCTCTGTGTCGAGACGAGAGGCAGGCGAGGACGCACGTAAAAGCTGCGCTTCTCGAACTTGGGCTTGAACGAGTTGTGGATCGGGACGACGGCCTGCTCGAAGCGCCGCACGGACCTCCTCGTCAGCTGTGGCTCGCCCAGCGCGCCGACGATGAGAAAGGAAACGCACGCAGTTGCTCTCGCTCTGCATCGAGCGCAGCGCACAGATCTTGGCGGCTTTGCACGACGGCGTGTCGCAGTCGGTCGCGCTCGTCGGGTGACCTCGCAGCGTGCGAGTCATGTAGAGCTGGAAGGCGGTCCTGCGCGACGTCAAGGGGACCTGCATCAAGTTCTGCCGCACCGGCAGGTAGAATGAGGGCGAGAGACGCACTCGTTGACCTCGAAAGCGTCGGTGAGGCGGTGCCAAAAGCGAGGGCCGAGCGACTCGCTCGCCGGATGCGGCGGATCGAGAAAGGCGCCGTAGCTCTCGCGCGCCGAGTAGTATCGAGTCCAGTCAGGACCGTCTTGGTACGTCGGAGAGGACCGATTGGCTGCAAGCAAGCGGTCCGAGCGTCAGAGGGGTCCGAGCGGATCGTCGAAGGGACGACGGGGACGCACCGATGATGGGCGAGAAGTCGACGATCTCGTACGTGTCAGGGTCGACGTCGTACACACGAAAAACAGGGTTTCCTGAAGCAGGGGTGAGCGCGCCGCCGATGAACGAGACCGCGTTCGCCGACGCCTCGGTACGTTTGGCGTAGTCGGCGTACCCGATCTCGAACTCGTCGCGGTGGCTGTGGTAGCGCCGAGTCAGCGAGAGCGTCGCTCAGAGAGGAGGACGAGGGAGGGGACGCACCTGTGGCCGTAGAAGTGCGCCGCGATCGTGTTGTGGTAGCGCCGGAAGATCTGGTTGGCGTAGTTGGACTGGTCGCGCAGCGAGTCCGTCTTGCCGAACGACATGTGGCCGACTGCGAGGAAGAGGAGTTAGTGTCTTGCGCTGCTCGACTCGGAGAAACGGCGAGAAGTCCTGGAAGTCGAGCAAAGCAGGAGCCAAAGGGAGGTAGGAAGGGGAGGACGAGGCGAGTCGAGCGAGCGCGAGACGGCGGCTCGATGCGAGGGAGGGATCGAAAGAGGGAGCCGGTAGGTAAGGGAGCGGGAGACGTACTGATCCAGGCACGCTGTCCTGCTCGCTCGGCGAGGTCGAGCTCCTGCGCGAGCCAAGTCAAAATGCCGTTCGGGTCCCAGACGGGCACGTCCGAGTCGTAGAGCCAGACTGCGTACGTGTAGCGAGTCGAAATCAGTACACTGGAAAGATGGGCGAGAGTCGGAGAGGGAAGAAAAGGGCGCACAGTTCTGCTTGTACCTGCGCGTCAGCTTGAGAAGGTCAGCATCGTCAACTTCGAGCGAGGGAGACGTCGATCGAGCTGGACGTACCACAGGTTCGTGTTGATCGAGATGATCTTGAGACTCGTCCCGGGATGAACGGCAGCATAGCACCCACTCATCGTCCTCACCTGCTCCGCCGCGACTCGCCCGATCCACCTCTCCCAGTCCTGCGCCGCGAGCTCATAGACCCAGTCGGCGCTCGAGGCGTCGCCGGTCGTGGAGCGCGGGAAGCCGTTGACAGGCGCGACGTCGTGGTTGCCGAAGACCGGGTACGAGCGCGACGGCAGCTCGTCGTGCCAGCTGTGCATCTCGCGCTCGATCTTGGGCTGGTACGACTCCCACACGGCGTCGTCCATCGCGTCGCCCGTGAAGATGGTGAACGAGCGGCTTGGTGCGAAGCTGTACAGGCGCGGCGTCAAAGTGCGAACTGCAGAAAGGGAGGAAGCCGCAGGGAGAAAAGGGGACGCACCGGTCGACGGCACGGAAGAGGCTCTCGACGAGCGCTGGCGGCGAGTCGCACTGCAAAGAGGTATAAGAGCATCAGTAACGGGCGAGAGTAAGGCCCAGAAGAGCGACGGACTCGGTCTGCGCCGTACTGAGTCGAGGGTCCGGGTCAGCTCGCACGTCTGAGGCTCGAGGAGGCCCGAGGAGGTCGACGCACCGGTCCAGCAGGATTGAGAACCTTCTTGCTGCTCGACGAAGGGTCGTACTCGCGGCAGCAGATGACCTTGCCGCAGTGCGAGTCGGTGCCGGCCTGCTCGAACGAAGCCCGAGTCAGCATCTTTACGCGCGCGGGAGCAAGCAGCGAGCGGACGACGCACCTTGTACTGCCGGTCGACGTGCGTGTCCGAGATGTGCACGACTTGGAACGGCTCGCGTCCTGTCGAGACCCACTGCTTGGCGATGCGACGACTGCCCGCGCCGGCTTGCGCGCGCAGCATGTCGCCGTTCGACGCGCTCTCGAGCTCGATCGGCGGCTCGGAGAGCTCGACCTTGTGCGGCGTCGTGTCGGGTAGAGGACATAGCCCGAAGATGCTGGCGCAAAAGCTGTTGAGGGCGAGCGAGCTCGGCCCGACCGAGCGCAGGACGTGTGCGAGGATGGGCGCCTGAGTCCCGACAGCGCCGGCACAAACATCGACGTTTTGCAGCTGCGAGCGAGAAAGTGGAGCTATCAGCTCTTGCTCGAAGTTCGACCAGTCCAGACGGCGAAAGCGAGACGACGACGCACCCCAAGTCTCGAGCAGAAACCGGTCGCGAGGTCGACGAAACCCTCGTCTCCCATCTCGGCGAGCTGCTTCATCGGCCCGAGGAGCGCGAGGCACGCTGCGCACGAGCCCGTGTACTCGATACGGTCGACGGCGCGCGGGTCGAACGAGAGGTAAAAGCCGAGCACGACGAGAAGGGCGAGGCCGAGCCAGGCCGCTCGCCCGAGCAGCTTGGAGCGAGTGCCCAGTGCCCACCTTCTCGTCGAGACCGGTCCATCTTGCGCATCGACCTTGTCGAACGTCGAGGAGCGAGGTCGCGAGGACGACCGGGACCGAGACGGTCCGGCGTGGTCGGCGAGGAACGGCGGCAAGGGGAGCCGAGTCGAGTCCGGGCGCAGCTCGTCGAGGTACGCCCGCGAGCCCTGAAGGTGGCGGCGCAGGAACGAGCAGGCCATCGAGGCGGCGGGTCGGCGAGACGAAGGCGGGTCGAGCTTGACTGGACGTGGGCGAGGCGAGCGCGCAACTCGCTGCTGGCGGCGAGAGGTCGAGTGCGCGTGCAGTAGCTGCACAGGTTGCTCGTCGCAGACCCTACAGCATGAGCGAGCGAGCGGTGAGAGCTGTGCGAGAGGACGAGCGCGGAGTTTCCGGAAAGGAGGCCGGCGCCGCGGCCCCGCACCGGCGTGTCGTCGCCGAGCGGCTCGAGCGCGTCGTCCGGACAGGGGCTTGTCTCGCGATTTCCGCGCCCCCTCGTCGCGTTCAACCGAACGCTCCAGCTCACCGCGACTTCAAACCGTGCAGAGGAGCAGAGAGAGCAAGAAAAAGATAGATTTCAGGCGCAAGAGTGTCAATTCTGGCTCGAGGACGAGATGCCATGAAGGAAAGGGGCCCGAGAAGGCTGCCGGTCGCGTGGAGCGCGAGAAAGAGGGGAAAGGGCAAGGAGAAAGACGCCTAGTGCTACAAAGAGGACGAGGAGCGCGAGGTTTGGGGAACGAGGTCGGCCTTCTCAAGTTCAGAGGAGGACGGCGAGGGCGCCGACCAGGGCGGCGAAGAGGCCGGCGGCGCCAGCCATCTGCTTGCTCGAGACAGCAGCGTTCGTCGCGGCGAGGACAGCAGGCGAGGGCGAGGCAGCCGCGGCGCTGCCCGAGGCGACGGCAGAGCCGGCAGCCGAGGTCGCGCTCGCGACGACCGACGAAGCGCCCGAAGCAGCGGCGCTGGCGAGGCCCGGGATCGTCACCGACGTGTTCTGCGGCGTCGTGTCGATGATGGCCGGGCCGGCAAGCGTGTACTTGTCCTCGAGCGACGGGCCGGTGGTGACGAGCACTGCGAGAGGGGACCGTGCGCCGGGGCGGGAGGGTCGACGTCAGCGCTTCGCCCGACGCTAGAGAGCGAGCTTCAGAATGCAGCGCACCGTAGGTCTGGCCCGTAGTGATGTTCTCGGTCGGGATCTTGCACGAGCCCTCGGTCCAAAGGGTAAAGGCCGCCTCGAGGCCGCTGCGAGACGACGAGAGCGGTCGTCAGCGACAGCTCGTCTCGACGACTCGAAAGAGAAGGAGAGGACGCACGAGGCAAAGCCGCAGTACACGGTGGTGCCGGGAGGAACGGCGGAAGCGTCGGCCGGGACGAGCTCAAGCGTGCCGCCCAGGGTGAACTCGGTGCTCGTGACGTTGATGGCCGACTTGCCCTGGATCGTTGGCGCCGAGCCTTCAGGGCACGACTCGAAGAACGCTGTCGACGAAGGAGACGGAGAAAGAGTCAGGACGGGCGAGGAGAGGCTCGAGCGCGAGGGAAGAGAGGGGCGGGTTGACGCACGAGTGACAATGGTCACGACGTTGGTCGCCGAGAGGGGCGTGTCGTACGGCTGAGGGAAGGGCGTGTAGTTGTTGAGGAAGCGCACGAAGGCGTTGTGGCGAGCCTCGACCGTGAGGATCGAGGCGGCGCCGGTGACATACTCCGGCACGTGGATGTCGCCCGCGGCGCCGAGGTAAGCCGACACACCGACGCCCTCGACGACTGCTCGAGATACGCTCGTCAGCGCACGAGTCGTAGGCAGGGCGAGACGAGGAAAGACGAGACGCACCCTGGGAGAGCGAGAGGAAGTCCTTGACGGTCGTGAGCGGGAACGAGTAGTTGCACGCCTGGACAGGCGTCTCGCCGGCGGCCTCGAGGGCGGCCTTGAGGAAGCCGACGTGCGACGTCTCGTCGCGAGAGACCTGCTCAAGGAGCGGGTACAGGCCCGAGTAGCCCGCCGCCTCAAAGTCGGCGGCCGTGAACTTCTCGAGCGCCATGCGGTACCACGTGTCCTCGAGGTGCTGCACAGAGCGGTAGGTCAGCCTCAGGTTCGAAAGGCAAAGGAGAAGCACAAGAAAGGAGACGCACCTCGAGCGTGAGCGCAAAGTTGAGGATGGTCGCGTCCGAGACGCCGGTGGTGAGCGAGTTGCGCTTGGCGAGGCTCGTCGAGCGCTTCTGGAGACGCTCGATGTACGACTTCTTCATGAACTCGATGTCGGCAGGAACGGCGACGGCACTGACGGCCGTAGCAAAGGCGGCAGCGGCGACGAGCGGGAGCTGGACGAGCATGGCGAACGACTTGAGAAGGTCGGCTCGGAGGTGGGGGAGGGGGCGGGGAAGGGTGCGGAGCAAGAGAGAGAGAAGCGAGCGCGAGCGACGACTACTAGGCTCGGAGGCTGGCTCGAAGGCTGCCCGAGATCGGTGAGGCGAGCGGGCTGTGCAGCGCACCGACAGCGAGGCGTCTCGTTCGATGCGGCAGGCGGGAGAGCGGACCAAGCAAAGTCCCTTGCTTGCGATGGCCAGCTTCCCGCTGATCCCTTCTCGCACCCGGAGAATCGACTTGCTCTATTGGTCGTCGGCGAGCGCTCGGCAGTGAGCCGAGCGGTCAGAGCTGATCTGATGAGCGAACGTAGAGCATCGGATCCTGACGGTGCCTGGGCCCGGCTCGCTTTCTGCACGGTCGCGCGTCGGCAAAGGCGTCACGGACAATGCTCGGCTGACTGACAAGAAGCTTGAGAGGAGCGGAAGACTCGGTGAGAAGTCTCGGGCGACCGTCACGGCATCGTACGAACCGGCCTCTCGCCGAGGGCAACTGCTGCCGAGCATCGCGGCGAACGCTCTCCGACGGCTCCGACGGCTCAAGGCGGCTCGAGACGGACAAGGTAGGTGCACGATCGTTTTTGCAAACCGCTCAGAGCCCCAAGTCCAAATGGCTACGGCTGTGAGTGAGAGCGCAAAATCGAGGGAATTGCCGCGCTCGGGGTAACTATGTACAGCTGCCGCGCTCGACGTGAGCTGCGATAATGAGAAACGAAGTTCGGGAAGCTCAGGAAAAGGATCAAAGAGGGAAAGGTGACGCTGGGGGAGGAAGGGGAGGAGGATGGGCAAAGTCGGCCTTCTCAAGTTCAGAGAAGGACGGCAAGGCCGCCGACGAGGGCGGCGAAGAGGCCGGCGGCACCAGCCATCTGCTTGCCCGAGACGGCGCCGTTGGTCGCGGCGAGGCCGGCAGGCGAGGCCGAGGCCGCCGCGGCGCTGCCCGAGGCGGACGCGCTCGACATGGACATGCTCGAGGCGCCAGCCGGGGCGGGGATGGTGACCGACGAGTTCTTCGGGGTCGTGTCGATGATGGCCGGGCCGGCGAGGGTGTACTTGTCCTCGAGCGAAGGGCCGGTGGTGACGACGACTGCGAGGGAGGAGCGAGAAAGTTAGCCTCGGCCCGGGCGGCGAACGAAACATGGAGAGCGCCGTCGGACGCACCGTAGGTCTGGCCGATGGTGATGTTCTCGGTCGGGATCTTGCACGAGCCGTCGTTCCAGGCAGTGAAGGCGGCGTTCAGGCCGCTGCGAGCGCGAGGAGTGGAGGTGGAGGCGTCAGCGAGGGAACGTGCGCACGGCGTTGACGAGGCGGCGAGAGAGCGGGACGCACGAGGCAAAGCCGCAGTACACGGTAGTGCCAGCAGGGACGGCCGAGGCGTTGGCCGGGGTGACCTGGAGGTCGCCGCCGAGGGTGAACTCGGTCGTCGAGACGTTGAGGCCCGACTTGCCCATGATGGTCGGGGCCGAGCCCTCCGGGCACGAGGTGAAGAAGGCTGCAGAGCAAAATGCGTCAGCCCAAGCGCTCGAGACGGCGAGGGAGAGCAAGGCCGAGGAGGGGACGCACGAGTGACGATGGTCACGACGTTGGTCGCCGACTGGGGGGTGTCGTAGGCGGCCGGGAAGGGCGTGTAGTTGTTGAGGAAGCGCACGAAGGCGTTGTGGCGAGCCTCGACCGTGAGGATCGAGCCGGCGGCGGTAACGTAGTCGGCCTCCGAGATGTCGCCAGCGGCGCCGAGGTAGGCCGACACACCGACGCCCTCGATGACTGCGAGCGTGATGGACGTCAGCTTCGCGCTTGCTGAATCTCGTGTAGGAGAGAGCGAGGAACGCACCCTGAGTGAGGCCGAGGAAGCTGGTAACGTCGGTGTAGGGGAAGGTGTAGTTGCACGCCTGGACCGGGGTCACGCCCGCGGCCTTGAGAGCGGCGGTGAGGAAGCCGACGTGCGACGCCTCGTCGGCGGCGACCTGCTCGAGGAGAGGGTAGAGACCGGTGTAGCCGGCAGCCTCGAAGTCGGCGGCCGAGAACTTGGCGAGCGCCTCGGAGTAGTAGACGTTCTCGAGGTGCTGCAGCGCGAGGACGAGGGCGCAGGTCAGCTCGCCGTTGCCCGATAGGTCGACTAGCAGGAGAGAGAACGCACCTCGAGGGTGAGGGCGAAGTTGAGGATCGTCGCATCGTCGGCGCCGGTCGTGAGCGAGTTGCGCTTGACCATGCCGTTGCTGGCGCGGCGCTCGAGGCGCTGGATGATGTTCTTCTTCATCATGGCGACGTCGTCCGTGGCGGGGACGGCGGCGGCGGTAGCGGCCGTGGCGAAGGCGGCAGCAGCCACGAGGGGGAGCTTGACGAGCATGTTGATGGACTTGGGAAGGTCGGGAAGGGGTGGGGCGAGGAGAGGTCCGTGAGGTGGTGAGGAAAGGGAAGAGAGAGGCGACGGCGCTCGACTCGATGGGTCACTCGGCCAGGTTCAGTCAGTCGACGAGAGCACCGCATCGTGCGCGACCAAACAAGCCGGATCGTTCGACGAAGTGAGCGGACCCCTCGAGGGGCAAGTGGGGGGTGCGGCCGTGCCTGCCTCGCAAGATCGGCCTGCTTCATTCGGTCAGAGCCAATCCCCCGACGCGATCTCGAGGCTGCTTAATGAAGTGGGGAGGCGCTAGAAGGGCTTAGGCCGGCTCGAGCCGGGGCCCGTGCCCCCGACTTTAGCTTGGAGACTCGGACAGGCCGCCCAACTCTGCGCTCGCAAGCAGGCCTGGCTCTCGAACGACGCTCGACGACGAAGCTCCGAGATCGAACGACGGCTTGCAAGTCACCACGACCCCGCCGCTCGGTCGCCGTCTCGCCGAAGACGATCCCCTCCCTCGCCTCTCGGGCCTCTCGGACCGTCGACGAGCACGAGCGAGCCGTGAAAGAGGTGTGCATTGCCGAGGGGGACGTCACTGCTGTACAACAAGGGAAGGAGAGTGGACGGCGATGGATCTGTACAAAGGCACGAGCGGCCAGGAGGGGAGAGAGGGCGGAAGGCTGGTCGGAAGGGGTCCGTCGAGTCGGGCCTTGATGCATGCTGCCCAAGGCCTCGCTCGAGGGGTGACGGCGCGTCGACGCTCTCAAAACATGCCAAACAAACCTCGGCGCGAGTCGGACCGCTGTCCTGGGCGGCGAGGGTTCTGCTGCTGCGCCTTGTCGCGCTGGAGCTTGACGAGGCTGTCGAGCTTGTCGGCGACCTGCACGAGCGAGAGATCGTCAGCATTCCCTCCCCGGACGGCGAACAGGCCCAAAGGAGCATGCGCGACACGTGCGCGCAATCGAGAAGACGCGACTGACCAGCTCGAGCTTCTCCTTGCGGTCCTGCAGGGCGAGGTGTTGGGCGATGACGGGGTTCTCGCGCGCAAACCGCAGCACCTCGGCTCGGTCGAGGTCGTGCGAGAGTCGGTTGTCGAGGTCGCGAGGGAACTGCGTGCGAGCGGTCGAGGGGTCAGCGTCGACGAGGCGAACGAGAGGTGGGGCCGAAGGAGCGGGCCGACGCACCTGGTAGAAGAACTCGACGAGGAGCTCGATCTGCAGACAGGTGACCGAGCATCAGAGTGTGCTCCAACCGTCGAGGAGAGGCGCAGAGAGAAGATCGAGGAGGCCGACGCACGTTGATGAACTGGACCGCCGTGCTCGAGAGCTTGTCGGCGACGACGTTGAGGAACGCCTCGGGACAGAACGCCTTTTGCTCGGGCCCGGCCTTGCAGCGTCTCGACTTGAGCGCGAGGACCCGCAGGCGCAGGATGGACGAGCGCGACGAGAGGAACATGGCCTCGCGAGCTGCAGGCAGGCAACGTCGACGTCGGCGGCAACGGCACGACAGGGAGCGGGTCAGGACGGGTCCGGCCGAAGGGGGAGCGAGCGTCAGGAAAGAGAGAAAGGCAGACGCACCTTTGGCCAACAAGGCAGGGTTGAACGCCGGCCGGGTCGGGTCGGCGAGGTCCTCCTCGAGCTCGTCCCAGTCGTCCTGCCCGGCCGCCCTCGCCTCTCTCCTGCGCTCCTTCCTCCTGCGCTCCTTCTCCTCGATCTCGGCGACGTACTCCATCGCGCCGCGCAACTTCCTCCCGCCGACCGCGTCCCGGATCTTGGCGAGCGCCGAGTCGCACATGCCGAGCTCGCGCTCGAGGAGCCCGACCGCCTCGAGCCGGCCGTGCTCCCACTCGCGCCCCTCGACCTCGACCTCGTACTTGAACGGCTTGACGCTGTTCTCGACCTGGTCGCTCGTGAGCGTGAAGCGCTCGCGCAGGATGGCGTCGGCCGTCGCGGCGATGCGGTCGGCCGCGTCCGGGTGGTACAGGAGGGGCTCCTCGCGCGAGAGGGTCGCGAGGCGGGCGCGGATGGCGTCGACGACGAGCTGGGTGGCGGCGCGACCGACGCCCGACTTGGTGAGCGACGACGAGAGGGCGTCGAGCTTGCGGTGCCAGTAGACGTCGAGCTCGTCGGGCGAGACGGAGCGGTCGTTGGCGAGGGTGCCGAGCTCGGGTGCGCGTTGGTCGATCCAGTACTGCGACGCGAGGAGGTCGAGCACCTGCTCGTCGAGCGACGACTTGAGGAGGCGGCGCACGTCCTTCTTGGCGAAGCTCTTGCCGAGGGCGCCGATGCGGGCCTTGAGAAGGTCGAGCGTCTCGGCGACGTACGACTCGGCGCTGATCGTGCGGTCGTTGTACTGGACCTTGAACTGGTAGGTCGCCTCCTCGAGCTCGAGCGCGACGGCGTTCGAGATCGAGTGGAGCGACGACG
>Ga0308169_10001915_pt1 | contig 22760 bp, 20 predicted proteins | sample PhyBR1_2_FD_202139 | JGI IMG/M metagenome (GOLD analysis project Ga0308169, IMG submission 202139) | Phyllosphere microbial communities from UC Gill Tract Community Farm, Albany, California, United States - DLSLSB.R1 | ecosystem: Host-associated > Plants > Phyllosphere > Unclassified | place...
ACGGTGTTCACCGAAATCACCCTCAGCGACCATAAACGCGAAGACTTCGCCAAGTTTGAATCCAACATTCGACTGGTGGATGAGGTACTCGAGTGCCATTTGATCAGTGGGGGCTACGATTACCTGGTGCGTTTCATGACGTGCAGCATCCAGCATTATCAAGAAGTGATCGAAGGGCTGCTGGACAAGAACATCGGTATTTCCAAATACTTCAGCTACATCGTCATCAAATCCCCGGTGCTCAAGGATGGGGTGCCGCTGCGCAGGCTATTGCGCCATTGATGCACTTGCCGCCCCGTGGCGAGGGGATAAATCCCCTCGCCACGGGGGAGTACAGGCCGAGTCAAGTTCGGCCCGTCTCATCTCGTGAATCAGCGCCCGGGCGCCTTGTTCTCCACCAAACAGTTGCCGCCATCCACCACCATGACCTCACCGGTGATGTAGCTGGACTCAGCGGATGCCAGGAAAGCCACCAGGGCGGCGACTTCTGCGGGGCGTCCCGCCCGGCCCATTGGCGTGTAGCCCGCTGCATGCGCTTCTTCGGCGGTGGTCGAGCCGGTAGCGATCCAGCCGGGCGCGACGCAGTTGACCGTGATTCCCTGGCGAGCCACTTCCAGCGCCAAGCCCATGCTCATCCCCACCATGGCCGCCTTCGCAGCGCTATAGGCAGCCTCGCCGGGGTTGCTGCAGCGGGTACCGGTGGTGGAGCTGATATTGACGATGCGGCCATAATTGCGCGCCTGCATGCCGGGCAGGACGGCACGGGTCAGCAGGAACGCCGTTGTCAGGTTCCGAGCGAGTGACAGGTTCCATGTTTCCAGATCCAAAGTCGCCACTTCGGCAAACGACTCCGGGCTGCCTTGCATGGCCATGCCCGCGTTGTTTACCAGCACATCGATCCGCCCCCAAACTGACTCGGCCCACCGGCCGAACTCTCGAACTTGTTGTTCATCCGTGAGGTCCAGGGCCCGTCCTTCTACCTCGAAGCCTTCGCCCCGTAGTTCCTCGACACGTTGCGCAATGCGCGCGCTGCTGGCAGTGACGATCAGCCTGGCACCGGCGACACCCAGCCTGCGAGCGATCGCCATACCGATTCCCATCTGGCCGCCAACCCCGCTGATCAGTGCCACGGGGTGCTTTCCGTTTGTGTCTGGCATGGCATTTTCCTATTTGTTTTTGTGAGGGCTACGGAGCAAGGCCACCGGTTACCAGCGCTGCCGGCCAGTATGGCAGGGTGGAAACGATTTCTGACAAGAATGTCAGGAAGCGGTCAGTCTGCGGACACCTTCGCTGTCTAGACTCTGTGGGTTGCCCCCGTTTCCGGAGAGGAGATACCTGATGCGCTTGCTCATTGTCGAGGACGAAGAAAAAACTTCCTCCTATGTTCATCGTGGCTTGAGCGAGCTCGGCTACATTGTCGATGTCGCGACGAATGGCATCGATGGCCTGCATTGTGCGTTGGAAATGGAATACGACGTGGTGATCCTCGATGTCATGTTGCCGGGCAAGGACGGCTACGGCGTGTTGCAGGGGCTGCGTCTGCGCAAGAAGACCCCGGTCATCATGTTGTCGGCAAGGGGCACGGTGGATGATCGCGTCCGAGGGTTGCGAGAGGGCGCCGATGACTACCTGGCCAAGCCCTTTTCCTTTGCCGAACTGGTCGCGCGCGTCCAGGCATTGATCCGGCGGCGCGCCGATGATGCGGTCGATCCCACGCACCTGCGCATCGACGACCTGGAGGTAGACCTGCAGGCTCGCAAGGTCACCCGTGCCGGGTTGCGGTTGGACCTGACGGCCAAGGAGTTCTGTCTGTTGAGCCTGCTGGCCCGGCACCAGGGCGAGATTCTTTCCAAATTGATGATTGCCGAGCAGGTCTGGGACATGAATTTCGACAGCGACGCCAACGTGGTCGAAGTGGCGATCAAGCGTGTGCGCGCCAAGGTTGACGCGCCGTATCCGCGCAAATTGCTGCATACCGTCCGGGGGATGGGCTATGTGCTGGAGAGCCGCGAAGCAAGTGACAGGCAAGTCGGTGCGCTGTGATGAAAAGCTCGATCTCCAAGCGGCTCGCCCTGATGTTTGCCCTCGCGGTGATGCTTATCACCGCCGTTTGCGCGACGTTGTTGCGCTGTTCCTTGAAGCAATCGCTCGAAGACCAGATGCAGAACGAGTTGACCCTGCGCCACTCGGTTCTCGACCCGGTGCTGGCGAAATATGATTCTCCGGAATTCTGGGTGGGGTTGCGGCAGAAGCTCGACGGCCTGACGCCCGCCGACGAACGCGTGCGCTATTGGGTCCTGGTTGACAACCCGACCTACAGCTATGGCGGTGCGATGCCGGATGGCCGGGACTGGTCGACGCGCCCGGATGGATTTTCCAGCGTCACGATACCTGGCCGGGACCGCCCGATGGTCCTGCTGGTCGAGACCATTGCCGCCATGGGCAGCCGCCCGGAGTTGCGTTTTATCGTGGGGCTCGACTCAACGCCGTTCATGAAGACCCTGGATCACTTCACCAGGACATTGATCCTCACGTCGGCGCTAGGCGTGGTGCTGGTCGCACTGCTGGGCTATTGGATCGCGCGTTTTGGCCTGGCACCCGTCCGGCGCTTGAGCCGCCAGGCCAACAGCCTGCCGCCGGGGGACTCGAAACAACGCTTGGACACCGAGGCGCTGCCTGGGGAATTGCAGGAACTGGCGGTGTCGTTCAACGGTGCCCTGGAGCGCCAGGAAGCGGCCTGGTGCCAGCTCGAGGGGTTCAACGCCAATGTCGCCCATGAACTGCGCACGCCCTTGACCAACCTGATTGGCCAGACCCAGGTCGCGCTGGCCCACGGACGAGACGTGAATGAGCTTCAGGACTTGCTGCAATCGAACCTTGAAGAGCTGGAACGGATGGGCACCATCGTCAATGACATGCTGTTCCTGGCGGGCGCCGAAAGCGGGCAGCGGGCTACTGAACTCAGCGACGTTTCGCTCTGCGAGGAAGCGTCGAAAACCGTGGAATACCTGGAACCGGTCTTGCACGACAAACAGCTGAGCGTGGTGATCCAAGGCGACATGCGAGTGCGTATTGACCGCCGTTTGTTTCACCGATCCCTGGCCAATCTGATCCAGAACGCCGCGCGATACGCCGTGCCGACCAGCACGATCACGGTGAGCCTGGTCAGCCATGGCATGCAGGCCGAGGTCAGCGTCTCCAATGCCGGTGAGCCCATTGAAAACGTGCACCTGGAGCGCCTGTTCGAGCGTTTCTATCGAGCCGACGCCGCGAGGGCCAGGAGTGACGCACATCATGGCCTGGGGCTTTCCATCGTGCGGGCGGTAGCCTCCATGCACGGCGGGCGGGTGTTCGCCCATAGCAAGGACGGGGTCAATACATTCGGGTTCTCTTTGACGAGCCAGTCGGCGCGTTAATCAACTCAGCGTCTCCGCTGGCCGGACGGCCGCTTTCGCGAGCAGGCTCGCTCCCACATTGGATATCCAGCGAACCCGAAACTCATGCGCGCCCCAGCCCTCTGTGGGAGCGAGCCTGCTCGCGAAGACGCCGGCAATCCAGCACATTCCGCGACTGAAAAACCGCCATTCGCGCTCGCGTTTGACATGTTCCTGTCAGTCACCGGTCACCTTGACGTCAGTGTCCCCCTCCTAGAGTGCAATCACCATCCCGGTCAGGACAGTGGAGTACACCATGAACATTCAAAACTTGTCGGTTGCCAGTCTGCTGGCAGTGATCACGTTGGGCGGTTCGCCTCTGTTTGCCAAGGAACAGACCCAGGCTCCGGCCTACGAATACGGCATGCCGCTGGACATTGCCCAGGCGGTTCGTATCGATGAGCCGAAATCAACCGTATGCGAAGTCGGGCAAGCAACGATGACCTACGTCGACACGCACGGGCAGATTCGTCACGTCACCTTCCTTCAACAGACAGACGCCTGCGCCATTCAGTAAGCCCGGTCGCACCAGCTTGCCATCCAACCAAGGAACTCAATCATGTGGAATAGAACAATCACCCCCGCAGGCGGCTTTCTGCACACCATCAGCCAGCTCATGAGGCGGACCCGAACGTTGACGGCCGGCGTCGCGCTCCTCAGTGCGATGAGCACCGAAGCATCGGATCGGGTGGCGCCCAAACCCGACTGGTCGACCCGCGACATGCCTTCACAGAAAGGCCGGATTGCCCTGGTAACCGGCGGCACCAGCGGTATGGGCTATGAGGACGCTCTGGCACTTGCGCGGGCGGGGGCCGAGGTCATCATCGCGGCGCGCAACCCGGAGCGGGGCGCGGACGCCATCAAGCTTATCCGCGAGGCCGTACCCGACGCCAAGTTGCAGTTCGAGTCCGTGGACCTGGCCAACCTGTCTTCGGTGCGCGGCCTGGCCGAGCGTCTCAACCAACGGCTGCCGCGCCTGGACGTGTTGATCAACAATGCAGCCATCATGGCGCCGCCTGAGCGGGGCACTTCCGCCGATGGCTTCGAGCTTCAGCTGGCAACCAACTACCTCGGGCATTTCGCGCTGACCGGCCTGTTGGTGCCGCTCCTGCGGCAAAGCGACGACGCCCGGGTGGTGAGCCTCTCCAGCATCGCGGCCACACGCGGCGCCGTGAATTTCAACGACCTGCAGTCCGAGCAGAAATACGCCCCCTACGCGGCCTATGCCCAGTCGAAACTGGCCATCCTGCAATGGGCATTTGCGTTGCAACGGCGCAGTGACGCCGAACAGTGGGGCATACGCAGCATCGCCGCGCACCCCGGCGTGGCCGTCACCGAACTGATCGCCCGGGGGCCGGGCGTCAACAGCGAGTTCGGCCAGCGCTGGGCGAAGGATCGCGATGCGTACCACTCTGCGGCTCAAGGCGCGTTGCCCACCTTATATGCGGCGACTGCCGAGCAGGCCGTTGGCGGCGCCTATTACGGGCCGACCGGCGATGACGAAAAACGCGGTCCGCTGGGGTTCGCCAAGACGCCACCGGCCGCGACCAACGAAGCGGATGCCGAACGACTCTGGGCGACCTCCGAGCGCCTGACCGGCGTTACCTATCGCTGATCCTATCCAGGGCATCGGCCTCGCGCCCGTCCCGTAGCCTTCTTTCTGGAGTTCCCATGAGTACGATGACGTTCGTACAGCGGCTGAGCCTTGCCCTTAACGCCCATGACGGTGAACTGCGTCCGGCGCTGTGTGGCTCCCTGCTGTTTCTTTGCCTGTTTACCGGTTACTTCATGCTGCGCCCGATCCGTGAGTCGATGGGCATTGCGGCGGGCGTGGAAAACCTGCAATGGCTATTCACCGCGACTTTCCTGGTGATGCTGGCAGCCGTTCCGTTATTCGCCTGGCTCAGTTCCCGAGTGCCGCGGCTGCGCCTGATCGATTGGGTGTATGGCTTCTTTGGCATCAATCTGCTGATGTTCGTCGAGTTTTTCCAGTTCCTTCCAGACAGTGTCTGGCTCGCCCGGGTGTTTTACGTCTGGATATCGGTTTACAACCTGTTCGTCGTTTCGGTGGCGTGGAGCTTGATGGCGGATGTGTTCGACAGCGAGCAGGCCAAGCGCCTGTTTGCATTCATCGCCGCCGGCGCCAGCGTCGGCGGCCTGCTGGGGCCGGCGCTGAGCGCGCTGTTGATCGACGCGGTGGGAGCGTCAGGCTTGATGCTGCTCGCGGCTGTGTTGCTCGGTGCCACGCTGGTGTTGAAACGGACCTTGATGAGCTGGCGCGGACAGGGCGGGGCGGGGCGACCTGGTGCAGCACCCACGCAAAACCCGCGGCAGCCACTGGCCGGCAATCCGTTCGGCGGGATGGTCGCGGTGTTCAGATCGCCTTATCTGGTGGGAATCGCCGGCTTCGTGGTGTTGTTGGCGACGGTCAGCACGTTTCTCTATTTCGAGCAGGCGCGCCTGGTGGCCGAGCACTACCCGGACCGAGCATCGCAGGTTCGTATCTTCAGCACCCTCGATATCGTCGTGCAGGCCGGCGCATTGCTGTCCCAATTGTTCATCACCGGTCGCATCGCGCCGAGGTTGGGCGTGCGTGCTTTGCTGGCGGTCGTGCCGTTGCTCATGTGCGTCGGTTTCCTGGGCCTCGCCCTGGCGCCGGGCTTTGCGCTGCTTGCAACCTTGATGATCGTGCGACGAATCGGCGAGTACGCGTTTGTCCGGCCCGGCAGGGAAATGTTATTTGCGCCCCTGGACGCCGAGAGCAAATACAAAGCCAAGAACTTCATCGACACCGTGGTCTATCGCGCCGGCGATGCCGTGAGTGGCTGGGCCAAGAGCCTGCTCGATCAGATCGGCCAAGGTGCAGGCGTGGCGGCGATGGTGGGGGCGTGCTGCGCGTTGTTGTGGGGATACCTGGGTTGGCAACTCGGACGACAGGCGGATTATGCCGCTTCAAGGGAGCTACGCCTGGCGGCTATTTCGGCAAGAGCGTGAGGAACGTGAAGAACGTGAAGAACGTCATCTGAACGATTTTCCTCACGCTCGCTACGCTCATTTGAACGTATGGACCAGCGCAGCCTCTGACACTAATGCAGGGCGAGCGCACGTCGCCCATTCCCGCTCGGAGGACAAGTTCACATGAAGATTCTAATGGTGCTTACATCCCACGATCAGTTGGGCGACACCGGCAAGAAGACGGGGTTCTGGCTGGAAGAGTTCGCCGCTCCGTACTACGTGTTTGTCGACGCCAACGCGACGGTCACGCTGGCGTCTCCAAAGGGCGGGCAGCCACCACTGGACCCCAAGAGCGACGAGGAAAATGCCCAGACCGACGCAACGCGTCGCTTTGCCACGGATACCCAGGCTCAAGCCGCATTGGCAAGCACGGTGCCGTTGGGCGAGGTTGATCCCTATGACTTCGATGCCGTGTTCTATCCGGGCGGCCATGGCCCCCTGTGGGACTTGGCCGAGGACACCGACTCCAAGACGCTTATCGAAGCCTTTTATGCCGCGAACAAACCCATCGCCGCCGTCTGTCACGCACCGGGAGTGTTCAAGAACGTCAACGCACCGGATGGCCAGCCCGTGGTGAAAGGCAAGAAAGTCACCGGCTTCACCAACTCCGAGGAAGAGGCGGTGGGCCTCACGCAGGTGGTGCCGTTCCTGGTGGAGGACATGCTCAAGGCCAAAGGCGGCGAATATTCCAAAGGCGCGGACTGGGGCAGTTTCGTCGTCGAGGATGGTCACCTGATCACCGGCCAGAACCCTGCCTCATCGGAAGCGGCGGCCAAGGCGCTGCTCAAGCGGCTGAAGCAGGAACTGAGCGCTTGAGGCGACTTTGTGGGGCGGCCAGCCGGTTCGCCCTTTGTCGGCGCGCTCAACGACGGGGGAGGATCGATCATGCAAGACCCTTTCAATCTAGCGCGCTTCATCGAGGCGCAGCGTCCGGTATTCAGTCGCGTCATGGACGAACTGCGCGCCGGGCGGAAGACCAGCCACTGGATGTGGTTCATCTTTCCACAACTGCAAGGGCTCGGCCGTTCCGAAATGGCCCGTCGCTTTGCGATCTCAGGCCTTGCCGAGGCTCGCGCATACCTGCAACACGATTTGCTCGGACCCCGACTGGAGGAGACCGTGAAAGCGGTTTTGCAGCACAGCGGCATCAGCGCCGAGCGGATATTCGGCTCACCCGATGATTTGAAGTTTCGCTCCTGTCTTACGCTGTTTGTCAGCGCCCAGTCGGGATCTCCCCTGTATCAACAGGCGCTCGATCGGTTCTATTCAGGGGAGCCAGATCGCAGGACGCTCGACCTGCTTGGCCAGCAGGTGTGAAGTGGTCGACTTTCGCCAACCACCGCAGCACGAAAGCGCTTTAAGCACGACGCGGGCTTTTGATGACTGTGCTCGGGTTCATGGTTTCACCTTGAGCACGAGCGGTGACGGTCGAACGACATTTTCCTTAGGGATAAACCTGCTTTTTGGTGTCCCGATCAAGCACATAGGACGTCACGCTGATCTGCATTTGCTCGTACCCAGACACGCCGATCATCGAGGTCGACGATGACCACGTCGCCAGATAGTGCTTGCCGGCTTCCAGATCAAGGTTCGGCGCACCGAAGCCGCACTTGCCTCCACCTGTGCCCAGTTTATTCATCGAGACCCAGCACCACTCGAGTGAATGCGGGCCTGGTTTTAGCCGAATGGCTTGGTAACCGAAGTAATCCAGGATGGAGTGCTTGCCTGCGTAAGGCAGCGGCTGCCCATCAACGCCAACGGCGAGAAGCAGCCGATGGAACGGGATACCCAAGTCCCGGTATTGAACGGTGTCGAAGTAAATAACCGGGGCATTGGCCACGCCTTCGGACAGGTCCAGGACGCGGATGGCAGGGTCATCTACGCTTCCGACAAACGTCCTGTATTGATAGTTGGAGCAAGCAGACAGGAGCAACAGCACCGTTGCGCTTCCCAATAGGCGAATACTCATCGAATCCTTCCTTGAGGTCATGTCAGAGGGCGCGCAGTTTAACTGCATCCGAATTCAAAGTGGACGCCGATTGCCGTCAGATGCGAACGATGCAAGCTACCTTGAGCAGTCCGTCATTTCCAACAGCCGCTTTTGCCGCCAGGCCGGAGCACTGGTGGGGAACAGCGCTTCGCCCGGTCGAAACCGCGCGAGACCGCAGGCGGCGGCGATGCGTTGACGTTGCTGGCCACGGACCAGCGCTTGCATAAAACTGCATTCGTTCTGGACCAGTCCCAAGATGTAGCGAGTCCCCACTTGGAAATTTCCGCCATTGGCCTGCCACCAGGCATCGACAGACTGAGGGTTCGGCCAGGGAAGGTTCTCATCGGGGTCCATGAGGACATGGGAATCTTCGGGGTTATCGTTCGGGCCCGCATCGAAATCCGGCAAGACGTGTAGCTCCAGATCGAGCAGGGCCAGGTCGGCTCCGGTGATCAGGCTGAAGGCTTCGCCAGCGACACGTGCACAAGGCGCATCGGCCATGTGTTGGATCAGCCACGGCACGCTGACCGGATCGCCCAACAGTCCAAGGGCCTGGATGCCGATGCGCCGCTGCCGGGGATCCTGTACCCACTGGCGTATCCAGGCGATGCTCGGTTCGCGCGCTTGCCAGGCCAGCAGCACGCAGGCCGCGCGGTATTGAAACTCGCCTGGTTGCTCGGCGAACAGTCGCAGCGGTTCGAGGGCTTGCTGATCACCCATTTGCGCCGTTGCCCAGTTGGCCCAGAAGCGGGTGGCAGGGTGCATATGCGTTCGGTGGACTTGCAAGGCCTGTGACAGGTCATGCCGGCGCAGCTCACCGGCGGTGCGGGCGGCACGTGCAAGTACGCTGGGATCAACATCGGACAGTCCGGCCAGCAGGACGGCACCGGGATCGTGGCGGTGCATGCCACACGCCGCCAGGCCGAGACGGCGAAAAAGCGGTTCGGGCGCCGCAAGCATGCGGTCGATCCAGGGCTCTATGCGCGCCCAGTCAAGCCAGCCCAGGGCCATCAGATAACCGCGCTCCGTTTCCGCGGCGCTTCGCAGATGCTCGCTGAGCCGCGACAGCGCTTTTGCATCGGCCGCCTCGAAGGCCAGCACCACGCTGGCGAACATTTCGCCGACGGTGTGCGGGCCGAGCTGCTCCAGAAGGGCTTCCAGGCCGGCTGACCCGGCGATACGCAGGCCATCGAGATGCGCTTCGATACGCTCTTCCAATGCGCCCAGTTCATCCAGGTCGTAGTGGGGCGCGCGCAGTGCGTAGTCGCGCAGGACCGCCAGGAAACCGGCTTCCTCAACGTGCAGGTCGAGCACAACGGGCAGCGTGGTCATTGGCCTTCGATCCGGAAGGGAGATTTCGCCTGATCAGTCAATTTGCAGGCACCGCGTCCAGTTCGAACCATCGAACTCCATGACGTCCTTCGGCCCGATGGACCACATGATCCCGTCGGCTGCGCTCAGGTGGTAACAGGTGCCCGGCGCGTCATCGCCAAAATCGACGGGCTTGAGCGTGTCGCCCTCCAGTCGGTAGACGAAATGGGTGGAAGATACATACAGCTGGCCCTGGAAATATTCCATGCCCCAGAGATCCTCCCGTGTGCTGCCGTGCTCGATCACTTCCCATTGATCATGGCGACCACGCAGCAAGGTCCCGAGCTGGCCGCAAGCATAGGCAAAACCGTCCGGTGCGCAGCGCACCTTATAGAGCGCCAGGTTGGTCGGGCTGTTCTGCTGGGTGAAGACGGCGCCGTCATATTTCCAGATTTCGCCTTCCCAGCCGACGGTATAGATTTCCTGCTCGCTGAAGCCATCGATGGATTCGAAGCTGGTGTCGGTGATGGGTGTGTCGCCAACCTGGGCGCTCTGGTCGATGCATCGCCATTGATCTTCGCCGTCGCGCACGTAGGCTTGGCGGCAAGTGCCTACGGCGTAGGCGCGACCTTTGGCGATGCCGCGGATTTCGCGAAGGGGGCCGCGTTTTGTCGGGTCGACTCCGCAATTGGCAATGGGCGGTTCTTCCTTGACCGCGCCTCCACCGCTGGCTCGCACCGAGCCGTCCGTGCCGAGCGCCAGGTACCGCTCGGCCGGCACGTGGCAGACCGTTCCAGAACAGGCAAGCCAAGGCACTGTGCCGGAATACCAGGTTCCACGGTCAAGTGTGTACAGAATCGACCCCGTGTAGCCTTCGCTGATTGGTGGTAATCAGGTAGCTGAGATCCGAATATCGAACGACTCCGGTGCCAATGCTGAGTCCACTGAATCGTCGGTCTGGTGCGTCCATTTTTTGGTTTCCTAATAGGATTAGCGACCGCTATCGCTATTGTTATCGCTTGGGCACATCTCGCTGATGGCTTTGTCTCGTTCGTGTTGGTTACTGGTCATGGAGGCCCTTGCATTGATCGGTTTCTCCTTGCCCGGGCTTTTCGCCTGGTCGTGGTAGTTGTTCAACTGGGCTTCCAGGCATTTCTGGGAACACTTGGAGTCCGGAAAGGTTTTCCTGGCTGCCAAGGCCCCTGTCTCCGTGGCCTTGGCCCTTGGCCATTCGCCTTTCGCGTCGGCCGATCTCAGGGCAACCACTCCACGCCGGGTATGCATCTGGCCATGGGTGGCAGTGGTTTGGTTCGGGCCCTCCACGCACATGACCGGCGCCTTGTCGGTTTCGTATTCGCTCCAGCCTGCTTTTGTCGGATGCTGGTTCCTGGGCTGGCCCACGAAGGCCGGGCCGTCGGTAAAGGACGCCGAATCGATCAGGTGATCTCCGGTTTGTCCCGGGCAACATCTGTTGGGCTTGTACGGGGCGAGAAAACAGCGCAGGGCCTTTTGGCAACGATCGGCGTTGATGGTCCTGGCCAACGAGGAGTACTCCTTCAGAACGCCAGTATGGGCAGCCATGTACGCAGGATCGTCCGAAAATCCATCGCCCGCTTTCTTCTTGGCGGTATTACGCGTCTTGAGTGCGTCTTTCAGCGTTTTGGTATCCGGGCAGACCACTTTTTTATCGGTGTCGCATGCCTTTTTCAGCCGTTTCCTTTCCCCCTCGCATTGCGCCAGGCCCTCGGCGATTTCCATTCTGTCCGAATAAGGCCAAGGCACCGTATTGCCGGGTTGGGATGCATGGTTATGGGTGGTCAGGTCCATGTGTCGGACGACGTTCTTGCCCTCGTACTTCACATCCATCGACCAAGAGGTGAAATACACCTTGCCCTTGTTCCTGCTGGTGACGATGCCTTTTTTGGGCGCGTTCCCAGCCTCGTCGCCATAGCTGGTCTTGAAGTAGCTCTTGTCCTTGAGCATCACTTCCTTGCCAGTGATCTTCACCGTTCGGGTGCCTTTGGTCGTGTCCTTGGCCATGCCCGTGTTGGGGTAGGGAATGGGCACGCCCAGCGGGGTGGGCGGCGCCTGGGGCGGGGTGAAGCAGACGTCCGGGAAACAAGCGATCGACTTGCCGTCCGCCGCCTTGCAGGAAACCTCCATGTTGTTGGCAAACACTTCGTTGGCCATCAGGCAGCCCTCGCGATCCGGTAGCTGAGCAGCGCGGCGGCGCGTTCGCCGGCGTCGTTGCCAAGGTGGCAGAAGATGTTCGGCCCTTCGCCATAACCCTTGCGACTGGCGGCCAGCGCCACGGCAAGCATCACAGGGCCGATGGCGGCGCCGACTTCGCCGATGCAGTCGGCCGGGTGCCAGAGATGAAAGAATTCCTTGCGCACCCGCAGGCTGCGGCTCAGGGCCAGCGACGCCTCCTTGAAGTAATACTGTTCGCCGGAAATGTCCGTCAGGCGGTAATCCATCTGTTCGAGCCCGCAGCCCGCTTCACCCAATGCCACGCGCACGGCTTGGGTCAGACCTTCGGCACGCAATGGCAGGCCTTCGGATTCCACCGTGGCCGGTTCCACACCGAAACCCAGGCCGATGCACGTCAGTTGCGGCTCTTCTGCGGCGATGGGAGCGGCCAGCACCACCGCTGCGGCGCCTTCGCCGGGGATGAAACCATTGGAGTTTTCGCTGGTAAGCAAGCGTTCGCGTTGCTCGAAGGCGGCCAGGGTAGGGCCGCAAAGCAGCGAATCGACGCCAGCGACCAGCACGTGGCGATGTCCGCCCTGGTAGATCAACGTCCGCGCATTGAGCAGGGCCACGGCCGCACTGACCCGGCCCCTCGGAATAATGATGGAGTCGGGATGAAAACGCAGGCCCAGCTCAGCCTCGATGTCATGCAAGAGCGCCATGTCGAGGCCGTTCAGGCGCCCGGGACGCTCGGCTTCAGCCACGCCCAGCAACAGCGGAATCTTTTCCGGGGCAATCCCAGGAAGGCTTTGTAACGCCTCGGCGATGGCGAGCGCGGCCATCTTGATCAGCTTCGTGCGGCCGCGCCAGGGCTGTTCCAACGGCACGCTGGCGCCGATGATCCACTCGCCGGCGCGGTCGATGAAACGGGTTTCCTGGAAGTGGTCGATGGCGCAGCGAATTGCCGCGCAGCTCGCCGGAGCGCTTAGGCCGACGGCACTGACCATCCCCGAGCCGATGATGCACAGGGCGGCCATCAGTGCGCGTCCTCGGAAGCCCGTCTGGCTTTGACCAGGGCATCGAGCGACGGGTAGTAATCCTTGCCGAGTCCACGAGCACGCCACCAGGCCTTGGGCATGGTGCCGACGAGCACTTGGGCAATCTCAAAGATGTTGCGCCGCAGCGGACGGGCGATGCGCCAGGTCAACTGCACTTGGCGGGCATCGGTGTCGATCAGCAGGGTGTCGATCAGCGCCGGCACCGTTTCATGAAGGCCTTCCTTCCGGAAAAAGGTCACCGGCACGTCCATCTGGGGGATGCGAAAACTTGTTCGTTCCTGCGGGGTCAGGTTCAGCAACAGCACCTCTTCGCCGCCGCGCAAGTAATCGGTTTGCTGATCGATAGGAGCGGCCTGGAAGTAACGGTTATCGAAATCCGTTGGCAAGAACGGAAAGCCGTCAGCCAACCATGCATCGTCATAGGTGCCTGCAAAACGGGCGCGTTGTGGCCAACTGCGGCCAATGGGACCGAGGGCCATCGGGTGGAAGTCGCCGGACGGAGAGTCGATGGGCTTGCCCAGCTCCTCGGTGTTGGGCATTGGCCTGCCGACTATGTCGATGTCGTTGGTGCCGCCTGGGTACCAACCGCAACCGCTCGGGTTCTGCGGATGACAATCACGCATTTCGGGCATGTTCGCGAGGGTGCGGGAGCCACCGAAGGCATGGGCGTAGCTGATGTCCTGCTCCGTAAAAGCCAGGGGTGAACCGGGCGACAGGCCCATCAATCCCGGCTGCCATTGCCGTGGACCCAGCACCGAAAAGGCCTTGCTGACCCGGCCGACACGAAGGCCTGCCGTCAACTGGGTCACGGGCCGTCCACCCGGCGCATAGGCTTTGCCACACACCAGCACATCGCAGAATGGCTTGAACGGGGCGAAGTCCATTTCCTGGCATGGGGCGCTGAGGCCCGGCTCGCCGAGAAAGGTGTCAGCCATCAGCAAGGGTTGCTGAATGTCTGCAAGGGTCGCGGCGCGGCCATCCGGCGGCAGATCGAACGTGCCCTTGGCCACAACGACCAAGGATTCGCGGCCGTCAGGTGCCATGCCCAGGGTATAGGCGACTTGCAGTTGGCTGGCGTTGAGCAGTTCCATCGAGCGACTACCTGTCTAGTTGATCTGCACCGAACCGCCCTTGATGCGGTTGACCCCGCTGGAGCGACTGGAGAGGTAGGTGCCGCGGATGATCACCTTGCCCGCACGGGTCAGGGTGATGCTGGCCTTGCCACAGCGCAGGACGATTTCCCGCTCCGCGCAGAACTCCAGGCGCTCGCCGTCCAGGTGGGCCACGGCGGGCACCGCGGTATCCGGCAAGCGCTGGATGCGACCGATCACCAGCGGCCGGGCAAGGTCGCCGGCCTCGAACATCAAGGCGACCTGGACACCAATGTCCTCCCGCGTCAGCGGCGTGGTGGTGCGCGCGACGAGGCCCGCATCGGCGGGGCAGCCGGGGAAAGCAACCACCGGGGCCTGCGCCGTGGGCACATCCAGCAGCACGCCAATCACCACGCCGTCGACGCGCACCGAAGTGGCAGTGGAGGATTGCGGAAAATGATATTCAACGCTCATGACGCCCACTCCGTAGCTAGTTCTGCAGGATCTTCTGGCCTTTGACGACCACGTTCTTGTTGGCCTTGATGTTGATGGCACCGGAGCCGTCGATGGTGATGTTCTTGCCGCTGATCACAATGCTGCCGTCTTTCTTCAGGGTGATGCTGGCCGCGCCCGTGGTCAGGCTGATCGAATCGCCGGCGTTGAGGGAGAAATGCTTGCCCACGTCCAGGCTGTCGTTCTGCTTGATGCCGGTGCTGCGGTTTTGCGCGACGTCCCGGGATTCGTTCTGGCCGATCCGCGTGCCCTGGTTGCCATTGATCTCGATTCCTTCGTTGCCCTGGACCGTCTCGTTGCGGTTGCCGGCGATGCCGATGGTCTCGTTGCCGCCGACGTCCTCCGTGCGGTTGCCGGCGATGCTGATTTTCTCGTTGGCGCCGACCCTTTCCGTGCGGTCAGCACCAATGGTGATGGTCTCGTTGTTGCCCACGCGCTCGGTGCGATTGGCGCCTATGGTGATCTTCTCGTTATTGCCGACGTCCTCGGTACGGTCGACGCCGATGGAAATCGTTTCGTGGTTGTCGACCCTTTCCGTGCGGTCGTGTTTGACGCGTACGGTCTCGTCGTTGTCGATGGTTTTGCTGCGGTCATGCCCGACCCAGTGGGTCTCGTCGTTCTCGACCTCGATGTCCTGGTTCTTCTCGGCATGGATGAACAATTGCTCCGCACCTTTCTTGTCTTCCATGCGGATTTCATTGAAGTTGGCCTGGGTACCGTCCTTGCTTGAGCGGCTTTTCACCCCGCTCTGGGTGGCATTGGCCGGCAACTTGTAGGGCACCGTCTGCTCGGCGTTATAGACCCGGCCGGTGATGATCGGCCGGTCCGGATCCCCTTCGAGGAAGCTGACGATGACTTCCTGGCCGATCCTCGGAATCTGCACCGAACCCCAATTCTTGCCGGCCCAGGCCTGGGACACGCGAATCCAGCAGGAGCTGTTTTCGTTGGACTGGTCATGGCGATCCCAATGGAAATGCACTTTGACCCGGCCGTATTGGTCGGTCCAGATTTCCTCCCCACCGGGTCCGACCACCACGGCCGTCTGGGGGCCGCGAACGATGGGCATGGGTGTGAGGGGCAGGGGACGGAAGACCTGGCTGGCATCCATGCAGTCCAGTTCGCTGACGAACTGTTCGGCCAGGTCCGGTTGGCCGCTTTCATAGGCCTCCTGGCGGATCTGATAGCGGGCGATGACCACCAGGTATTCGCGGTTCTGGTCCGCGCGGTCGTAGCCGGTCAGCGTGAACAAATGGCCGCAGCCCAGCCCGCGAGCGCGACCGCGCAACTGCACGCGCTCGAACTGGCTGTGAATGGCTTCGATACGGGTACGCGCGTAGTGGTCGCCGTCGTTGCTTTGGACGTATTCACCGGGATAGTCATAGAGCGGGTATTCGCCGTTAGTGTGATTGCGCGGCACACTGGAACGCACCTCGAGGCTGGCGCGGGGACGCAAAAAGTCGTAGTCGTTCAGCGCCAGCGAACCAGGCTGCACCTCCCGGGCCATTTGCCAATCATAAAAATGATCGCGCTCGCGCATCTGCCGATCGGGCGGGTAGAAGGGCACCGAGGCATAGTCCGCCGCCGTGGAGTGCGCGCCGTAGGCGTCCGCCAGGACCAGCACATGACGGGCCTTCTCATGACGGAAGTAGTAATAAATGCCTTCCTGCTCCATCAGCCGGCTGACGAAGTCGAAGCTGGTCTCGCGGTACTGCACGCAGTATTCCCACTCGCGGTAGCTACCGCTCAGGCTGTCTTCGAAGTCCGAGAAACCGAGGTCACGGAACAATTGCTTGATGATGTCCGGTACGGTCTTGTTCTGGAAAATCCGGCAATCGGAGGTGCGCGTGAGCAGCCAGAACCAGGGACGCAGGCTGACGCGGTAACCGGCGAATTGGCCGTGGCCCGTCAACTGCCGGCAATTGCTGACGATGCCGTGGAAATAGCGTTTGCCGCCGTCGTAAAGCTCAAGGGTCAGGCCCATCGGCTTGCCGAGCAATTGATCGAACTGGATCGCGCGGTTTTCCGAGGTGAGATCCAATTCGTAGTGGAACAACCGCCCCAGCTCTTCACTGCCATCCATGCCTTGCAACAACAGGGTGTCCGCGCCGAGGGGACTGTCGACCTGGACCAGGCGATTGTTCTGGGTGATTGCCATCACGGCTTCCAAGCTGCGCGGATACCCGCCAAGGGCTGGGTGCCCGGTCGCAACGGCTCGGTAGTCAGGTGGGCGGTGTGCAGGAACGTGGCGTTTTGATCAAATCGAAGAACATCCACCACAGAGGTGATCTCCCTATCAGTCTCGAATCATTCAAGGCGCGCACGCAAAACTCCTTTTACGTGCATATGGCATATGGGATTGGTTATAGCAGTCATTCCTGGAAACTGCCTATAGGACGGATGACCTAGGCCATAAGCTGATGGCCCTCGAAAGTCCTCAAACCCATCGTTAAATGCCAGAATCTCCTTGTCAGATCGTTTTGGAGATCACCATGCTTCACGCATTCGAACAACGGCTCGACCCTTTCCCGCCCGATGAAGTCCCACCGCCACCCGACGGTCTGGCCCGGTTCCTGTGGGCCTGCACCCGCGGCGCTCGCGGTTATATCCTGGCGTTCGCGCTGCTCAGCGCCGGTGTGTCGATCTACGAAGCCTGGCTGTTTTCTTTCCTCGGGCAAGTGGTGGACCTGCTCTCCACCTGGCAGTCAGGTGGCGATGCGGCCGGGCAGGAAAGCCGGGTGTTGTGGGGGATCGGCATCATGCTGGTCACCAGCATTGGCCTGGTCGCGTTGCGCACGATGGTTCAGCACCAGGTATTGGCGATCAACCTGCCGTTGCGGCTGCGCTGGGATTTTCATCGGCTGATGCTGCGACAAAGCCTTTCGTTCTTCTCCGACGAGTTCTCCGGCCGGGTCACCACCAAAGTGATGCAGACGGCGCTGTCGGTGCGCGAGGTGCTGTTCACCCTCATCGAGATCATTCCCGGGATCGGCGTTTACTTCATCGCAATCATCGCGTTGGCTGGCGGCTTTGACCTGAAGTTGATGCTGCCTTTCATTGCCTGGGTGGTCTTGTTCGGTGTTGCCATGCGTTACTTCGTGCCGCGCCTGGAGAAAGTCGGGCAGGAACAGGCCAATGCGCGGTCGTCGATGACTGGGCGTATCTCCGACGCCTACACCAACATCACCACGGTGAAACTATTCTCCCATTCCAAGCGCGAAGCCCATTTCGCCCGCGCCGCCATGGAGGATTTCAAGCAGACCGGTTTTCGCCAGATGCGTCTGGTCAGCCAGTTCGAGATCGTCAACCAGGCATTGGTGGTCGCGTTGATCATGGGCTCAGGCGGTTATGCCCTGTGGCTGTGGCATCAAGGCGAAGTGGGCACTGGCGCTGTCGCGGCGATTACGGCCATGGCGTTGCGCATCAATGGCATGTCGCACTGGATCATGTGGCAGATGACCTCGCTGTTCGAGAACATCGGCACCGTGCAGGATGGCATGGCGACCTTGACTCGCGGCCCCAAGGTGCAAGATTCGCCGGACGCCGGCGTGCTAGTCACCACCGGTGGCGCGGTGACCTTCGACAACGTGCGCTTCAATTACAACGGTGAGCGCCAGGTCCTCGATGGCCTGAGCCTGAGCATTCGCCCAGGCGAAAAGATCGGCCTGGTGGGCCGCTCCGGCGCCGGTAAATCCACGCTGATCAACTTGCTGCTGCGCTTCTACGACGTGGACAGCGGCGAGATCCGGATCGACGGGCAGAACATCGCCCGTGTCACCCAGGATAGCTTGCGCAGCGCCATCGGCATGGTCACCCAGGACACGTCGCTGTTGCATCGTTCCATCCGAGACAACATCGCCTATGGCCGTCCCGACGCAACGGACGAACAAATCCGCAGCGCCGCAGCCAGCGCCCAGGCCGACGGGTTCATCCGCCAACTGAGCGACAAGCAAGGCCACTCCGGCTACGACACCCTCGTCGGTGAACGTGGCATCAAGCTTTCCGGCGGCCAGCGTCAACGCATCGCCATCGCCCGGGTGATGCTCAAGAATGCCCCGATCCTGCTGCTGGACGAGGCCACCAGCGCACTGGATTCAGAAGTCGAAGTGGCAATCCAGGAGAGCCTCGATGAAATGATGAAGGGCAAGACCGTGATCGCCATTGCCCATCGACTGTCGACGATTGCGGCCATGGACCGGCTCATCGTCATGGATGAGGGGCGGATCATCGAGCAAGGCACCCACGCCGAATTGCTCGGGAAAAATGGTGCGTATGCGCGGCTTTGGCATCATCAGAGTGGCGGGTTCCTGGGGGAGGATCAGGGTGTGGTCGAGGCGGTGGAGTAGGCGAGGGCGCTACCCCGTTTACCTGGCCAGCACATCACTTCTGCACAACTGCCACCCGACGACCGCTCAGGTAGCACAGCAGCCCACCCATGGCGGTCAATGCGCTCAAGGCGTAGAACATGGTCGGGGCCGGAGTGTGCAGCAGCAGGTAGCCGCAGATCACCGGGCTCAGGGCGCCACCGAGGGCTGCGAGGTTTTGCGCGCCGTAGTAGCTGCCGCGCAGTTCTTCCGGGGCCAGGGTGTCGACGAACAGGAATTCGGCCGGGTAGATGATCATCTCGCCGAGGGTGAAGATGAACATGGCCACGCACCAGCTCACCATGTCGTCCGCCAGGCTGAAGCCGACCAGGCCCAGGATGAACAGGCTGGTGCCCGCGGCGATCCAATAGCGCAGCTTCTCGCGATCGAGGAACCGGCCGATCTGGTATTGCAGCAGGATGACCGTGATGGCGTTGCAGGCGAGCAGGGCGGCCATGATTTGCAACGCACGTTTGGAATCGTGGGTCACCAGCAGGTACTGCGACAGATAGAGGGTGAAGCGGCCGTGTACGACGGTGCTGAGCAGGCAGCCGCCGGTGAACATGATCAGCGTGCGGTCGTTTTTCAAGGTCTTCAGCGTCTTGAGAAAACTGGGCGGTGGCGCCAGGGCCGGTTTTGATGCTGTGTCGCTGGGGATGCCGGTCATCAGGAAGATGCTCGCAAATGCGATGCCTCCGGCGATCAGAAAGGGTGCGATCGGATAGACACCGGCAATCACCACACCTAGCATGGGACCGGTGGCGTAGCCGATGTTGGTCAGGGTGTAGCGCAGGGAAAACGCCTTGGCGCGCTGGCCGATGGGCAGGTTTTCGCTGAGGATCGCTTTGGAGCCGATAAGGAACAGCGCGGACGCCGTCTCGGTGATGACGACGGTCAGGGTGGTCAGGTAGAGGTTTTCGGCGAAGGTCAGCAGCACGAAGCCGATGGCGCTGGAAAGCATCGCCAGGATCAGCAACCGGCGCTTTTCCAGGCGGTCGATGATGTAGCCGCCGTAGAGGGCCAGCAGGGTGGCGGTGAACACCGCGATGCCGAGCAGCAGGCCGACGTCCTGTTGGTTCAGGCCCAACTTGTTGCTCAGGAATAAGGTGAGCAAAGGACTGGTGATGGCACGGCTGACGACGATGGTCAGTGACACGATCATCAAGCGTCGAATAACGAGCGAGTAGGTGGCCACGGTGATGCAAATGTCCTTATTCAGATGTTGGCGTGCGCCGCGATGACTCGCGAACCTGAGCCAGAGTGATCAAGCCAGACACCGATCCAGCATGCGACCGGAAGAATAGCGCCAGGCGCTGCAAACATTCCCTCATGAAACATCGCCCCATCCAACATAGTCCCGATAATGTCGCTCATAGACCGACGCCGGATGGTCTTCAGCAACCGGCCCTGCGGTTGCAGCCCACCACTGCGCGACCTCAGCGCCCGTGGCGATCCACACGTCATCGTGCTGTTGAATGCCCTTGATCAATTCACGCAGCACGCCTATCCGTCCCGGCGTGGCGATGATTTCCGGGTGCAGGCGGAGCACGTAGCAAAGGCCAAACCGGTGAAACCCGGCGAAGTCCATCTGCAGGTTGCCCAAGGTGTGGCTATAGGAGCCGATTCGCGACTGTGCAGGTGGCACCGCCGGGCTCAGGTTGAAGGCGAAGTAGGGCTCGTCTTCGAGCTCATAATGCAGCGGCACCTCGATCACGCCAGGTGCAGTCGGGTGGGCGAATGGCAAGTCATCGCCGCGCCACGACGAAGACCAGCGAATGCCCTGGTCTTTCAAGGCCTCGATGAGCCCCGGCGCACCATTGCCCGCAGGGATCCGGAAGCCGATCGGGCGCCGTCCGGCCAGCCGGGCCAGGGTTTCGCAGCCCTTGGCGATGTCGTCGCGTTGCGCCGCCAGGTCCAGTATGTCGTAGTCCTGGTGGCGATAGCCGGCGCAGGCGACTTCATGGCCGTCGGCCAGGATCGCCTGGATGTGCCCGGGGTTTTCCTCGGCAACGATACCGGGAACGAACCAACTGCTGGGGACGCCGAGCTCCTTGAACAGGCCGAGCAACCGCTCCACGCCGCGTTGGGTGCCGTAGCGCCATACCGACAGGGTCTTGTCGCGCCCGGCGACTTCCGGGGCCTGCGTGAGGATGCCGTGGATGTCGTTGTAATCCACGGTCAATACCACGGCGCAGCGATGGCCGTTCGGCCAGATTGGCGAATCAGCCATGATGATGCTCCTTGAGCCACCACTGGGCGACGTCACGGCAGGTGGCGAACCACACGTCATCGCGGGTGCGCATGTGTTCGAAGAGTTTTTCCAACAGCAGGATGCGGCCCGGCTTGCCGGTAATCTTGGGGTGGAAGAGGGTGGTCAGGCATAAGCCTTCGTCCATGGCGCCGTCGTATTCGCGGCACCAGTTATCCAGGGTCAGCGCGTAACTCGCTGTGCGATCCAGCCCGGAAGGGAAGTTCGGCGCGCGGGTGTAGGCGAGGGAGGCGTAATCGTCCATTTCCCAGCGACCAGGAATCTCCACCAACGGCGTATCGAACCCTGGCACGTTCACCAGGTACGGCCGGTCATCGCCGCGCATGCTGCTGGAGTAGGTCACACCAGCTTCCACCAGCATGGCCGGGGTTTCGGCGCGCCAGTCGCCGGACGGCGTACGGAAGCCTTCGGCGCGGATGTTCAAGTGCTTCCAGAACACCTCGCGGGAGATCTTCATCACGTCCTTTTGCTGTTCCAGCGTCAGGGCGTAGAACGACTCATGCTTGTAGCCGTGATAAGCCACCTCATGGCCGCGCTCGACGATCGCCTGGCACTGTTTAGGCCAGTTCTCCACGACCCAGGCCGGGACGAAGAATGTCGTCGGGATACGGAATTCATCCAGCAGATCGAGCAAGCGCGGCAGTGCCCGGTAAGGGCCGTAGCCACCGAAGCCGAAGTATTCGGGCTTGCGCCAGATCGAACCGTTTAGCATCGCATCACCGGTCGGGCCGTCGAGGTCGAAGGCCAGGGCCAGGCAGGATTTGTGCTGGTCGGGCCAGGTGGGTAGGGAGGACATCGCTAGCGCTCCATTGTTTATCGAAAAACACCAGCCCCCCTGTGGGAGCGAGCTTGCTCGCGATGAGGCCCGTACATTCAACATGTTTGGTGAATGACACACCGCTATCGCGAGCAAGCTCGCTCCCACACTGGATTGATGTTGCCTGTACGATCACTTCCCAGCGTTGAGCGTCACTGTCTTGATCGCACCCAGCTCCAAGTCCCACTTCTTGAGGATCACCTGGTAGCTGCCGTCATCAATCATGCTTTGCAGCGCAACCTTCACCGCTTCACTGAGCTCAGGTTTTTGCTTGCTAACGCCCATGCCGCTGTACTGCGCCGAAATCGGCAGGCCCACGGTCTTGTACATGTCCTTTTCCTGGGTCTTGAGGTACGGCAGGGTTTCACTGCCTTGCATGGCTGCATCGATGCGGCTCTGGCGCAGTTGCGCACGGGCATCGGCCGAGCCTTCGGTGCCGATCACATTGATCGCAGGCTTGCCGGCGGCTTCGCAGTTGGCCTTGCTCCACGCGGCGATTTCCGCCGGGAAGTTGGTGCGGCGGCTGGTGCCGACTTTCTTGCCGCACAGGTCGACGATCTCGTTGGTGTCCTTGTTTTTCTGCAAGGTGTAGAACTGCGGGCCGCTGGTGAAATAGTCGACGAAGGTCACGCTGGCCTGCCGCTCGGCAGTGTCGGTCATGCCCGACAGCACCAGGTCCACACGGTCGGTGGTCAGGGCGTTGATCATCTG
>Ga0308169_10001916_pt1 | contig 22744 bp, 23 predicted proteins | sample PhyBR1_2_FD_202139 | JGI IMG/M metagenome (GOLD analysis project Ga0308169, IMG submission 202139) | Phyllosphere microbial communities from UC Gill Tract Community Farm, Albany, California, United States - DLSLSB.R1 | ecosystem: Host-associated > Plants > Phyllosphere > Unclassified | place...
GGGGGAAACGCCCGGTCCCATTCCGAACCCGGAAGCTAAGACCCACAGCGCCGATGGTACTGCACCCGGGAGGGTGTGGGAGAGTAGGTCACCGCCGGACACACATTAGGTCGAGGCCCCAACCACCCATGGTTGGGGCCTCCCACATTTAACACACCAACCGAGCAGTTATGCTGCCGGAATGGACTCCTGGCACCGGAACCGGCTAAGCCTGAAACAGGCCGAGCTCGTTGAAACCTGGCTTCCCGGTGCCCGTCTGGTGAACGATTGTTCCTGGCAGCTCTCAGATACCGTGGTACTTGAAGTTGAACATCAAGGGCACAGGTACATCGTCAAAGCGGGGCGATCGTCCAACCACCACATACTGCGCGAAATTGAAGCCCATCAGTCGGCGACGGCTGTCCTGGTCCACCGGAAGCGCGCACCGAAGCTCGTCCACTCTGATACCACCGCAAACGTCCTGGTAGCAGAGTATCTGGAGGGGTGCCTCGTAGAAGGCCATGAGTCGGAATACGCGACCGGGACATACGTTCAGGCCGGGTCTCTCCTTCGTGCCTTCCACGAACAGACCGGTTCCTGCGATCCCGGCTACGAGTCAGCAGCCACCGCGAAAACACTCGCCTGGCTCGAAGGACCCCACCGCATCGACGATTCCGCCGCGAGCAGGGCCAAGGTCCTACTTCGCGCCTACAAGCCGGAGCCGGTCATTGTCGTCCCGACGCACGGTGACTGGCAGCCGCGGAACTGGCTTGTCGACGGGGCTGAGCTGAAGGTCATCGACTTTGGCCGGTACGCATTACGGCCGGCTGCCACTGATTTATGTCGGCTGGCCGTACAACAGTGGCGTACAGCCCCCCAGTTGGAGTCGGCCTTTTTTGCGGGATACGGTTCAGATCCCAGGCGAACCGCGGAGTGGAAGGTGATGTTGCTGCGCGAGGCCGTGTCCACGGCTGCCTGGGCTTACCAGGTTGGCGACGAGGCATTCGAAAAACAAGGTCGCCGGATGCTCGCAGAAGCGCTGGAAGATTTCTAAGGGACGTCCTTGTCGCGCGGAAGGGAGAAAAAGGGGGCCTCAGATTGTTGAACAATCTGAGTTTTTAGGGCATTCTTGGATGAACAGCAATCCGAGACGGAGATCACAATGCCCAGCATCGACCTGAACAGCGACGTCGGCGAGTCCTTTGGGAACTGGTCCTTCGGCGACGACGCCGCCATTTTCGAGAGTGTTTCCAGCGCCAACGTAGCCTGTGGCTTCCACGCGGGCGACCCCGTGGGCATCATGGCCACGTGCCAGGCCGCCGTAAAGGCCGGCGTCACCGTGGGCGCACACCCCGGTTACCGCGACCTCGCCGGCTTTGGCCGCCGCTTCGTGGACATGACCCCGGCGGAACTCACCGCAGACGTCGTCTACCAAATCGGTGCGGTCCAGGCCGTGGCCCTCGCCGCAGGGACCGCCGTACGCTACGTCAAGCCGCACGGCGCCCTCTACAACACCATCGTCAACCACCCCCAGCAAGCCGGCGCCGTCGTCGCCGCCATCCTGGCCGTGGACCCGACACTGCCACTCATGGTCCTCCCCAACTCCGAGATCCAGCGCCAGGCCGACGCCGCCGGGCTGCGGACCGTCGCCGAAGCGTTCGCCGACCGCGCCTACAACCCCGACGGCACCCTGGTATCCCGCCGCGAACCCGGCGCCGTGCTGCACAAGGTGGAGGACGTCGTCGAGCACGTCCTGCGCCTGGCCGGGGACGGCGTGGTCCGCGCCATCGACGGCTCCCTGGTGCCGGTCAAGGCCGAGAGCATCTGCCTGCACGGTGACACGCCGGGTGCAGTTGCCATGGCGGCGGCCGTCCGCGCCGCGCTGTTGGACGCCGGCATCCAGATCCAAAGCTTCGCCTAGCCATGGCCACCACACAGCAGCAGGCAAAGAAGCCGCCACACGCCGAACTGACCGGCATCCGGGCCGCCGGAGACTGTGCGATCCTGGTGGAGCTTCCCACCCTGGACTCCGTCCTCAGCCTCCAGGCGCAACTCACCGCGCATCCCCAGCCGGGGCAGATCGACGTCATTGCCGCAGCCCGGACCGTCCTCATCACCGCTGATTCGCCCCACGCAGTACGGGCCCTTGCCACACACGTCCGCAGCCTCGACCTGGAAGCGCCGGCGGACAAAGAGAGCACGCTGGTCACCATCGACGTCGTGTACGACGGCGAGGACCTGGACGAGGTCGCGAAGCTCACCGGGCTGGACCATCAGGGAGTCATCGCCGCCCACACGGGCCAGCTTTGGACCGCCGCCTTTGCCGGCTTCGCACCCGGCTTCGCCTACCTCACGGGTGAAAATCCCAGCCTGGAGGTGCCGCGGCGCCACTCACCGAGGACGGCGGTGCCCGCCGGTGCGGTGGCCCTGGGCGGAGAGTACTCGGCGGTCTACCCAAGGCAGTCGCCCGGCGGCTGGCAACTCATCGGCCGGACCGAAGCCGCCATGTGGGACCTTAACCGCGAAAACCCTGCCCTCGTCCGCCCCGGCGACACGGTCCGCTTTAACGCCGTCCGGGCACAGGCGACCCTGACCGAACAGCCGGGGACCGAGCAGCCTGCGACCCAAGAGCCTGCAGCCGAGCCCAGGACCGATGCCTCCGGGCCCCTCGCAGCCGACCACGCCACCGCAGGGATCACTGTCCGCAAACCGGGGCTGCAGTCCACCATCCAGGACTTGGGCCGCCCGGGATACGCCTCCCTCGGCGTCAGCAGTGCCGGCGCCATGGACCGGGCAGCCCTCCGCCGCGCCAACCGCCTGGTGGGCAACGCCGAGGACGCGGCCGGCATCGAACTCCTCTTTGGCGGCCTGGAACTAGAGGCGCTCACGGACCAGGTCCTGGCCGTCACCGGCGCAGCCGTCCCACTCGAAGTCACACCGGCGCAAGACGCAGCAAAAGGTACGACGGCGGTACGGCACCCGGAGTGCGGCGTACCCTTCGCCCTGCTGGAAGGGGAGAGGCTCACGGTGGGAAACCCCACGGCAGGCCTTCGCTCCTATGTCGGCTTCCGCGGCGGGATCGGCGGACCCGAAGCGCTTGGCAGCCGGTCCACGGACAGCATGTCAGGAATAGGCCCCGAACCGCTCCAGGCCGGAACCGTCCTGCCCGTGCTCGCCCCGAAGCAGGGCAGCATCGTGGGCCATCCCGAGACTTCACCCCTCCCGGACCAGGCCGTGGTAACCGTGCTCCGCGTGGTGCCCGGACCCCGGCAGGACTGGTTCAGTAGCCAGACCCTGCAGGACTTCCTGGAGCAGGACTGGACCGTCACGCCGCAGTCCAACCGGATCGGGCTGCGGCTCAACGGGCACGCCCTCACCCGCAGCCGCGACGGCGAACTGGCCAGCGAAGGAACAGTCCGGGGCGCCATCCAGGTGCCGCCGGAAGGTCAGCCCGTGCTCTTCCTCTCCGACCACCCGGTGACGGGCGGATACCCGGTGATCGCCGTCGTCGTCCACGCGGACCTGGACAAGGCGGCCCAACTTCCCCCCGGCGCGGCTGTGCGGTTCGCCGCTGCAGCGCCCCCGGCAGAACTGCCCGAAACAGCTAAGGAAAGTCCCCATGCGTAAAGTCCTCATCGCCAACCGCGGCGAGATTGCCGTCCGGATCGCCCGTGCCTGCGACGACGCAGGCCTGGAAAGCGTCGCTGTCTACGCCGACCCCGACGCCGACGCGCTGCACGTCTCAGCAGCCACGGAGGCGTATTCGCTGTCCGGGTCCAGGCCCCAGGAAACCTACCTGGACATTGACAAGATCCTGGCCATCGCGGCCAAAAGCGGCGCCGACGCCGTCCACCCCGGTTACGGCTTCCTGTCCGAGAACGCAGGCTTCGCCCAGGCAGTGCTGGACGCCGGCCTGACGTGGATCGGCCCCTCCCCGGAAACCATCCGCCTGCTGGGCGACAAGGTCAGTGCCCGTGAGGTGGCTGTCCGCGCAGGCGCCCCCCTGGCACCCGGCAGCGACGGACCGGTGGAGAGCGCCGACGAAGTCCGCGCCTTCGCCGCGCAGGTGGGCCTCCCCGTGGCCATCAAGGCTGCCTTCGGCGGCGGCGGACGCGGCCTCAAGGTGGTCCGGAACCTGGCCGATATCGAGGAAAGCTTCGACTCAGCGGTCCGCGAGTCCCTTGCAGCCTTTGGCCGCAGCGAATGCTACGTGGAGAAATTCCTGGACCGGCCGCGCCACGTGGAGGCCCAGGTCATCGCGGACGCGCACGGCAACGTGGTGGTGGTGGGCACGCGCGATTGCTCGCTGCAGCGCCGCCACCAGAAACTCGTGGAGGAAGCCCCCGCGCCGTTCCTCACGCCGGAACAGCGGGCCGCCATCCATGCCTCGGCGAAGGCCATCTGCCGGGAGGCCGGATATATCGGCGCCGGCACCGTGGAGTACCTGCTGGACGGCTCCGGTTTCCTCAGCTTCCTGGAGGTCAACACCCGGCTGCAGGTGGAGCACCCCATCACCGAGGAGACCTCCGGAGTGGACCTGGTGGCCGCCCAGCTGGCCATCGCAGCGGGGGAGAAGCTCCCCGTCCTGGAGGACCCGGAGCCGCGCGGCCACGCCTTCGAGTTCCGCATCAACGCCGAGGATCCGGGCCGCGGGTTCCTGCCGTCGCCCGGCACCGTGGAATCTTTCGAGGTGCCCACAGGTCCCGGGATCCGGCTGGATACGGGAGTCCGTGCCGGCTCTACGGTGCCCGGGCAGTTCGATTCGCTGCTGGCCAAACTGGTGGTCACCGGCGCGGACCGCCAGCAGGCCCTCCGGCGCGCCCGCCGCGCCCTGCAGGAACTCCGGATCGGCGGACTGGCCACCGTGCTGCCGTTCCACCGGGCAGTGGTCGAGGCGCCGGACTTCACGCGCGCGGACCGGCTGGACACCTACACCACATGGATTGAGAGCGAATTCACCACCGCCCTCGACGCGGACCCGGCCTTCAGCCCCGCCGCGCCGGAGGAACCACGCCGGACCATCGGCATCGAGGTGGACGGCAAGCGGATGGAGCTGGGACTGCCCAAGGCACTGCTGGATTCCCTGCTCGACGGCGGGGGCCGGCGGGGTGCCGAACGCCCGGACACCAGCGGGGAGACCCCGCAGGAGAAGAACGACGCAGACCTGCTGGCCACCATGGCAGGCACCGTGGTGAAGTGGCTGGCAGAGCCCGGGGCAAGCGTGGAGGAGGGGGAGACGGTGCTGGTCCTCGAAGCCATGAAGATGGAAACCGCCGTCGCCGCCCACCGCACCGGCACCCTGGGGGAGCAGCTCGCCGCGGCGGGAGACGCCGTCGCGCCCGGACAGGTGCTGGCCACCATCGGGTAGCCGGGAAACCGGGGCCGGCGGGGCGGATATCGTGGTGCCATGACGTTTGACGAGGTGCTGGCCGATCTCCAGGCCCAGGCCAGAACCACCAAGCACGCCGAAACCGGGTTGTGGGTGGCCGCCCAGCTGCGCAGCCGGATTGCGGCGGGCCAGCTGAAGCCCGGTTCCAAGCTCGCTGAGGAAGCCCTCCGCGAGGCCCTTGGCGTGTCCCGGAACACCCTCCGGGAGGCCTTCACCGCGCTCCATGCCGAACATATCGTCACCCGGATCCCCAACCGCGGCGTGTTCGTGGCGCACCCCACCGCGGACGATATCCGCGAGATCTACCGTGTCCGGCGGTTCCTTGAACCCGCCGCGGTGCTCTGGTCCCGCGGCGCCTCGCTCGAGGTCCTGGCGGGAATCATCAAAGCCGCCAGGGCCGCCGCCGCGCAGGGGGACATCCCCGGCATGGCCGGCGCCAACCAGGACTTCCACCGCGCCATCGTTGACCGGGCCGGCAGCGAGCGGCTCAACAGCCTGATGGACCAGGTGCTGGCCGAGATGCGGCTGGTGTTCCACTCCATGGCCGCCAACCCCGCTTTCCACGAGCCATACGTGGAGGACAACGCGAAAATCGTGGAACTCCTTGAAGCCGGTGAACTGGCCGCGGCAGCGGACTTCCTGGCCGCCTACCTGGACCGCGCGGAGGCGCAGCTGCTCGACGCCGTCGGCCGCTGACGCCGCGCACCAACAAGACTCCTGCCCCGCCCCCAACTACGTAGCGCCAAGTGCCTTTTTGACCCCTCAAAAATGCGCTTGGCGCTACCCAGTTGGGTATCCGGCGAAAAAAGGGGTTGCAGGATTGTTGAACAAAAAGCTATGCTTTAGATCACACCGTTGTTCTGCAGCTCACTGCACCCCAACGTGACAGGGGCTCCCGCCCCTCGGCGCCGTCACCCCCAACTTGACCAACCCCTGGACGCGCCGGCCCCCACTTTCGCAGACCCGTCACGGGTCCCCTGGGAAGGGATAATCATGCTTGTACTCATCGGGGTGCTGCTGGTGATCGTTGGCTTCGCCATCCGCCTGAACCCCCTGATTGTCGTCACCGTCGCCGGCATCGTCACCGCACTGCTGGGCGGAATGAACCCCGCGCAGATCCTGGACTCGTTCGGCACCGGCTTCGCCAACAGCCGCTCCGTCACCATCTTCGTGGCGGTGCTGCCCGTCGTGGGCATCATCGAGTTCTTCGGGCTGCAGGAGCAGGCCAAGGTCCTCATTGGCCGGCTCGCCAAGCTCACGGCTGGCCGGGTCCTGATCGGTTACCTGGCCGTCCGCCAGATCACCGCCGCCGTAGGCCTGAACAGCATCGGCGGCCACGCCCAGACCGTCCGCCCGCTGGTGTTCCCCATGGCTGAAGGCGCCGCGCTGCGCCGCTACGGCCATGTGCCGGAAAAGATCAGCGAGAAAATCAAAGGCCACTCCGCCGGTGCGGACAACGTGGGCGTGTTCTTCGGCGAAGACGTCTTCGTGGCCGTCGGTTCCATCCTGCTGATCACCACGTTCGTTGACACCACGTACCACCTGCACCTGGAACCGCTCCAGCTGGCCCTCTGGGCCATCCCCACCGCCATCGCGGCCTTCCTCATCCACGGCTTCCGGCTCCTGCGCCTGGACAAGCAACTGGACAAGGAATACCGCGAATACGAGCTCACCGCCCCGAAGGAAGCTGCAGGAGAAGCCAAATGATCAACGTTGAAGCCGTCTACTGGCTGATCGGCATTCTGTTCGTCGCCTGGGCATCACTGATTGCCGCAGACACCCACCACCCCCGCCGCTGGGGCAGCTCGGCCTTCTGGGGCCTGCTGGGCCTGTGCTTCTTCTACAGCACCTGGGTCCAGGCAGGCACCGCACCCGGCTGGATCCTGGGCATCGCCGTCCTGGTCCTGGTGGTGCTGGCCTCCACCGGCCTGCTGGGCCACGGCAAGCACCGCACCTCCACGGTCCACGAGCGGGAGGCCTTCGCCAAGCGCTTCGGCAACAAGCTCTTCATTCCGGCCCTGACGCTGCCCCTGGTCACCGTCATCCTCGTGCTGGCCGCACCCGTCCTGTCCATCGGCGGCACCCCGCTGCTCGATCCCAAGAACACCACGCTGGTAGCCCTGGCCATCGGCGCCGTGGTCGCCGTCGTCGTCGCACTCATCCTCCTGAAGCCCAAGAACCCGGCTACGCCCATCTTCGAAAGCCGCCGGATCCTCGAGTCCATCGGCTGGGCCGCGCTGCTGCCGCAGATGCTCACCACGCTGGGCATCCTCTTCACCAAGGCCGGCGTGGGCACTGCCGTGGGCACCCTGGCCTCCGGCCTGCTGCCCAAGGGCTCGCTGATCGCCGGCGTGATCGTGTACTGCGTAGGCATGTTCCTGTTCACCGTGCTGATGGGCAACGGCTTCGCGGCCTTCCCGATCATGACCGCAGCCATCGGCTGGCCCGTGCTGGTGCAGACCTTCCACGGCGACCCTGCCATCGTCTTCGCCATCGGCATGCTCGCCGGTTTCTGCGGCACCCTCTGCACGCCCATGGCCGCCAACTTCAACCTGGTGCCGTCCGCGTTGCTGGAAATGAAGAACAAGTACGGCGTCATCACGGCGCAGGTTGGCACGGCCATCCCGCTGCTGGCGGTCAACATCGCACTGATGTACTTCCTGGCCTTCCACTAACCCTTCGCTGCAAAGGAGCACCATGGACAACGACCTCCGCGCACAGGCGGCCCCGGACTACGCGGCCGTAGTGCTGGGCAACCTTTCCGAGCCCTTCCCGCACTCGGCCCACCACACCCAGGTTTCCGCCGGGGACCGGCCCATCCCGGAAGAGATCCACCCCGCCTTCTATACCTCCTTCGACTGGCATTCCTGCGTGCACATGCACTGGTTGGGGGCCAGCCTGCTGGGCTCGCCTTCTGCTGCGGCTGCCCCGGAAGGAGCGTCCGACGGCGGTGCGGCGGCTTGGGTGGACAGCTCCACGGCTGCGTCGCTGCGGGAAGCACTGGGCGCCAACCTCACACCGGCCAAGCTGGCGGTGGAACGGGACTACGTGGTGGCCAACCCGTCCTGGGAGCGCCCGTATGGCTGGGCGTGGCTGATGCGGCTGGCGGCCACGTGCTCCGCCTCCGCCGATGCGCAGATCCGTGAATGGGGCACCGCGCTGGACCCCTTGGTGGACGCCGTGGCCGGCCTCAGCACCGCTTGGATGGCCAAGGCCCAGTACCCGGTGCGGCACGGGCTGCATACCAACGCAGCGTTCGGCGTCGGCTACATGCTGGATGCTTTCCGCTCGCTGGGCAGGGCTGATGCCGCCGCGGCGTGCGAGGAAGCGGCCCGCACCTGGTTCGCGAATGACCGGGGCTGGCCGGGCGACTGGGAACTCAGCGGCCAGGACTTCCTCTCCGCGGGCCTGAGCGAGGCCGACCTGATGCGCCGTGTCCTGGCGGCAGACGAGTTTGCAGCATGGTTCGCAGCTTTCCTCCCGGAGCTTTCCGCCGGGTCGCGGATCCTGCAGCCGGTGAGCGTTACGGATGAGACGGACGGCTACCTGGTGCACCTGCACGGGCTGAACCTGACCCGCGCGGGCCAGGTGGCACGGATCATCGCCACTCTCCGCGGGTCCGGCAGCGCTGAGGCGTCCGCCGCCGCAGCTGTGCTCGATGAGGCACTGGACCCGCTGCTGAAGGCCGGGCTCCGCGGGCTGGAGAGCGGCGACTTCATGTCCACGCACTGGCTGGCCAGCTTCGCCTGGGACGCATTGGGATCCGTCGCGGCGCTGGACTGAGCCCGCAGCATTTGGCGGTATAAACCAGTCACACTCGGTTTGGACCAACGCGGTGGTGACCTTGGGGTACCACCGCGTTAGTCTTTACCCACCACGCCGCAGCGCGTGACCTGGGAGCAGCGGGCAGGGTTGTAATGAGCTGACCGTCCGCCCGCGAGCCCAAGGAAGCCGATGCGCCAGCACGTCACCACATGCCTTTCAGCCCCGAAGATGGCCGGGGAAACCGCCACACTCAAGCCCAGGAGGAAACGGACCAGGCATCCACGGCTGGCCGTCGGGGACCGGGTCCGCTTCGCCGAGGGAACCCTGGCCGGCACCGGTGTGGTGGATGCCGTGACATCCGATTACTCCGTCATCTGGGTGTGGACGGACGAAGGCCAGGGCCGCCGCATGTTCCTGCAGGGCTACGGCAGCATCGTCACCGCCGTCTAGGTTCTACGATGAACCCGGGGCGGGCGGGGACGCCCGGCCGCCAGCCATGCCAGTCCGCCCACCACGCTTCCGAAGACGAGGAGCACCAGCCAGATGTCTCTGCTGAAGGTGCGCATGTCCCGTTCGTCCGTCTGGCTGAAGTCCACCAGGCTGTAGCCCCAAACAGCCAAGGATGGAACCAGGACCAGCCAAGGCAGCCACCATGAGGCCTCGGTCGCGTTCATAGGACAAGTATGCGCCGGGTCAGCCGGACCGGCGCCGGCCCGCGGCTCCCTACCTGTCCCGCTGGGTCAGCTGTTCGGAACGGGCGGCGCGCCGTTCGTCTGCCTGGCGGATCCCGTCGCGGACGCCCGCGCGGATGACGCCGTACAGGATGTAGAAGAAGACCCCGCCGAAAAGGGCAACCAAGACCAGCCCGGTGACGTCACCCATGGTTGTTCTCCTCCGCGGGCCAGTACCGCTGGGTGCCGGACGCAGCGTCCCGCAACCTGCCGCCGTCGAGCATGATGGAGGTTTCCGCCACGCCGAAGTCGGTCCATTGGACCACCAGGCGCAGGTCTCCGGCCGGGGGAAGCGGCCACAGCCAGAGCGTGCCGGTGCCTGCGAGCTCGTCCTCACCGCCGCCGCCTCCGCCGTTGTTCAGCGCAAGGATGGGAGGCTCGGGTTGCTGTTCCCGGTCCATGAAGACCTGGGGTCCCAGGGCGCCGGTGCTTGCCTTGGACCCGTCAGGGAACTGGACACCGAACATCAGGCCCGTCTGCCTTCCGGTGCCGCGGCGGATGCCCCTGCCCGGCTGGAAGAACAAGTGCTGCAGATCGGCCCAGTCCTCGTCGGACTGGCTGCCGCGGCGGATCAGCCACGACACGCCGAACACGCAGCCGGTGGAGTACACATCTGCACTCTTGACCGTCACCACCATTTCCGGGGTCCGGGACAGAAACGTGCCGATCTGGACCACGGCCGGGAGTTCGTAGGCCGGGGCGGCGGCCCATGGCGGCGGGACGTATCTTTGGGACCGGGGCCGCGGCGGCAGGGGAGGGACAGGGAAGTCCTGGAAGAAGGTCATGGTGGTCCTTGGATCCGCTGGCTGCGACCGACCAGCGGAACTGCGGCAGTGCCGCCATGGATCCCCCAATCCGTCCTTACCCGGCCAGTCTAGCCCCGGGGTGCCTGTCACCCCCGCCGGGGCGCCGGCCCAGGGTCCCCGACGCCTTTTGGTGGGACAATGGAGGCAGGGCACCTGTCACGGCGCCGGCCCGGCGACGGCACGTCCCGCCACTCACAGGAGGGGATCCTGATGGACCCCACCATCATCGTTGTCATCGTCGTTGTGGTCCTGCTGCTCATCGTCGCGAGGATGTCCATCCGGATCGTGCGCCAATATGAGAAAGGCGTGCTGTTCCGGCTTGGCAGGGTCGTTGGCATCATGGATCCCGGGCTGCGGCTGATCATCCCGGTCATCGACCGGCTGCCGCTGGTCAGCCTGCGCATCGTCACCATGCCCATCCAGTCCCAAGGCATCATCACGCAGGACAACGTCAGCGTCGATGTCTCGGCGGTGGCCTACTACCGCGTGGTGGACGCCGTGAAGTCAGTCATCGCCATCGAGAATGTGGCCGCGGCCATCGACCAGATCGCCCAGACCACCTTGCGGAAAGTCGTCGGCCGCCACACGCTGGACCAGACCTTGTCCGAGACCGAAAGGATCAACGGGGACATCCGCGAAATCCTCGACGTCCTCACCGTCGAATGGGGTGTCGAGGTCACCTTGGTGGAGCTGAAGGACATCCAACTGCCTGACAGCATGAAGCGCGCCATGGCCCGCCAGGCCGAAGCCGAACGTGAAAAGAGGGCGAAGATCATCGCCGCCGAAGGCGAAGCCATCGCGGCGGCAGCACTCGGTGACGCCTCCGACACGATGATGGCCCACCCGCTGGCGCTGCAGCTTCGAAATCTGCAGTCCCTGGTGGAAATCGGCGTCGACAAGAACACCACCGTCGTCTTCCCGGCCCCGCTCATGAGCACCATCGGCGAACTCTCCGCATTCCTGGCCAACGAAAACCAGGCCGCGTCCTCCGGCGGCAAGTCGCCTGTCAAGGCGGCCTGACGCCAACCGCCAGCCGGCAGCCGCGTGCCTGGGGGCGCCCGCGGCTGCCCATGGCATGTCCTGGCCGTTTCGGCGCATGGCTCCGACGGGCACTACAGTCGATGCCATGACCAATGCTGCTCAACGGCCTGTCTACTTTCTCTCGGATAGTACCGGCATCACCGCGGAAACGCTGGGCAATACGTTGCTGACCCAGTTCCCGGTGGACAACTTTGACCGTGTCACCATCCCGTTCATCACCACGGCCGAACAGGCGCGGTCCGTGGTGCGCACCATTGACGGCCTGGCCGGTACCGGGCCCCGGCCACTGGTCTTTTCCACCGCCGTCAGCAGCGAGATCCGGCAGATCCTGGCCGGCTGCAAGGGCGTCATCGTGGACCTGATCGGCACCCACGTGGGTGTCCTTGAAGAGGCGCTGGGGACGCCCGCCAGCGGCGAACCGGGCAGGGCGCACGGGCTGGGAAACGCCGCGCGCTACCAGTCCAGGATGGCTGCGGTGGAGTATGCGATGGAGCACGACGACGGGCAGAGCCTGCGTGCGCTGGAAAAGGCCCAGGTGATCCTGGTGGCCCCGTCCCGGTGCGGCAAGACGCCCACCACCATGTACCTGGCGCTGCAGCACGGAATCTTCGCGGCGAACTTCCCGCTGGTGGATGAGGACTTCCAGCGGGACGGGCTGCCCAAGCCGCTGCGGCCTTTCGTGTCGAAGTGTTTCGGCCTGTCCTCCAACCCGCTGCGCCTGAGCCAGATCCGCACCGAGCGGCGCCCCAGCTCGCCCTACGCGTCACTGCGGCAGTGCGGTTTTGAGCTGCGCAGCGCCGAGCAGCTGTATGTCTCGCACCGGATCCCGTACCTGAACTCGGCCACCGTCTCCGTGGAGGAAATGGCGGCCACCATCCTGCAGCGGATGAACCTTAAGCACTAGCGGACTTTCATAAATGTGGCATGGCGCACATCATGTGGAAAGTCCGCTGAAGACCTGAAACTGTTAGCAGGATCTTTCTTCCGGCTGGCACTACCGTGCGCGGCCGGCAATGCCTACGCCACCCTCTGCAAAGGAGCAGTAACTATGACGACAGACGTTCTGTGGTTCTCTGAACTTGGACTCAAGGACCTGGACAAGGTGGGTGGCAAGAATGCCTCCCTGGGCGAGATGGTGCAGAACCTCACCTCCGCCGGCGTGCAGGTCCCGGACGGCTTCGCCACCACCGCGGACGCCTACCGCAGGTTCCTGGCCGACTCCGGCCTGGACCAGAAAATCGCCGACCGGCTGGTTGGGCTGGACACCGATGACGTGACTGCCCTGGCCTCCGCCGGCCAGGAAATCCGGGCCCTGGTCCGCGATACCCCCTTCCTGCCGGACTTCGAGGCGCAGGTGCGCGAGGCGTACCAGCAGCTGGTGGACAAGCACGCGGGCTCCGCGGACCTGTCCTGGGCCGTCCGCTCCAGCGCCACCGCCGAGGACCTTCCCGATGCCTCCTTCGCCGGGCAGCAGGAAACCTTCCTGAACGTCCGCGGGATCGAAAACATCCTCCAGGCCATCAAGGACGTCTTCGCCTCGCTCTACAACGACCGCGCCATCGCCTACCGCGTGCACCACAAGTTCGAGCACGCCGAAGTGGCACTCTCGGCGGGCATCCAGCGCATGGTGCGTTCCGACGTCGGCGCTTCCGGCGTCATGTTCACCATGGACACCGAGTCCGGCTTCCAGGACGCCGTCTTCGTCACCTCCTCCTACGGGCTGGGCGAAGCCGTGGTGCAGGGCGCCGTGAACCCGGACGAGTTCTACGTCTACAAGCCCGCCCTGGCCGCAGGCCGTCCCGCGATCCTCAAGCGCGGCCTCGGTGAGAAGGCGCTGCAGATGACCTACACCACCAACAGCGAGATCGGCCGCACCATCGACTTCGTGCCGGTGGAGGATTCCCTGCGCGCACGCTTCAGCCTGACGGACGACGACGTGGAGCAGCTTGCCCGCCACGCCGTCGCCATTGAGAAGCATTACGGCCGCCCGATGGACATTGAGTGGGGCAAGGACGGCATCGACGGCGGACTGTACATCCTGCAGGCCCGCCCGGAAACCGTGCAGTCCCGCCGGGCGCCCGGCAGCATGTCCCGGTTCCGCCTCAACGGCAGCGGCCCGGTGCTGGTGGAAGGCCGCGCCATCGGCCAGCGCATCGGCGCCGGCAAGGTCCGGATCCTGACCGCCATTGACCAGATGGCCTCCTTCCAGACCGGCGACGTCCTGGTGGCGGACATGACCGACCCCGACTGGGAACCGATCATGAAGCGCGCCTCCGCCATCGTCACCAACCGCGGCGGACGGACCTGCCACGCGGCCATCATCGCCCGCGAACTGGGGATCCCCGCCGTCGTCGGGACCGGCAACGCCACCGACGCCCTCTCCGACGGCCAGGAAGTCACCGTCTCCTGCGCCGACGGCGAGACCGGGGCCATCTACGAGGGCCTGCTGGACTTCAGCGTGGAGGAAACCGGCATCACCAACCTGCCGGAGGCGCCGGTAAAGGTGATGATGAACGTGGGCACGCCGGAGCAGGCCTTCACGTTCGCGCAGCTGCCCAACCACGGCGTGGGCCTGGCCCGGCTCGAATTCATCATCAACCGCCAGATCGGCATCCACCCCAAGGCCCTGCTGAACCTGGACAGCCAGCCGGAGGACGTGGCCGCGGAGATCCGCGAGCGCATCAGCGCCTACGACAGCCCGCGCGACTACTACATCAAGCGCCTGGCCGAGGGCGTGGCCACCATCGCGGCCGCCTTTGCGCCGGAGCCGGTGATCGTCCGCATGTCCGACTTCAAGTCGAACGAATACGCCAACCTGGTCGGCGGCCCGGCGTACGAGCCGCACGAAGAAAACCCCATGATCGGTTTCCGCGGTGCGTCCCGCTACCTGGAGCCGTCCTTCCGGGACTGCTTCGACCTGGAGTGCGAGGCATTGTCCTTCGTGCGCAACGAGATGGGCCTGACCAACGTCAAGCTGATGATCCCGTTCGTGCGGACCCTGGACGAGGCGCGGGGCGTCATCGAACTCCTCGCCGAGAACGGCCTGCGCCGCGGCGAGAACGGGCTTGAGGTGATCATGATGTGCGAACTGCCGTCCAACGCGCTGCTCGCCGACGAGTTCCTGGAGTACTTTGACGGGTTCTCCATCGGCTCCAACGACATGACGCAGCTGACCCTGGGCCTGGACCGTGACTCGGCGATCGTGGCCAACAGCTTCGACGAGCGGGACGCGGCCGTGAAGAAGCTGCTCAGCATGGCCATCAAGGCGTGCCGGACCCGCGAAAAGTACGTCGGCATCTGCGGCCAGGGCCCCAGCGACCACCCGGACTTCGCCGAATGGCTGGTGCAGGAAGGCGTCAATTCCGTGTCCCTGAACCCGGACACGGTGGTGGACACCTGGCTCCGTCTCGCCGGGGCAGCAGAGGATGCATCGGCAGGTGCCGCCGCCGGCGCCCCTGTTGCTGCGGTGGGTGCCTGACCAATAGCCCGACGGGTTGCCAAAAGGCGGCTCCGCCATGGTTGATGCCATGCCGGAGCCGCCCTTGGCCCTTGCGGACCCTAAACCCTGCTGAAGCGACCTGCCTGGAATGACCTTCCGGGGGTCACTCACGTTACTCCAGGCTGCCGGGTCACTGAATCCTGCGGCGCGTGCCCTCGGGGGTGGAGCGTACTGCCACGACGGCTCCGGCCAGGACCGCGATCCAGAAGATGCCGATAAGCCAGATGCTTCCACCGCCGGCCAGGCTGAGGCCGGTGACGATCAGGGGCGTGAAGCCGGCACCCAGCATGGAGGCGCCCTGGTAGGCCAGCGATGCTCCGGTGTAGCGGTTGCGTGTGGGGAACTGCTCAGCGACGTAGGCCGCGATGGGCCCATAGAGGAAGCCTTGAACCAGGCCATTCCCGAGGACTATGGCAAGGCCAAAGCCCCAAAGCGTTCCGTTGCTGATGAGGAGGAGAACGGGGTAGGTGAGGACGATCCCAAGAATTGAGGCTCCAATGAGAACACGGTTCCGGCCGATGCGGTCGCTCAGGCGCGCCGAGTAGAAACAGATAATGAGGGTCAGGACTGCCGCGGCAGCTTTGATGTTCAACACGCCGTTCTTGTCCGCACCGTTCCCTACTGCAACGGAAACACCCCACACCGTGGTCATCGCCTGGCATACATAGAAAGCCGTGGCGGCAGTGAGACCCAGAAGCACCGCGCGGGAGTTGTTGCGCATGACATCGAGAAGCGGCACCCTCCGTTGTTCGCCTGCCAACTGGAGCCGCTCGAATGCGGGAGTTTCGGACACCTTGAGCCGAATCAACAGGCCGATAATGATCAGCACGGCGCTCAACAGGAACGGAACCCGCCAGCCCCAGGTGAGGAACTCCTTGCCGGACACCGCCGCGAACAGTGAGAGCGCCAGTGTTCCGAGAATTGCGCCGGCCGGGCCGCCGGCATTGGCGAAGGCTGCGGCGTATCCTCGGCGCTCCGCCGGAGCGTGCTCGATCGCCATGAGGGCTGCGCCTCCCCACTCGCCTCCAACGGCGACGCCCTGGATGAGGCGCAGTAGTACAAGGGCGACCGGGCCAGCCATGCCGGCCTGTGCCGTTGTGGGCAGCAGGCCGATCGCAACGGTGCCGAATCCCATGATCAGCATCGAAACCACAAGCATTTTCTTGCGCCCCAGCCGGTCACCGAAGTGGCCGAAGACCACGCCGCCGAGTGGCCGCGCGATGTAGCCCACCGCGAGCGTGCCGAACGAGGCGAAGAGCGCGAATCCTGGGCCCAGGTCAGCAAAGAACACCTTGTCGAACACCAGGGACGCCGCCGTGGCATAAAGCATGAAGTCGTAGTACTCAATGGCGCTGCCGATGAAGGAGGAGCCCAGGATGCGGCGCATGTCCTTTGTATTGAGGGAAATGCCCTGGTCGCCTGTGGTGAGTGGGATTGTGGAAGCCATGTCTTATTCCTGACGTTTCGTTCTCAGCCTCGGGAGCCGAAAGGGATGGTGTCGAGGTCGTTGGGCAGGACGAAGCGGCCGGAGAAGTGTTCGGCAGCTTCTTGCCACACCCGCGCCGGGGCGTGGCCGGGGACGAGATGGTGCAGAGCGAGCTGCCGCGCACCGGCCGCTTCGGCAGCCTTGGCCGCGTCGCGCACGCTGGTATGCGATTTGTAGTGATGGTCGCGTGCGGCACGTGAGGCGCTGTCCGTCTTGTCGCCGTATAACTGTTCAACCCAATCGAAGTCGATTGCTTCGTGCAGCAGAAGGTCGGTGTCCTGGGCAAGGGTGACCAGATTTTGGGTGAAGCACGTGTCCCCGGAAATAGTTACGGATCCTTCCGCGGTGTCGAAGCGGAAGGCGAACGCCGGAGCCACCGGGGGGTGTTCCACCAGAATCGCGGTGACGGTGACGAGTTCGTCGCGGTAGACCTCAAAGGGGTCCATCTGTGGGGTGGGGTTGCTGTTGGGGTGGTACCCGATGCCATCGGGAAGCTGGATGTCCTCAGCCCGGAACACGTCGAGGGGACTTGGCTTCAGGCTGTCGAGGATCCGGTCGTTGAGGTCCGTGGCGTGTGCTGCCATCAGGGTTTCGAACATCTGGCGGGTTCCCGGGGTGGGATTGTCGGGAGCGAGGGGTGCGGGGGCGACGGCGGCACGCGCCGATACCGGCGGCAGAACCCCGCGGTCTCCAGGGCCGATGATGCGGACGGGGTCGTTGATGCGGTGCTGGATGGCGTAAAGACCGAAGATGCCCAAGCCAGCCAGGTCATACACATGGTCGGAGTGGAGGTGGGTGATGAACAGCGCCCGGAGGTCCTTCAGAGCCAGGCCTGACTGGGCGAGTCGCCGTCCCGCACCCTGGCCGCAGTCCACAAGGTAGAACACATCCCCGACGACGACGGCTGTTGCGATTCCGGTCCGTTCGCCTGAGTCGGCGGCCGCCCACCATCGGGGCCCGCCAGCCGTACCGAGGGTGATGACGTAAGGGGAGGAAGAGTGCGCCATGGGAATCTCCTTTGGTTCGAGGCTGCTTACAAGTGTGATGTGGCGCATGTCATTTGTATAATCAATCAATTTGAGCAGCCTGATCAGGAAAACTTATGCCAGCTGAATTCACCCTCCGCCAGCTCCAGTACTTCATCGCAGCCCTCGATGCAGGTTCCGTGACCGATGCGGCCAGGAACAGCAACATCTCCCAGGCTGCAGCGTCGATGGCGATAGCCCAACTCGAGCGGGCCCTCGGCGTCGAACTTTTCTTAAGGACCCGGTCCAAACGGATCGTGCCGACGGCAGCCGGGGAAGCACTCGGTGCCCGGGCACGCCGCATCCTGGGGGAGGCCGCCGAAATTCCGGACGCCGTACGGACCGGGTGGGAGGAGCTGCGCGGACGAGTGTCGGTTGGATGCATGGTGGCAATCAGCCCGCGGCTAATGCCACGGCTTCTGGCCGAAGTCGGCCGACGATGGCCCGAAATCGAAGTGGTCTTCACCGAAGGCGCAGCCGAGGAACTTCAACAGGCTGCCGCCGGGGGTTCCCTTGACGCGGCATTCATCTACTCGCTCCAAGCTGTTCCCGGGGTGGACCTCATCCCCATTGCAGAGTCCCGCATGCACTTTCTGCTGCCCGCCAACCACCCCCTTGCGGGTCGCCCGTCGTTGCACTTCGCGGACCTCGCGGACGAGGACGCGGTCTTGTTCGACGTTCCGCCCAGCGCTGAGCGCGTGCTGGCGATGTTCCAGTCCGCCGGCCTCGAGCCGCGCGTCCGGTGGAGGAGCGTCGTGTCCGAGACCATCCGCGGCATCGTTGCCAGCGGCCAGGCCTACAGCGTTAACAATGTGTGGCCCGGGATGGAGCACCTGTATCCGGAGTCCGGCGTATCCCTGGTTCCGGTGGCGGACGACGTGCCGCCCAACGGCGTCGTCGCTGCCGTCCCGCCGGGCGGGCGCCGGCCGCATCGGGTTGACGTGGTTATCCAGGTGGCAAGGGAAATCGCCGGAGCCGTAGCTAATCGCGACTAACCATCCGGTCTTAGAGCCAGGCTAAGCCTCCTCTGCCAGGATCTGTTCGCGCAGGATGTCCGCGTGCCCGCAGTGCTGTGCCAGTTCCCGCAGCATGTGGAGGTAGACCCAGCGGAGGGGGAGCGGCCCCCGCCGGTTGCCGGTGACCACGTCTTCCAGACCCAGGGCAGCGGCCGCTGCCCGGGATGCTGTGCAGGCCGCCCGGTGGGCTGCCCGGACGGAAGCGATGGTGTCGCCGTCGGCCAGGATGAACGATTCGTCGGGGGTGGCCGGGATGCCGATCTCGCTGCGCGGCCGGCCGGTGATGGCTTCGTCGAACCAGACCTTCTCCACGAAGGTGGCATGCTTCACCAGTCCCAGCAGGGTGGTGCGGGACGGGACCAGACGGCGGCGGGTCTGCTCCTCGGTGAGCCCGGCCAGGCACTCGTTGAGCATTTCCCGGTGCTGGTCGATAAAGAACTCGAACTGGATGCGTTCGGGTTCGCCGATGACGTCGTCCATGGAGTGGAAGTGGGAAGCCATACGCAGACACTAGCAAGCCGGGCTGCCATGCACTGCGGCTACTGCCGCGGTTCGGGCGGGCGCCGGTGGCGGTGGTGCAGCTCGTAGTGGTCGAACACATCGGATGACGTATCTCCCACGTGGCCGAACTTCCCCCGCAGCACCCCGGCCAGGTCCTCAAGCGCCGCGTAGAGCATCCGGCCGGCGAACCGAAGCTCGGGGTTGTCGCTGTCCTGGGCGTCGGAGGCCAGGCGGTGCGCATAGGCGATGGTTGCCGGAAGGGACCCGCGCTGCTCCACGTCATGGAAATAGTAGGTCTCGTGGAAGGACAGCAGGTCGATGCTTACGGAGGCCACGTTTCCGGCCATCGATTCCAGCAGCGCCGCCGCGTGCCGGGCCTCAAGCGAAGCGACGCCCGACGGGCCGGCCGCATCGCGGAAGAGGTTGAGTTGATGGGCAAGGGCGCGCCGCCGGCTCAGCGCGGGGTAGGTCTGCAGGATCCAGGAGACCGTGGCGCTGAGCAGGCCGAAACCGGCCACGGCCTGGAACGCCATCACCAGCCGCAGCAGCGGGTGCGTCGCCACGATCTCGCCGAATCCTGCGGTGGAAAGGGCGACCAGCGAGATATACAGGGCCTCGGCGAAATCGGCCTGCCGGGGCACATTGGCCGAGTAGGAGAACCCGTCCGGAAGGTGCGGGAGGTACAGCAGCGCCCAGCCCACGGCGGCCAGTGCGGCCCATGCGGCGATAACGGCGGCCATGGCCAGCGGTGCAGCAACGGTGGAGACGCCGCCCCGGAGCTTCCTTGATGCCAGCCAGACCCCGCGCATGATGGTCCGGCCCACCGGACCCGAACCGTGCGGGTACAGGAGCGTGTGGAAGACGTCGGCAACCATCAGCAGAATCAGCGCCGCGCCGGCCACGGTCAGGAGCACGCTCTCGAAGTCCATGCCTCATCTTAAGTGCGCAGGATCGCCCGCCGCCGTGGCGGACACTGCAACGGGTACGACGGCGGCGGCCGGCTTGGCGCCCGGTGCGACTGGTTAGGCTGGCGCCATGGACTTTAGACTTCGCCAGGCCACCCCGGAGGACGCCGAGGCAGTGGTGCTGATGCAGACGCTCGCGCACGAGGAGTGTTACCGGCACCTGCTCTCGCCGGAGTTCTTCCAGCGGCGCAGGGCAACCATCCCGGAACGGGTGGAACGCCGCCGTGCCTTCCTGGCCACCGACGATCCGCGGATTCTTGCCTTCGACGCCAAGGGGCAACTGGCGGGCTACGCGGACGCAGGCCCTGGCCGGGAGGACGACGCCCCTGAACCGGTCGAACTGTACTCGATCTACACCCTCCGCCGGACGTACGGGACCGGGCTGGGGGCGGCCCTGGTGCGGGCCGCCGTCGGCTCCGGTCCCTCCTACCTCTGGGTGGTGGAGAACAACCCCCGGGCGCTCGCGTTCTACCTGAAGGAGGGATTCCGGCCCGACGGCAAGCGCAACACCCTCCCGCCGGAGTGGGAGGAACTGCCCGAGTTCCGGCTGGTCCGGCGGGATGAAGCAGGAATCCAAAGATGAGCAGGACCTACACGTACTTTGCGGCCCTGGTGGGCACCGTCTGCGTCGCGTTCATCCTCGCCATGCTCTTCCTTCCGCTGACACGCACTGTCCGCAGCGATGTGCTGCAGGGTTTCCTGATCGGCTTCGGCCTGGCCTTCGTCACCGCCCAGGCCTACGCAAGGATCACGGCCGTCAGGGCCAATGGGTGGACCACCATGCCACGGCTGGGCAATCCGGGCAACGGCATGCTGATGCGGGCGGCCTGCGCGCAGCTGTTCCCCGGCCCCGTCAACACGGCAGAGGAAGCGGTGTACTGGTGGACCAACTCGGATGGAGCAGGCGCCCCGCTGGACGGCCGGCACCGCTATGTCCTCCGGTTCCCTGCCGGCGGCCTGCCGCCAAACGACGCCTTTTGGTCGCTGACCATGGGGGACGCGCGGAACCGCTTCGTCCCCAATCCCATCCGAAGGTACAGCGTGGGCGACCGGTCCGGGCTCGTCCCCAACCCTGACGGCTCGGTCGACATCTCCATCCAGGCCACCCCTCCGCCGGACCGGGAAAGCAACTGGCTTCCCGCGCCGTCCGGAAAGTTCATTTTGTGGCTGCGCGTCTACCAGCCGGGCCCGGCGATCCTGGCCGGAGACTACACGGTGCCGGCCGTGGCCAGGGCGGGAGGCGCGAAGCCATGAGGCTGGAGCACCTCCTGATCTTCGGCGCGGTTATGGCTGCCACCTGGTTCGCCGCGATCTATTTTTGGCCCCGCCTGCTCCTGTCCGTGTTCAAGCGCGCCATCCTGGTCAAGGGGTTCGGCGAGGGGCCCATCCCCGCCAACACGCTTTACACCCAGTCGCAGGCCCTCTTCGCTGACCCCCTTAAGGTGCCCGCAGGCGGCTCAAAGCTTGCCTCGGCCGGCGTCAACCGGGACACCCTCCTGACCCTCGCCTGGCTGGACCTCTCGAAAGGCGGGCTGGTCCTCCACGTCCCGGACATGGCGGGACGCTACTACAGCGTCCAGTTCACCAACCCGGCGGACAACACCAATTTCGCCTACGTGGGGAAGCGCACCACAGGTACCGGGGCGGGCGATTTCCTCATCACCGGGCCCGGGTGGTCAGGCACGGTCCCCGCCGGGATGGGGCATATTCCGTCGCCGCGGCGTTCGGTGCTCCTGATCGGCAGGGTGCTGGTCTACGACGACGCCGACCTGGCAACCGCGCACCGGCTTTCCACGCAGATGAGCCTGGCGCCGGCACGGCAACGCCAGGCAGGGGAGTAAAGCACGACGGCGGCGGCCGGCCCGGTTGCCCCCGGGGCGAGTGCGGCCTCGGTTTACAGTGCGGCGGACAGGGTCCGGCCCACGGTGAGGCCAGTGAAGAGGCAGCCGCCCAGGAACGTGCCTTCCAGCGCGTTGTACCCGTGCGCGCCGCCGCCGCCAAAGCCCGCAGCCTCGCCCGCGGCGTAGAGCCCGGGAATGGGGACGCCATCCTGCCCGAGGGCCTGCCCATCCAGGTTGGTCTGGATCCCGCCCAGCGACTTCCGCGTGACAATGTGCAGCCGGACGGCGATCAGCGGACCCGCGGCCGGATCCAGGATCCGGTGCGGCTTCACGGTCCGGAAGAGCCTGTCACCCAGGTAGCGGCGGCTGTTGCGGATGCCCGCGACCTGGGCGTCCTTGGAATAGGGGTTCCGGACCTCCGCGTCGCGCTCCCTGATCTGCCGCCGGAGCAGTGCCTGGTCCAGCAGCGGCCGGTCCGTCAGCCCGTTCATCCCGCCCACCAGCTCCTCCAGGGTGTCCGCCACCACGAAGTCCGCGCCGTGTTCCTTGAACGCCTCGATGGGTCCGGACGCACCGCGGCCCAGCCGGGTCTTCAGCAGCAGCTTCAGGTCCCGGTTGGTGATGTCCGGGTTCTGCTCCGAGCCGGAGAGGGCGAATTCCTTTTCGATGATGCGCTGGTTGAGGATGAACCAGGAATGGT
>Ga0308169_10001917_pt1 | contig 22742 bp, 43 predicted proteins | sample PhyBR1_2_FD_202139 | JGI IMG/M metagenome (GOLD analysis project Ga0308169, IMG submission 202139) | Phyllosphere microbial communities from UC Gill Tract Community Farm, Albany, California, United States - DLSLSB.R1 | ecosystem: Host-associated > Plants > Phyllosphere > Unclassified | place...
AGGAAGAAGAAAGGCGGACGTCATCGCCCCTGGACCTGTTTTGGCTGACCCGTCAGCTCACACCATTGCTGTACCTCATTACATCAATCAGCCAAACGGGGGCACAACCCCCGGTCCTGGCGAGGAACAGCATGGTCTCACATCAATCGATGAATCCCCCAAACAATCGACACGAGCTATGCATGCATGCACGCCCATACGCCGGCAGGACGCCGCCGCGCATGGATGGATGTATCATGAATGCTGGGAGCAAGTCCTGACATCTCGGGCGCGGGGCAGGTCGATGCTCCTTGAGGGTTCCTGCATTAAGCACGTCGATGAACCCAACCCTACGATCATACCGCACCGGAAGGAGATCGACCCGTGTCGGCTCATCCGGCGTCCTTGCCCAAGGTCAACGTAAAATGACGGCAGCCATTCAGGGAAACACGGACAGAAGGTTGTCCCGGGCCCCTGATTCCCATATCTCGAGGCATCAACCCACCGACGTCACCGCAATGTTGTGACCGCAACTGCTGAGCGGGGGCAAACGCGTTCCCGAGACACGGTGAACCTTTAGAGTGCATGGGACCAGCATGATCTCATCCTTCTTTCGCCGCCTGTTTTCCTCGGGACCCCAAAGTTTGCTGTTCAATCAATCCCACCGTCATGCTTGGCGCATGAAACGGGTGACCGTGCTGCGCCGACTTCGTCGATTGATCACCCAAGCCACACGCGTCGCCATCAGCTACGGTCGCACTATACCAGTTTGCGTAGTCATGCTCGCTCGCTAGAATACCATGCGCATCGGACTAGGCAAGGTATGGCTACGAGAATCCTCGCTGACGGCCCACACTCGTGGCAAAGTATCGTTGACCCGCGCTGGTTGTCCCGCGAGTCGCAATACATGTACGAGTTGGCCCGTTGAACATCCCGCGAGACCCACACCGATGCACGTGATACTGTAGCATAGCTGCATAGGATTGACATCCTCACCACCACCGACGACCCGCTTCGTCCCGTCACTCAAGCATGTCCATCGCCATCCCGGTGCCTAATCGCCAAGCGAATCGATGAACGCTTGAATCTTCGGCAAGAGGTCGTACCTCCACTGCACGTCAGCGCCCCTCATCCGCTATGGGAGTACGTCTGCGATTCGGATGCCAAGGTCCGCACACCTTGTTGCTGCAAGACTGCCGGTTAGCATGATCCGAAGAACAAGCTACTCACGAGCTTGTCCCTCCCGTCGACGTTCTCAGCAACAGCGGCCCAGCTGACGGTATTCTTGCATCAGCTCGTCGCCGCGTGGCCGGATATCCCACGTACCGGGATAATCGCCACGGCGTTGAACAACTGCCTCACCTCGCTCTTGGTCCACGATCCGGTCTTCCTGCCTGCATCGGTTTTACCGACCTTGAACTCCTGCCCGGCCGGATGACGTCGGTTTTTGCCTGGACTGGGAGCCGATTTCTTGCGGGGCGAGCCTGCCGAACTCGAGGACCTCTTCTTCGGGGTTCGCGGCTTGGGCTCTGGCGAGAGTGAAGGGGAGTAGGTCGCGCCGGGAACGGATGGACTCGGCGAGGGAGAAGAAGGCTCTGTCTCGGGCATACCGGAGTTGGACATGACGGGGACTTGACGTGAGTCATAAGTCATGGGAAGGTGAGCGAGGCGGACTCTCAGTCTACCGGTAGAGAGGGAAATGTGGTCCAAGCTGTCGTCTGGCAGGCGGTGCGAGCTGCAGGACGCAGAATGCAAGGGGGTCGATGCACGGCGGACGGGGATGAAGCCAGGTGAATCGTGCGTCAAGTGCGTCAAGATTCATGCCTACGACAGGCAGTCGCGGTGATGGGCGTCGGCGTCGCCTTGCAACAGACCGAATCCCCAGATCTGGACTTTTGCTCAGACATCCTTTGACCCCATCCCTGACCGAGAAGCCCGGTCGCTACGATGTGCTATATGTGCTATGACTCCCTTCCTGTCTCCTTGACGACAGCCAAGCACGAGCAATCACCTCACACTCTCATCACTTTCCACTCATTCATTACAGCGCTCACCTCCCCCTTACTCAGGTTGACCTCGCCTCACTATGCCGGCAGTCAAGCGCGAGACCTCTCCGACCGACTCGGCTCACTCGGCACCACCATCGGCATCGCCAAAGAAAGCCCGCAAGACTCTTTCGAGCCCTCCTTGTACTCCACGCAAGGGCGCACAAGCCAAGACGGTGAAGAACGAAGCCGGCTCGCCAGGAAAGAAGATGGGCTCGTGGTCGAAGGAAGAGCTACAGTTGCTGTATGCGATCATGTGCCCCAAGCGGGTCAGTGCGTCTGACTGTCTGACTGAAGCGAGTGGCTGACGGCAGACTGGGGTCAAGTGGGACGAGGTTGCTGCGCAAATGGACGGACGAGACGCCAAGGCTTGCAGCAACAAGGCGGGTCAAGCGAAAGGCTGAGTGACGAGCTGATTGCAGTGGCATAGGATGCAGGGGAAGATCATGGAGGCAATAGGGAGCATGGGGGAGTAGACTGAGCTCGGCATGATCATGCATGCGATCAAGCTCCGCGATGTCATGGGCCCCGTGAGGTGAGGCTGGCTTCGTGTTGGCAAGTTGCACCGACATGTAGCGTCGCGCGTCGCTCCTGTCAGGCTAGGTCGCTACTGTCAGCTACTTCTCGGAAGAAAGTCATGGGAACGCACCTCACGTTGCATTTGTCGGTTGCGCAGACGTCTGTGGGTCGAGTTGAGCACCCGATGGGAGACCCTTCGTTGACGTCGCTGCGCCGGACTGCGGGCCACGCGGGCGCACATCCAAAATAGACATCTGTAACTTAGCGAAACAATCCTCCCCTGGCGCGCTCTCATCTCACCTTCTCCGTCCCACGGCTAGATGTACCCCTCACTCATTCCTCCCGTACCCGGGACCTCATCAATGAGCTCAATCTTGGTGACATCCTTCCCCGTGATCAAGATCATCCCCAGCATCCGTCCATCCTTCAAACCCCGTTCCTGCTCCTCCTCGTCGTATATCGCATATCGGCCCCATCCCTCTCCCTCTCCTCCGCCTCTCTGACTCCTGGGGAAGTACCTCTCTCGGACTTCCCGCGCTGCCTTCTCCTCGTCGGTCTTGGGACTGGGCAAGAACTCCTCGGCGTCGGTTAAGACGATGTTGACTTTATGGTCGACGCAGGTGAACCGGCCAATGAAATACCGCCCGTCGGGGATCGTTATACGCAGGAGACGGGTTAGGAGGGACTCGAGGTTATGTGCCGGGTCGGCCGAGTCTGGCAGCGCGGCGGCGGACGACATGCTTGGGAAGGGTAAGAAGCAGAGGAGAGGGTCACTCGCGTGAAGGCTGAAATTACCGGCGGAGCGATCGTCACAGCTGGACGCGTGGTGTCATGTCCCGAAGAGGCAAATTCCGCACCGTGCTTCGGATCGGGTTCGAGCGCCAAGACAGCGTAGATTCCGGATGTCGTTACGCTATCTCGATTTCAGTCCTCATCTGTCCGCCTAACCACTGCAAACACCTTCACGCGCACGGAGAGTAGGCTCGATATTGCGATTGTACCATCATCGGTTCATCAATTTCTCGAGCCGCACAAAATGGCACCGCCGAGGACACCCCGGCTCACGCCGAAGCCTGCTACCTCATCGAATCGAGCGGATCAGCCGACATCCAAGCCGAATGGCAGCAAGAGCGACGTGAAGACACCTGCTGGCCCGGAAGGCGTACAGATACCTGTGGAGGACGACTCAGCAGCTGGCAAGGCCCGACTGTCCCGTCCCGCTCCAATCTTCTTCGGCTGGCTCGTCCTCCCGTTCATCGTGACCTTTGCGCACATCGTGCTCGCGCCATACACCAAGGTTGAGGAGACGCCGGGTTTGCACGCCGTGCACGACATCCTCAAGTTCGGCGCACATCCACGGTCCATCGCGAAGGTGTGTCCCGTCGCTGTGTCGAGCCTAACGGCACCCATACTCACGGCAGTACGAGCACGTGGTATACCCCGGCGCCGTACCGCGCTCAGTCATCCCTTCCCTCGCCATCGCAGCAGTGTGCAAGCCGCTCCTCATCGCTCTGCGGTCTTTGGTGTTCATCACCACCGGACTCGAAGCGCAGATCATCAGTGCGTTGGCGCTCTCCCCCATACATACTGTTGCTACCATGGCTACGAACCAGACGGTGCTGATAGGCAGCCCGGCTCGTCCTTGCGGCAGTTTTCTCCCACTCCCTCGGCCACCTCGCACAAACCATCAACCTCTCCTCCGCCACAGCGGCCAAAGCCTTCATCTTCCTGAGTCTATCGCAGTTCCACGTGCCATACTACGCCGGACGATTCCTGCCCAACTTCCTCGCATTGCCGCTGGTCATCCTCTCCTTCTCCACCATCCTGCGATACACCTCCGGCCTGCGCACTCCGGCGACGAAGGAATACCTTTCCAAAGCGCTGATCACTTTGACTTTCACAGCTACGGTGATCAGACTCGAGCTCGCGCCGTTGGTGGCTGCTGTGGCTATCGTTCTCTGGGTCCGAGGAGATCTGCTCCTGGTGGATGTCCTCACGGCAGGTGCGACTGGTGGATTCGGTGGCCTTGGTAAGCCAAGATACCATCAGACTAACACCCGGCTGACCCCAGCTGCAACGGCGGTAATTGACGGATACTTCTACCGCTTGACGGACCACCAGCTCTCATTCTGGCCGGAGCTGTCGGCGTTCATGTTCAATATCCCCCAAGGAAGAGCGGCCGAGTGGGGTGTCATGCCGCCGTGGTATTACCTCCTTGCCCTACCGAAGCTGCTCTTGACATCGCTGCCACTCGCGGCGGCGTACCCTTACCTACGCCGAGCCTCGGAGAGCAATCGACTGACCCAACTCCTCCTTGTTCCCTCCGCTGTGCTCATCGGCGCGCTCAGCTTAGTCGGCCACAAGGCAAGTCGTTGGCCAGGCGTTGCCGCGCGGCGTGCTGACGGCAGGAATGGCGCTTCATCGTCTACGTAGTCCCACTCCTCAACGTGCTCGCCGCGCATGCGGCCGCCAAGCTGTTAGCGGAAGACATGCGTGCACAGTCCGAGTGCTGATCCCAGCTGGGACAACCCGTCCAAAACCCACCGCGGCGCTCGCAAACTCGGCTTGCTGGCCGCCGTGCTGGGCAATATCGTCATCACGGCCCTCCTGACATACATCTCCACGCAAAATTACCCCGGCGGTCAAGTCGGCCTGGTCCTGGAGCGTCTCGCGCAGGGCAATGCTGGTCAGTCGACGTTCATCGCACGACTCCAGCTGACAAGCAGGTAAAGTATGGGTCCCAGCTGCGGCGCTTCACACCGGAGCGACCGTATACACCCTTCCCCCCGCGACGCTTGGCGCCGTCGGCGCCGTCGCAATCGGCAAGGCCAGCGCCACCACGCCCGCCTTGAACCTCGAGATCGTCCGCCCCGAGTCATCTTACGAGGCCTCGCGGAATCCTGAGGGAAATTCACCCGATGAGCTGTACCGCGAGAGATATGACTGGGTGGTCACGGATGAGTGGCCCCTGTTCGAGGGCGACCTGGAGAGCGGGAAGACGGGATGGGAGGTCGCTGGCGAGGTGAAGGGCTACCGAGGCGTCCGGGTGGACAAGGATTGGCCATTTGTGCATGTCGACGTCGGTCGGCGGTTGGCGATCATGCGGCGGGTGTGACAGGATGCGCAACGATGAGCATGGTGGAAGTGTGTCAGGGGAAACGTGGCGTGAACATCGGCGCCAGCACGACCGCTGTGATGTAGCTTTAGTGCATTCATGGCTTGTCGCATCGTTTGTCAGTGCATGAAGTCCTGGCAAGGGACGTGTTGGATACATGGGTGTATGAACAAGCTACAGTGTATGGGTAGCCCTTCTCACAGCTCTATCGGCAGGTCCCGGCTCAACCGCGACAAACCCTCTTCAGCAAGTCCGCCCCGTCCATCGTCAAGCGATTCGCTCAAGAATCGCCCCGCCCGGTCCATCCCACCCTCCCCGCCGCCTTCCGCCCCTCATACCATTTATCAAATTCCTTGAAACCCCACGCGCGCTTGCCATAGCCCCCTCGGGCTTTCACCAGGTCCGTGACCTCTGTCCGCTCCGCCTCGTCCCGGAAACACCCGGACCACCATTTGTCTAGGCTGTCACCTGCCATCACGCCATGTGACCCGCCCGTGAAGTTGAGCAGGCCTTCCGAGTGGGCTGCAGCGAAGAAGAGCGTCAGCGGCGCGGCGTGCGGCTGGAGCGGGGTGATCTCGGAGAGGTGCTTGAGGATCCGGGTGAGACGGAGGAGGTTGTGTGGTGCGTGGGCGAGGTTGTAGACTGCGATGTCAGTGTCCGCGCGGGAGCAAGAATGTAGATCGAAGTGTCGGGCAGCAGATGGTCCTGGTGGAAGCCGGATCGGTGGATGGGCTGGCGCGGGTCCAACATGGCTCAACAATCCGCAGAAACACTCGACGTCCGTGGGAAAGGACGAGCTAGACGGGGATGAAGAGGAATCAGAGTCCGTCGAGCCACTCACATCGATCTTCGTAGTTCCCTGAGAGCTTGAGATGACCGCCGTTGAAATCAATGCCGTAGAAGTCGAGCATCTGCCGTCAGCTCCTGTATCGCTACGAGGGTCAGCGAGCGGACCATGGTGTATGAGCGCAGAATTCGCGCCAGGATCGTTTCGTCCCGCGCCATCGTTTCCGCCTCGTGCGGCTGCAGCGGCTGCGCGAGGGGATTTACCCCGTGTTCGCGGATCGGGAACAGCCCTTCACGTAAGCTCCCATATCCTCGCCGCAATGCTCCAGCTCACATTGGATGTACGAGCTGCCGTTAGTCCGGCTGGCGCCTCGAAGGAACGGCGCGACCTACTGGTTCATCTCGAGCTCGTCGTAGTCCCCCCGTGTATCGCGCATGAACTGCTCATATGTCCTCCGATCGGGCTTCATCGCCTGCTTGTCCAGGTAGAAATCGACATTGGCTCGAGCGGACCTGTGGTCGGCCTGGCCTGGGTAGCCTTGCAAGAAGGCCTGGATATCTGTCGTCAGCCGGCGCTGGGGATCCAGCAGCGATCAGCCCACCTCTTGGCCGATTAGGGTATGACCGCATCGTGGACTGATATCTGGGTGAGACGGGGCTGGAAGATGGCGATAAGGAAAGACGGGAGGTTGTGGGGAGGGTTCTAAGGGCACGGTGAAGGTGCGTGATAGCCGATCTGGGTTGGACCATGCCCGAGGGATGAACGAGTCTGGCGCTAGCTGAGCCTCCGCCGCGAAGCTAAGATCGTCGCCAGATGTGCGGAGAGCTGGGATGGGAATGGAGTCGAGCTGTATTCGGAAAGATCAGCCTGGGACAAGGTGGTGATGATATGCATGAAGGAGGGGCATGGTTTGGGTTGTATTACACCCTACGTCACGGCAATGAGAGCATTTCGAAGCCAGGTTGATCCTCGCTCGCTCGCGGGTCACCAGGCACGGCTCCCTCGACCGTTTCAGCCAAACCACGCCCAAAATCACCTTTCCATTCTCGTCTTTCATCTCGCTCTAGCCCGTGCATCAGCCATACAGCACTAGGTCCCCCACCTTGCTTCCATCTCGCCTGGGGATCAAAAGCACACGCTCGCTAAGATGGACGTCGACGACGCGCCGGGCCCATCCACCCCGCCCAAAGACAACTTCGTATACATCCCCGAGCCCACTCTGCCCACCTCGCCCCAGCCTGTTTTCCCCTACCACACCCTCGACACAGCCTCAGACCCGTCTATATGCATCGACAATGGTGCGTCTGCCTCATGTCCAGCTCGAGCACCACTGATGCCAGGCTCACACTCGTGGAGGGCAGGATACTCGAATATGGCGGAACCGTGGATCGACCGCGCGAACATGATTGCGCGATACCGGGACAAGAAGTACGGCCGGCAGGTGCTTCTGTTCGGGAAGGATGTGGAGACGGACTCGGGGGCCAAGGGGAATATCAGGCAGATGTTTGACGGGGATCTACTGGTGCAGCAGGATATCTTGGTGAGTTCGCGACCGTCTCTTTCACCAATTGGCAGTTATCTGGACAAGGCTTTCTAATATGCCTTGCAGCCAGGTCGTAGATGGTGCTTTCCCGGCAATACGGACGACAGGCGCTGACTCAAAGGAAAACGCGCTCGATTTCACCTTCCTCAACCTCGGCATCGACTCAGCAGTGGAACAACCCATAGTCATGACTGAACGCCTTGCCAACCCGCTTTTCTCCCGTGCCAGTGAGTCAGCTCTCACCACTTTTGGAGCTTGAAGCTGACGTGCAGTCACATCCGAACTCCTCTTCGAGCTGTACAACGCCCCGGCGGTGTCGTATGGCGTAGACTCCCTATTCGCCTTCTCGCGCCAGAAGCACCAGGACGGCTTGGCGATCAACTTGGGACACAATGCGACGACGATCATCCCTGTTTTGAACGGCAAAGGAGTACTCAGCAGGTCCAAACGGCGAGTTCTGACAAATGCGACTCCTACAGGATCTGACGGACAGGATACCATGGGGAGGAGCCCAGGCTTCTGAGTTGATGCTCAAGATGGCGCAGCTCAAGTATCCCAGCTTCCCTACGAAGGTCACGCTGCCGCAAGCGACGGTCAGCCTCAAACCACTCGGTCTTCGAACGAGCTGACGCGCAGTTCATGCTGCATGAGACATGCTACTTCTCGTCGGACTACGAATCAGAGCTGAAGAGCCTGGAAGATCCAGTCAACATGGTCAAACAGACCAAAGTGGTGCAGTTCCCTTACACCGTTGCCGTGAGCTGCGAGCCCCTCCCACAATTCGTAGCTGACGCCCAGGAGACAGTGGAGAAGACTGAGGAGGAGCTTGCGGCTGCTTTGGAGCGACGGCGGGAGAACGGCAAGCGATTGCAGGAGATGCAGGCGAGACAACGGGCCGAAAAGGTTAGCGCTTGTCTTCTGGCCGGTAGGGATCACGAGCTGACCATGCAGCTCGCCGCGAAGATTGCCGAGCTGGACGAGTACAAGCTGCTCGTCGCCGATCGCATCAACATGAAGCGCGCCGACTTCTTGCGCCGTATTTCGGAGGAGACGCCGTTCGAGACCGAGGCAGAACTCGAGTCGTGGATAAAGAAGACCGAGGCGGACGTCAAACGAAAGCAGCGTAAGGAGCAAGGTCTGGAGGAGCCGGTCGAGGAGGAGCCGTCGTTCCCGCTGGTGGACCGCCCAGACGAGGAGCTTGACGAGGAGGAGATCAAGGAGAAGAGGCGGCAGAGGCTGATGAAGGCCGGGTGGGAAGCACGGGTGAAGCTGCGCGAGGAGAAGAGACGGGAGAAGGAGAGGCTGGAGGAGGAGGTCCGGCTGGAAGAGCAGGAGAAGGCGACGGATCCCGTTGGATGGGCAAGGCGGATGAAGGAGGAGCAGGAAGTGAGTTGATGCACGTGGTACAGTATGCGGTAGCTGATGACAGGCGGTGATCACGCGGATCGAGGAGAGGAAGAAGAAGCGCACGCAATTGGGCGATCGCAAGTCGGCCCATTCCCAAGCGCGGATGAAGAGCATTGCGAACCTCGCAGCGGAAGACAACAAGAGCAAGAAGCGCAAGAAGGGCGAGGGTGAGCTGATCTCGAGCACTCGGAATCGAGCTGACATGCAGACGACGATGGCTTCGGCGCAGACGACTCTGACTGGGCGGTCTACCGCGAGATCGGGGGCGATGACGATTCTGACGCGGAAGAAGAGGATCAGAATCAGCTCCAAGCGATCGAGACGAAGTTGTTGGAGTTTGATCCGGACTTCACCGAGGAGCATACAAAGGAGGGAAGAGAGTACGCCAAGCACAAACTCGTTAATGCGTTTGTCCGCGGAGGCGTGGAGGGGCGGTACGACCCGGAAGATCTGGCTCAGTCGCACCAGCTTCACCTAAATGTCGAGCGGATACGCGTGCCGGAGACTTGGTTTCAACCGGGAATGTTCGGTATCGACTCTGCCGGCGTGGGTGAAATTGCCGGATGGGTTTTGAATGGGTTCGAGGAAGAAGAGCGACGGCGCATGATGCAGGTGCGTTGGCCTCATCAGTGCCAGCGCGAGCTGACGATATAGTGCATCTACGTGACGGGCGGATGTTCCAGCACCCCTGGGCTTATACCGAAGCTTCGCAATGTGCTCACGCCGCTGTTACCTTACCGTACCCCGCTGAAGGTGGTCGCGTCATGGGACGGCACGGACCCGAGGCTGGAGGCATGGAAGGGCATGGCGGCTTGGGCGGGGACGGAAGCGGCTAAGCAGGCTAGGATCACGAGGCAGGAGTACGACGAGCACGGTGCAGAGTGGCTCAAGGAGCATGCTTGGGGCAACCCGCCGCCGTAGGGATCAGCACCAAGCGACCGTCTATGCATTGTTGTACAGGTCGAGTAAGGCTACGGAGGCCACGCCTCGATGGGAAGAGCTTTTGACGCATTATTTATTGCCCAGAGCGGTAATTGTGAGGCCAAAGGAGCGTTGGGAGGTCTGAGCGATTGACTGACCGTGTACAGATATCGTGTCAAACACCTCATCCTCGCTTCCTTTCTGTACCTTTACACTGCGGCCCATACCCCGAACGCCGTGTTCCTCTTGTACAGATCATATCGGGACAGTCTGCGGCCTTGTAGTCACTCCGCACTCTCACGATCCCGCCTCGCATCGCACCTCTCGCCCGTCCGCCCCTTCCAACCCAAGCCCTCATCCGCATGGGGTCGGCCTCATCCAGCATGAGCGCTAACCCCCTCGCCCGCCAGTCGCTGCCGGATACGGGCTCGGGCAGGGGCTTAGGCCGTTCGCCGCCGCCGGAACATGGCTCGCACGCGCACTCGGCCGCCTTCGGTGCGCGATCAACGTATACTCAAGCCTCGTCGGCCGCCGGATCGAGCTCGAGCTCGCACCGCCCGGATGGGGGTTCTTCGTCCCGCTATGGCCTCTCGACTACTGCTCAACGTATGTCTTCGTCCGATATGAACCGCAATCACAGCATCAGCACCACGCTTGGACTGCCGCTGAGCCGGGTTGCGATACGCTCGGACGACGATATGGAGGAGGGCGAGATTCTGGACGAGGAGGAGGAGGTGCATGACAACGGCTCGGCCTCCGCGGATGGATCGAAGACGAGAAGATCCAATAGCCCTAGGAAGTATAGCCAAGGGCCGTATGAGCATTACTCGCCGCCTGGGGTGAACAGGAGTCTTCCAGGCGCGGCTGGACCGAGCGGTAGTAAGCAAGACCGTGAGCTGGCGGGAGCCAGTCCCAACGAAGTCGGCGTGACGTTTGGTGAGCCCGCTTGTCTACTACTCAGATCGCTTCAACGCTCACGTGCAGACTCGTCAGCGGCTGCCTTGCTTGCGAACGGTCGCCTCCCCGTTGCTCGCCCGATCATCGACACGAGGAACGGTCAACGAGTACTTGGAGACAAGGGACGCTCGACGGGTCAAGCCGGTAAGCAAACCACTGCCAATTGGTCTCAGCTCAAGCGCAGATCTGACCGAAGACGAAGCGCGCAAGTACATGGACCTCATACATTCGCTGCTCAAGGACGGGCAGTCACCAGATGTGCTTGTCGAACGAGGCGCCAACCCGAAATATGTCACAGCCGTCTGTGAGGAGATTGTTCAAGGTACTCGGCGCAGAAAGGAAGTCTCGATCGAGGCGAAGCCAAACCTCAGTACGACATTGTCACCTCGGCCTGCTCTGAGCAGCCACGTCACCTCCCTACTTGAAGGAACCGCCGAGAACCCAACCAGTAGCTCGCCAAGCTCCGACGATGTCGAGGTCATTGTCTCAACCGACCGACGGATGTCGATGTCATCTGAAGGATCGGCCGAGTTCCAGCTCATCGAGCAGCCCTCACCCCCGAGACCGAGAGTAACGAGAATTATGCCGTCGTCCAGTTGGGCGCCAACGCCCGCACCGGCTCCGCTCGTCCAGAGCTCGGTGCCGGCTCCGCCCGTCCAGAGCTCGGTGCCGGCTCCGCCGACGCAATCGATCAAAGTCGACACGTACACGCCATCGCAGCCTGCGCAGTCGAGTGGGCGAAGCACGCCAATTGTCGATTCCTTCGTGCCCACTCCTACTCCAGTTCAATCCTGGAGCGCCGCCCCAGCACCCCCACCAATCGCCGAACCGCTTCCACCTCCACCTTCGCTTCCCGAACGCCCCACATTCCCGAACAACGCCACTGCTGGCCCCTCCCGCTTACCGACTGATATCCCGACTGGCCCTCGCAATCCCGGTGCAAAGCGGCCAAAACGCAACAAGAAGAAACGGTTCGAGGATGAAGCGGACGCCGAGGTGCAAGTGTTGAACTACGACGAGGAGGTGCAGCCGGCAGTGGACGAGCTCAAGCAACCGAAAGCCACTTCCACCCCGGTTGCGATCGACTCGTCAAAGCCAACCCCTGCTCCCGTCTTCAACCCAATCGCGGCTTTCAATCAGACTCCTGTTCCTCACTTCCTCCCCACACCAGCAACCGTGTCTTTGCTCCGATCCGGAGCCACATTTCCCGCGCAGCAGGCGCCTCACATACCGACTGCTCCTCCAAATGCAGCGCAGCTCGAGATCAAGGCGAAGAACGATATGCTCGAGATCCGCCGTCGCGCTCTTGCCAGTATGAAGTTGCGCAAGGCGAAGAGAACCTCGCCCGAGAAGCCGGCTGCCGAGCTGCCAGCGCTAGACCCGCCGACCTCAGCATCCGTCAAGACCATCGAACAGGAGGTGCTTGATCTCGAGCAAGAAGTTATCGGTCTTCAGGCTCTTGCCGATTTGACGCCGGATGAAGGATCGCCCATGGAGCTGGACAGTCCCGAGTCCGGTCAAGGCACGCCAGCCATTCTGCCCTTGACCCTGGCCTCGACCATACCCAGCACGACTTCCCTCGCCATCCCGCCCGTCGTACCCATCGCGTCGTCTCTGCCCGCCCGGCGCGGCATCAAACGCCCCAACGCGGAAGACATGATGGAATCGCTGCCTTCCTCGTCCGCGCCCAGCTGGATCAAGCGCAGGCCGTTCGGCGGACTACCCCAGCGGCCTGGTCGACTGCTTATTAACCTCGATGATCATTCCGACAGCGAGTCCGATGACGGTGATGCTGGGATGAGTACCCCGCCGATCGTCATCAAGAATGTGATGGTGGAGGACAAGGAAGCGCAGATCAGGGCGCTGAGGGCGAAGATTGCGGCTATACAGGCGAAGAAGAAGGCGGCCGCGGCGGCGACAGAGTCATCGGCGGCAAGTACTGGAGTGACTGGGTCCCCTGCGTCGGACTCGCCTGGCTTGACTCCCGCGGCGATGCACACCGGGACAGCGGATGCAGCAGCTCGTAAGGCACCTGGACCTGTGATTTATGCTCGGCTGACAATAGTTGCCAAGTCCGCAGCCAACGACGAGGATGTTGTGATGTCGCCTGAGGCTGCCGATGTCGCTGTCAACAATGCCGAGCTTGCTATCGCTGCCGCGGAGATATCAATCGCGACTGAGGATCTATCTGGTGCGTGTCAGACCTCACGGGAGAGGTCCAGTTCTCATCTCAGCCTCCATTGCCCCCGACACCCCGGCCGAGCCCTCGGAAGCTGACATGGATATCGACGACTCGGAAGACGGTGAATGCCAGAAAAGCTTCTCGGTCGACGGCGGATCAGACTAACAGCAGATCCGCCTGGTCCGTCGAGCGAGGAATCAGTACGTGGTAGTGCTGATGGCAGTGGCGACGGCGGACGTTCTGGTCGATCCAGGTTGGTGCAGATCGCTTGAGGCAGGCTGACTCGCAGATGCGGAGATGGGTGCTATTGAGGTGGGACAGGCGTTCCGGCTTGACGTGCAACGACCTTGGATAAGCTGATCGCTCCGCAGGTCCGATCCTCCCGTCATCCCTCACCTGCAGCCGACGACGATGACAACGACATCATCCCGATATCCGCCCCCTCCCCGCCAGCCCAAGCTGTGCGTTCGTGCGCAAACGACTCCAACCTACTAATGACACAGCCGACATACAAAGCTTACACACCTCTTCTGGGTCGATATCCCCAGCTCTCAGCCACATCCCACTCCACGCAGTCATTCTCGCAGTACAGCTCGTCGCCCTCACGACCCTTCAAGCTCTCCGAGATCTTCATCAAGCTGGACCGAGGCCTGTTATCGTCCATCATGCTGACGCATCGTTTAGCGAGGAATCCTGGAGCGATGTTGTGCCCTGCAGAGGTTGGTGGGGGTATGTGCGCAGACGCCAAGTGCCCGTTCTTGCACCTGGACAAGGATGAGCCGACTGGTACGCAAGCCTCACCGGAGCTCGGACGAGGCTCATCGCAGGCGAGGACTGGACGGAGTACGCTTATCAAGTCATGTCCCGCACGCGAGAAACTCCGATCGACCGGAAGATGGTACAAAAAGCGGTGGCTACTGCGCTAGGCAAGCAATTCGCCAAGGGCAAAGGCAAGGCTCAGCCTCATCAGGGGTATGGTAAGGCATCCTCCAAGCGAGATGCGGTGCAAAAGGCACTGCAGATTGTCCTGGCGGGCATCGGTATTGGCATCGGAGAGGCGGAGAAGGCAGCGGCGGCGGCGGGGACCTCCCCAGGCAAGGCGCGAGCTGCTTGAGCCCTGCGCGCCGCCTGCCTGTGTCTTGGTTCTGGACTCGTTGGCTCCTCGCCTATCCTCCCATCCCATCTTGTTGATCCCATCATCGCCATCATCGTTGTCTGCTTGTCGCGTTGCGACATGGGCAGCGGCACGTGTTGGACGAGCATGGACGATACGATACGAGAGAAGACGTGACGAGAAGAAACATCACGATACGATACGATGCGCATCTGCGATGACGGTACATAGCTTGTCCGCTTCATGGCTTGACTTTGACGAGGTGTTCTGATATCATGCATCACATGAGATGATGCTGGGTGCGTGTTGGTGCGTGACATGCCGAATTGGACGGGCCGAGCGATACCGGCGAAAGGAGATACAAAATCGGCCGGTGTCGGACGAGAGCGATCGGGTGGTTGTGTCCGCGTGATCAGCGAGTGACCTCAGCTAGACCAAGCGACGAGGTCCACTTTGTGCATTCCAGTCTGCTTGCGCCCGACCACTTTGTCGCATCCCCCTCAACCTCCATATCACTCCAGCAGCCAGCCGCCCGCATGTCGGCCGCCTCAGTCAAGCTCTCGCCCGCGATCAAAGCCCTCATCGCCCTCCCGTCCGCCCGGGGCCGAAGCATCCCCTCACCGCGGCCCGACCTGCTGCATGGGCTGTTCCGGCGCGTAGTGGGCAAAGGGGAGAAGGGTGGTGTTGGGAGGGATACGTGGCTCACGCTGTGCACGGCGGGCGTGATGACTGTCAATAGCCCCGAGAGCTTGGTCGGGCTGTATGAGTTTGCGGGTGAGCGGGTGGGCGGGGCCGTGGAGGAGCGGGCGAGGAACGCTGCGGTGAGTGTTGGACGGTGTCGGGACTGATGTGCGGGCTGCCGAGCCGGGGCCGTCGTGTGACAAGAGGCACTGGGGATGGACCTGAGGATGTCCGCGCGAGCTTTGGAGCTATGAACCTGAGACACGATGGAGAGAGGCTGACGGCAGATCATGCGGGAGACGGGCCTCAAGTGCATCTCGTTCAACGGTATACCGCGGGTGAGTCCAGTCCGCAAGCGCTTATCTCAATATGCTCACGCGCAGACGATCAACGGCCTGGGAGCATTACGAGCCCATCTGCCCAGCGAAGTGACGGACAGGCTCGATACGACGGCGCACAGGTGAGTCGCTACGTGTCCATCGGCCCGACTCATGCTCTTTGAGTCACCTTGGCTTCCCGAGCCTTCCTTCCTCTGATCTCGTATCAGCCTCCAGACCCTCACGCCTGACCACAGAAACCTCGACGCCAGCAACGTCGAGTCCACCCTCTCCCGCGGCCGCGCGCTCTGGGACGACATATACGAGCCCCACAGCGCCAAGCTCCTCTCCAAGCTGGCCGACTCGCACCCCGACCTGCCGGTCCACATCCTCTCCTCGCACTACTCCGCCCTTCTCTCCGACCCGTTCGCGTCGAGCCCGGCCGGCGGGTTCAAGGCCGGCCGGATCCTGACCTCCCTGATAGCCATGAGCTGCCTGCGTGCCCAGCGAGGCGTCGGTCCCCAAGTCACGAGCCATGTCTTTGGCCTCAAGAAGGCGCTGCTGCCCGGTGCACCCGGGACGCAGGAGGAAGAAGTACAGGGGCAGGAGTGGCTGTGCTCCGACGAAGGCGTCAAGTGGGCGCTGGAGAGCGTGGATGAGATCTCGGATGTGATCGCGGGCGGGGAGACGAGCTTCGCGGGCCCGCCGAGCAGGGAGAGCAAGCTGTAGACGGATAGAGTCGCCGAGGCTTTATGGGCCTAGATTCCCTGTCCAGCGCATACCCGTGCGATGTATGCACATAGGGGCGGGCGGCATTGCGAGCGTCAGTTAGATGACTGTCCGTCTCCACCCGCACGGCGAAGATGTCAGATTGGGGATGTAGGCCAATGCGCTTGGTATGATGATGCATATCGCTCGATCCGACAACAGTGTGTGTTCTCTATTTCTAACATGCTGGTAGATCCACTCCGACGCCCCACGAATCCTGTCCGGAGCCCTACTCGTACTGGCCCAGCGTCGTAGCGACCTTGAAGTCACAGCCCGTCTTCGCCTTGACATCCTCGAGCTTGACCCCCTCAGCCAGCTCGACCAACGTCAGGCCGCCCTTTTCTCGGTCCACATCGAAGACGGCCAAATCGGTGATGATCCGCGAGATAACCTTCACACCGGTCAAGGGCAGGTCGCACTGCGCCTTGATCTTGGGCTTGCCGTACTTGTCGACGTGGTCCGTCACGACGATGATCTTCGTCTCGTCCGGGTTGGAGACAAGGTCCATGGCGCCTCCCATGCCCTTGACGAGCTTTCCGGGAATCATGTAGTTTGCCTGCGGGTCAGCTGGACCAATGTTATCGTCGATTTCAGCTCACCAAGTCGCCGTTGGCAGACACCTCCATGGCGCCCAAAATCGAAACGTCAATGTGACCACCACGGATCATACCGAAACTCTCGGACGAGTCGAAGACGGATGCACCGGGGACGAGCGTGACCGTCTCCTTGCCGGCGTTGATCACATCGCTATCGTCAGCTTTTGCGACCTTTTTGCAGCAGTGAGCTCACGCGTCAACCTGGTCCCGAGTCGGGTATGGGCCCATTCCCAAGATACCGTTCTCTGATTGCAGCCAGACGTTCGTGCCTGGAGGGAGGTAGTTGGCGGCCATGACCGGCATACCGACTCCCAAGTTGCAGTAGTAGCCGTCTTTCAGCTACCTGTCAGCTGTCATCTTGAAAACGATCCGAGCAGCTCACCTCTCGCGCTGCCCGCTTGGCAATCTTGACCCGTCGCTCGTACGCCGCCGACTTCTGCGAAGCCGTGGTTGAGGACGATGATGCCGACGAGTCAGACTCATTCCCGCTCTCGTCCGCCTCCTTCAGCGTCAACAGCTCGATCTTCTTCTCCACCGTGGCGGGTACGATCCTGTCGACGTAGATACCCGGCAGATCGATGTCCATCGGTTTGATCTCGCCGATCTCGACAATGTTCTCCGCCTCGACGATGGTAAGCTTGGACGCCCGCGCAACGAGGCCAGCAAATGCTCGGGTGGTGTACCTGCTGTCAGCTCGATCAACCACTGCGGGCGCTTCCGAGCTCACCTGAAGACACAGTTGCCCGCCTTGTCCGCCTTCCATGCTCGCAGGATACCGACGTCTCCGTGCAGGGCCGGCTCGAACAGGAACCTCTTCCCGTCGAACTCTTGCACATCCTTCGCCGTTCCCGGAATCAACACCTCCTGCTTCTTTCCCTCTTCCTTCTTCGACCACAGCTGTGGAATACCGCCCGTCTCAACAAGAGTACCTGAGGTCAGCGGTGCGCAAAAACCCTAGACAGCCGACACTCACCCGCTCCGGTCCGCGTGAAGAAGCCCGGCATACCAGCTGCCGCAGCCCTGAGTCGTTCGGCGATAGTACCCTGCGGGGAGAGCTCAAGCGAGACCTCTCCAGAGAGATATGCGTCCTGGAGATTCTTGTTGGTGCCGACATAAGACAAGATCATCTTCTTGACCTGCTTCGTCTTGACGAGCGGTGCTGACATCAGCCGAGTTCTTCGCGCGACAGGGCCCTGTCAGCTCACCAAGACCGAATACACCGTCCCCTGCGTTGTTGGAGCACCCCGTCAGGTCCGTGAGGTCCGGCCGGCGCTTCATAGCCTCGATGATCGTTTCTGCCGTTCCGCACAGCCCGAAGCCTGGCGTCAGCGACGGCCTGGACACGGCGGCATATGCACTCACCAGCGCTGAGGAGCAAGCTACCACTCTTGATGTCCTTGACGGCCTCGTCCACATCGTCCCATACCTTGCCCTTCTTCTTGTCCACCGCCGGCTGGCCTATGCATTCCGCTGGGCCCGGCACCGAGTCCAACCCATGGTTTGGTACTGACACACTGGCCCACCGTCGGCCGAGCGCTGGTTGTGTGCTGGCGAGCGAGCGGGCCACAGGTCGTACAGTGACGAGCGACCGCTTGGAGAGAGTCGAGCTGGAAGCCGAAGCTATTCTGCGAGAGATAATTGAGCGCATGTTGATGATGGTGAGAGATGGGTGTTGAGTGATGGAGATGACTCGGTCGCTTGTAGATGACAAGGAGGTATTAAAAGTCGGTCGGTTGACGTTGACGCTTAGATTTCGCGTCATACCGGAGCTGAGCGGCGGCTTGGGGGGTCGGGCAAAGAATAGCCGATCGCCCCGGTCGGACTGGTTTCGGCCGTATTTTCAAATTTCGACGCTAGTGGATGGTGAAACCCCCCCCCGCTCGGACCCGCTCGGTAATCCCCAATACCGGATTCGCTTGCTCACAATCAAGGTGGAGGACAAACGCGTTTCAGCAGCATCAATCAGACGCCTATCTCACCGTGCGGCGTCATCGCGCGCGCCCTCCCCGAATTGAGCCATTTTACCGTGTGTGCCCTTCGCATCTGGGATGTCCAAATCACTGCTATGTCCGGGGATCTGGGTGGAGCCGCAGGGGCTGAGAACGTCTTGGGTATGGAGCCTGCGCCGCTGCGCCTGCCGCCAGCCCGGAGGTCATCGGCGGAGCCGCAGCTCCCATAAGGCCATTTAGGTGGATGTCTCTTAAGCGAACTTGCACCTGGGTCAGGTTCCCGGTCCCCCAACATCGTCTTCTAAGCTCCACGGCTTGTACGTCGCGGTACCCTTGGCCAGCGCAGAAGAATCGAGGGTAGGTGTAGTCCGCCCTTGTCTGTACAAAGGCCGGTAGCGACAATGCGGCGACTGTGCTGAGATCAGCTTACGCGCGACCTGAGGGACGTTGTTCGTGTCATCAGAACAGCCGCTCGAAAAGCCCTCCCCCGTTTCTTGGTCGCAAGCAGTTCGGGCGGCCCCAGCACAGAGTGCAAATCATGTGGCATGAAGACGTAAAGCCACGACCGACAGGTTGGTGCGAAGCGTATGTCCGACCATTCTTTCAAGGAGAGCCTGGCGAGAGAGCGACTGGCCTCTCTGTACTTCTGGCGGAACGGCCCGCCGAGTCGCGAAGCTGCTTGGTGGGCCCGAATAGGACAGTCCATCCGGCCAGCCGGACAATAAAGGCTCCAGGGGCTGTACTCGCTGTGCCGGGATGCTTGAGGACTGATGCACGCGAGAACGACGCGGCATTCGAACAGGATGGCCAGCTCCGCCACGGCCCGTCATTGTGGGATCTTGACAGAGTGGTCGGTCTTGCCCTGGTGCATGATGTCGAGGAAGACCTTGACATCGCTTCAGGTCGCTTCCAAGTGGATTTGGTTGTGGAAATCTGTCGAGCTGGATGAGGCGGGGACGGAGATCATGTCTCGAAAGACGCTGCTGCATGTTCAGGGATGATTCCTGAAGTCTTTGGCAAGCTCAACTCGCTCTCTAGAGCTACTACGAGTGGGCCCACACTTGGGTCCGGCTACCCGGTCTGATCACTGCTGCTTTCGGGGAGCTAGAGGTGGCAGGCGGCATAACGTCATACAATGTCACAAAATCATACATGAACTTCTCAGAGCCTCATCATGACTGCAGTACCTATACAAAGAGGAGACTTCGAGCATGTTCAGAAAGAAAATTATCGGAAACCAGGGAAGACATCACGTCGGGTCATCACGGGTGAGACGACACTATGACTCGGCGTTCCGGTCCTCGGCTAGCAAAGGGGAACGAAAGCGATCCTCAGTTCTTGAGCGGTCGTTGAGTGTTGAGAGGGCTTTGTGTAGTCGGCTGATACTGCTCATGAGCCCTATCAAGGCCGGTTCCTCGTCCCGCGACTCACCTTTGGCAGGTGGTTCTTGAAGTTGGCCGCGACGGTACCCCAGGCGTAAGTCCCCACGATTCCTTCCTCCTCATACTCGGCAATCGCCTTCACAAACGCAAAGAAGTAGTCCCCATGACATCCCTGCCAATGCTCCTGGGTGATCTTCGAAAGGGGGGACGAATACGTCGAATGACCTTTACCGCAATCGGTAACGACCGGGGTTGGGTTGAGCAAGGAATCATGCTTGAGCGCCTTGATAGCCGCAACAGCGAGCTCGACGTCCTGAATACGGGAGGCTGAGCAGAAGACATGGTAAGCGTGCTCGAAAGGACGGCCTTGAGGTCCGGGATGATGACTCGCTCGAGGAGGAGATCGCATCCGAACTGCTTGGCGAGCTCGGCGAGGCGTGCCCATTGTTTCGCGTCGATGTTGGCGGTGGTGGTTTTCCCATGCATCATGTCGAGTAGGAGCTCGGTGTCGGAGGCAGAAGCAGGGATGTGCAGGATCGGCTCACCGCCGTCGTCGCAGAGGGAGGTGAACAGGATGTCTCGGAAGAAGGTGCTGCCGATCAGCCGGGACGTTGACTCTCGGTTACCGGTTGAAGTGGGTGAGCTAGCGGGTGGTCATGCTGCGTACCTGAAGGCCTTGAGGTAATAGTCGTGCACGCGGAAGACCTTGTTGTCTTCGGAGATGATCCGGGAGCTTGCGTTCTCGTCCGAGTAAGCAGCGACCGGCTCAGGCTCGGGCTCTAGTTCACGGTCACGCTGGGTAGAGATGCGGTTCTGAGTGTTTTCAGGCATTCTGTACATAACGAAAGATGTCTAAAGTAGCGAGAAGTCGACGCGAGTGTTGTTGTGTCAAGAAAGTGAAAGACGAAGACAATGATCAATCGTGACGAGCACAAAGTCACCCGCGTCAGAATCGGAGGTGGGTTGACTCAGCTACGATCAACCGCCTCCAAGCGTCACTTTTGTGGGTTAGTGACCGCACTCTCGACCGAGCAGCGGTGCACCCCTTAAGTGTGGTAAAGAGCGACGGACGTCTTGGGAAGCTGACTCTGCATATTATGGGGGCGGCTGTCCGGACTAGAGCCTCGGCATAAAGTCTGAGCGGTGCGGCTGGGAACGAGAAGGTTTCCGGGACGGGCGAGATCTGATCTTCGGTACCCGTGCATATCGGCCTGCCGGGCAAGAAGGGCATGCTGTACGTCAGGCATATCAGGTTGAATGCCCGTGCCGCATGGGTGTAAGCGCTACACCTACAGACTGACCCCAACCACAGATAGACCAAAGCCGAGGAATAGAGATCTTGCCCTTGCCCTCCAGGAGCGAGGGCGACCTACAGGTGACGCTTGGGCCCCTTGTGCACGATCGCGCCCTTACACGTACTATTTTTTCTTCAAAGTGTTCTGCAAACGTGGTCTTTGACCGTGATCATCCGCCCCGTTCTCTCTCTTGACCAGTTCCACCCTTCTCCCTGGACTGCTTGTTCTGCACAGCCTCTACTTGGTGATCATGACCTACCAAGTTGCCAACAACGAAAAATGGCACCCCTTCTACCGGAACCCTGCGGACGATGTGATACTCAGGACGAACGACAGAATGGTCTTCCGCGCCTCCTCTTACCGCCTCCGTACTTCGAGGTGAGGATGTACCTGGATGCATGACGAATGCCAAAAGCTGAAAAACAGCACCTTCTTCGAGGGCCTGCTCTCCCTCAAAGGCGTAGGGAGCATCGACGAAGCGATACCCATCGACACCTCATCCCCCATCCTCGAAATATTCCTCAACTACGTCCACTCTGCCCCCTCATCCCAAACTCGATGTCATTTTTTTTCCGGCAGCGTCTGGTTCGAGGTATACGACCTAGCGCGCACGCTGGACTGCACCGAGATTGCATGCCGCATTCTCGCCACCTTTGACGGCACTCGCCTCTCACAAGCCGAGTATTGGGGACTGATGCGAAAGTTATCAGAGAAGAACGACGTTCAATCGGCCCGCAAAGTATTGGGACATCTGCGCAGCAAACACCTTACCGGCGGAAAATTCTAGAAACGACTCGCTACGCTCGATCCCGCGTGGGCGAAAGCGTTGGAGGACGAATTGCTGAGCGAAAGGTGGGACAAGAACCGAAAGATCGCCAGAGAGGACTTCTGGCCGCACCGTAATGGAAATGTACCGAGCCGACGACATGGGTCTTCTTGGGCAGCGTCATTCGATCCGTACGGGCAACAAACGGCACTCTCGACCGCGGCGGGGCCATGACCTCCACGACCTCGGCCATGACAGATGGGATCAACGGTTTCACCGGTGTCGCGCAAAGCTGGATCGACGCTTCGTGCTGGTGGATGATCCTTGCCGAGTTGACTTGTCACCCAGGCATCATGAATGCGCGAATGACTGAAGCGGACGCTCAGCGGCCACTGAATTTTGGCACACGCGGTCTGAGC